>OOBN01002177.1_pt1 | contig 12477 bp, 9 predicted proteins | sample 1671091 | NCBI WGS metagenome assembly OOBN01 (sample SAMN06348121, study PRJEB24527) | human gut metagenome | biome: human gut; feature: ankylosing spondylitis patient; material: feces | host: Homo sapiens | place: China | collected 2015-10 | reverse complement strand
CCCTTCAAACTGTGTAAACACGTTGTTCCATACTTCCATGAAACGGTCACAATCACAGCCTACTTTACAATCCGGACTTCCGCATCCGTATTTTTCGCCTCTATCATAATAAATTTCAGAACATGGACCACATGGACCGGCACCATGCTCCCAGAAATTATCACATTCCCCGGTTTCAGGATCACGGTAAAAACGTGTAATTTTTTCTCCCGGAACACCTACCTCTTTGGTCCAGATCTCATATGCTTCCTCATCTTCTCCATAAATGGACGGATAAAGACGATCCTCCTCAAGCCCAAGTACCTTTGTCAGGAATTCCCATGACCAGGCAATTGCTTCATGCTTAAAATAATCCCCAAAAGAGAAGTTTCCAAGCATCTCAAAAAATGTAAGGTGACGCGCAGTCTTTCCTACATTTTCAATATCTCCGGTACGCACACACTTCTGACATGTAGTCACACGTCTGCGTGGCGGAATCTCCTGTCCTGTAAAATACGGCTTGAGCGGTGCCATTCCCGCATTGATGAGTAATAAGCTGTTGTCATTGTGTGGTACTAATGAAAAGCTTTTCATGACAAGATGTCCCTTGCTCTCGAAGAAGTCAAGATACATCCGGCGCAGCTCATTTACGCCATAACTCTTTTTCATTACCAGTTCCTCCAAAATCATTCTTTCGTCGTGTCAGCCTTCGCATCCTTGTGTCTGCGGAGTCTGATACCAATAAATGCCCCTAATCCGCCGATCAAAGCCAAAACAGCCATCTCGACCACATATCTGCCAATACATAAAAGAAAATCTGTCATATAGTTTTCTCCTCTCTGTTGTTACCCCATTAACTTAATTATTATATATGAATTTTTCTGTAAATTCAAGAGTTAGAGTTCCCCGAACGGAAATACCTGATTCTCCCTTTCAATTTCAATTACGCGGTCTGCCATTCCAAGATTTGTAATGTGTTTTTTGTATTCCCTGATTGCAGAATAATCCTGCCACATATGCATCGGGAAAACAAATTCTGCATCGGTGTTTTTCAGCACAAAATCAATCCCGAGTGTCTGATACGGTCCCAGCCGCGGATCCATCGGGACAAACGCAAAATTGACCGGCTTGTCCGCAAGCTTACGGATCTCGTGCCGGAAAGTGCGTTCCTGTTTGCCGTTTATAAGTTCTCCCACATGTTCCATCTTCCAGTCGTTTAAATCTCCTGCATGGAAGATACTCACCCCACGCACATTCACATAAAATGCCACTCCTGCATCGGTAGACAAAAGGGTCTGGATCTTTAGATCATCCACTTCATAATGGTTGTTTGCGGAGACAAACGTCACTTTTTTCCGCACCCCCGGGTCAATTCCATGCTTTTGCAGAAAATGCGGACTGATGCGGATATCCTTGGATAAAATATAATGTACATTGGTATATTTTTCACTCCAGCGCAGAATATCCATGTCAAAATGATCCTGATGTTTGTGGCTGGCAAACATATAGATTTTTGTATCCGGTGCGTAATCCGGAATCTTTCCCGTAAAGTGGAAACCATTCACCCGGTCCCCGCCAAAATAATCAAAAATCAATACCAGATCATCCACTTCCACCAGAAAACAGCTGTGATGTATAAAAATTACCTGCATGTTGTTCCAATCTCCTTTATCATCTGTGTTACAAGCTTTTGAAATACCGGAGCCACCGCATCGGCTGCTTCCTGCACCTCCTTATGTGACAATGGCTGTGGCGAAATGCCGCATGCCAGATTCGAGATACAGGAAATTCCCACAATCCGCATCCCCATATGATTCGCCGCCACAGCCTCACATGCCGTACTCATTCCTACGGCATCCGCTCCGAGTGTACGCGCCATTGCCACCTCCTGTGGAGATTCATAGGCCGGCCCGGTAAACTGCAGATACGTTCCCTCTTTTAAATCCGCCCCGGTCTCTGCCGCACATTTTTTTGCGATTTTCTGTAAATCATAATCATAAATCCGGCTCATATCCGGAAACCGCGGTCCCAGTTCCTCTATATTTTCTCCAATGAGCGGCGACGGAACAAAACTTGCAATCTGCCCGGTAAGAAGCATCAGATCCCCCGCCTTCATGCCCAGCTGGATTCCGCCCGCTGCATTTGTCAAAAACAGAACTTCTGCCCCCAAAAGTTTCATCAGCCGGATCGGCCGTACCACTTCCGTCATGGAATATCCTTCATAATAATGCACACGTCCCTGCATGCACACAACCGGCACATCCCCGACATAACCAAACACAAAGCGCCCGGTATGACCCGGCACCGTAGATACCGGAAATCCCTCGATCTCATGATAATCCACCGCGGCCTCCACGCGAAGCTGCGACGCATAATCACCCAGACCGGACCCCAGTACCAGTGCCACTTTCGGCACAAAATCTGTTTTCGTCCTCACGCTGCGCACACAGCGCATGAGAGTTTCATATTCGTTGCTCATTTGTTCTCCTTATTTTTTGCAATTACATACAGAATTTCATTAACTAATAGTATAACAGAATCAAAAATAAAATAAAACAAGAGCAACTGAAATTCATACTTTTTTTATTTCTCTTAAATAATGATGCAGATCATTCCCCCATTGCTGTCATTGACAATTTTCTGCATGGTATCCTGCAGTTTCAGCTGGCACTCATCATCCATCTGCAGGATCTTGCTGCGGATGCCGTCTTCCATCAGTTCCCCGACCGATTTTCCGAAAATATTTGTGGTCCAGATTCCTTCCTTGCTCTCCTCCCCCTCGCGGATATATGCAATCAGATCATTTGCCTGTTCCTCACTGCCGACAATCGGTGCTATTTCGGTCTCAATGTCTGCCTTGATCATATGAATGGACGGGGAAATTGCCCGCATTTTCACGCCATATTTTCCGGCATGCTGGATCAGCACCGGATCTTCCATCCGGATATCCGAAAGCCCCGGCATGACCACTCCATACCCCTTCTGTTCCACAGCAGCCATGGCATCTTCCACACGCTCGTATTCTTTTTTCATCCGGGAGAGGGAACGCAGCATGGAAATCATCTGATATTCCCCTTCGATCTGCATTCCCGTCATCTCACTGATGTAGGAGAAATAGCACTGTTCCGTTGTCTCCATACGGATCGTCACGGTTCCGTTGGAAAGATCTGCCGTCTGCAGCTGGATGTCACGAAAAACTTCTTCTCCCATCTGCTCATTTGCACTTTTTACCCATTCCTGCCCGGCAAGCACAGCCGCTGCATCCCGCACGCGGCCGATTCCATCCATCAGTCTTGATGCCGTCTGAATCATGGCTGCCTTTAATTTATGTTCCATTGGAAGCATTTCCGTCCACTTCGGAATTGCAAAGTCCACACGGGTAACCGGAAATTCAAACAGAATGGCCTTCATAACTGTGACCAGATCCTCCCGGTGCATCTGCTGACAGTTGACCGGAACCACTACCGCCTGATATTCCTGCTCTAAACTTTCTTTCAGTGCAAGTGTCTCACTGCTGTATGGGCGCACGGAATTTAAAACAATCACATACGGTTTTCCAATCTCTTTAAGCTTTTCCACCGCGGTTTGTTCTGCCTCCACATAATTTTCCCGCGGAAGTTCCCCGATACTGCCATCCGTTGTCACCACAATACCAATGGTTGCATGGTCTTTGATTACTTTTTCTGTTCCAATTCTCGCTGCATCCGAAAAAGGAATTTCCTCCTCGAACCACGGCGTATGTACCATGCGGTATCCGTCCCCCTCCAGATGACCATTTGCTCCCTCTACCATAAACCCGACACAGTCAATCAGACGCACACTGACACTGCTCTCATCTGCAAGTGTGATCTCTGCTGCCTCCTGCGGAATAAATTTCGGTTCTGTCGTCATGATCGTTTTCCCGGCGGCTGACTGAGGCAGTTCATCGAGCGTCCGTTTTTTTTCTTCCTCATCTTCGATGTACGGAAGTACAAACAGATCCATAAACCGCTTAATGAACGTTGACTTTCCGGTGCGGACCGGTCCTACGACACCAATGTAGATTTCGCCGTTCGTTCTTTTCTGGATATCTTTATATAAATCAAACTCCATAAAAAAATCTCCCTTCTTTGCATATTCGATTAATCTATCTAATCTATATGCAAAGGGGAGAATTCTTATTCACAGAAATACTCTGTTGTATATTTATTTCTTAGATGACTTCTTTTTGTCGGAAGTCTTCTTCTTTGCAGCTTCTTTCTCTGCTGCTTCCTTCTCTGCTGCTTTCTTTGCCTGCTCAGCAAGCACTTTTTCATTGATGCGTCCATACATCTGCATGTATTTATAGAGTTTCTTTGCCAGATCCTTGGTAATCTGTCCCTCCAGGGCACGCCACTTCCAGTTTTCTCCAAGTGTGGACGGAATGTTGATGCGGGCTTCGGAGCCAAGTCCGATCAGATCCTGCATCGGAACAATTGCCATATCTGCAACGGAAGACCATGCGGCACGCATCATACCCCAGTTATAACCTTCCTCCTCCGTCAGGTTCAGGTATTCGATTGCGAACTTGACAGATGCTTTCGGTGCGGTCTTCATCCATCCCATCACGGTATCATTGTCATGTGTTCCTGTATATACAACACAGTGACTGGTATAGGTGTGCGGCAGATAATCACTTCCCTCACGGCTGTCAAACGCAAACTGGATGACTTTCATGCCCGGGAATCCGGAATCCTTTAACAGTTTGCGGACAGAATCTGTCAAAAATCCCAGATCTTCCACGATAATCGGAAGTTTGCCAAGTTTCTTCTCCAACTGGTTAAACAGATCCATTCCCGGACCCTGTTTCCATTTTCCGTTCTTTGCAGTTTTATCTTTGGCTGGAATCGCATAATAAGAATCAAATCCCCGGAAATGATCAATACGGATAATATCATACAGCTCACTCATCGCTTTGATTCGCTTTGTCCACCATGTATAATTGTCTTTTTTCATTTCATCCCAGCGGAACAGTGGATTGCCCCAGAGCTGTCCGTCTGCAGAAAATCCATCTGGCGGACATCCAGCTACTTCAATCGGATTTAAATCTTCATCCAGATAAAACTGTTTCGGATTTGCCCATACATCCGCACTGTCTCCGGCCACATAGATCGGCACATCTCCGATAATCTCGATTCCGTTTTCATTGGCATATGCCTTTAACTCTCTCCACTGTTTGAAGAACAGATACTGAAGCATCTTATAAAACTCAATATCTTCTGCGTACTTTTTTCTTGCCTCATCCAATGCCGCTGCGTCACGCACACGAAGTTTCTCATCCCACTCGGCCCATGCTTTTCCGTCATTGGCATCTTTTAATGCCATAAACAGCGTATAATCTTCCAGCCAGTCCTTTTCCGCCTCACAAAATGACGAAAAATCTTCCGGCATATTTTTTACAAAACGGGCATATGCTTTATGCAGCAATGCATAGCGTGATACATACATGGTTCCATAATCAATGTATTCCTCGCTTGTGCCCCAGTCAAATGACTCACATTCCTTTTTCTTTAATAAATTTTCCTTGCAGAGAATGTCCAGATCAATAAAATAAGGATTTCCCGCAAAACTGGAAAACGACTGATACGGTGAATCTCCGTAACTGGTCGGACAGATCGGCAGAATCTGCCAGTAAGTCTGACCTCCTTTTACCAGAAAGTCTACAAATTTTCTGGCTGATTTTCCCATAGTTCCAATGCCATACGGTGATGGCAGAGAAGATATCGGCATAAGTACGCCACTTGTTCTCATAAGTGATTCCTCCTAAGATCCAATCTATAATCTATAATTATATCATACCACCTTTTTGTCCCCTTGTAAAAAACATTTTTCAATGCTAGTATGAAGAAAAGGGATTATGAGGTGAAGAATTATGAACGATGTCATAAAACATAAAATCAAACACAATGCACACCGTACACTGGTGTCGATCAAATGGGTAATTTTTGCAATTCTTGTCGGCGGTATCGTCGGACTGTGCGGCACCGCATTTTATTTTTGTCTGACATTTGTCACCGTGCTGCGCGGGCAGGATCCCTGGCTGTTGTATCTGCTCCCTGTCGGGGGACTGATCATTGTCGGTGCTTATCACCTGCTGCACGATGAAAAAGATACCGGAACCAATCTGGTCATCTCTGCCATCCACTCGGATGACGAGCTGCCCCTGCGCATGGCTCCTTTGATCTTTATTTCCACACTGATCACGCACCTGTTCGGCGGATCTGCCGGCCGTGAAGGTGCTGCCCTGCAGATGGGCGGAAGTATCGGAAATGCAATCGGAAAATTCTTCCGTTTTGACGATAAAGATAAACATGTCATGATCATGTGCGGCATGAGTGCTGCGTTTTCCGCTCTCTTTGGTACCCCGATGGCTGCTGCCATCCTTCCAATGGAAATTGTAAGTGTCGGCGTCATGTACTATACCGCCCTTGTTCCATGTGTGATCAGTTCTCTTGTCGCACACGGAGTTGCTTACCTGTTTGGTGTTTCCAACCAATGGTTTTCCATCGAGCACATCCCGGACTTTGGCATTCTTCCTGCCGTGCAGATTTCCATCCTTGCCGTGCTCTGCGCACTGGTAAGTATTGTTTTTTGTGTTCTTCTGCACAAAAGTGAAGAAATTTACCGCAAACTGTTCCAGAATCCCTACATCCGCATCTTTGCCGGTGGATGTATTGTTGTCATTCTGACGATGCTTGTCGGCAACCAGAATTACAACGGTACCGGTATCGGCATCATCCAGATGTGCATTGATGGAACGGTCCGTCCGGAAGCCTTCCTGTTAAAGATGATCTTTACCGCACTGACTCTTGGTGCCGGTTACAAAGGCGGAGAAATTGTTCCTTCCTTTTTCACCGGCGCGGCCTTTGGCTGCCTGTTTGGAACGCTGACCGGCATATCCCCGACACTTTGTACGGCTGTCGGCATGACTGCCGTATTCTGTGGTGTCACAAACTGTCCGATCACTTCGCTGTTAATCAGTTTTGAATTGTTCGGTTATGACGGCATGCCGTATTTTCTTCTGGCTGTCGCTTTCAGCTACATGCTTTCCGGATACTTTGGTCTGTACCGGAGCCAGAAGATTGTGTACTCCAAATACAAAACCAGTTACATCAACAAGACAACTCATTAATCCCAAGAACCACACAGCCAGTCGCCGGCAATTCCATGTTCGAATGAACCGAACCGATTGGCCGGGTTCCTGCATGCAGGTCATCAATATATAACGTCCATGTCCTGTCATCCGGCAGCAGGAGTGTTTCTTTTCTGCCGGATGCATTGTATGCCACCAGAAGTGTCTCTTCCGGCTGGCGGATTGTAAACGCGATGGTCTGTTCGGATGTCATTTCCATAAACAAAATATTCTGGCGGATCTCCTCTGCGTCTGTCATACGCAATCCTTTATGTGCTTTCCGGAAAGCAATCAGTCCCCTGTAATACTGCTGCAGCCCTTTTTGTCCATCGCTCCAGTCATAGCGCAGTACATTTGTTTCATACGGCAGATTATAACTGTTCTCGGATATCTCACCATTTTTTCCGGCCGGTTTGGTTCGTGCAAACTCTTCTCCCCCCAGGAAAAACGGAACTCCCTGTGCGGTAAATACCATCGCAGCCGCCAGACGGTTCATTGCAAGGCGTTCGCCTGCATCACAATCCGGTCTGGAAATCTGCAGTTTATCCCACAAGGTCAGATTGTCGTGACAGGAAACATAATTGATCACTTTCTCCGGTGTATCCGTCCATGTGCCGCCGGCTGCATAGGTATAAGCTGCATAATCTACCTGTGGATGCCACACACCTCCTGTTGCACAGTAACGCACCGCAACTTTCATTTTTTTCTTTCCGCTGACATAGCCGCAGTCTTTGTTATAAAACACATGTCCGCGCACCATGTCCCGGATATCATCCGAAAACATTCCGATGCCGTCCAGCATACGCGCGTTTCTCTTCATGGCACGCCTAAATTCCGGCATGGTTGAAGTACCGCCTGTCCAGCCCTCTCCATACAGAATGATATATGGATTGATTTCTTTTAACCTGTGGCTGATCTCATTCATGGTATCAATATCAAGAACACCCATCAGATCAAACCGGAACCCATCCACATGATATTCCCTTGCCCAGTAACAGACAGATTCTACGATGTATTTGCGCATCATCGGCTGCTCCGAAGCAATTTCATTGCCACAGGCAGATGCATTGGAATATCTGATTCCGTTCATCCGGTAATAATAATCCGGCTCACATTTCTGCAGACAGCTGTCCAGATCATAGGTGTGATTGTACACCACATCCATGATCACTCCGATGCCCTCCCTGTGAAAAGCCGCAATCATTTCTTTCATTTCCCGGATACGCACCTCCCCATGGAACGGATCTGTTGAAAAAGATCCCTCCGGTACGTTATAATTCAGCGGATCGTATCCCCAGTTATACTCCCGCTTCTTTGGTGCCGCCTCATCAATACTTGCAAAATCATACATTGGCATGATCTGCACATGCGTAATACCGAGCGATTTCAGATAATCCAGCCCGGTTGGTTCCCCATCTTTGTTTTTGGTTCCTTTTTCTGTTAAACCCAGGTACTTTCCCGGATGCTTTACACCGGAAGATACATCTGCGGTACTGTCTAACACCGAAATCTCACAGATCACCAGATCTGTGCGATTTTTAAAAGCGGGGCCATGATCCTCTTTAAAATTCTCAGGATCGGTCTCTCTTAGGTCCAAGACCATACTTCGCTGTCCATTTACACCGACAGCTACCGAATATGGGTCCTGCGATTCTACAGTTTTTCCACTTCGCTCCAGACGGTATGTATAATAAACATGCCGCAGATCTCCGTCTACCCGGATCGCCCAGGTTCCCTGTATATCCCGCTTCATCGGAATGGTATCCGACAGGCAATCTCCGTCTCCTTCCTGATACAGACACAGCGTTACTGCATCCGCCGTCGGAGCCCAGAGCCGGAAATCCGTACCTTTCTTCGTGTACACAGCACCCAGATCATTTCCATCATATGGAATCCTTTGCTGCATTCCCTCTCTCCTCCCTGAAATATATTATTTTCGCATTTTTTCGTAATTCATTATATTTTAATTTTTTGTATCTGTAAATTGGAAAAATCACTAAGTTTTTTTCAATATTTTGTGAAATAAGACGAAGAAAAGAGGCATTCCATGTTTTATGCCATGAAATGCCTCTTTTTTTGTTTTCCGTATCAGGCAAACCCTTATGCGTTTGTTGCCTGTACCATTGCCTCAAGGGTTCTGACTGCTGCTCCCGAATCGATCGTCTTTGCTGCAAGTGCAATGCCATCTGCAATACTGTCTGCCTTTTTCCCAATATACAAAGCGGCTCCTGCATTCAAAAGCACAATCTCCCTCTTTGGTCCCTGTTCCTTTCCGGAAAGAATATCTCTGGTGATCTGTGCGTTTACGGCTCCATCCCCACCCTGCAGTTTTGCGATTTCACACCGCTTTAATCCAAACTGTTCCGGTGTGATTGTATAGGTGGTTACTTTTCCATCCTTAATTTCAGATACCGTGGTCTCACCGGTCAGTGTGATCTCATCCATGTTATCCTCTCCGCTGACAACCATTCCCCGTTCTACCCCGAGGTTCATCATGGTTCCTGCAATCACTTCCGTAAGTGCCGGGGAATACACCCCTACAAGCATTGCCCTGGCACGGGATGGATTAGAAAGTGGTCCTAAAATATTAAACACCGTGCGGATGCCCAGCTGTTTTCTGACCGGTCCCACATACTTCATGGCAGGATTAAAATGCGGTGCAAACATAAATCCGATCCCGACCGTCTCCACACACTTTTCTACCACAGCCGGATCTGCGGAAATATTTACGCCAAGTGCTTCTAACACATCTCCGGCACCACTTTTAGAAGAAATGGAACGATTGCCATGTTTTGCCACCGGAAGCCCGGCTGCTGCCACAACGAACGCTGATGTTGTGGAAATATTAAACGAATAAGTACAGTCTCCGCCGGTACCGACAAAATCCACATAATCTGCCACTTTCGGACTGATCGTATTTGCCTTGTTGCGCAATACGGCTGCCAGTCCCGTAATCTCATCCAGCGTTTCCCCCTTCATGCGGAGTGCTGTCAGAAAACATGCAATCTGCGCCTCTGTTGCCTGTCCGGTCAGAATCAGCTCCTGTGCTTTCATCGCTTCCTCTTTTGTCAGATCTTTTCCCTCTACCAGTTTGGCCAGAATCTCTTTCATCTATGATATCCTCCTGTTTGATTCGCTTTTCCGTTACATTTCATTTAACTCTTTTTTGAATGTGCTGCAATAGTCTGCTGCAGCCTGCGGATCAAAACCGTGTTTCCGCATCAGTGTGATAAAATGAGAGCCTACAATGGCTCCGTCAATAATCTCTTTCATCGGACGTACATCCTCCGCCGTGCGGATACCAAATCCCATCATAACCGGAATTTTTGCCTCTTTCTTTACCGCTGTCAGATATTCTAAAATCTGACGGTGGAAGGTTGCTTCCTGTCCGGTAACTCCCATGGAAGACACACAGTAGACAAATCCCCTTGCATTTTTAAGGATTTTTGGCACACGGTCTTTGGATACCGGGGAAACCAGCTGGATCAGAATGGTTCCATCCTCTTTCTGTAACTGTGTCTGGAGTTCTTCCTGCTCTTCCAGCGGCAGATCCGGAATGATCAGTCCATCCACCCCGCAGGCATTGCACTCTTTTACAAATTTTTCCACTCCATAATGCAGTACCGTGTTGTAATACATCATAAATACAATCGGGATCTGCACACCATCGGTCCGCATCTCTTTCATACAGGTAAATGTTTTCTCCAGATTTGCCCCACCGAGAATTGCCTCATAGGAAGCTGCCTGAATGACCGGACCGTCTGCCACCGGATCGGAAAACGGAATTCCAAGTTCAATAATGTCCGTTCCTGCCGCTTCCTGTGCCTTGATGATCGCCTTTGTCTTATCATAATCCGGCAGACCTGCTGTGATATAAGTAATAAATGCCTTTTCTTTCTTTTCCTGTAACGCCTGAAGCGCTGTCTCAATTCGATTCATCCCTGTTATGCCCTCCTTAATTCAGATATCCTTTTCCGTCAAGATAATCCGCAATGGTGTTTACATCTTTATCTCCACGACCGGACAGACAGATAATCATGCTCTGGTCCATGGTCATTTCTTTTGCCTTTTTAAATGCATAGGCAACGGCATGTGCACTCTCAATTGCCGGAATAATTCCCTCTAACTTACACAGTTCCATCAGCGCATCCATTGCCTCCACATCCGTAATTGCCACATATTTTGCACGTCCGGTATCCCGCAGATATGCATGCTCCGGTCCGACTCCCGGATAATCCAGTCCGGCGGAAATGGAGTGTGCCAGCTGGATATTTCCATCGGTATCCTGCAACAGATACGAACGCATGCCATGCAATACTCCAGGCTCTCCCAAAGCCATGGCGCTGGCATGTTTTCCGGTCTCAATTCCAAGACCCGCTGCTTCCACACCGATCAGTTCCACCTCCGGCTCATCAATAAAATCGGCAAACATTCCGATGGAATTGGAACCGCCGCCCACACATGCCATAACCACATCCGGATTCTTTCCTTCTGCTTCCATGTGCTGACGCTTTGCCTCCCGGCTGATCACACTCTGAAACTCTTTCACCATCTTCGGATACGGATACGGTCCTACCGCAGATCCGATAATATAGAACGTATCCTCCGCTGTTTTTGCCCAGGTACGGATGGCTTCGTTTGTCGCGTCTTTTAAGGTATTGCTTCCGGATTCCACGGATACCACTTTTGCACCAAGCATCTCCATACGCATCACATTCAGTTTCTGTCTCTGGATATCTTCTTTTCCCATGTACACCGTACATTCCATATCAAACAGCGCCGCTCCGGTTGCCGTTGCAACCCCATGCTGTCCTGCTCCGGTCTCTGCGATCACTTTTTTCTTCCCCATGCGCTTTGCAAGAAGAATCTGGCCGATAACGTTGTTGATCTTATGTGCACCTGTATGATTTAAATCCTCCCGCTTTAAATAAATCTTTGTTCCGTATGCCTCACTGAGCCGCTCTGCATAGTAGAGGGGTGTCTCCCTTCCTACATACTGCTTTAAATAGTAATGATACTGCTTTAAAAATTCAGAATCCCTGATTGCCTCCTCAAACGCTGCGTCCAATTCCTCCAATGTATTCATCAGAGATTCCGCAACATACTGTCCTCCAAATTCTCCATAATATGCTTTCCTGTTCATATATAACCCTGCCTTTCCTTTTTATATGTTCTTTACCTGTTCTACGAACCTTCTGATCTTCTCTTCATCTTTTCCGGTCTCATTCTCGACACCACTGCTCACATCCACGATGTCCGGTTCAAAAATGCGGATCCCTTCGCTCACATTGTCTGCTGTAAGACCTCCGGCTAACACAAATGAAATTCCCTGCGCTCTCAACCGCTCT
>OOBN01002170.1_pt1 | contig 12518 bp, 13 predicted proteins | sample 1671091 | NCBI WGS metagenome assembly OOBN01 (sample SAMN06348121, study PRJEB24527) | human gut metagenome | biome: human gut; feature: ankylosing spondylitis patient; material: feces | host: Homo sapiens | place: China | collected 2015-10 | reverse complement strand
ATGGCCCTGCATATTGACGGCGAGGACGAGGGAGCGGAGGAAAAATAACTATGCAATTATTTGGCGGAAAGGGTAAGATGCTGGGCCTGCTCTTGGTATTGGCTGCCTTCGGCAGCTTTTATCTGGGTGATATTACCGCGTTCACAACCTCGCAAAAAGCTATCGCAGGGGTTGCTCTCTTTATTATTGTTCTGCTGGCCGGCATTTCCCTTCTGAAACCTAAAAAAACGGAAGAGGATATGATTGCGGAACAGGATGAGAAATCAGTATATCGAATTGAAATGCGCTGAAAAAGCATTTCGGGTCGCACTGTACGCTTCATTTATGACCATTATAGCCGGCATGATTGCCTTTGGCCTGACAAGGGAATATGCCTTTATCTGGTTGGTTATGGGGGGGATTGTGCCTTACGGAACATCAAGAATTGCCTATATCGTTTCTGCATTCCGATACGACAAGCCATAAATGGAAGCAGGAAAGCACTGAATGAAAAATTAAGAGGCCAGGACACCTCCTTCGGGTGTGTCCTGGCCTCTATTTATCAATTATTCTAGTTGACTATTATACCGTGCCGAGGCGCAGCGGTTGAATGATCGTAGGATGCCTATAATAGCAGAAAAGCTGTGGAATATCGACGCTTCCTTGGCTTTCGGTCAAATCCTGCCGTGGCATTGGGACTGCACCCCTTCGGCCCGAAGAAGTTCACCCGCTTCTCCGCGAGTACCAGCCGCACCTCCCGGCTCCGGAGGCTCTCCCCGTCCAGACAGGTGACGATGTCCGCCTCCCCGGGGCTGGCGGTGATCACCACCTGCCGGGACGTCACCATTCGGGCGATGTGGGGAAATTTCCAATACTCCCCGGCGGAGTAGGCCGGGAACAACCGGGCGAAGGTGCGCTTCGGCACGTTTTTCACCAGGATGGTCTCCAGCACTCCGTCGTCCATCCGGGCCTCCGGCACCGGCATGGAGCCGCCGCCGTAGTACCGGCCGTTGCACATGGACACCAGAGCGAAGTCATCCTCCAGGACCTCCCCGTCCAGCTCCACCCGCCACCGGCGGCCGATGGGCTTGAAGAGAAAATTCACCGCCACGGACAGCAGGTAACTCCCCCGGCCGGAGAGGCCCGGCACATTTCCGTACCGGTGGACGGTGTCGGCAATGCGGGCGTCAATGCCGCTGCAGGCGATGGTGAGGCACAGGCGGCCGTTGCAGTCAATGAGATCCAGGGGGAATTCCGGCCCGTCCCACAGATGTTCCGGGTCGGAGAATTTTGCAGCGTCCGGGCCGAAGTTCTTCAGAAAGTCGTTGCCTGTGCCGGCGGGGATTACCGTCATGGCGGCGTTGGGAAACCCGGCGATGCCGTTGGCCGCCTCGTGGACGGTGCCGTCCCCGCCGCAGGCGTAGATGCGCACCGGCTCCCCGGCCTCTGCCAAGGCGCGGGAGAGAACCTCCGCTCCGCCGGGGCGGTCCGTCAGCAGGCACCGGCAGTCCAGATTGTGGGCCGCGGCCAGACGGTCCGCCAGGGCGCGGATGCGGGCAGTCTGGTCCTGCTTCCCGGCATGGGGGTTGATCAAAAAGACATGGCGCATGACAGGCCCCCCTTGGCGAAATATGAGATAAGAGTGAAGAGATGAAAGATGAGGACTGTCAGCGGCGATCTCTCCTGTCTTTTAACCTTTGTCTGGCTCTGTCTTTGCGCCTCCGTGGTAGAAGAAGGCGTCGCATTTGAGCATGCCGTTGTAGAGCTTGCGTTTCTTCTCCGCGCTGCGGCCGAAGGCGCGCTCAAACTCTGTGTGGGAGGAGAGCACCAGCACGCGCCAGCCCGCCGGCAATGTCCGGGCAGCTTTGCCGAAGGAGCGGTACAGGGCCTCCGCCTCTCTCTTTTCCAGCAGCCGCTCACCGTAGGGCGGATTGGTCACCAGCTGGCCGTAGTCGCTGTCCCGGTGGAACTTTCCGGCATCCGCCACCTCGAAGCGCACGCAGTCGTCCACCCCCGCCAGCTCCGCGTTGTGGCGGCTCAACTCCACCGCACTGGGGTCGATGTCCCCGCCCCAGATGTCGTACTGGCCGTGGAATTCTTGATCCATGGCCTCTTCGGCCGCGTCCAGCCACAGCTTGGCGGGGAGGCTCTGCCACTTTTGGGCGGCAAAGCGCCGGTCCAGGCCTGGGGCCCGGTTTTTGGCGATCAGCGCCGCCTCGATGGGAATGGTGCCGCTGCCGCAGAAGGGGTCGCAGAACGGATCCCTCCCCCGGTAGCGGGAGAGCAGCACCAGGGCGGCGGCCAGCGTCTCCCGCAGGGGGGCGCCGTTGTTGTGGGCCCGGTAGCCCCGCTTGTAGAGTCCGTCGCCGGAGGTGTCCAGGTACACGGCTGCGGTGTCCTTGATGAGGGCGAACTGGATCTGATAGCGGTCCCCGGTCTCCGGCAGGGTCTCGCAGCCGTAGGCCTGGCCAAGCCGCTTGGCAGCGGCCTTTTTCACAATGGCCTGGCAGGCGGGGACGGAGTGGAGCTGGGAGGAGATGGAGTAGCCCTTCACCGGGAACTCCCCGTCCCGGGGGATGCAATCCTCCCAGGGGATGGCGGCCACGCCCTGAAACAGCGCCTCGAAGTCCGGGGCCGGGAAGCTGGCCAGCTCCACCAGCACCCGCGCGCCGCAGCGCAGGTTGATGTTCAGCCGGGGGATGTCCGCCGGGCCGCCGTCGCAGTGGACCCGGCCGTTTTCGGCCCGGACGTTTTTCAGGTCCAGCCGCCGCAGCTCGTCGGCCACCAGGGCCTCCAGCCCGAAGAGGCAGGGAATGGTGTATTTCATGGGGGTTCCTCCTTGGCGGGGCATACAGATGCCCGTGGATTTTCATTGGAGCCGGTGGAAGAGAGGCTCTCAGGGGGCGGCGTGGCCCAGCGTTCTGCGCTCCACGCGAATGGTGTAGACCTCCGACCCGTCGGCGCTGCCATGGCATCCCGGTACCGTGGAAGTCGCCACATTCCAACCCATCTGGCGGCGCATGTCGTTGGCGAACTTTTTGATGTTCTGCTTGCTCAGCGTACAGCCGCAGCGGAAGACAACATTCACATTCGCATAGCGGGATGTTCCGTCATCCATCGGGCTGAGCGTCCACGCCAGATCGTGGACATGGGGGTCCGGCCGCTCCACGCCAAAAGCGTCTGCAAATGCATTCAGATCGTCAATCTCGAAGAGGTCGCTGCTGTATTCCCCGGGCCAGACGGCATAGAGCCGGATCTCTCCGGCAGCGGCCCGGCGGTAGGCCTCTGCGGCAGAGGAGAAATCGTGGCCCACCTGCGTGAGACTGCCCGCAGCATCCAGAGACAGGTAGCAGACCAAGCTGCCTCTGTATGGAAAGGGATTGGCCTTCGCACTTCTTGGCTGACGCATGGAACATCCTCCTTGCTGCCTCCGCCTCAGCGGGGCGTTTTTCCTATTATAATGCAGACTGCGGAAAATGTCGAGATGCCCGCCGGCTCTTGCCGCAACTGCCGCCGGCGGGCCGGGAGGTTTTGTAACCAAAATGAAATGGTATTTGCAAAATGGGCATGATACAATAACGATAAACGCCGCCGGAGCCGCACTTCCCGGACGGAAACCTGAAGTTGCACGGGATTTTGCCGGATGCAAAGCAGAGTTGGTGGAAACGGCGGGGCGGTTCTGCTAAAATGACAGACAGAGAGGAGAGGCGTATGGCATTTGGAGAGCGGTTGCAGGAGCTCCGCCGGGCCCGGGGCATGACCCAGGAGGACTTTGCGGCCCAGCTGAAGGTCTCCCGGCAGGCGGTGAGCAAGTGGGAGTCCTGCCGGGGATACCCGGAGCTTGAGAAGATCATCTATATCTGCAACCGCTACGGCGTCACCATGAATGACCTGTTCTGCGAGGAGGTCCCCCTGGGCGGCCAAGAGACGCCGGCGGCGCCGGAGCGGATGGAGTCCCGGACACTGAAAACGGCGCTGGGAGATTTTGTGAGCAACCTGTCCCCGGCCAACAAATGGGCCGGAGTGGGGGGGCTGGCGGCAGTGACTGCCCTGGTGGCCCTGTGTATGCTGTATTTGAAAGGAGGCGGAGACAGCGAAATGACGGCATTGTGGATTGCGGCCATCGTGGTCTTTGGCGTGGTGGAGGCGGTGACCGCCGGGCTGGTCTCCATCTGGTTCGTGCCCGGCGCCGTGGCGGGTCTGATCGCCGCCATGGCGGGGGCGGGGCTCCTGATCCAGCTGGTGCTGTTCCTGGCGGTGTCGGCGGCGGCCCTGGCGGCCACCCGGCCCCTGGTGAAAAAGCTCTCCGCCGGGCGGGCTGTGCCTACTAACGCGGACCGGGTGCTGGGCCGCACCGCCAGAGTCACGGAGACCATCGACAACGACAGCGCCTCCGGCGCCGTCTATGTGGACGGCAAGACCTGGACCGCCCGCAGCGCCGACGGATCGGTGCTCCCGGCGGGCAGCCGGGTGGAGATCCGGCGGATGGAGGGTGTGAAGCTCATTGTGGAAGCGGCGCAGAAAGCGCCTGATAAAAAAGAGGAGGTTGTGTGAATATGATGGATGTGCTCAAGTGGGTTCCGCTGTTGATCCTGGTGGTGCTGATCCTGATCCTGCTGATCGGGAACATCGTCATCGTCCAGCAGTCCAAGGCCTATGTGGTGGAGCGGCTGGGAGCGTTCCGGACCGTGTGGGGCGTGGGACTGCACCTGAAGGTGCCCTTTGTGGAGCGGGTGGCCAAGAAGGTGTCCCTGAAGGAGCAGGTGGCGGATTTCGCGCCCCAACCCGTCATCACCAAGGACAATGTCACCATGCAGATCGATACGGTGATCTACTTCCAGATCACGGACCCGAAGCTGTATACCTACGGCGTGGAACGGCCCATGAACGCCATTGAGAACCTGACCGCCACCACCCTGCGGAACATCATCGGCGAGATGGAACTGGACCAGTCCCTGACAAGCCGGGACACCATCAACGCCAAGATGCGCGCCATTCTGGACGAGGCCACGGACCCCTGGGGCATCAAGGTCAACCGGGTGGAGCTGAAAAACATTATCCCGCCCAAGGAGATCCAGAACGCCATGGAGAAGCAGATGAAGGCGGAGCGGGAGCGCCGGGAGTCCATCCTCCAGGCGGAGGGGCAGAAGCAGTCCCAGATCCTGGTGGCGGAGGGCGAGAAGCAGTCCCTGATTCTCAAGGCGGATGCCGCCAAGCAGGCCGCCATCCTGAAGGCCGAGGGCGAGAAGGAGGCCCGCATCATGGCCGCCGAGGCGGAGGCCCAGGCCATCATGCAGGTGCAGACCGCCCTGGCGGACTCCCTGAAGCTGCTGAATGCCGCCGCCCCCAATGACCAGGTGGTGAAGCTGAAGGCTCTGGAAGCCATGCAGAAGGTGGCGGACGGCAAGGCCACCAAGATCATCATTCCCAGTGAGCTCCAGGGGCTGGCAGGACTCGCTGCCAGCGCCAAGACGGTGTTCGACACAGAGGACCCCAAGGGGGAGTGAGGGAAAAGCAGTACAGGCGCACAGCAAAAGCTGTGCGCCTGTATTTTGCAAATTGGGCAGAGGGCGCAGTCCTTCATGTCCATTGCCGGGACGATGGGAACCGGTGCCGGAAGAGCGTATTCCCATGATCCCATACAGACCCGCGCCGTAAGGGCTTCGGTCGGGACCTGCTGCGGCCGGGAGGGTCAGGTGCAGTCTGCGTCCCGCTGAATTGCCCGCGGCGGTCTGGAGTTCTGCCCTGTCTGCGCGGGGAGGTTCGCCCAATGAGAGGCGCGCTCCGGAAGCCCGGTTTGGGGCACAGTGATTACAGCGATTTTTACCCATTAACCGCCGGTTAAAAGATCGGCAGAAAAATTGAACACCTGTCGATTGCAGCGCACCGCCGGAGATGGTATTCTGGGGACAGATCACAAGAGGGGGCTTTGCCATGCAGATCCACGAGATTATCCGCACCCGGCGGACGGCACTGGGGCTGACACAGGAGCAGCTGGCGGGGAAGCTGGGGGTATCAGCCCCGGCGGTGAACAAATGGGAAAGGGGAAACTCCTACCCGGACATCACCCTGCTGCCGGTGCTGGCCCGGACGCTGCGGGTGGACCTGAACACACTGTTGTCCTTTCAGGAGGACTTGACGGAGACGGAGATCGCGGAGTTTTTGAACCGGCTGTACGAGGTGTCCCGGACCGAGGGGTGCGGCGCGGCCTTTTCCCTGGCAGAGGAGAAGCTGCGCCAGTTCCCCAACAGCGACGCGCTGGCATACAGCGCTGCGGGGCTGCTGGAGGGTCTTCTGACCCTGTTCCCCGGCACCGATGAGACAGCCCGGCCCGGCCGGGAGGACTTTGTCGCGGGCCTGTACGAGCAGGCCGCCCAGAGCGCGGACCCCAAAATCCGGGAGTGGGCGACCTATACCGTGGCGAGCCGCTGCATCGCCCGGGGGGATCTGGACCGGGCGGAGGCGCTGTTGGACCAGATCTCCAACACCCACCGGGACAAGCGGGAACTGCTGTCCGCCCTGCGGCGGAAGCAGGGGCGGACCGAGGAGGCCTGGACCCTGCTGGAGCGGGAGCTGTTCGACCGGGCCCACGGCATCCAGACCACGCTGCTGTCCCTGATCGAGATGGCCCAGGCAGAGGGAGACCGGCAGCGGGCCCAGGGCTTTTGCGACGCCGCCCGGCGGGCGGGAGAGGCCCTGGACCTGAGCGATTACGCAGTGCTGTCCGCCCCCTTCCAGCTGGCGGCGGCGGAGCAGGACGGCCCGGCGGCGCTGGACCTGCTGGACCGGCTGCTGCATAGCCTGACAGTGCCTTGGGATCTGAGTGCCTCGCCCCTGTACCGGCATCTGGCCACCAAGGAGGCCGCCGGAGAGGCCCAGTCGGTGCTGCTGGAGCCCCTTCTGGACCAGGTGGAGGCAGACCCGGACTGCGCCTTCCTCCGGGAGATGCCGGAGTATGGGACGATGGTGGAGAAGTACCGGCGCGCCGCAGATGGGGCATGAGCTGGCGGGACCCGCCGGGCGGCGGATGAGACTGTCCGGTTCTGCCGGTGCCAGGACGCGGCGTGCCGCAGTTCTGCATTCCCTGCGGACCGTGCGGGAAAAAGAAAAAGCGGAAGGACGAAAGTCCTTCCGCTTTCATGCGTCTCAGCCGAACAGGGCATCGCCGCTCTTGAAGCCCAGGCCGGGGTGGAAGTCGAACTTCACCGCGCCCACGGCCACGTCGGGACCCACGGCCCGCTGGATGCGGGCGATGCCCTCGTTGCCGAAGCCGGCGCACAGCTCCATAGCGGTGACGCCTCCGGCGGCCAGCTCCTTCGCGGCAGCCTCCGCCTCAGCGTAGGTCTTGCAGCCCACCACGTTCAAATGGATGCTAGGGGTGGATACCACGGTGCGGGTGGTCTCATCGGCATCGCCGATAAGAAAGAGAAATGCGGCTTGCAGTGCCATTGTTATGTAGACCTCCCTGAAAATCAAGAATCAGAGCGAACAGATAAGAGATGCCGCTTTCCCTGCGGCTCTCTTATCTGCACACCCGTTATCTGGTATGTCACAGTCTGGTGACCACGGGGATAACCATGGGATTGCGCTTGGTGGTTTTGAACAGGTAGCTGCTGACGGCGGACTTGACGGAACCCTTCAGTTCCCCGTCATCCCGGCCCCGCTTGCGGGAGACGTTCTCCGCCGCGTCCCGGGCCACGCTCTGCAGTTCCTTCATCAAGTCCCCGGACTCCTTCACGTAGATGAAGCCCCGGGTGATGATCTCCGGCTCGCTGAGGAGGTTGCCGTCATGGGCGGAGATGGGCAGGACCACCACCACCATGCCGTCTTCTGCCAGGCGCTTGCGGTCCCGCATGACCACGGCGCCCACGTCGCCCACGCCGGAGCCGTCCACATATACCTCACCGGAGGGAACGGTGCCGCCCAACTTAATGGTCTTGGCCGTGATCTCGATGACGGAGCCGTTGTCGGCAATGGCGATATGGTTGCGGTCCATGCCCATGTCCTGGGCCAGCTGGGAGTGGATCTGGAGCATCCGCTGCTCGCCGTGGAGGGGGATGAAGAACCGGGGCTTCGTCAGGGCGTGGATGATCTTCAGCTCCTCCTGGCAGGCGTGGCCGGACACGTGAAGCATGTCGGCCCGATCATAGACCACCTTGACGCCCTTGCGGAACAGCTCGTTGATGACCCGGGACACCGTCACCTCGTTGCCGGGGATGGCGCTGGCGGAGATGATGACCTTGTCCCCGGCGCCGATCTCCACCTGCTTGTGCTGAGAGAAGGCCATGCGGTACAAGGCGCTCATCTCCTCGCCCTGGGAACCGGTGGTGACGATGACCTGCTTGTTCTTGGGCAGGCCCTTGATCCGGTTGATGTCCACCAGGGTGTTCTTGGGCACCTTCATATAGCCCAGCTCTGTGGAGACCTTCATGATATTTTCCATGGACCGGCCCGTGACGGCCACCTTCCGGCCGAAGGCCGCGGCGGCATCCAGCACCTGCTGGATTCGGTGGACGTTGGAGGCGAAGGTGGTGACGATGATCCGGTCCTCGCATCCCTGGAACTGGCGCTTGAAGGTGGCGCCCACCGTCTTTTCAGAGGGGGTAAAGCCCGGACGCTCCACATTGGTGGAGTCCGCCAGCAGTGCCAGGACGCCCTCCTTCCCCAGCTCGCCGAAGCGGGCAAGGTCGATGACCTCCCCGTCGATGGGGGTGGAGTCGATCTTGAAGTCGCCGGTGTGGACGATGGTGCCCATGTGGGTGTGGATGGCAAAGGCCACGGAGTCGGCGATGGAGTGGTTCACATGGATGAACTCCACCTGGAACTTTCCGGCCTTCACCGTCTGCCCGGCCTCCACGGTCACCAGCTTCGTGCTGTCCAGCAGGCGGTGCTCCTGGAGCTTCAGCCGGAGATAGGGCAGCCGCCGCATCTCCGGCTGCCGGTACAGGGGCCGGAAGATCTCCTCCAGCTCCGGTCCCGCCGGAAGGGCGAAGGTCCCGCCTCCGCAGAATTTTTCCGCCAGCCTCTCGGCCTGGAAGTCCGCCTCCGCCAAGATGGGGGGCGGCGACTCCGCCAGATGGGTCAAATCCACGCAGATCATCAGCCCCGCGTACATCTCCGCCGGGAAGTGCATCACAGAATCCGCGCAGCAGTCCGCACTGTGGAGGGACAGATCGCCCTCCCCCAGATAGACCGACATGCCGTCCCGCAGGTCCCAGCCCACCCGGCCCAGGCGGCAGTGGTTGATCTCCAGCGTGGACCGGGCCGCCTCGTGCCGGAAGGCGGCATAGGTGCCCAGGACCGTGTTGAAGGACGCCTCCACCCCCGGAAAGACCGGGTAGACCTCCATCCGTCCCCGTCCATCCGTCTCTCCCTGAAATGTCCCGGTGAACAAAACCCCAGGTTCGGCCGCAGGGCGCCCCACGATCTCCATAGTCCCCTGCGGCAGCTCCGCCAGAGCCATCCGCAGGCAATCCGCTTGCTTCATTCCGCCGCTCCTTCCCACCTCACGCCGAGGGGCAGGCAATCTCCACCATCGCCTCAATCATGTGGTGCAGCAGCTGGGCCCGCTCCGTCTCGGCAGCCTTATAGTAGACCTCTTTCCCGTCCCGCCGGCTGACGATCAGGCCGCCGGCCTTCAGCTGCTTCAGGTGGTGGGACACCGCCGGGGAGCTCATCTCCACCATGGAGGAGAGGTTGATGACGCACTCTTCACAGTGGCACAGCAGCCAAAAAATCCGGATGCGGCTGCCGTCCCCCAGCTGTTTGAAGATGTCAGCCACTGTCTGGAAATCGTCCACGCTGGGCATCTGTTCCAGCTCCCGCTCCATGGACTGTCCATGGTCGTGGGGCAGCTTCTTTTCTTCCATCGGTCGTCCCTCCTTCTGGTTTTGTATTCTACCACACCCCGCGCCATTCTGGAAGAGCGAAAATATGCCGCCCCGCATTGGCCCAATCGGAAGGAGTTTTTGCCCAATCGGAAGATTCTCTCCCTCCCCCGTTGACTTGGGGGGCCGCCCCGTGTATGATAAGACCATAGATTAAATAATTGCTTAATCGTTTTGCTCAATTGCTGAAGGGAGACTTTTATATGAAAAAAACCTATAAGATCGATGTGGACTGCGCCAATTGCGCCAACAAGATGGAGGAGGCCGCCCGGAAGACCGAAGGCGTCCAGAGCGCCACCGTGAACTTCATGGCGCTGAAGATGATCGTGGAATTCGCGGAGGGGCAGGACCCCAAGGCCGTGATGGAGCAGGTCCGCAGAAACTGCAAAAAGGTGGAGGACGACTGCGAAATCTACCTGTAAGCGCGTTTTTCAGGAAAGCACCCCCTCCGGAGGCGGGGTGTTTTCTTTCCCAAAACAATTAAACGTTTATTGAATTATTAGCCGCACGGAGCGGCTCAGATCGGAAGTGAACCTCATGAATAAAAAGCAGAAAATCATGCTGATCCGCATTCTGACAGCGGCGGCCCTGCTGGCTGTCCTGCATGTTCTCCCCGTCACAGGCTGGATGCGGTTTGGGCTGTACCTGATCCCCTATCTGATCGCAGGTTACGACATCCTGCGAAAGGCCCTGAAGGGCATCCAAAACCGCCAGGTGTTCGACGAGAACTTCCTGATGGCCGTGGCCACTGTGGGCGCCATTGCCCTGGCCCTGTACGAGCGGAGCGGGGATTACACCGAGGCCATCGCCGTCATGCTGTTCTATCAGATCGGCGAGTGGTTCCAGAGCTATGCAGTAGGCCGGAGCCGCCGGAACATCAGTGAGCTGATGGACATCCGCCCGGACTACGCCAACGTGGAGCAGGACGGGAAGCTGGAGCAGGTAGACCCGGACGAGGTGTCCATCGGCACCGTTATTGTGGTCCAGCCCGGCGAGAAGGTTCCTATCGACGGCACTGTGGTGGAGGGCGCCTCCACCCTGAATACCGCCGCCCTCACCGGCGAGTCCCTGCCCCGGGAGGTCCGGGAGGGGGACGAGATCATCAGCGGCTGCGTCAACATGACCGGGCTGCTGAAAATCCGTACCACCCGGGAATTCGGCGAGTCCACGGTGTCCAAGATCCTGGACCTGGTGGAGAACGCCTCCTCCCGCAAGTCTCGGTCGGAGGACTTCATCTCCCGGTTCGCCCGGGTGTATACCCCCGCCGTGTGTTTCGCCGCCCTGGCCCTGGCCATCCTGGTCCCTCTGGCCCGGACGCTCCTTCTGGGCCTGCCCGCCGGCTGGAGCGTCTGGGTCTACCGGGCCCTCACCTTCCTGGTGGCCAGCTGTCCCTGCGCTCTGGTCATCAGCATCCCTCTCAGCTTCTTTGCCGGCATCGGCGGGGCCAGCAACGCCGGCGTACTGGTAAAGGGCTCTAACTATCTGGAGACTCTGTCCCAAACCAAAACGGTGGTCTTTGACAAGACCGGCACCCTGACCCAGGGCGTGTTTGAGGTCAACGGCATCCACCATCATGAGATGGAGAACGAGAAGCTGGTGGAGTACGCCGCTCTGGCGGAGAGCGCTTCCAGCCACCCCATCAGCAAAAGCCTGCAGCGGGCCTATGGCCGGGAGATCGACCGCAGCCGGGTGACGGATGTTCAGGAGATCAGCGGCAGCGGCGTCATCGCCAAAGTGGACGGCGTGGAGGTAGCCGCCGGCAACGACAAGCTGATGGACCGGCTGGGCGTGCCGTACATCCCCTGTCACAGCGTAGGCACCATCATCCACATGGCCGTCGGCGGGAAGTATGCCGGACATATCGTCATCTCCGACGTGGTGAAGCCCCACGCCCGGGAGGCTGTCCAGGCGCTGCGGTCCGCCGGTGTTCATAGGACCGTCATGCTCACCGGCGACGCCAAGCCGGTGGCAGACCAGGTGGCCCAGTCCCTGGGCATCGATCAGGTTTACGCCGAGTTGCTCCCCGCCGGAAAGGTGGAAAAGGTGGAAGAACTGCTGCTGGACAACTCTGAGCGGGGAAAGCTGGCCTTCGTGGGGGACGGCATCAACGACGCCCCGGTCCTCAGCCGGGCGGATATCGGTATTGCCATGGGCGCCATGGGCTCCGATGCCGCCATCGAGGCCGCCGACGTGGTCCTGATGGATGACGATCCCGCCAAAATCGCAAAGGCCATCCGGATCTCCCGCAAGTGCCTGCGGATCGTCTATGAAAACATCGTCTTTGCCATCGGCATCAAGCTGATCTGCCTGGTGCTGGGCGCTCTCGGAATCGCCAACATGTGGCTTGCCATTTTTGCGGATGTGGGCGTCATGATCATCGCGGTTCTCAACGCGATCCGGGCGCTCTTTGTGAAAAATCTGTAGATTTTCTTTTCATTTTTATCCCCCCATGGGGCTTGTGGCGTGAAATTTTCTATGATAGGTTTTTAGAAAAAGAAACCACAGGCAGGGGGGATTTTTTTGCGCTTGCAGCAGACTCTGGCATACGAATATGAAAAGGAAAATATCGCCTACTGGACAAACCGGGCGCCGGGGTACTCGGAGGTCAACCGGCAGGAGCTTCGTTCCGGACAGCGGGGCGTCTGGGGCAGG
>OOBN01002166.1_pt1 | contig 12525 bp, 7 predicted proteins | sample 1671091 | NCBI WGS metagenome assembly OOBN01 (sample SAMN06348121, study PRJEB24527) | human gut metagenome | biome: human gut; feature: ankylosing spondylitis patient; material: feces | host: Homo sapiens | place: China | collected 2015-10 | reverse complement strand
AAAACAGTGCAGAAACCGTGCACTTACTCTGGGACAAATAAAAAATGATGATTTTTGATCCATGACTTGGGGGCGATTTGAGTGACCACAAAGGTATATTTGATATATAGGAAGAAGAATGCCCACTCGTCTGAGGAGTTCTCAGGGGAGTGGGCATTTTCACACAAGTGGTTAATATAATTTCGATTATGATAATTCAAATTATATTAAGACGTTCCATGGGCTGTAACAGCTTCACCGCTTGGTTTTCAAAAACCACCTGTTGATAGCGGTGTTACTTCTTCACAAATTGGTATACGCCATATTCTGGTGACGTCACCAATCCATGCTTGATAAGATTCTTGATGATAGAGGATGCACGCGATTTCTGAACGCCATATAGCTGTGCAACGTTTATGCTGCGGAACTGATATTGATACCGATATCTCTTGAAAAGTTCAAGCGTCCGTTCTTTTGTACTTGCAGTCAGCCTAGTATTATCCAGCCTTTTGCAAAGTTCACTCACTTCGGCATCCGTACTCATTCCGTGGAGCACTGTAGAAGTTTCCGCACTTTCCGCAGAGGTTTCCGCACTTTCCGCACCACTTGCCACACTTTCCATACTGACCTGTGCCGGAGTCGCTACACTTCTATTCGGCAGCGTAACGATAAAGAAATCTGAATCCGAGTAGAAAGTCGGCTTCTGAGCCAATTCCACATAAGAGTTCAGGATGCGGTCAATGCCGCTGCCACGGCGCTCCATAAAGCCGAGTCGTGAGAACACGTCTGAAATAACCTGATTGCGCCGCATAGACGGAATGTGCCGGATATCCATGTCCTGCACCCTGCGGCCATTCATCATACCGCCCGGTGAAGTGATCTCCAGCCGATCATCGAACACTTCTACATGAATCTCCGAACCAAGAATCTGATAATTCCGATGGATCAGCGCATTGACCAGCACCTCACGAACGGCTTTATACGGGTAGTCACTGCGTTCTTCACGGGTCATACCACGGATACTCCACGGGTTTTTGCTGTTGTTGCGAACAAAATCTTCCGCATTTTGCAGCAGCGTGATCAGACTTGCACCTTGAAATTCCTTGTCATCCAGAGCATCTTCTTCAATGCTACCCTTATAGTTGCCTTTCCAGCGGGTGCAGAAAATACGGGATTGTTTCAGAACGCCCTGATCGCAGAGTAACAGGCCGCCATTCGTAATCTGTCCATCGTCTGTTACCAATCCTGCGGAGGGCAAGTCTTTTTCGAGGTCGAAATCCTCTTTTTTCAGATTCTTAAACGTTGCGGCCAACAGTGTAAAACTGACATCACCCACTCGATAAGAACTGGGCAGGGCATCAAAGGTCTGGTTCATGCCCTGCAAAATCAATTCGTTCAGTTCCCGTGAAGTGGCTTCTTCGGACTGGTCGCCATGCCGCACATAGGCCGTATGGGAACCGTCAAAGGCATAATAATATGGATACGCCGGGCCGTCCTGTACTTCCAGATCAATGCAGGACTTGCCCTCTATTTCGACCTCCCGCACCCGATAGCGTGGTGTAGGGTCAATGCGGACTTTGATAAGTTCCGTCAATCTGCTTACCACAGCCTGCGGATTTTCCAATCCTACGACCTCGCGCGGCTCATTCTTTACGCCAAAAATCAGGTGTCCGCCCTCGGTATTGGCAAATGCCGACACGGATTTCAGCCAGCTGCGCGGCTTTTTCTCTTCAAGACGTTCCTTGTAATCCACATGGGAGGCTTCAATGTAATGGTCGAGGGGGAAAGGCATGGTATCACCTGCTCGCTTCTTAATCTTTAGCGTTTGTAAATTCATTATACCTTATTTGAAGGCCAAATTCAAAACTTTTTATCTGTTTAGTACCTGCTGAGCTTTTTCTGCCTGGGCAACGATTGATTTTCCGACCTGATTAGAGTATCATTAAAATGAGTTATTGTATCTTGTCGTTGAAAGTTAATTTTCGCTTTAGTCAGTCGATTGCGGGGACTCTTCTATGAAAATTCTGGATAATATCAACCATACTGTTCGGGAAGATTTACAGGATACTATGCAGAAAGGGAGCCGCGTGTCCATTGCTGCGGCCTGTTTTTCCATTTATGCGTATCAGGAATTAAAGAAACAGTTGGAAGAAATCGCGGAACTTCGCTTTATTTTTACTTCACCGACCTTTGTGCAGGAAAACACGCCAAAAGAGCGGCGAGAGTTCTATATTCCGAAATTGACCCGCGAAAAGAGCCTTTACGGCACAGAATTTGAGGTTCGCTTGCGGAATGAACTCACTCAAAAAGCACTGGCGAAAGAATGTGCCGACTGGGTGCGACGGAAAGTAAAATTTCGTTCCAATGTCAGTGGAGAGCAAATGCCCGGTTTTATGACGGTTGGTGAAAGTTCCTATATGCCAATCAGTGGGTTTACAACGGTCGACCTTGGTTGTGAACGCGGAAACAACGCATACTACCCTGTTCAGCGAACCGAAGCCTTTGAAAACGGCCGTTACTTTTTGTCGCTGTTTGATGAAATCTGGAATGATTCTTCCCGACTTCAGGATGTTACAGACATTGTATTGCAAAGCATCAGCACAGCTTATCGAGAAAACAGCCCGGACTTTATCTATTTCTTCACCCTCTACAATATTTTCAGTGAATTTTTGGAGGATGTGTCAGAAGATAATCTCCCAAATGAAGCTACAGGCTTCAAGCAGAGTAAAATCTGGAATATGCTCTATGATTTTCAGCGAGATGCAGCGTTGGCCATTATCCACAAGCTGGAACAGTATAACGGCTGCATTCTTGCAGACAGCGTGGGCCTTGGCAAGACGTTCACTGCACTGGCTGTAATCAAGTACTATGAAAATCGCAACAAATCCGTTTTGGTACTCTGTCCCAAAAAGTTGGCAGCAAACTGGAACATCTATAAAGGCAACTACGTCAACAATCCACTGGTAGAAGACCGTTTCCGTTACGATGTGTTGTACCATACAGATTTGAGCCGTTCCGGCGGAACCTCTAACGGTATTGACCTTGCTGCACTTAACTGGGGGAACTTTGACCTTGTTGTGATTGACGAAAGCCACAATTTCCGCAATGGCAGTAATACCTCTACTGATGAGAAAGAAAACCGCTACACAAAATTGATGAATCGCGTGATTCGTTCTGGGGTGCGCACCAAGGTGCTGATGCTTTCGGCAACACCCGTAAATAATCGTTTTGTGGATTTGAAAAACCAGCTTGCGCTTGCCTATGAGGGAGATGCCGGAAAAATCAATGAAAAGCTGAATACTTCGTCTCCGATTGATGAAATTTTCCGGCAGGCGCAAAAGGCTTTCAATACATGGAGCAAGCTTCCTGTCACAGAGCGTACCACAAATGCGCTGCTTGCGGCACTGGACTTCGATTTCTTTGAGGTGCTGGACAGTGTGACGATTGCACGTTCTCGCCGACATATCGAAAAATACTATAATATTTCTGATGTTGGTACTTTCCCGGAACGGTTGAAGCCAATCTCTGTGCAGCCATGCCTGACAAGCCTTGATAATGCAATCAACTACCAACAGATTTATAGTGTACTGGATTCGCTGACGCTGCACATTTACACACCAACCAGCTTTATTCTGTCCTCTCGGATCTCCAAATACATCGACCCCAGCCAGCATGGAAAGGGACTGACACAGGCAGGCCGTGAAGAGGGAATCCGCCGTCTGATGAGCATTAACCTGCTCAAACGGCTGGAAAGTTCTGTTTATGCGTTCCGGCTGACGATTGACCGAATCAGTAAACTGATTGAAGATACCATGCAATCGGTACGTTCATATCAAAATGGCAGCCGTGTGCTGGAGCTGAACGACATTTCCGATGCAACCGATTGGGACGATGATGACCAGAACAACGACATTTTTACAGTCGGCCGCAAAGTAAAGATTGATCTTGCGGATATGGATCATGTTTCGTGGCTGCATGATCTGGAAAAGGATGCTGAAAATCTGGAGCTTCTTTCCCTGATGGTGCAGGATATCACCCCTGCATACGATGCCAAGCTGCAAGAATTGCTGCGCCTGATTGACGAAAAGCAAAGGCATCCCATCAATCCCGGCAACCGGAAAATCATTATTTTTACTGCGTTTTCAGATACTGCTGACTATCTGTATCAGAATATTTCCGGCTATGTAAAGCAAGCGTTTGGGCTGAACACTGCCGAAATCACCGGCAGCGTGGATGGTAAAACAACCATTCCCAAACTCAGTGGTGATCTGAATACAGTTCTCACCTGCTTTTCGCCCATTTCCAAGCGGCGGGACAGCCTGCCGAACGCAAATCAGGCGGATATTGATTTGTTGATCGCCACCGACTGCATTTCCGAAGGTCAGAACTTGCAGGACTGTGATTATCTGATCAACTATGATATTCACTGGAATCCTGTGCGCATTATCCAGCGTTTTGGCCGCATTGACCGCATCGGAAGCCAGAATTGCTGTATCCAGTTGGTCAACTTCTGGCCGGATGTGGATTTGGATGAGTACATCAACCTGAAAGGCCGCGTGGAAACCAGAATGAAGCTGACGGTCATGACTTCCACAGGGGATGATAACCTCATCAGCCCGGAAGAAAAAGGCGATTTGGAATATCGCAGTGCACAGCTCAAACGGTTGAAAAACGAGGTGGTCGATCTGGAAGAAATGTCGGGCGGCATTTCCATTATGGACTTGGGATTGAACGAGTTCCGGCTGGACTTGCTGGACTATATGAAGAAACACGATGATGTGGAGCATACGCCGCTTGGGATGCACGCAATTGTTGCATCTACGCCCGATGCACCTCCGGGTGTGATCTTTGTTCTGAAAAACATCAACAATGAGATCAATGTGGATCAGCAAAACCGTCTGCATCCATTCTACATGGTTTATATTGGGCAGGATGGCTCGACTGTCTGCGATTATCTTTCTCCGAAAGAGCTGCTGGATCGTCTGCGGCTGCTCTGCAAAGGCAAAACCGAACCCGACCAGAGCCTTTGCCAACAGTTCAATCAGGCCACGGACGATGGAAAGAATATGTCGGCCTATTCTGAATTGTTGAGCGAGGCCATCCGTTCCATTCTGGATGCAAAGGAAGAGAGTGACATTGACAGTCTGTTCAAGATGGGCGGTACGACGGCCCTGCTTTCTTCGATTTCCGGGCTGGATGACTTTGAACTGATTTGCTTCCTTGTGGTACAATAAGAGGTGAGATCAATGCTGGGCTTTCCACCCTCCACGGAGTTTAACAAACGGATTCCGAAACAGAAGTTCTATGAAAACGCTGCCGTTCCAGCGGCAGTCAAGCGATTGTTTGCAGACCAGCTGCGCTGTATCTACTGGCGCAACAAGCTGGCAGTGTCCACCTTGAATCTCACTGCCGGAGAGCGGGTGACAGAGATCGAGATTTTCGAGCTGTGTCTGACCGAACCAAAACTGGATGAAGCTGTTCTGCGCCAAATCGACAGTGAAATCCCCTATCACATTCTGTTTGTTCTTTCTTATGAGAATAAGGTGCAGGCTTGGATCGGCTGTAAAGATACATCTGCGAACAGCAGTACCAAGGTAAGCTGTTATCTGCATACAGACCGGATGCCAGAAACAGAATTGTCCCTTACGATAAGCGGTCTGAGTTTAGATGCAGTTTACGATGGACTGGTGCGGCAGATTGCCCGATTGCAGGGTGAGAGCTGGAACGCCGCATACAGCATTGCGGAGAACCTCCAGCGCTCTGCGGAACGTGAAAAACTGCAAAAGCAGATTGCGGCGTTGGAGAATAAGATTCGGAAAGAAAAACAGTTCAATCGTCAGGTAGAGATGAACGCAGAACTGAAACGACTAAAAAAGGATCTGGAACAACTTACAAAGGAGGATTTATAAGATGGATAACAGTCTTTCATCGGTTTATACCGCCGCTGAAATAGCAGATATGCGGTCAACTATTGATGATATTCAGAAAATTTTGCAAACAATTCCATTCGATGAAGATGTTGCTCGCCAAAAGGTTTATGAAATAAACGCAAAGCATCCAGATAATAAAATGATTTGGAACTTGTTTCATGCAAACATTCCTTCTGGGATTTCGATTCAACAAGCATCAAAAGAAAATCTATACCAAGATTTGCAGTGGAAAGAATTTTATCTTGAAGCGAAAATTCTTGGAAAGTCCGTTGATGAAATGCGAAAGGATTTACAGAATCAGTGAAAGAACGTATACGAAGGCATTGGGAAAGAAACAAGTGGATTTATCTGTTGGCCGGGATAAGCATTTTGTTTGCAATTATCGTCCAATGTCTTTTTAGCAAGTCGGCTTCCAGTGAAATATTTCATGCAAAATGGGGTGCAGGCGATATTTTAACCTATGCCAGTACAGTAGCCCTTGGTTTGCTGGCTGTTTGGCAAAACCAGAAGATCAAAGAGGAAAGCGACAGAAATCAATTATATCAAAACCTGTTAGCAGCCAAGAATAGCGATGATGCAATTGTCACACGAATCATTGATGACAAAACACAGCGCGTTCAACGAATACGTTCCGAATTTATAGAATTTGAGCATTTATGTAACACGGGAACCATTGCGTCTATTTGCACATGTACAGATTCCAAGGGAATCATGATAACCCGCTTATGCGAGCATCAGTTGAAATTGATTTCCCTGCAAGAATTGTTAATTGCTGATCTTTCTGGAAATGTAGGTGTCGACGGCAGCAAAGTGATTCCGCTTATAAAAAAGTTGACTAGGCTCGCCAACGAACAGATTACAGAATACACAGGCGGTATAGATGCCCAAGAAAATCATAGTGATATATATCAAAAAGTTTACGTTCAATATATTGATGAACGAACACATTACTTGTTATTTTGCGAAGGGCTGATTGGCTCAATTTTATATGACGGATTAAGTTTAATGGATTTAAGAGAAATTGCAAAAAAATCCATTCAAGAAATTGTGGAGGATAAAAATGTCAAACAAACTTCCCCTTCAGACCCCCAACCTGACAGCCCAGAACATTGATAAAATTGCCGCGCTCTTCCCCAACTGCATCACGGAAATGCTGGATGAGGAAAAGAGTACCCCCGACCACAAGGTTTACAAGCGCGGTATCAACTTTGAACTGCTGAAGCAGATGCTCTCGCCGGACGTTGTAGACGGAGATGAAGCATACGAGTTTACATGGGTGGGCAAAAAGGCATCCATTGTGGAAGCTAACAAGCCCCTCCGCAAGACCCTGCGCCCCTGCCCGGAAGAAAGCAAGAACTGGGATGATACCGAGAATCTCTACATTGAGGGCGATAATCTGGAAGTGCTCAAGCTGTTGCAGGAGAGCTATCTGGGCAAAGTCAAAATGATTTATATTGACCCTCCGTATAATACGGGCAACGATTTTATCTATGCAGACGATTTCATGCGTTCGCAGGATGAAGAAAACCGTCAGATGGGGATGTATGACGAGGACGAGAATCGGCTGTTCAAGAACAACGACAGCAACGGACGTTTTCACTCCGATTGGTGCAGCATGATGTATTCCCGGCTAATGCTGGCACGGAATTTCTTGACGGAGGATGGAGTTGCTTTTGTTTCAATTGATGATAACGAACTCAATTCCCTGATTTCGCTCGGCAAAGAAATATTTGGAGCGCCAAATTATATTGCGACTTTTATTTGGGAGAAGAGAAAAACACGAGAAAATCGAAAAATTGTGTCTGTAAGACATGATTACATTGTTTGTTTTGTTAAGAACTTTGATGAACGCACAAATGCGATTGGTCTTGAGCAAATGAATGAAGAAGCCATTGAAAGGTATAAAAATCCAGATAACGACCCTCGCGGAGTTTGGACTTCTGTGCCAGCCATTGCACAAGCTGGTCACGGAACGAAAAGCCAGTTTTATACCCTGACCTCTCCTAAAGGCTTGAAATTTGACCCTCCATCGGGATCTTGCTGGAGATATACCGAAAGTAAGATGAAAGAAGCTATTGATGATAATAGAATATGGTTTGGTTCGGACGGAACCGGCGTTCCGAGAATTAAAAAGTTTTTAACTGAGGGCAAGCAGGGGCTAACGCCAGAGACAATGCTTTCAGCGGACGCGGTGGGAACAAATGACTCCGCAAAGCGAGAACTAGTTTCTCTTTTTGACGGAGTGGCGGTATTTGAAACTCCTAAACCTGTATCGCTGATTGCGCACTTGATAAGTATTTGTAATGAATCGAAAGATGCTATTTGTTTGGATTTCTTCTCAGGGACAGCAACGACGGCGAATGCTGTTATGCGCTTAAACGCGGAAGACAGTGGCCACCGTAAGTTTATTATGGTGCAGTTGCCCGAACCTTGCGATGAAAAAAGCGAAGCCTACAAAGCAGGCTATAAAACCATTTGCGATATTGGCAAAGAGCGTATTCGCAGAGCTGGAGATAAACTCTATGAAACACTGAAAAATAGCGGAAAAGATTTCCAGCACATTGCAAAAAACATCAATACTGCACCTAGAAAAACATTCGCATCAGATGATGGACAGACTCCCTTTGAAGCTCCGATGATTCCTGCTCGTTGGGGCAAAGCAGATGAAACTGCTGAAAACCAAAAGTTAGCGGATGGTCTGGACATTGGCTTCCGTGTTTTCAAGCTGGACGATACCAATATGAAGGACGTCTATTATTCTGCCGAAGAATACTCCCAGACCAACCTTGAAGATTTGGAAAGCAACATCAAGGAGGACCGCACCGACCTTGATTTGCTGTTTGGCTGTCTGCTGGATTGGGGACTGCCGCTGTCCATGCCGTATCGGTCTGAGAAAATCGACAACTGCACTGTCCATACCTACGCACCCGGCGATGCTGCGCTGAATGTTCCCGATGCCCTGATTGCCTGCTTTGATAATAATGTGCCGGAAAATGTTATCAAGGAAATCGCCAAGCGCAGGCCGCGCCGTGCAGTGTTCCGGGATTCTTCCTTTGCCAGCAGCCCGGAAAAGATCAACGTGTTTGAGATTTTCAAGCTGTATGCACAGGATACCGATGTCAAGGTGATTTGAGGGAGAACAGCAGATGAAACTTCAATTCAAACACCAGAAATTTCAGGCAGATGCCGCAAAAGCCGTGGTGGACGTCTTTGCGGGTCAGCCCTACCTGACTACGAATTACCGCATTGACAACGGCAGCGGCATTTACCAGACTGATATGGAAACTAGCTTCACAGGCTGGCGCAATGAACATATTGTACCAGAGCTGAACGACAGTATTATTCTGGAGCACCTGCAAAAAATCCAACGCACCAACCAGATTGAGCCGTCCAAGCAGTTGGAGGGACACTATAACCTTACCATTGAGATGGAAACAGGTGTCGGCAAAACCTATACCTATATCAAGACCATGTATGAGCTGAACAAGCATTACGGCTGGAGTAAGTTTATCGTGGTCGTGCCCAGTGTTGCCATCCGTGAGGGTGTGTATAAATCGTTTGAGGTCACACAGGATCACTTTGCAGAGGAGTACGGCAAGAAGATCCGCTTCTTTATCTACAACTCCGCACAGTTGACGGAAATTGACCGCTTTGCCTCGGATAGTTCCATCAATGTCATGATCATCAATTCTCAGGCGTTCAATGCCAAAGGCAAAGATGCCCGCCGTATTTATATGAAGCTGGACGAGTTCCGTTCCCGTCGGCCCATTGACATTATTGCAAAGACGAACCCGATCCTGATTATTGATGAGCCGCAGTCGGTAGAGGGCAAGCAGACCAAAGAGCGGATGAAAGAGTTCAACCCGATGATCACCCTGCGCTACTCGGCTACCCACCGTGCAGACAGCATCTACAACATGGTCTACCGGCTGGATGCAATGGAAGCCTATAATAAGCGTCTTGTCAAGAAAATCGTGGTCAAGGGCATTACGGAATCCGGCAGTACCGCTACGGATGGGTTTGTCTATCTGGAAAGCATCAATCTTTCCAAGGCAGACCCTACGGCAACGATCCAGTTCGACTGCAAGGGAAAATCCGGCCTGCGCAAGGTAACGCGCACCGTTGGGCTGAAATTCAACCTCTATGACTATTCCGGCAATCTGGACGAATACAAGGATGGCTATGTGGTGAAAGAGATTGATGGCCGTGACAACCACATTGAATTTCTGAATGGTGTCCGATTGTTTGCCGGAGATGTGGTCGGCAAGGTGGATGAGGACCAGCTGCGCCGCATTCAGATTCGGGAAACGATCCTTTCGCATCTTGAGCGGGAACGTCAGCTGTTCCACAAGGGTATTAAAGTGCTGAGCCTGTTCTTTATTGATGAAGTGGACAAGTACAAGTGCTATGATGCTGCAGGCCAGCCCTATAACGGCATTTATGCAGAGATGTTTGAGCAGGAGTACGAGGATATTGTCGGCCAGATGCAGCTTTCGCTGGGCGAGGATGACTACATCCGCTACCTGAAAGCAATCTCTGCGCACGATACCCATGCGGGTTATTTTTCGGTGGACAAGAAGGGCCATTTTGTCAATCAGGTTGCAGGCGATGACAAGCGGGAGAAAACCTCCAATGACATCAGTGCCTATGACCTGATTATGAAAAACAAGGAGCTTCTTCTTGACCGTGACCCCAAGCGTTCCCCCGTGCGCTTTATCTTCTCACACTCTGCCCTCCGGGAAGGATGGGATAACCCGAACGTGTTTCAGATCTGCACCCTGAAACAGAGCAGCAGTGAAGTCCGCAAACGGCAGGAGGTTGGCCGCGGTCTGCGTCTGTGCGTCAACCAGAACGGCGAACGCATGGATGCGAATGTTCTGGGCAACGATGTGCATAACATCAACATTCTGACTGTCATTGCCAGCGAAAGTTATGACAGCTTCGCCAAAGGCTTGCAAAGCGAACTGGCCGAAGCAGTTGCAAACCGCCCCAGAAAGGTGGATGCAGCCTTGTTTGTTGGCAGAGTTCTTACGGACGCAAACGGCAACGAACAGATTGTGGATGCAGACACCGCCGCTGCCATCTATTTTGATCTGGTCCAGAATGGCTATGTGGACCGCCATGGTGCGCTGACGGACAAGTACTATGCCGACCATGCGAACCATGCGGTGCAGGTGGCAGAAGAAGTTGCAGACTGTGCAGCATCGGTCATTGATTTGTTGGATTCTGTTTACAGCGATAAGGTCATGCTGCCTGAAAATGCACGTTCCAACAATGTGGAATTAAAAATCAACCCGGACAAGCTGGCCATGCCGGAATTCAAGGCCCTTTGGAACAAAATCAGCCCGAAATCGGTTTATGTGGTGGATTTTGACACAGATGAACTGGTGCAAAAGTCCATTCGCTCGCTCAACCGCAATCTGAACGTATCAAAGATTTACTTCAAAGTAGAATCCGGTGAAATGACGGAGATCAAATCCAAGGATTCTCTGTTAGATGGCTCTGCTTTCGCAAAAGCGGATCAGCATAAATATGACCCACAGACCAAAATTCACGCCAGCCAGAGTGTCAAGTATGACCTGATTGGCAAGCTGGTGGCTGAAACCAAGCTGACCCGCAAGGCGATTGTACAGATTCTGGTTGGCATTGAAAAAGTGGTGTTCGATCAGTTCAAGGATAACCCGGAAGAGTTCATCCTGAAAGCAGCTGCCCTCATCAATGACGAAAAGGCAACGGCCATCATCCAGCATATCACCTACAATATTCTGGATGAACATTACGATACAGACATTTTCACTGAGCCGACTTTGAAGGGAAAACTCGGTACGAACGTCATGAAAGTACAGCGGCATCTGTATGACCATTTGATTTACGATTCAAGCAACGAGCGTGATTTTGCCGCCGACCTCGATACGAACCGTGATGTGGCAGTCTATGTAAAGCTGCCGGATGGGTTCTATATTTCCACACCTGTTGGAAAATACAATCCCGACTGGGCGATTGCGTTCTATGAGGGCACAGTCAAGCACATCTACTTTGTTGCTGAAACCAAAGGCACACTGGATTCCATGAAGCTCAATCACATCACCCCGGTAGAACAGGCGAAAATTGATTGTGCCCGTGCACATTTCAAGGCACTGAACGATGAAAACGTGGTATACGATGTGGTGAGTGACTATCAGACATTGCTGAACGCAGTTATGAAATAATAAACCAAAAGAAATAATACGGTGCTGCTGTGCAGCATTCCCCAAAACGGTAAGGTTCTATTGTGAACTTTGCCGTTTTTCTTTTTGTCCAAAATTGTATTCCAAAACGGCCCTATAGATTCATATTGGTGTAAGAAGTTTTCCAAACAAAATTTGAAAATCAGGTTGCCAAACACCCTTTTTAGAATGTTATAGGTATAGGAGGTTGTTTGAAAAAGTGAAAATTTCCCAAATTTTCATAAGACCCCGTTTAAAAACACTCCTTTAAGCTTGTATAGGGTGTAGGAACCACTTTCAAAAACAGTTTTGCTCGCATTTTTTGAAAGCCCTCAACTTCTTACAAGACAACATCGTACCTTGACAACAACATGATCGGCTGCAAGCCACTATGCTTTTTCGGAGAAGTG
>OOBN01002165.1_pt1 | contig 12529 bp, 10 predicted proteins | sample 1671091 | NCBI WGS metagenome assembly OOBN01 (sample SAMN06348121, study PRJEB24527) | human gut metagenome | biome: human gut; feature: ankylosing spondylitis patient; material: feces | host: Homo sapiens | place: China | collected 2015-10 | reverse complement strand
AAAGTCCACAAAATCGGCAAACAGCGGCTCGATCTCCACATTGGAAAAATCAATTTTTTCAGGAACTTCAGGAGCCGCCTGAGCAGCCGCCACAGGAGCCGAAACTTCCTTGGAAACCTTCTTGTCAGAGTCCAAAGGCTTCATTGTCGGGAGAAAATCGGTTGTCCTTTCATAAGCTCCCGCCGCTTGTTATATCCTGTCAAATTCAGCATCCTGAAGCAACTCATTTTTCACAACTTGTTATAAGTTCCCTTATGAGTTGTTCCGTTTGATGTAAGTGATGTAAAGTGCTTCACTGTTGGGCTAAAGGGGGATGTCCCTTTTTGTCCTTGCAGATTACTGGCAATTCTTTCTTCTTATATTATGAGGAAAGTAGATCCCCGCCGAAATGAGGTGTTCCGGAACATTATCATGAATGTTTTCCCCATTCACAGGTACCGTTTCAAAGAAGAACGATTTTTACGAAGTCTATGTTTCCACTTTCATTCAGCCAGCTCTCATCACAGTGTACTGCTTCAACTGAGTACACAAAGAAAACGTGGTCTCCTCCTATCTCGATCTCCTGAATCACTTTACATTCCACCGAAGCATGGCATTCGCTGAGTAACGGCGCCCTGACCTTCGTTCCCTCTTTCCATTCAAGACCCGGTATGATAGAACAAAATCGGGTATTTCACACAGCTTTCTTATACTAGGCTCCCATTAAAAGTAGACAAAGCCTACTTTTAATGGCGCGACAGCGCGTCGGAGTCTGCATGAGACGTCTTCTGCGCTTTCAGCGCAGAAGGGCGACGCATTAAGCGGCGTCTTTCCGATAAAAAGTGTCTGCTTTTTTATCGGAAAATAGTATCACACAGTTTATTCCCCGTCTCTGCTGTAATAGGTCAGGGTATATAGGCTGTCCATCAGGTTTACGTTTTCAACCGCCGCTTCCAGCCCCAGGGTGCTTAAATCCACATTGGCAAAGTTCCAGATTGCGGCCACACCATTTTCAGAGGCCTGTTTGGCATAGTCTACCGCTGCGGAGGTCGGAACGGTGAGAATGCAGATTGCCGGCTTATTGTTTTGAATAAAGCTACCGAAATCCTCGGAATTCAGGATGGGAACGCCGTTTATTTTCTGGCCGATTAATTTGGGGTCTACATCAAAACCGGCTAGAATCTGATAGCCGTTTGCAGCCAGGGGCAGATGCTCAAGAAGGGCATGGCCCAGACTGCCGATACCAGCGATAATCACCGTGTGCGTCGCATCGGTGCCTAAAATGGCATGTATGCTGGCGCGCAGACTTTCAATGTTATAGCCATAGCCCTGCATACCGTAGCTGCCGAACTGAGACAGATCCTGCCGGACCTGTGAAGGGGTATTGTTCAGGTGATTGCCGATCACGGCCGAGGACACACGGGTATTTCCCTGTCGCTCAAGCTCGTCCAGGCACCGGAGATAACGGGGAAGCCGACGTATAGTATTGTCAGATATTTTGTTTGTCTTTCTGGTTTTCATAAGCACTCTCTTCAATTTCCCGCAGGGTTTTTCCGTTTGCTCTGGCCAGTGCGGCAAGATCCTCATATTCGCATTTGCTGCGTTTTACGCCGTAACCCTCCGCGCTCTTGATGCGCACTGGTCCGTATTCCGTCTCCGCCGTGCACATTGAACGGCTCAGGTTATACCGGTTGCAGACATACTCCCGAACGCCCAGCGTTGTGGTATTTTTGAAGATGCAGCGCAGCATCTTTTTCCTTTTTTCTTCGCTGCACATGCAGGTCAGCATAACGCCGGGTCTTGATTTCTTCATGCCGATATGGGTGAAGTAGACGTCAAAAGCGCCCAGCGCGAAAAGCTCGTCCATAGCAAAGGACAGTTCCTCCGCCGTCATGTCGTCTATGTTGCATACAAGCTCAATAATCTGTGAGCGTTTGCTTTCGGTTTCGCCCAAAACCGCGCGCACCACATTGGCCACTTCAAAATTCTTTTTTCCCGTTCCGTAGCCCGCTTTGCTCACTTTCAAAACCGGCATGGTTCCATACTCTGATACAAAGTACTTCAACAGCGCTGCCCCTGTGGGGGTACAGAGTTCGCTCTCCACTCGTCCGGAATACATGGGGACGCCACGCAGAATCAGCTCCGTTGCGGGAGCCGGAACTGGCACAATCCCGTGGGCACATTTTACATGGCCGTAGCCCACATTCACATACGCAAAGCACATCCGCTACCGCGTCCAGAGAGCCTACTTCGTGGAAATGGATGTTTTCTATCTCCGCCCCGTGTGCGGTGCTTTCCGCCTGAGCGATAATATCATAGACCGCTTTGGCATCTGCTTTCACCTTTTCCGGGAGGTCAACGGCGTCGATAAACGCCCGGATCTCCTGAATGCCGGTGTGGTGGTGATGGGTATGCTTATGTTCATGGTCGTGTTCATGGTGGTGATGCTCATGCTCCCCTTCTTCCTCGCCGTTGATCAGAACGGAAACATGGGTACCAACAATGCCGCATTTTTTATCGGCCACGGCGGAAACCACTGCTTTTCCATTCAGCACGGCATTCATCCTGCGGATAAAGCCCTCTCTGTCCGGGTGCAGTTCCAACAGGGCCGCCGTCAGCATATCCCCCGCGCAGCCCATTGCGCAGTCTATGTACAGTGTTTTCATTTGCTCTTCTCCCTCGCCTTCAGGTCAATTTTTATCGTTTCGAAATGCTTTAACAGTTCTGTCGTGATTTCTCCGAGCATCTCCTGCGCCCGGCGCTGCTGTTCTTCCGTAAATTGCAGCAGCGCGCCGCCGTCGCGAAGCCGGACGCGAAAGTCCGAAAAGCCCATGGTAAAAAGAACCGCTTCGCTCTCCTCAATGGCCTTGAGCTTTTCCGCCGTGATCTTCTCTCCGGCAAGAATCCGGGTAGCCAGGCAGGCATAGGCCGGTTTATCCCAGGTGAAAAGCCCTGCCTCTTTGGAAAGGCGGCGGACATCGCTTTTCGTCAGTCCACAAATGCGCAGCGGAGACAAAATGTGCTGCTCTTCCAAAACCTTCATGCCCGGCCGGTCGCCGCATTCGTCGCTGGCATTGGTGCCGTCAATCATGGTCTCATATCCGTCGGCAACAGCTGCTGCGCGAATCGCCCCCATGATTCGTTTTTTGCAGAAATAGCAACGATTTCCCGGATTGGCCGTCACCTCGTCATATTGGAGAATGTCTGCATTGACCACGCGAAGCTCAGCCCCCAGCTCGCCGGAAAGCCGGACTGCATCCTCATACTCAAATTCCGGCTGAAACTGAGACTTGACAAGATAGGGTCTTACATCCGCTCCGGCGCTTCTGGCCGCATACAGCAGAAAAGCAGAGTCCGTTCCGCCGGAAAAAGCCAGCGCCGCTTTCGGATGTTCAGCGAAGAATTCATCCAGCTTCATGCTCGATCCCTCAGTCCATGTGGTTAATCATGCTGGCAAGATAGCCCGCACCGAAGCCGTTATCAATGTTGACAACGCTCATTCCGCTGGCACAGGAGTTGAGCATGCTCAGCAGTGCTGCCACGCCGCCGAATGCCGCGCCGTAGCCCACGCTGGTGGGAACGGCGATTACCGGGCAGTCCACGAGGCCGCCCACCACTGAAGGCAGTGCGCCTTCCATACCCGCAACGGCAATAATTACCCGGGCACTCATCACAATGTCCATATGTGACAGCAGTCTATGGATGCCGGACACCCCCACATCGTAAAGACGCAGCACGTCATTGCCCAAAGCCTCAGCCGTCAGCGCAGCCTCCTCGGCCACGGGGATATCGCTGGTGCCCCCGGTAGCAACCAGAATCCGTCCCTTGCCGCTGACCTCAGGCATTTCACCGATGATGCCCACATGGGCCATGCTGTTGTAGTTCAGCGGCAGCTCTCTCTTCACAAATTCGGCCGCTTCTTCGCTCAGACGGGTAATCAGGATGGTTTTCTGCCCGTTATTTACCATGGCCTTCGCAATGCCCAGAATATGCTCCTTGGCCTTCCCTGCGCCGTAAATCACCTCGGGCACGCCCTGACGAATGCCACGGTGAAAATCCACCTTTGCGTATTCGCCGATTTCCTGGAAGGGCTGTATTTTCAGCTTGAGCGCCGCATCATCCGGGCTGATGCTCCCGTCCGCCACATGATTCAAAAGTTCAGTCAATTCATGCTTATCCATCATGTTCTCCTTTATGTGTTCAGAATAAGGGCTCCCTGTATTCGTTATTTTCCATGTTACTTACCGGATTATAGATTCAAGGGGAACTTTTGTTTTCACAGCCCACAGCGGGACCGCTTCTGCCAAAGCTCCCCTTTTTGTATGTATTCTTCCTTAATATTCGAAAACGAATTTATGCTGCGACAGCAGCTTTCTTTTTGATCGGAACCAGCATACCGAAGGTGGCAGCGCCAATTACCGTCAGCACAGCGGCGAAGATAAACACGTTCTTCATGCCTGCACCGAAGCTGGAGCTCATGCTGAGGATGGGGGATGCCATGGTTGTGGCAGCAACACCGGTAAACTGGCGTACAAACTGGATAAAGGCCGTTCCAATGGCAATTTCCTGAGTCGAAACGCCGGCTTGCAGGGTCATGGTAAAGGCATAGGACTCAACAGACTGGGTCAGGCCGTAGAAGAGGACCAGCACATACATGGCCATTACACTGAGAGTGGGCGAGATGAAAATACTGATGAGAACCAGAGCAATGGCTTCTCCAACAACCGTGATCAGTCCGAAGACAGAATGGCGCTGGGCCTTAACCATGGCAACCAGCAAAATTGCGCCGAATACCGTGGTCATAAAGGAGATAATTGAGGTGGCTGCGCCAGCCTGAGTTGCGGTGGTGCCCATTTCCTGCTGCATGTAGTAAGGGATGTACACATAAAGGCAGGTACTGTTGGCCGACATGCAGAACTGCCCTATGGCGCAGCCCATCAGCACTTTGGAGCGCATCATGGACACAGGAAAAATGGCAATGTTTTGGTCTATGTTCTTCTCTGTACGGATAAACAGGACAAACATCACTATCGTAAACAGAACCAGAACCAGCGTGGTCAGGCTCAGCCAGGCAAAACTCTTGCCGCCGAAGGAGAGCACGCCGACAAGGCCGCTGATGGCCAGAACAGAGTAGATGATGCCCTTCACATCCAGCTTTTTGCTGTTGGATTCCTGAAGCATTGTATAGTTGGGGCAGGAAGACACCAGCAGCGCAATGCACACCACAGCCGAAGCGACCAGCAGCCAGAAGCCCCAGCGCCAGGTATAGTTTTCAACCAGCCATCCGGCCAGGAGCGGAACTCCGACGTTGCCCACACCGTAGCCGATGAGTGTAATCAGGTAGCCATATCCGCTCTTTTTGCCGAAAAGCTCGTTGATCATAATCATGACTGCGGCATTAATAAAGCCATAGCCCAGGCCATACAGTGCGCGGGAAACAACCAGCACAAGCATATTGGGGGCTATTGCGCCCAAAACGTTGGAGAGAAGTCCTATGAGCAGGCCAAAGAGCAGCATGTTGCGGCGTCCCATCCTGTCGATCAGGCGGCCGCAGAGCATGCAGGTAACTGCAATGGTAATACCACGAATGGAAAAAATAAGGGAGTAATGCTGCTGTCCGCCCAGATCATTGAGAATGCTTACGGAAGCGGTGCTTAGAATCAGCGTGTCACTGGCAATAAAAAATACCAGAAAGAAGCACAGGGTGAGCGTAATCATCTTCGCCCGGCTAAGCTCAGGAACACCCATTGATTTTTCTTTCATTTTTCACCTCAATTTGAAAGGTTCTTCTTTTGTTTTTGAAATGAGCGCTTGTAACAGATAGTATACCTTTTCCCGTATCCCATGCGAAGTGAATCTTCTGACGTGGAAGCCGATCAGCACCTGAAAATGCATGAATAACGGGAACAATCATTTTTTCGTTTTATGTTTTGTTCGCGCCGACTGATATTATATTATTTACCCAAACGCCTTTGGCAGAAAGGACAATGCCGATTCCGGCCTTCACCAGTTCAAGACAATTGACCAGCAGGTACACCACCGGCAGGGTAAATGCAGTGAACTTCACCAGCAGCCAGGCGGCGGGAATGAACAAAAGCCAGGTGCTTCCGCAGTCGAAAAGACTGGTTATTCTTGTCATTCCACCTGCCCGAAGCAGGAACATGGTGCTTATTGATAAAGACTGTATGGGGATAGCAACAGCAGTGATCAGCAGCATCTGTGTGGCCTGAGTCCGCACCAGCGGCAGCACATTGTAGAGCCTTGGGATAAGCCCGGAAATAGCCGCCAGCAGAATGCTCCCGGCAATGCAGCACACAAAGGAAAGAGCCATCAGTTTGGGACACTCCCCCCGCGCCTTGTCAAATTCCCTGTTGCCCAGAAGATTTCCGGTATAGATTGCGATATAGTTGCCGAAAGACCACATAATCACGACAAACAGGTTGGCAACCGTGGTCACAATGTTCATGGATGCGACGGCCTCAAGTCCCCGGTTGCTGTAAATCTGATTCATCAGAACCTGACCTGCGGACAGCAGCAGCTGGTTAAACAGCAGAGGAAGCCCTCTCAGCACAATGGACCATGTCAGTTCTCCAGGAATATACAGTGATCTGAACAAGCCCTTCAGGAAGGGGAAGCGGTCCGTGTTTCTGTGGGCAGCAACAGAAATGATGCCCAGCTGCACAATGCGTGAAATCACCGTTGCAATTGCTGCACCGGCTACACCCAGTCTGGGGAAACCCAGTTTGCCGAAAATCAGCAGATAGTTGAAGATCAGGTTGGTAAACAGGGCCGCAAAGCTGGCTTTCATCGGTGTCATCGAGTCTTTTCCCAGCCGCAGGGTCATTGCATAAGTTGTGGCCAGGGCAAAGGGCAGCACCTGCCAAAGCATGATTTTCAGATATTCCTTTCCGTATTGCAGGGTAGCCTGAAGGTCTCCCTTACCGGAGCTTATATGCAGGAAGGCGGAGATCAGCTTGTCCTGAAAAAGATACATTACGGCAATGAAAAGCGCCGAAAAGCAGGTGACCATGATGAAGTTGAAGCGAATGGCATGCTGCGCATTTTTATTGTCGTTGTTGCCGATGTACTGAGCAGCAAAAATGTTGGCACCGGCTACACCGCCGTAGATGCACATAGTGAACAGATTGATGAACTGGTTGACGATAGCCACACCAGACATCTGCTCCGTTCCCAGGCTTCCGATCATCATGTTGTCCAGGAGATTGACAAAGCTGGAAACCGTGTCCTGTAAAATCAGCGGAATAGCAAAAGCCAACGCTGCTTTGTAAAACGCCTTTGTGCCGATAATTTTTTTCAACCCACTTGTTAATACCACCGTTAAAACTCCCTTTTGCAGAAAACGCTTGCCTACAGCTCTTTCACCCAGAGACGCCTCAGATCGTAAGCGAAGCAGTCCAGAACATTTCCGCTGATGATAGAAAAAATGCGCTGCTCTTCCCTTCCGGCTTACCGGACCAAGCACCATTAATTTCCGGGTGAGACCACTTGGGCTCGATTGCGCTTAGCCCCTTTTTATATGCGTTTTACCTTCCCAAAAACGCAATTCATTCAGCTTCAGCAACTGCCCCTTATGGAGCAGTTGCTGAAAAAGATAAGAAATTATTCGGCCTCGGTAATACCGTGGGCTTCCACATACTTTGCGTCGACATCCTTGATCTTCTGCAGGCTGGAGGGCATGGTGGCAATGATGGTAAGCACCAGAACGATCACGTAGATCACAGCGCCGATAATGAAGAAGTTGTTGTAGCTCCCTGCAAACTTGACCACAACGGGAGCCAGCATGGCACCGGCAGAGGCGATCATGGAAGACCAGCTGATGGTAACATTGGACTTGTTCTTGCCAAAGAGAGGCAGCATAACATTGGGCCCGAAATAGGCATTGATCTGGCCAACGTTAAAGAAGATTGCCATAGCAAAGGCTGCGGCGTAGCCAAGTCCGGCATAGACAGGATACAGGGCATAGACAACGACACCGAGAACAGCAAAGCCCAGAACCGTTTTGCGGAAACCGATCTTATCGCTGAGGAAGCCGAATACCCAGACAAAGATGGCATTGCACAGAGTGAATACGCCGCCGAGGGTGCCAATCTGCTCCAGGCTCAGGCCCATCTCAGTCCAGATACCGCTGCGGTTGGAGTAGAAGCCGGACTGTGTGATAGCAATGAATGCGGGCAAAACGAGAACGATCCAGAATACGGGCAGCTTGAACAGTTCCTTAATGGGCATTCTAGTCTCATAGACAGCAGTTTCTGCACTGTTTTTGTTATTTTTGGGAGCAAGAAAATGAATGTCAATGGGGCTCATGCCGTAAGCCTCGGGGGGACGGCAGACAAACAGGAGGGTGGACACAACGTGCAGACCGCCGAGAATCAAACCGCTGGCGATTGCAACCGTCTCAAAGCCTGCAATATTGACCATTTTGGCAGCAAGAGGAGAAATAAAGATGGTGATGATGCCTGCGAAAGCACCGGTCAGGCCGACGATGGTTCCGCGACCCACACCGATCCATTTGGAGCCGAGAAGAGCAAAGGGCAGAGAGCCGCAGAAGCTGTTGCTCATACCGACGAGGACATACAGCAGGACCGCCTGCATGGGTGTTTTCACAAAGGCCAGACCACAAAGGCCGAAGATGTAAGAGAATGCGCCAAGCAGAGTGACAATTTTCGGATTGAACTTATCGTAGAGCTGGCCCTGGAATGCTCTGGCAATGACAGCGCCCAGAGAAAGGGTGGTCCAGATCATAGCGATATCCGTGTAGGCGCAGCCCAGCTTCGTCATCAGAGGAACACAGAGAAGGCCGGCCAGGTTTGTCATCAGATAGCTGAAGCCGACGTTGATAACGCATCCGGCGCAGCATAATGAGCCTTTTACAACATTGTTTTTCATATAAGAACTCCTATCTTTTTTCTGTCGCGCAAGATCGTGCTGACTTTATTTTGAGGGGTTGCTGTTTGGTTCAGGAATGGCTGAGGAATCTTGCCGGGTTTGCAACGGTGATGAGCTGGGCTTCTTTTTCATAGCCCATCTCCCCGAGTGCGGGAATGGCAAAGGTGGGGAAACGGGTGTAGCCGTATGCTCCTCCGTAAAAGCCGCCCAGCTTGTTGTACTTATCATGGCCAAACATTATTTTTTCGGCATAGCCTTTTTCCAGAAGCTTTGCCACAACGGCAAGGCGGAAGAAGTCATCAAAGCCCCAACAATAGTCAAAGCCCTGATTGAGCTTATGGCGGGAGCCGTGGATATCTCCCCAGCCGTCAAAGTTAACATACACGCCCATATCAAGCAGCTCCGAAGCAAAATCGGCTACAGATGCAGCGGCTTTCGTGGGATCGGAAAAATAAGCCTTGGCATCAGGATAATACTTGCAGTAGGTTGAATAAAGGAAATCCATGTGACACATGTCAATGCGTTCAGGTTTTATCCCGTATTCTTTCACAGCGATTCGCACCGCCTCAAGAGCACTTTCCCGGGTGTTCGGTCCGTGAATGACAAAGGGATTATCTGTTTCTGCGGCCACTTCGCAGATACTGCGAAATACGCTCATATCTGCAGCGGATATTTCATCGGAAAGGCCGAAGCCTTTTTTGATATATCCTGCCTTCAAATCGGACCCTTCCATACCTTCCGTAAGCTCCGCAATCAGGCGCTGCCTGATTGCCTTTGAATCATTGGGGTCAAAGTCTGCAGGATAGGTATAGTCTCCGTAATAGCCCGTACCGCAAATGATCTTTATCCCGCTGCGTCTGGAAAGCTCCCGGATTTTATTTGGGTAATCATTTACTCGGCAACCGATATATGTCGCATCCAAAAGAGCCTGACCGCCGGTTTTTTTGAATTCCAGCAGCTCCTTGATTTCCAGTTCCAGATCATCATTTCCCAAATACTCTTTGAGTGTCCAACTGCAAGTAGATGTTTTGAGATAAGTCAGGTTTTCAACGGCAAAAGCAGTTTTTTCGGGGGTGGCATCTTCGGGAAGCGGAAGAACCCCGTCACTGTCTGCCCGCATAAATGGATGCTCATGAATCGTTGTATAACCCAGTTCTTCAGGGGAAATATCGCCGAGAACCGTCGTAATTTTACCCATTGAAATAACCTCCTATATTTTTTGTACTTTACCGCTGAGGCCAAGGGTTTGTTTATGCCTGCTCCTTTTCCTTATAAGGCGCATCGATCTCCTTGATGTGCTCTCTTGTCTTATCGGAGGTGAGATAGAGCAGAAGGAGGACGCAAACAGCAAATATTGCCGTTGCAATGTAGCCTACTAACTGATAGGAACCGGATTTTTCGGAGATAAGGGCAGCAAGAGGACCTGCAAACATGGATGCGATACACACCGCAATGCCGTCCCACGCAATCAAATCCGGGCTAACCTTATTGCCGAAAAGGGAATTGAAAATGATTCCCTGTCTGAGCTTGGAATAAGTAAAGAACAGATCAGAGCAGGCAATAAGAATTGCTCCGGGAATACCGCCGATCGTAAAGCCGAGGAAGAACACTACAACCAGACTGATTGCAGGAATGAGGAAACCCGTGCGCAGGCCAAGTCTGGCTGTGAGCCAGCCAATGATAATGGAACCTGCTGCATTGCATATAAGGCCAAGAGAGACAAGCTTTGCCGCAGTCATCATATCAATTCCAAAGGAGGTGAGCATGGGGTACTGGTTGGAATTATATACATTGGTGCCTACCGAGATACAAAAGCCCAGCAATGCCACGCCGAAAAACACCGGAGTCCGCAAGGCTCTCCCGGACGGCATGGCCGCCTGATAAACCTCATATTTGGGAGCAGCTGCTTTTTTATCCTTTTTGCTCTCCAAGTCAACCGGAGACATGCCGTATTTGGAAGGCATATCGCCGCAGAGGAGCAATGTGGACACGCACATGGTTACAACAATAATGGCCGTCAGCACAATGCCGGCCTTCGTATAACCGGAGGACTCAAGCAACGAAGCAACAACAGGCGTTACTACTGCCGCGCCAACGGTCGTTGCGGCCTGGGCCACACCGAGCACCGTCGACTGGCCTACGCCATACCATGATACGATCGCGATATTCATGTAGAAGAACGTAAGTACCTGGCCAAAACCGTAAACAAGCGCGGCAACGTACACCAGCCATACGCTGTTCGTATAGGTCAGAGACAGCAGACCGAACAGTGCTGCGCTTGTGGAAATTACAGGACCCAGCCGTCCATGTCTGGTGATGATCTTTCCGCCGAAGAACGATGCCAGCATCATTCCTGCATAGGCGAAAGTATACGCCACGGACAGCGTTGAATACGGTACGCTCAGCTTGCCTGTCAGCTCATAGAGCATCAGGGCAATTACGACAAATGCTGAAGTTGCAGCAAGGCTGTTGATTGTAGCGCCAACGCAAATTCTACCGGCTCTCAGTTTGTTTTTCTTTTCCATATACTCTCTTCTTTCGTTATAAATTCATTCGTATCCAATTTTCATTCAAAGTTCGTCACGATTACTGCTTTTCAACAGAAAACAGTATTCAATCAAAATTCGCATCTAAATACTTCGCTGAAAGCCGGTTTGAATTCGGGTTTTGCAGCAACATCGTCATTCCTTCAGGTAAGTTGTCGTTCTTACCGGCGTTTATTTTCTGTTCAGACGGCGCAGGTCGTGAATGAGCAGATCCTTGATATGTCCCAGAACAAACTGTTCGATCAGTGCGGGGGGATCGTCCCCTGTCATGGGCACAAACTCGCTGCCCTGGTTGATGTTCATGAAGGGCATATGCACTTCGGGCAGAACGGCCACTCCGCCGGGATAGGTTTCAGAAACATCCACCTTGACCTCACTCAGCCGGTTAATTCCTGCGTGGGTGGTGCCGCCCTGCATGATCAGGCTGCAGTAAACATCTGCCTGACCTAATTTGGAGACAAATTCCAGGGTATGATCACTGCCGCAGTCGTCCTGCTGAATCTGGAAAATGTAGGGGCAAAGGCCTCTGCACTCCTCAACGGTTGCATGGTTTGCGTAAGCCTCAGGGCCGATAAATCCTGATGCAAAGTTATTTCCCATGTAGCACATGTTGGCTGCGCGATTAAACAGACCGGACCAGCTCTTTCCGATGGAGCGCATCGGGCGGGTAGTCTCCCTGTCGTCCAGGAAGGGCACCTGCGCAATCACACCCCGCGGCATATGACCGCCGCACCAACCGTATCTTTTCAGTCTGAAAGGCAGTGCAGATGCCAGATGACCGCCGCTGCTCATGCCGTAAATCACAATGCGGTCGGTATCAATGTTCAGCGCTTGCGCATTGTCGATCATCCACTGATAAGTAGCGTGCAGGTCGTTCACGGCTGCGGGGTAAGGCGCATCCACAAGACTTCTGAATTTCGGGATAACCGTCTGCGCACCAAGATACTTGGTTATAGTTGCGTTAGAGAACAGCCAGATATCGTTGAAGAACAGAGCTCCTGTGGGAATGACCAGGATGGTGGGAAACGGTCCCTTTGCCTCATTCTCTCTCAGTCTGCGTACCAGCGCATGAAGCTTGGGTGCATCGGGTTCTTCCG
>OOBN01002146.1_pt1 | contig 12612 bp, 10 predicted proteins | sample 1671091 | NCBI WGS metagenome assembly OOBN01 (sample SAMN06348121, study PRJEB24527) | human gut metagenome | biome: human gut; feature: ankylosing spondylitis patient; material: feces | host: Homo sapiens | place: China | collected 2015-10 | reverse complement strand
TTGCACTTGCGAATTTATACCTTGCTCGCAATCGAATGAAGGTTGCGTAACGAGGTTTATTTCGCGTGCAAACAGTGCGTTTGAATTGCGCTTTTTCTCGAAACTTTGGGTCGCCGAAGATGACACGGCTGGTTTTGGCGCAATTATGAGGGGTATCCTTATATCAAAATCCGAAGCGGATTTCGATACCCAATGGAGGCGGCAAATGCCGCGCGATTTGGAAGGCTCAGTCGCTACGCTCCTTCCCTTTCCAAATCGTTTTTGTCTCTACCGAAGGTTGGCGTAGATACGACTTTATTATAGTAGCATAGAAAAGCAAGCGATGCGAGGAGTGGGGAAAGAATGGTCTTTCGGCTTGCCATCGTAGAGGATGAAAAGCAAGACAGCGATCTGTTACAAAGCCACATCCATCATTTTTTTACAGAGAATTGTCCGGACGACTCTTTTCAGGTAACTGTATTTGATAATGCAGGCGTCTTTATTGAACAATACAGGCCGGATTATGATCTTATTTTTTTGGATATTCAGATGCCGGGCCTCAATGGGATGGAAGCGGCTACAGCTCTGCGGAAAAAGGACAGCAGCGTGCTGCTGGTATTTGTTACGAATATGGCGCAGTATGCAGTGAGGGGGTACGATGTAAACGCCGCTGGATTCATTCTCAAACCCGTCAGCTATTATGATTTTCTCATGCGGATGCGAAAATGCATCGGGATTTTGCAGACGCGCGTGGAAGAATACGTGACGCTGAATATGCGGCAGGGCATCATCCGTCTGCCGGCGAGGGATATTTTGTATGTCGAGGTGAATCGGCACATGCTCACCTATCACACCTTTAAGGACGCTGTTCAGGCCACCGGTTCCCTGGCGGAAACGGAAGCGTCTCTTCGGGGGTCCGGCTTTCTTCGCTGCAACAGCTGCTATCTTGTGAACCCGAAAGCGATCCAAGCTGTGCTTGGTTATGATATTCGATTGATCAACGGAGAGACGATCCAAATCAGTCATCCCAAGAAAAAGCAGTTTATGCAGGACTTGAATATCTGGCTGGGGGAGGGAAAAAACCTGTGACAATTTTGAATTGGTGGCTGGATCGCTTCCCCAGGTATGAATTTCTGGTGGAATACTTCCTCTTTTTGATTCCCATGGTGATTCGTTTGCCAAGGAGAAAGCACTTTTTTCTGCGGTTGCTTCTCATGCTGGCGATAAGCTTTTTTCTTTCCAAACAGTGGAACAGCACCTGGGCGTCAATCCTGCCGCTCTATATCCTCAGATATTTGATTTTATTCAGTCTGGGGATCGCGGTCACGATGTTATGCTTTGACTGCGATCTGCTGTCGGCGCTGTACTGCGGCGCGGCGGCTTACGCTGCGCAGCACACCTTTAACCGGATTTTCGATCTTGTGATATTATCGACTGGTTTGGAAAAAGGCATCACATATAACGGAGTTTATCTGCTTTTGATCTTCGCGTTGCTTGCCTTGATGGTGTTATCGTTCACGCGCAGGATCAACCGAAATACGCTCAAGTATATGGCGAATCGGAAAATCCTGTCGGTCAGCGGTATGATCCTGGTTTGCACAGTGGTGCTGACCGCGCTTTGGCGGGCGAATAAAGAGGGGCTCAGCACAGTTCAGCAAGTGATCATGGATTTGTATGATATGGCAGCTTGCGTCGGCGCGCTGGTGATTCTCCACAACATTTTTAAAATGGATGAGATGAAGCATGAAGCGGCTGTGATTCAGGAAATGTGGAACCAGGAGCGCAAGCAGTTGGCATTGTCTCAGGAAACGGTACGGATGCTCAACCTGAAATGCCATGACATGCGTCATTTGCTGCGGCTGATTTCCGCCCAGCAGGATGACAGTACCCAACGGGAAATCGATAGCATCCGAGAATTGATCAATGTGTACGATTCCCGGGTGGATACGGGAAATGAGGTGCTGAATCTCCTGCTTTCTGAGAAGGGATTGATCTGTCAGAAAGAAAAGATCCGCCTAAATTGTGTGGCAGACGGGCAGAGGCTGAACTTCATGGAGAAGCCGGATATCTACTCACTTTTCGGCAATGCATTGGACAATGCCATCGAGGCAGTCCGGCAGGTGGAAAGTCCCGATATGCGCATCATCACCCTGACAATCGTCGGCGCAATGGGCATGACCTCCGTCTGTGTGGAGAATTTCTATCAAGGAGATACCCTACAGGTAGAGAACGGCTTACCGGTCACAACAAAATCAGATCAGACAATCCATGGCTACGGAGTCAAAAGTATGCAATACCTGGTGAAAAAGTACCGGGGAGAAATGACCATCAGTATGAATCAGCAGATATTCTCCCTGAAGCTGCTTCTTCCCATGTCGGACTAATGAAATCATTTTATGCGCCCAATCTGCAAGGTTGGGCGTTTTCTATTGCTTTTTTGTCCTTTTCAGCTATGATACAGCCATGAAAATCATGGGAGAAACGAAGGAGGAAGAAAGACCATGAAACAGCGAAGAACCGGATTATGGCGTACCCTGACGGTTGTGTTCGTCCTGCTCACGGCGTTTACTGTGGCAGGCAGCGGCGTGGCGGGCACATATTCCGCGTTGATCAATTCCACCCTGGGCATCGAAACCAGCCGCATCGTGAAAGCCAACGGTGCGGAGAAAGAAGATACCCAGTATTTCAAATCCGCCTACAATTCCCTGGAAGAACAGTATCAGGCCAAAGCGGCGCTGATTCGGCAGATCGGCCGGGAGGGTACGATCCTGCTGAAAAATGAAAACAATGCGCTGCCTATGCAAAATGGTACTGTACTGGTGCTGGGAGGCGGTAGCTTCATGCAGGCCCTGGCCCATGGCGGCGGCAGCATGAACGCCGCGGACCTGGCCAACGCCACGACCGTCGAGCAGGCGCTTACATTTGACGGCCTGAACGTCATCACCGAAGGTGCGCAGGCGGATGCCGCGTTAGTGGTCATCGGACGTTCCGCCGGAGAGGGCGCTGACATGCCGGAGGGCGGCCTGGCTCTGACTGCCGAGGAGCTTTCCCTGATCGCCCATGCGAAAGCGGCGGCGGGCAAGGTCATCGTTTTGCTCAGCGGTGACTTTTATCCCGAAATGGCTTCTCTGCAGGCTGATCCGGAAATCAGCGCAATCCTGCACCTGGGCAACGCTGGCTACCGCGGCGCTTACGGCCTGGCGGATGTGATCACAGGCAAAGCCTCTCCTTCTGGCCGCACGGTGGAAACGGTGGCTGTGGATTCCCACGCCTCCGCCGCGATGCAGAATTACGGCGACCACAGCTATACCAACGCCTCCAAAATCATGGCCTCCCAGGCGAAGACCTATGTGGTGTACGCTGAAAGCATTTACAAGGACTACAAATATTATGAGACCCGCTACGAGGACAGTGTACTGAATCAGGGCAACGCCTCCTTCGGCGGCTGGACCTGGGAACAGGATGTGCTGTACCCCTTTGGATATGGCCTGAGCTATACCACGTTTACTCAGGAATTGCAAGGTGTTACCTTCGATGACACCGCGCACACCGCCGCTGTTCAGGTGAAGGTGACCAACACTGGCGCTGTAACTGGCAAAGAAGTGGTACAGGTATACGGCCAATCCCCCTACACAGAATACGATAAAGAGCACCTGATTGAAAAAGCCGCCGTACAGCTGATGGGTTTTGAAAAGACCGCTGAACTGGCGCCCGGCGCTTCTGAAACCGTGACAGTCCAAGTACCCATGCAATGGCTGGCGTCCTTTGATACGAAGGGCTATGGCACCTATATCATGGAAGCGGGGAATTATTATTTCGCTGTAGGCAGCAGCGCCCATGACGCGGTGAATAACATCCTGGCCGCCAAGGGAGCGAACGTGAACGGCAGCGCCGCCCTGACCTATACCTGGAACCAGGCGGAAACGGATGCCAGTACTTACGCCAAGTCCCTCTACACTGGTGAATCCATTACCGCCAGCTTTCCGGATGCGGACATCAACTACTGGCTGGAGGAAGCGGATCGAATCACCTATCTTTCCCGTCAGGATTGGCAGGGCACCTGGCCCGAGACCATTCAGCTGACCGCCGGGGATAAGCTGAAAGCCGCCCTCAACGACAAGAAAAAGTATGAGAACGGGAAGTACAACGACACCGCCTCCCGCATCCAAGTGTATGACATCAAGACCGGCGACGGCAGCACCATCCTTTCTGCCGCGATGATGCGCGGACGTCCTTATAACGACGAGTACTGGAACACACTGCTGGATAACCTGACCGTTGAGGACATCGTGGCGCTGGTCGCCAATGGCCGCTACCGCATCAGCGCCGCACCGTCGGTTTCCTTCCTGGAGATCATCGGCGGCGATTCGCCCACCGGTCTCAACATCCCCTACCTGTACAGTAAAGTCGGCGCTGACCGGCAGCCCATCGGGTCTTCCTACATGGTCAGCGACGGCATCACGGAAGAAAAGGTGGATCTGGTGCCCATGGATGCCAGCTTCTACTGTTCCGAACCTACCCTGGCCTCCACCTTCAACAAGGCGCTGGCCCTCGCCGAGGGCGAGATGATGGGAGAAGACAGCCTGTACTGCGGTGCCAGCTTCCTTTACGGCCCCGGTACCAACCTGCACCGCACGCCTTACGGCGGCCGCGCCACCGAATATTACTCCGCCGACCCCGTGCTCAACAGCCTGATTGGCGCGGAGCAGGTCAAGGGCGGCTGGAGCAAGGGCCTGGTGATGGTGGTCAAGCACTTCTCCGCCAACGACCAGGAGCAGAACCGCATCGGCGTGGCCACCTTTGTGACCGAACAGGATCTGCGCGAGAACATGCTGCGCGGCTTCGAGGGCTTGATGACCTACGGCGGCGCGATGGGCCTCATGGGCTCCTACAACCGCCTGGGCGTGCTCGGCACCGCGGCGGAATACGATCTGATGACCACCGTGCTGCGCAAGGAATGGGGCAGCGACTGCTTCGTGATCACTGACCTGAATTCCCCCACCGCCGGTCTGTATGACGGCAACGCCATCATCGCCGCCGGCACCTCCACCATGATGAACAACGGCACCTTCGACGCGGAAAGCGGCTCATACGTCAATACCACCCTGTCCGCGGAAGCCTTCAGGAGCGATCCCACGCTGCGCGTCGCCATGCGTGAAGCCGCCCATCACGTGCTGTACGCCTTCGTCAACAGCTCGGCCATGAACGGCCAGTCCGCAAATGACCGCATCGAAACAGTCACTCCCTGGTGGCAGCCCGCGCTGCTGGCGCTGGAAATCGTCTTTGGCGCAGCCGCCCTCCTCACCGCTGCTTTGTATCTGTTCAACGTCAATAAAAAGGAGGAAGGAAGCCATGCGTAAGCCTGAAAACGAACGGGCCTTCGCCCTGCGTCTGACCGTGCCCGTCCTGACCGCGCTCAGCCTGATCTTTTACCGTGTGCTGACCGCGTCATCCTTTGAAAGCACTGAAAACGTGCCCTTGGTCACGGTCCTGCTGGCCGCGGCCCTCGTGCTTGGCGCAGTCGCCGCCTTCAAGGATGTGCTCCACGTTCCTTCGTTCCTGACTTTCACTGCTCTGGCCGCCGCCGCCGCGGCCTTTGCCGCCGGACGCGCCAGCTATGTGGCCTTCTATCTCACCGGCGACGTGATGAACACCGGTCTGTCCGTGTTCTTCATCCTCACCTGCGTTGCGCTGGTGCTGGCCGTTGCCCTCAGCATCGCCGCTATGGCAGCCGGCAGCCGTAAAGCCCGCTGACTCATTTCGATTCAACCACCGATACGGTGTTGAAAAAATAAAGGAGGAAAAATCCATGAAGAACCTGTTCCGCACCCTGATCGCCCTGATCGCGATCCTGTCCCTCGCCTGCACCGCCCTGGCCGAATACAAGACCCCCACCACCGACTATGAAGTCTGGCAAGAATACACCCCCGAGCAGAGCATGCAGGAGGATGTGTCCGGCAAGGCCATCGCTTACCAGTTTACCGCTGTGAGCGATCCTGAAACCAGCAAAAAGAACGTTTCCCTGAAGATCGACCTGTATGAAGACGGCTTTGCCCGGATGGCCCAGAGCACGGAAGGCGATGGCGTGACCTATTACTACTACGGCTACTGGACGAACATGGACGACGAAGAGATCTTCCTCGCCTTCACCAGCTACAGCTACGAAGGAGCGACCATCGAAAACATGATCACCCACGGCGATATCCGCACGGTGGACTATACCTACGACCTGACCGAGGAAGACGGTGCTTTCACCTTCGGCCTGAACTTCTGCCTGGGCTTTGCCGACGGCGGCCAGTACGTCCGCTCCACGACGGCCACCGGCGGCAGCACCCCCGCCTTCGAGACGGAAGAAGCCTGGTTAGCTGACGCTGCCGCTTACTGGGGCGCTGCGAAATAATCAAATCGTTGCTTTGCGGCCTGCTGGAACGAACACGCTCCGGCAGGCCGCTTTTTCAAAGAAAAACAGGGAAAGCACCTGTTACTATCAAATTCAGAAGCAGCCATTTCTATCGGGCGACAAATTCCCCGTGAAAGGAGAAACATCCATGCAGGTCTTCAATCCTTATTTGCCCAGCTGGGAATATGTGCCGGACGGAGAACCTCACGTCTTTGGCGATCGGGTGTATGTGTACGGCTCCCACGACGCCTTTGGCGCGCCCATCTTCTGCGTGAATGATTATGTCTGCTGGTCCGCGCCGGTGAATGATCTAAGCGATTGGCGGTATGAAGGGGTCATCTATCGCAGACGCCAGGACCCTGGAAACAAACTGGGCATCCGTTCCCTCTACGCCCCCGATGTGCCCCAATGCCCTGATGGGCGGTATTATCTGTATTACTGCTTTGATTTCATGGGGGAAATGGGCGTGGCCGTATGCGATACCCCGGCAGGGCAGTATCAGTTTTACGGCAAGGTGCATCACAGGGACGGCAAGGTATGGGGCAAGAAATCCGGCGAGCAGTTTCCCTTTGATCCCGGTGTGCTGACGGACGACGACGGCCGGGTGTGGCTCTATTCCGGTTTTGCCACCAAGGTGCCCTTCCCCGCTTCCCGCTGGCATGATCTGCGCAACGACGGCGGCGTGGTGATGGAATTGGAGCGGGATATGGTGACCATCAAAACGGAGTCCAAGGTGCTGTTTCCCACCAAAGGAAAGCCCGGAGCCTTTCCGAACCATGCCTTCTTTGAAGCTTCCTCCATCCGCAAGGTGGATGGGAAATACTGCTTTGTGTATTCCAGCGAACATCACCATGATCTTTGCCATGCCTTCAGTGACCGTCCCGACGGAGGCTTCCGGTTTGGCGGCGTGCTGGTAGATTTGGGGGGATTTGTTTTTGGACGATGCCCAGGATGAAGTGCATGCCAACAAATTTCCGGCTATGAGGTGGACGCGACGGATTTTATTTTGAAGCCGGTAAACAAATACAGCTTTGCCATCAAAATCAAGCGCGCTGTGGCCCGGACAGCGAAAAAGAATGATGAAGTGATTCAGATCAAGCAGGAGGGCACCCTTCACCTGGTGCCCCTTTCCATCATTAAATATCTGGAGGTCACCGGGCATTATGTGATCTATCACACTGCCCAGGGAGATTTCACCGAATACACCACCCTGAAGGAGGCACAGAAAAAAATCAATCGGCCCCATTTCGCCAGTGCAATCAAAGCTATCTGGTCAATCTCAAATACCTGGAGGCGGTGTCCCGGGAAACAGTGACCGTGTCCGGGGCCGAGATATCTGTTTCACGCAAGATGCGGCCAGCCTTTCTGAACGCTGTAACGGATTTTCTGGGAGGGAAAAGCCTATGAGCGTCACCCATCGGATTGCCTTCGCCTTTGAGATTCTGCTGGCGGAATTGATTTTTCTGTTTCCTTGCGAAAAGCGGCAGCACTTTTTCTTTCGGTATCTGCTGGGCACATTGGCTACTGTGGCGGCGTCTTACCTTTTCCTTTTCTATATTCCCACAGCCCCGGAAATGCTGATGCGGCTGCTTAGGATCATCCTGGTTTTTTCCACATCCATCGCAGCAATGTGTTTTTGTTTCAACCTGAATTTCCGCACTGTAGCCTCCACCTGCGCCGCGGGCTACGCGGTGGAGCACCTGACGTTTCAGATCGTTAAGATCATCAGCATGACCACATCGATTTTACCCGATTCCCTGTTTGGTCTGTCCCGCTGGGAGGCAGGGGAATATGTGCTATTCCCGCCCATTTACCTGGTGTTGGCCGCCACGCTGGGGGTGTACTCCGCCAAATGCCAGTGCTTCCGGCGCACGGATCGCCGCCTGACGCTGATCTTTTTCGCCATCGTGATCCTCACCATGGGTTTTACCCGCATCGCCGATGCATTTGGCGACAGCGGCTCAATTTCCGTGAGCCTGTACGCCATCGCTTGCTGCGTGATGGCGCTGGCGGTGCAGCTGATTCTGTTCCATGAAATTGATCTGCAATATGAAAATGACACCATCCGCCTGCTCTGGCAGGAGGATCAGCGGCAGTACGAGCTGACGAAGAAGACCATCGACACCATCAATATCAAGCATCACGATTTGAAGCATCGCTTGGCTGAAATGAATGCCATGCTGTCCAAGGATGATATCCGCTCTATTGAGGAAGCGGCGAACGTGTACGACAGCAAGATCAAAACCGGAAACGAAGCCCTGGATGTGCTGCTGACCAAGAACAGCCTGGTCTGTAAGGAGGAAGGTATATCACTTACTTACACCGGTAACGGCGCGGACTTTTCCTTCATGAGCACCATGGACGTGTATTCCCTGTTCGGCAACGCGGTGGACAATGCCATCGAGGCCGTGCGCAAAGTGGAGGACCCGGAAAAGAAGATCGGGGATATTGTAACGGAGCGCACCGGGGCTATGATCACGGTGGTGGTGACCAATTATTTTTCCGATCAGCTTCAATTCTTTGACGGCATGCCTGCCACCACCAAAAAGGAAGAGGAGGGCTTTCATGGGTTCGGCATGAAGAGTATGAAAATTCTATCGGAAAAGTATCATGGTTCCGTGCATGCCCGCACGGAGGGAGACGTGTTCGTACTCACGATTTGTATTTTTGATGTCCGGTAATCTGCCACTTATTCTATAAAATCGACGTGATATGCTGTATCACGTCTTTTTTTGTCCGTTTGTGCTATACTTTCCCTGACACAAAGATCTTTCCGAAAGGAAGAAGGGAAGGTACATATGGCAAAAAGAACTGGATTATTCCGGGCACTCACATTTATCATGGCGCTGCTGTTGGCGGTTTCCTCCGTTGCGGGTGTCATGCTGGAACGGTTCCGCCAGCAGGTGGATGAAACCTTGGGCACCACCAGCCAGAAGGTAGTATCCACCGGGGAAGGCACCCTGTGGACCGCATTCACGCCGCCGCAGGAGCTGCGCAACGAGGACGGCACCCTGAACGCCCACGCCACGATTCAGCACTTCATTGATTTCAGCCGGGAGCTATCCGCTGGCGGCACCGTGCTGCTGAAAAACAACGGCGTACTTCCACTGCAAAAGGGCATCAGCGTGAGCCTGCTGGGCATGAAGAGCTACTATCCCATCCTGGCTTCCGGTCAGGGCATGCCCATCGTGGGTTCTATCATCACCCTGGAGGACGCGCTCAGCAAGAACCGTACCGACTTCAGAAACGCCCGCCGCAATGTGCAGCGCAACAACATCAAGCCCAGCTTCAAGAAGCTGGATGACTACGACTTTGAAGGCGCGGAAATGAAGATCAACCCCGTCCCCTTTGAAGCCTATGAGGGATACAGCAAGGAATTCAGCGGCTGGGGCCGGTTCACCTACATCCCCTCCATGCAGTCCTTCAACGACGATATTTCCAAGCACTTCGACGATCCTTCCCTGGAAACCATCGAAAAGTACGCTCCTTCCTTCATGGACAGCCTGCATGAATACAATGACGCGGCGATCGTTGTCGTCGGCCGCCCCAGCAGTGAAAACGGCGACTATGCCGTGGGCGGTGTATATGAAGGCCAGGGAAATACCGAACCTCTGGAACTGACCACCAACGAGCGGGAAATCATCCGCGTGGCCACCGAAAACTTTGACAAAGTGGTGGTGCTGGTCAACTGCGTCAACGCCATCGAAATTGCCGAGCTGCAGAACAACGACAAAATCGACGCCATTCTGTGGATCGCCCATCCTGGCTCCTTCGGTATACTGGGCGTGGCGGACGTGCTGGTGGGCAACGTAAGTCCCTCCGGCGGCCTGCCTGACACTTACGCGGCCAAGAATCTGTCCGCCCCTGCCATGGTCAACTTCGGCGATTACAAGTTCACCAACTTCAACACCGACGGCAGCGCCGACACCTCCGTGACCCGCGTGAACAGCCACAGTTACGTGGTGGAAGCGGAAAGCATCTATGTGGGCTATCGCTACTATGAAACTCGGTACAATGACATAGTGTACGGCCTGGGCAACGCTGATTCCAAGACAGGCGTGTTCGCCTCCCAGGGTAATTGGCGCTATAATGAAGAAGTGGTGTATCCTTTCGGCTTTGGCCTGAGCTATACCACCTTCACCCAGGAGCTGGTGGGCGACCCCGTCATCAGCCGCGCCGGTCATCACTTCACCATGGACTTTACCGTGCAGGTTACCAACATCGGCTCCGTAGCAGGCAAATCCAACATCCAACTCTACGCCCAGGCTCCCTACATCCAGGGCGGTGTGGAAAAGAGCGCCATTCAGCTGGCAGCTTACGACATCACCGGACTGCTGCAGCCCGGCCAGAGCGAAACCAAGGTGCTGCATGTGGATATGCAGGACGTAGCCAGCTATGATATGCTGCACAAAAACGCCGATGGAACCCAGGGCACCTGGATTCTGGACGCGGGCGACTACTACTTTACCGTGGCCAACGGCTCCCATGCCGCGCTCAACAATGTGCTGGCCAAGCAAGGCAAAACCGTCGCCAATACCAACGGCCTCATGGACGCCGACGGCGACGCCAAAGCAGTGTTCGCCTATCATTACAGCGGCATCAACGGCAGCGTGGACGAGAACACCTTCGCCGTGTCCAAGAACAACGCCGCGGTATCCAATCATCTGGAATACAGCGACTGGAACTACTACGAGCCCGACAAGGTAACCCAACTGTCCCGTGCCGACTGGGAAGGTACCTGGCCCAAAGAATACAAGGATATGACCGCCCCTGCCTCCATGCTGGCTGACCTGAATGGCAAGTATTACGAGGTCAAAAAGGATGACGACACCTCCAAGATCGTGTTCGGCGCGAACAACGGGCTGAAATTCTATGATCTGGCCTTCCGGGATTTCGACGACCCCGACTGGCAGAAGCTCATTGACCAAATGACCATCGACGAATGTCTGGGCCTGCTTTGCTACGGCGGAAACGAGTTCCGCGATATTCCCTCCATCGGCTTTATCCGCGGCTCCTTCACCGAAAACTCTGGCAACGGTATACAGTCTGAAATGTGTGACGCCCGCGTGGACGCGCCCTGGGCTGTAAGCAAGAAGGACAACAACGGCCACTTCTATCTGGAGCTGTACGCCACTGCTCCCACTGTGGCTTCATCCTTTGACCCGAGCCTGCAATTCCGCATGGGCGAAGAAGTAGGTCTGCAGGCGCTGATCGTGGGCCTGCCCATCCTGTGGGGCCCTGGCCTGAACACCCACCGTACGGCTTACAACGGCCGGAACGGCGACTACTACTCTGAAGACCCGATCCTCACCGGCAACACCGGCATGGAATTTGCCATCGGCGCATTCAAATAGGGCCTGCTGGCTTCTCCCAAGCACTTTGCTTTTAATGACCAGAAAACCAACCGCGGCGGCGTGGCCCCTTTCATGACCGAGCAGCGCGCCCGAGAGGTGGAGCTCCGCGCCTTCCAGATTCCCATGGAAGCGAATAAGTACGACGCCAAAGCGCCCGAATATTGGAACGGTGAAGAAAACCACGACTTTGGCATGCGCGGCATGATGACCTCTTTCTCCAAGATCGGCGGCGTGGAATGCACTGCCAGCGAAGGCCTGATCACCGACATCGCCAAGAACGAATGGGGCTTCAAGGGCTACGCCGTCACCGACATTGGCGACGATGTGGATCTGTTCGCCGCTGTTGCCAACTCCGGTGTGACTGGCTATGACCTGCGCGGTCGCTTCTCTGAATCCGGCTACGATACCCAGACCAACGACGGCCAACCCATCAGAGCGGAAATGTTTGCGGGCGATGCCAACATCCTCACAAAGATTAAGGAAGCCGCTCACAACACCATCTGGGCCTTCTGCCAGACCAACCTGATGAACGCCTACGATTCCTCCACCGAATTCCAGTCCGTCACCACCTGGTGGCGTGTGGCTTACAAGGTCGCCATCCTGACGACCGGTGGCCTGTTCCTGGCTTTCGCAACGCTGTATACCGTTTCCGTGATCAAGAGCAAGAAGGAGGGCAAGTAAGATGTTGAAAAAGCAACGGGTTTCCTTCTATGTGGCTGCCGCGGCCGCCTTGTGCGCGCTGCTGGCGCTGGTTCTCTTCATCGTCAGCAACGGCACCGTGGGTTATCCCATCCTGAACAGTTCCTTGGCCATCTATTGCACCTTATAGCAATTCTCAAAAATCCAGTCAATAACCATCAGCAGTAAACCAGCCGAAAC
>OOBN01002142.1_pt1 | contig 12624 bp, 10 predicted proteins | sample 1671091 | NCBI WGS metagenome assembly OOBN01 (sample SAMN06348121, study PRJEB24527) | human gut metagenome | biome: human gut; feature: ankylosing spondylitis patient; material: feces | host: Homo sapiens | place: China | collected 2015-10 | reverse complement strand
CGAAGAACTGCATCTGCTTGCCCACGCGCATCGGGGAGACGCAGCATGCGATGGCAGCGTCGTCGCCCCAGTGGCTACGAATTTCCTTGTCGGACTCGTACTGGATGGCCGAGGTGTCGATGGAGATCTTGGCGCAGAAGCGCTTGTAGGCCTCAGGCAGCTTCGGATCCCAGAAGATGGTGATGTTCGGCTCGGGGCCAGGTCCGAGGTGCTCGAGGGTCAGGGTGTTGAGCAGACGGAACGAGGTCTTGGTGACCATCGAACGGCCGTCATCGCCGAAGCCGGCGTCGGACCAGGTCGCCCAGTACGGGTCGCCGGAGAAGATCGAATCGTAGTCCTTGGTACGCAGGAAGCGCACGATGCGCAGCTTCATGACGATGTTGTCGATGAGCTCCTGGGCGTCGGTCTCGGTGATCTTGCCGGCCTGGAGGTCGCGCTCGATGTAGCAGTCGAGGAAGGCGGAGTTGCGGCCGAAGGACATGGCGGCGCCGTCCTGGGACTTGATGGAGGCCAGGTAGCCCATGTAGGTCCACTGCACGGCTTCCTGCGCGGTCTGGGCCGGGCGGGACAGGTCGAGGCCGTACTCGTTGCCGAGGTTGATGAGCTTCTTCAGAGCCTTGATCTGCTCGTCGTGCTCCTCACGGAAGCGGATCCAGTGCTCGATCTCCGGCTCGGTGAAGTCGTTGCGGTACGGCACGGAGTCCTTGTCGCGCTTCTTGAAGGCGATGAGCTTGTTCACGCCGTACAGGGCGACGCGGCGGTAGTCGCCGATGATGCGGCCACGGCCGTAGGCGTCCGGCAGACCGGTGAGGATCTTGTTGTGGCGGGCGACCTTGATCTGCTTGGTGTACACGCCGAAGACGCCGTCGTTGTGGGTCTTGCGGTACTTGGTGAAGATCTTCTTGATCTCCGGATCCGGTTCCTTGCCGGCTTCCTTGATGGCCTGCTCGACCATGCGCCAGCCACCGTTCGGCATCATCGCGCGCTTGCAGGGAACGTCGGTCTGGAGGCCAACGACCACGTTATCGACTTCCGGGGAGTCGATGTAGCCGGCCGGGAAGGCGTCGACGTCGGCCGGGGTATGGGTGTCCACGTCGTAGACGCGCTGCTTGCGCTCCACGGCCAGGTAGTTGTCGTCGAGGTACTTCCACAGGTGCTTGGTCTTCTCGGTGGCAGGAGCCAGGAATGTCTCGTCGCCCTCGTACGGGGTGTAGTTCTTCTGGATGAAGTCGCGGACGTCAATATCCTTCTGCCAGTTGCCCTCGGTGAAGCCGGCCCACGCCTTGGCGTCGAGCTCCTCCTGGGAGACAGCTGCATTTTCCACTGCGGTCATGTCACTCCTTAAATGGGGTTGTAGGTTTCGCATCTTCACGGAACCCTTGGTTCAACAGTGTAGTTGGCACTTGCTTGAGAAAAGCTGAAATTGGGAGTGAGCTATCTCACATTGTTTCTGTGAACGCTACCATTCCAATGGCTTCTAGATATTGATGGGACTATTGCACGTCTCCAGATATGGGAAACCGCTCATACTGTGATGTTCGTATGAGCGGTTCGGTCTTGAGATTGACAGCAGAACCGTATCCGTCAGTTTTCGACCGTCAATCCTCGGGGCGAGCCTGTGCGGGTTTCACGCCGTAGTTCTTCCAGCGCCGGTTCTCCTCCTCCCATCTGGCATTGCGGTCCACCACGATGTCCCACGCATGTTCGGCGTCTTCCTTGGTCTTGTACGGACCCATGCGCTGTTCGATCGGTGAGACCATGCCCAACTCGACCTGCTTCTTGACGGTGTTGAAATACCACTGCTTCTTGTTATCGTCTGTCATTGGTACCTCCTCAACGGTATTACTTGCTCCCGCTGGCGGGAGCAATATATGTTTATTCCCTGAATGCGTTGGTGACGGGCAGTCGGCGGTCGCGGCCGAACGCGAGGGCCGTGACCTTCGGTCCCAGCGGGTATTGGCGGCGCTTCCATTCGGCGCGGTCCACCAATCGCATCACGGTGTCTACGGTGACCTGGTCGAAGCCGTCGGCTAACAGGTCGGCGCGGCCGTGCGCGTGCTCGATGTATGCGGCGAGCACCTTGTCGAGCAGCGCGTATTCGGGCAGGGAGTCGGAGTCCTTCTGCCCGGGGCGCAACTCGGCCGAGGGTGCCTTCTCGATGGAGGAGACCGGAATCATCACGCCGTCCTTCAACGGGATGCCGGTGTTGCCGTCCTCGTTGCCCACGATCTTGAGACCGCCGATGCCGACGCCTGCGGCCGCGGCCTTGTTACGCCAACGGCTGATCTCCCAGACACGGGTCTTGAGCAGGTCCTTGACGGGTGCGTAGCCGCCTACCGCATCGCCGTAGATGGTCGAGTAGCCGCAGGCGAGCTCTGACTTGTTGCCGGTGGCCACGGCGAGCAGACCGCGCGAATTGGAGCTGGCCATCACGATCACACCGCGGATGCGGGCCTGCAGGTTCTCGGCGGAGACGCCATCAAGGTCAAGTTGCTGTTGGTAGGCGTTGAACAATGGCTCAATGGGCTGGACCTCGTAATGGGCGCCAATGTTGGAGGCCAAATCGGCGGCGTCGTCTTTGGAACCGTCGGAGGAGTACATGGAGGGCATGGAGATGCCCCAGACGTTCTCGCCGCCGCATGCGTCGGCCGCCATGGCGGCTACCAGTGCGGAGTCGATGCCTCCTGAGAGGCCCAGCGTCACGCCGGTGAAGTGGTTCTTGGCCATGTAGTCCTTGAGGCCGAGCACGCAGGCGGTGTATACCTCTTCGTCCGGGTCGAGTTCCGGAACGATCTCGGCCTTGGCCTGATGTTCGGCGGCGGAATCGAAGTCCCAGAACGTCAGGTTTTCCATGAACATCGGGCTGCGTTCGATAAGCGTGCCGTCGGCGTCGACCACGAAGCTGCCGCCGTCGAAGACGAGGTCGTCTTGACCTCCGACCTGATTCAGGTAGATGACCGGGGCGTTAACCTCGGCGGCACGACGCTGGGCGAGCTCGAAACGGGTGTTGGTCTTGCCTTCCTCATACGGCGAGCCGTTGATGGTGAGCAGCAGGTCGATGTTCTTGGTGGCCAGGTCGGCCACCGGGCCGCCGTCCTGCCAGATGTCCTCGCAGATGGCCACGCCAATGGTGGCGCCGTCCACGTCGAGGGTCACGGAGCGGTCGCCGGCGGAAAAGATGCGGAATTCGTCGAACACGCCGTAGTTGGGCAGGAAGTGCTTGTCGTAGCCAGCCCAGACCACGCCTTGGTGCAAGACCACCAGTCGGTTGCGCGGCTTGGAGGTCTTGCGGTCGGTGCCCACGGTGCCGACCACCACGAACAGATCGCCGAGGCCGTCGTCGTTGAGCTGGGTGGCGAGTTCGTTGGCCTTGTCCCATGCGGCTTGGCGGAAGGTGCGGCGCAGGGCCAGATCCTCGATGGGGTATCCGGTGAGGGTCATTTCCGGGAAAACAACCACTTGGGCGTTTCCTGCGGCGGCTTTACGGGAGTAGTCGAGCACCTTGGCGGCGTTGGCGTCAAGCGCGCCGACGCAGGTGTCGATCTGGGCGAGTGCGAAGCGAAGCTGTGTCATAGATTCTTAGTGTAGCCGCGTATGACGTCGGATTGCCTGTTCTTCCGGCTTGGCGTCATTCATTAGGTCGTTTTTGCGTTCATTAGGTCACTGCAATGCGATATCAGTCGTTGCAATGGCGCGATTCCAACAACCAGTATCGCCGTTCACCGACCTAATGGACGATGAATCGACCTAATGAACGAATGCCACTCCCCTCAGTCAGCTTCGCTGATAGCTCGTCCTGCACTTATGGACGGGCGAGGCCCGCGCATATCTGGTTCGGCTGTCGCCTCACCTTCGGCTACAGACAGCCCACTGGTCTGTCTGCCTAACGCCTCAGCCTCCGGAGGCGAGCCAGAAAAGGATTTACTTCAGCTCGTTGAGCACGCGCAGAGCGGTGTTGACGTAGAAGTTGACGAAGGTGGGAATGGATTCGTCGAGACCCACGAAATGCGGGCTATGCCAGTCGGCGCAACCTTCCTGGCCGTTTGACCCGACGAACGCGAACACCGGCAACGTCACCTTGGCGAATTCGCAGAAGTCCTCCCCCGCCATCGACTGACGTATCGGTTCGAGCTGCGCGTAGTCGTTGACATCCGCCGCCACGGCCTTGGCGAGACCTGGATCGGAGACCAGCGGGTCTTGAAAGTCATCCCAGACCACGTCGGCGCTGATGCCGTATGCCTCGGCGGTGTGTTCCACCACTTCCTTGAATCGGCGGCCGACCAGATTGCCATCCGACTTGTGGGAATAGCGCACAGTCCCTTGGAATCCGGCTTCGGCGGGCACCACGTTCCACACATGGCCGCCGTGCACTTCGGTAACGGACAGCACCAGCGGGTGGAAGGGCGTGACGTTGCGGCTCACGATGGTCTGCAGGCTCAGAATAATACTGGCGAGCGCTTCGATGGGCCCGGTGCCCTTGTACGGGTAACCGGCGTGGGTGCCTTGGGCGTGGAGGGTCACGCGGAATTTCACGCAGCCGGCCATCATCGGCTCAACGCCGATGGCCAGCTGGCCGGGCGCATAGTTGGGGTTGTTGTGCGTGCCGATAATGGCTTCGACGTCATCCACGAGTCCGGCGTCGATCATGGCGCGAGCGCCTTGGCCGGTCTCCTCACTCGGCTGGAACAGAATCTTGATCGAGCCGGCGAACTTGTCACGGTGCTCGGCGAGCCAGAAGGCGGCACCGAGCAGACCGGTCATGTGCAGGTCGTGGCCGCAGCCGTGCATCACGCCTTCATTGACGGAGCTGAACTCCAGTCCGGAGTCTTCCACGATGGGCAGGCCGTCGATGTCAGCGCGCAGCCCGATACGCGGCCCGGGACCGGCCTCGCCCTGAATGAGCCCCACAACACCAGTCTCCAGCGGGTTGTGCAGGATCTCGATGCCGTGCGCCTTGAGCTGGTCGGTCAGATAGATGCTGGTGCCGAATTCACGGAAACTACGCTCCGGATGGGCGTGCAGGTAGTGGCGGATAGTGATGAGTTCGTGGTCGATGTCGATATGTTCACTCATGGTTCCCGATTCTAGTAGCGCGAAGAATATATTGCGGCCCTCGCTCCATATTGGCGAGGGCCGCGATCTATGGGGTCAGTATGCCTTGTTATTGCTGGCGTTTGAGCAGTCGTTTGGCGATGGCGTTGGCGATGCCCTGCACCACCTGGACCAGTACGATCATGATGATCACGGCCGTCCAGGTGACGGTCTGGTCGAACTTCTGGTAGCCGTAGGCGATGGCGAAGTTACCGAGACCGCCACCGCCGATGTAGCCGGCCATGGCAGACATGTCGAGCACGCCAATGAACAGGAAGGCGTAGGCCAGGATCAGCGGTGCCAGGGCTTCGGGGATGAGCACGGTGCGGATGATGGTGAGCTTGCCGGCACCCATCGAACGCGCGGCCTCGATTACTCCCGGGTCGACCGGCACGAGATTCTGTTCGACCAGACGCGAGGTGGCGAAGGTGCACATCACCACCATCGGGAAGATGGCGGCCACGGTGCCGATGGACGTGCCGACCACGACGATGGTGAGCGGCTGCATGGCTGCCAGGAAGATGATGAACGGAATCGGGCGCACGATGTTGACGATGATGTCAAGGATGCGGTAGACGACCGCGTTCTCGAACAGGTTGCCGGGGCGGGTGCCATAGAGCACCACGCCGAGGATCAGGCCGAGGAATCCGCCGATGACGAGGGTGACGAGCACCATGGTCAGGGTCTGGCCAATGGATTCGAACAGTAGTGGACGCAGCACGTTCCAGTCGCTACGCGGGTTGGCGAGGATGATCATGCGTTGGCTCCTTCATGTGCGGCGGCGGACGCGGCGGGCGCGGTGGCAGTATCGGCCGCCAGTGGGTCATGGGCGCGGTCTTCGGCGTAGGAGGCATGTCCGGCGACTGCGTCGGCGTAGGCCACAGGCTTTGCGGCGGTGCCGAAGTCGATGACGTCGCTATTGGCGGCGAGCTCGCGCAGGAATTCGTCCACATGCCAGCCGGGCCCGTTGAATTCGTAGGTGATGGCACCGATGGCGGTCCCCTTGACCGTGTCGATGCCGCCGTAGAGCAGGCTGGATTCGACGCCGTATTTGGCGATGAGTTCGGAGATATTCTGTCCGGATGCCTTGAGTTCATGGCCTTGGGTGCCGGAAACGTCCTTTTGGCGGATAAGCACGGTGACAATGCGGCCCGACCATTCGTGATGCAATCGCTCGACCCGGTCTTCCTCGGGCAGGCCAGACAATGCGGTGGCAATGAATCGCTTGGTCACCGGCTGCTGGGGTGCAGCGAACACATCGTATACGTCGCCGGATTCGACCACGCGTCCGGCGCTCATTACGGCCACGCGGCCGGCAATCTGCTGGACCACGTTCATCTGATGGGTGATAAGCACAATGGTGATGCCGAATTCCTCGTTCACACGCTTGAGCAAGGCCAGCACTTCGGTGGTGGTTTCCGGGTCGAGCGCGCTGGTGGCTTCGTCGGCGAGCAGAATCTCCGGATTAGTGGCCAGTGCGCGGGCGATGCCGACGCGCTGCTTCTGGCCGCCGGACAGCTGCGAAGGGTATTTGTTTGCGTGCTCACTGAGGCCCACGAATTCAAGGAGTTCGTTGACACGACGATCCTGATAGTCCTTGCGCCAGTGATCGAGTTGCAGTGGGTAGGCGATGTTCTGGGCCACGGTTTTGGTGGAGAACAGGTTGAACTGCTGGAAAATCATGCCGATTTTCTGGCGGATGGGCCGCAGCTTGGTCTCACTCAGAGAGGTGATATCAGTACCAAGCACGGTCACAGTGCCGGAGGTGGGTCGTTCGAGCGCGTTGATAAGCCGGACCAGTGTGGATTTGCCTGCACCGGAATAGCCGATGATGCCGAAAATGTCACCGCGATCGATGGTCAGGCTGACGTCATCCACGGCTCGTGCGATGTTCGCGCCGCGTCCGCGTGTTTTGAATTCCTTCACGACATGGTCGAAGGTGATGATGGGGTCGCTCATAGTGCTCCCTGATGCTGGTTGTTGGTGTCCGGTCACGGAAGCGGAGCGAATCCCGATTGTTGGCTCGGGTACTCGCTCCGCTTGGTGGTAATGGCTATGGACAGGCTAGTCGTGCGCTCGTATCAGCCGCGGCTCACTGCTGGGCCTTGGCATCCTTCTCAATGTCGGACAGGAAGCCTTGCAGCTCGCTGGCGCTGAACTTGTCGGCGAACACCGCGGTACCGCCGGAGTTCTCCTGCAGGGCGTCGAGCACATCCTTCTGCTGGTAGATGGAAACGAGCTTCTTGTAGGTCTCGTTGTTCACGTCCGCCTTGCGGGCCACCCACACGTTGATGTAGGGGCGAGCCTCTTCGGATTCGGCGTCATCCTGGTAGATGGCGTCCTTCGGGTCGAGACCGGCATCGGCCACGTAGTCGTTGTTGATCACACCAGCGGCGATGGTCGGGTCCTTCAGGGTGGTGGCCACCTGTTCGGCCTTGAGCGGGGTGACCTTGACCTTGCTCTTGGCTTCGTCGATGTAGGCCGGGGTGGAGAAGGCGGTCCAGTCGCCCTTGAGCGTCACGAGACCGGCGGCCTTGAGCACGCCGATAGCGCGGGCCTGGTTGGTTTCGTCGTTCGGAATGGTGACGGTGTCGCCCTGCTTCAGGTCCTTGATGTCCTTGACCTTGGTGGAGTACACGCCGAGCGGGTAGATGGCGGTGCCGCCGATGGGCTGCAGGTCCTTCTTGTTGCTCACGTTGTAGTTGGCCAAGTAGAGCAGGTGCTGGAATTCGTTGAGGTCCAGCTCGCCGGAGTCAAGGGCCGGGTTTTCGGAGGTGTAGTCCTGGAAGTCGACGATGTCGACGTAGATGCCGGCCTTCTCGGCGTCCTGCTTGAACTTGACCCATTCGGGGTTGGTAGCGCCGACCACGCCGATCTTGACCGGGTTGCCCTTGCTGCCCTTGGCGGACGACTCGTTGGCACCGGCAAACGCGCGGTAGCCGAAGAACGCGGCCACGGCGATAATCGCCACGACCACGATGGTGATGATGACGTTGCGGGCGGTGTGGTTCACACGCACCGGCTCGTTATTGTTAGGAGCGGCCGGGGTTGCCGGCTGGGTTGCTGCTGTCATTGGATTTCCTCTCTCCAAAATTGATGTCGGGTAACACCATAACGCGCTTGAACCGCGAAAGTGACGGAAAATGGCCGATTGCCATATAGGTGTCTTTTATGGCGCGCATGCAATGTCCGGGATTCGTGCGTTTGATAACCCGCTATAGGCGTGCCGAACACGCCGGAAAGCACGTCGAGAGGGGCTTTGACAATGGAAGCTATGACTACCGATACTGCCAATGCCGATATCCGAGCCGTATTCTTCGATATCGATGGCACGCTCACCAGTTTCACGACCCATACGGTGCCGGATTCCACAATCGAGGCGATTCACCGGCTGCAGGCCGCAGGCGTCAAGGTGCTGATTTGCACGGGCCGCGCGCCTTCACAGATGCACGTGGTGCTGGATACCATGCCGGTGACGTTCGATGGCGTGGTGGCGTTCAATGGGCAGTATTGTTTTGATGACACCGGCTTCTTTGCCTCGCAGGCCTTGGATACTGCTGATATTGAGGTGATTCTCGACTGGCTGGACCGTCACCCCGATGTGGTGTGCAATTTCGGCGAGAAGGATTACGTGTACTTCAACCAGTCCAATGATCTGCTTCGCGCCACGTGGAGCAAACTGGGCAAAACCGCACCGACCCGGTATTTCGAGGACCCGCGCACCCGCGCGCTGGATCATGAGACTTTCCAGATCAGTCCCTTTGTCGGGCCCGAGCTGGAGGCCGAACTGGTGGGACTGTGCAGCAATGTGCGCGGGGTGCGTTGGCATCCGGATTTCACGGATCTGATTCCGGCCGATGGCGGCAAGCCGCGCGGCATCCAGCGGTTCATGGCGCATTACGGCATCACGCGCGAGCAGACCATGGCCTTCGGCGATGGCGGCAATGACACGGATATGCTCGCCTACGCCGGCATCGGGGTCGCGATGGGCAATGCGACCGCCGAGCCCAAGGCCGCCGCCGACTACATCACTGACGATGTGGACCACGACGGTGTGCGCAATGCCCTGCTGCATTTCAGGGTGCTACGCGATTAAAACATCACAACAGTTCGCTTTGTTCTGCCCCGCCGTGACAGGGCTTATGAATAAGCAAAGGGCTCGGGACGAATCCCGAGCCCTTTGGTGTTAGCGAACTAACAACACCGTGGAGGTGTTATCACTCGTTGTCGCCAGCGGTAGCGGCGGTAGCGGTGACGGCACCCTTCTTGTCGGTGTTCACGCCGGAGTACACCCAGTCGGTGTAGTCCGGGTGGTCGTAGCCGTTGTCGACGGCGAACTGGAAGGCCTCATCACGGAACTTCTCGAGCTCGTCGATCTTGTCGGCGTACTTGTCGGCGTCGATCATGCGCAGAGCCTCAGCGGTCAGCTCGTAGCGGTCGATGCGGTTGACACGAACCATGTCGTACGGGGTGGTGGTGGAGCCCTCCTCCTCGTAGCCGTGGACGTTGAAGTTGTCGTGGTTCGGACGGTCGTAGATCAGGCCACGCACGTCGTGAGCGTAGGAGTGGTACGCGAACAGCACCGGCTTGTCGGCGGTGAAGATGTCGGCGAACTCCTCGTCGGTCAGAGCCTCGTCGTTCTCCTTGGCGGACTGCAGGGAGAGCAGGTCGGCAACGTTCACAACCTTGAACTTGACGCCCAGTTCCTTCAGCTTGTCGGAAGCAGCCGCATAACCGACAGCAGTAGAAAGCGATCCTTCGATACCACTCGTCCCCCGGTTACAACAGATTTCGACAGTGGAAGGAACGGAATACAACTGTGCATAGCGGATCACGGAACTGTTCGCCAGATGAAGTGCACATGATTCCGGCAGGCCTTTTATCAATGCACCGACAGCCGCCATTTCCGAATACGCAAAATCGGGTTCGGGGATAATCTTACAATAGTTTTCCCACACACGGGGATATTCCGGTGTACGGTTGTCCATCAAGCTTGCTATTTTCTCCAGAAACTCAAACGGGTCCATTTCAATGACTGTTGTCAATGCTCCGTAGAGGTCGACTATCTCACCGTCAGGAGAGATGTGCCAATGTTCTTTGGGCGGATGTTGACGAAGGAACTTCTTCAGTCGTTTGGAAACAACGTGCCCGCCATAGGTAATCAGTAGTTCGGGAGTCATCTGGTCTATCTTCTCCTCAGGCATTGCGTAAATCGCCGCATCGAAGTTTTTCACCGGAATGCCGGGTACGGTTTGATTACCGATATGTTCCGTCAACCAGGCAAAGTGTTTATATAATAATTTGGTATGTTTCTTCTCGAACAGATAGATAAGATTCATCTGACCGACAATAATCATTCGTTTCTGATATTTATTCATCCGGTCAATGAGGTCATTATAATCGCGGTCATACACGTTCAACCCCTGATAACGGGTGATTACACGCACTTCCGGCAATGCGTCCGACGTAAACTGAAACAGAGGTTCGGAAATAGGAACGTTGATATGTACCGGTCCTTTCCCATGATGTTTCGTTTCCAACAGGGCTTCGTTCACCAGACGATTGCAATACCATTCATCTTCTTCCGTATGAATCTCCGGGAGGTTGACCGACTTCTTGACCAGATTCTGAAAAACACCGGGTTGCGGCAAGGTCTGTCCATCCATTTGTCCGATCCAGGCAGCAGGACGGTCGGCAGAAATAACCACCAGAGGAACATTCTGATAAAATGCTTCCGCCACAGCCGGATGAAGATTGAGCAACGCCGTGCCGGAAGTACAACAGACGGCAGCAGGTTTGCCGCCATTCAAAGCCAGCCCAATGGCAAAATAGCCCGCACTCCGTTCATCCGTCACCGGATAACAGGTAAAGTTCGGATGATTGGACAAGGTATGCACGAGAGGGATATTACGACTACCCGGACATAACACGACTTTCGTTATTCCATGTGCTTCGAGAAGCGCAACCAGTTGGAGTATGTTTTTCTTGTCTGTATACATAGTGCAGTGATAAGTTGTAAAGTTATATATTATGAGGTGATAGGCTGTGGGTCGTGCAGAGAAGAAGGTACAATAATCCGTCTCATGGTTTGCAACTTCTTTTCCGTTTCCAGCCACTCATCGTTCAGCTCCGAGGAGGCCAACAGTCCGCCACCGGCATAGAGAGTGAGTTGTTCTTCTTCGATGTGCATACAACGAAGATTGACGTATAAGTCCGTACGCCCATCCGGGTCGAGCCAGCCGATAAAACCGGAATAATAACGGCGGTCGTAGCCCTCATTTTCCAGAATAAACCGATAGGCTGTATCCTTCGGCAGTCCGCATACGGCGGGCGTAGGATGCAACACTTTCAGGAGGTTCCCCAAATCCCTGTTATCTTTCAAAGAGAAACGGAAATCCGTTTTCAGATGCGACAAGGCGCCGGCATAAGCAGGATAGGGTCCGTTCTCCGTCGAATGAATCCCTAATGAAAGGAGTTGGCCACGGATGTAAGAGGAGACGTATTCCTGTTCTTTCCGATTCTTCTCATCCCAGACTTGCGGCAGTTTGCCGTCTTGCAGAGGTTGGGTTCCGGCCAATGCTACCGTATGCCAGTCGTCCTTTTCGCCCGACAAGATGATTTCGGGCGTACTTCCCAACCAGATACCTGTTTGGGGAGTATAACATAAGTATATATAGGAATGGATATAGCGTTGGCAAGCCGCGCGAAAGGCTAATGAAGGAGAAAATGCCGATGGTTTTCCAATAGTAAGTTTACGGGAAAGCACCAGTTTTTCAAAAGTCTTATCACGTAAGGCACTGATAAATGTACGAAAACACTCCGCATATTCCTCGGAACAGGAGGGATAGTCGGTTGACGGAATATCCCGCGGAACGGCGTCCGCATCATCTGCAAGAAGCAAAGGTTGCCCCGGCCCATTCGATTGAATCAGCAAAATGGGACAAGTCTCGTTAGGTCGGAACGGAGCAATCACAAATCCTCTCTGCCCGTTTAGTTCCTGCAAATCGTATATCAGACGGACTGCCCCCTCCTCCTGTGTCACCAGGCACGGAATTTTCTCCCCGGGAATACGATAAACGGCAAACGGTTGCTTCCGTTCTATAAATGCATCAATAGTTGTCAAGTTACTTATTTCTTCGTCGGTTATCTTTTTTTCATCACACTGTTGACTACCCGTATGGAAGACACTAGTTTGTTTGTTGAAGTAAACACGTCTACATTCCATACATGGGAGGAACGTCCCTTATGTACAACTGTTCCTACTGCACGCACTGTATCTCCTTCATGTGCAGAAGATATGTGGTTTCCACTGACCTGCATTCCTACTACAATCTCGTCCGGCTGGCAAAGAATCATTGAACCGAGTCCGGCAACTGTTTCCGCCAATGCAAGAGTAGCCCCGCCATGCAAAATGCCAAAAGGCTGACGGGTACGATGGTCTACCGGCATGGTTGCTTCCACACGGTCTTCATCGGCATACGTATATTGAATACCCAGGTTTCCCATCAGTGCATGGCGGGCCTGTGCATTCAG
>OOBN01002141.1_pt1 | contig 12632 bp, 7 predicted proteins | sample 1671091 | NCBI WGS metagenome assembly OOBN01 (sample SAMN06348121, study PRJEB24527) | human gut metagenome | biome: human gut; feature: ankylosing spondylitis patient; material: feces | host: Homo sapiens | place: China | collected 2015-10 | reverse complement strand
GGCGACCACCGAGATCTACACTCTTTCCCTACACGACGCTCTTCCGATCTCATATAAGCAATCACACAAGGAATCATTGCTATTACCATTCGAATAATACTACTTCCCTTTCCTTGTGATGAAATATAATCAACATATCCCTTGTACTGTGTTTCTGCTAAAATATTTCCAAACAACGGAAACAACTTGTCAAAGCAAACTCCTGCAATCAACGAAAAAAATATGACTGTCCTCATTTTGGCACCCCATGGCTTTACATTTCTTAGAAAATATACTAACAATAAAATCAATGCAGATCCATGGATTGTCGAAAGCAATAAAATCAAAATCACATATTGAGTCCATTTTCCTTCTAATATCATATATGTTGCACAAAAGAATATCGTAACAACAATAAACTGTCTCATCCCATTAACAAAATAGGTAAACATAGTACTTGCGATCAATAAATAACAGCTTAATCCAAAGTATTCCGAATAACGCATTAAGCCAATCATCAATGCGACTCCGGATATAAGTGCGATCAGAAACAGCCATCCATGAAAATCATTTGAAATAAATTGTTTAAATAAAACCGATATTACAAAAAACCCTTTATCTTTATTCACAGATTTCAAATCCATTCCACTAATACTTGATGGATAACCTTTAAACATTTGTATATATGTCCCTGTATCCGCAATTCCACTTCTCAATCCACAGAAAAATATCACAACTGCAAAAAAGATGATTGCCTGACTCCAGTAAGCCTTTCTCTGATATCTTGTCCCATTCCATGTAATCCTTGCACTAGATTCATTCCAAAAACATATAATTGTCGCTAATAATAAAAACAGCCAATAAATCTTCAATGTTCTTCCTTCCTTTACCTATCTTCCAAGTCCTTCCAAAGTCATCTCAACAACCTTCTCCTTATCAAACCTTTCCTCCATCACTTCCCGTGACATCTCTCCCATCTGTTTCTTCTGGACATACGATAGTTCAATAAATTCCATCATCTTCTCTTCCAATCCCTTAACATCCTTCACATCCACCAGATATCCATTCTCGCCATCTTTCACAGCTTCCATACACCCATGAATCCTGCTGGTGATCAGTGGCCTTCCCATTGCTCCACATTCTAGCAGTGTATTTGCCATGCCTTCATGATACGACGGTAATACAAAGCAGTCGCATTTCTTAATGAATGGTTTGACGTCTTCCTGATAACCATAATAATAAATGATCCCATTTCTGACCAATGACTGAATTCGTTCCTTGTAATCATCTTCCATTGGTCCTACGATATCGAACGATACTTCTGGATAGATCTTCTTAATGTTCTTTGCTGCTTTGAACAGTTCTTCGACTCCTTTTTCTTTCATCACACGTCCGATAAACAAGAACCGGATGTTTCTTGATTCTTCTGGGTATGGTGTCATCTTGTATTCATCAAGGTCGATCCCTGCTCCTGGAAGGGTGCATGTTCTGGATTCTTTGATAATATTATTTTCTACAAACACCTGCTTATTTCCTTCATTTTCAAAGAAAATCGTTTTTGTCTTTTTGCAGGATAGTTTATATAAAAATACGACGAGTTTCTTGATCATATTTTCATTCTGAAATGCAGTTCCTAGTCCTGTGATGTTGACTGCATATGGAATTCTTTTGAATCTTGCTGCGATCCCTCCGTAGATATTTGGTTTGATCGTGTAGGTGATCACAAGGTCTGGCTTTATCTTGCCTATGATGTTAAAGTATCTCATCATCAGTTTAAGATCTGTTGCTGGATTGATTCCTCTGCGATCTACCGGTGTTTCGATAAAATGGCATCCCATTTCTTTTAAATTCTGTACTAACATTCCTTTTGGCAGAGATATATAGACTTCATTTCCTTGATCTATGAGTTCTTTGATCAGGGCTTTTCTGAATTTGTATAATCCTATATCTAGGTTTGCTAAAATTAATATCTTCTTATTCATTTAACTTTCCTGTCTAATGATTTTGCTTTAAATATCACTTTACTTTTCTTTTGATATTCGATTAAGTCCAACTTAAGTTTAATACTCAAATCTCCTATTTAAGCCATTTCTAATAATCTATGATTGTTAATTTAAGTTAATCTTGGACTTATATTGAACTTATCTTCGACTTAAGTCGGACTTATTTTTATTACTTTATCCTTCTTACCGGACTTCCAACATAGGTTCCCGCCTCTTCTATATCTCTAATGATTGTACTTCCTGCTCCTATAATTACTTGATCTATAATCCTTGTTCCTTGAATGATTTGTGTCCCTGTGCCTATTTCTGATTCAGCTCCTATTGTTACCATTCCTGAAATATGTACACCTGGATAAACAGTTACGTAGGATGTTAGAATTGCATCATGCCCTATTGTACAATCTAAATTTATGATATTAAAATCACCTATTTGAATATCCACTGTTAGAATATTTCCTGCACAAATAATATTTCCTTTTCCATACATTATACGATTTGAAAATATTACACTTGGATCAATCAAATTTGGATAATATAATTTAGGATTTTTCTTACATTTATCTACTAATTTTCTTCTAACTTTAGCCGATCCAACCGCAAATGCTACTGCTAACTCTTCTTCAAATTTTAGAAGATAATCTATCCCACCTATAACTTTACAATCATCTATTATATTTCCTTTTTGGACTCCATCATCAACATATCCAAGAATTTCCCAAGTTGGTTCTTGTTGATTGATACGTTCAATCAACCATTGTACCTCCCTGCCAAATCCTCCTGCTCCATATATTACTATTTTCTTACTCATATAACCCATCCTCATTCTTCTTCCAATAGCATTCCATTCCTAATGCTTTCGGTGCAATAAAATCTTTCTCGATATCATCTCCAACAAATGCCATGTTCCTGCATGGTATTTCTAATCGTTTTCTCATGATCAGAAATGGAAGATCATTTGGTTTCCTGAATTCCATGACATTTCCATGTCCTGCAAGTTCGTCTGTGATCAGTATCTCGTCTGCCATTTTATCTAACCCCAGAGCTTCTATCTTGGCTCGCTGTACTTTTGGTGTTCCATCGATCAAGATCCCGATACTTCGCTTTTGCGTGTGTAGTTCAAAGAATAATTCTTTGACTCCTTCATACAATGAAATCTCTGGTTTATGGTCCCTGATGGCTTCTCTGCATTTTAATAATAATTCATCCGAATACATTCCTGCATCTTTTAATACTGTTTCCAGTGGCGGCTGCCTTTTTTCCAGTGCTGCGCATAACTTATTAAAGATATTGTTCACTTCTGGAAGCATTCGTTCTACCACTCGGAAACTGCTTCGTACATAATCTTTCTCTGAGTATAATGTGTCATCCAGATCAAAGATCACTGAACCAATTCCCTCGTCTAAATGATACAAATCTTTAAAATCATGAATCTCTACGATCGGTTCTTCTCTTGTATTTAAACATACACTTTTTTCAAATCTTGTGAAAATAACATTGTCATCGGCTGCATCCTCTTTGTATTCCATTGGTTCACCTAACATCATGTAGAGTGCTGCATATGGTGCGTCGGCTCCTGCCTTGATCGATACGGTGTTTGCCTGATGATACCATGGTTCCATTCGGATAAAATAATCTTTGTCTGTATGTTCTTCACGAAGCATAAAGATCGTCATCCATCCGGATGGCCTTAATTTCTTTATCACTTTCTTTGCTTCTTCTACGATCTTATGATCTCTTACAACTCTGTATCTTGCACTTTCTTTTCCCTCGACTTCTTCCTTTGCCCTTGGTGTGATGTAAACCGGGCTTCCGTCTAGATTGCAGAATACGTCGATCTCATACATCTTCCCATTTAAAAATGGACGTATCGTATAATTCGCGTATTTTGATGCGTGAAAACTTAATTCTTGTTCATCATGGATCATGATGCTTTTCTCCAGATTATCCATCTCATCCAATACTGCAAACATTGCTGGGTATCCTTGTGTATAGTCATTGGCACTGCTTACGACCTGTGGTGCGTTAAGACCACATTCTTCAAAGAAACGAGCTGTCCAGCGTTTGTTGCTGCACAGCAGAGCTAATTCTTCATTTGCAATGAGAACTTCTGTTCCAACAGCTTCAAATTCGCTGGCTCTTTGTGACAGGATAAAGACGTCTTCTTCTGTTCTTGGAATGAGCAGAGCGATCTTCTCCTGTTTACAGATATGTAAGAGTTCTGTGACATAACCTTCTTCCCCTGGCTGTGGGACCTGATAGTGCTTATGGCAGCGATATAATGCTGGCGCTTCTAGTGAATGATCACAGCCGACAAATGTTACTTTCACCCCTAATCTGCCGGCAGCATAGCGGAAGGTATCGATAAATTCGACCTGATCTGCCACGCTTGAAAATAAGATCTTTAAGTGTCCTGCTTTCTTGTATTTGGAAAACTGGTCTTTCTTTGTTCCCTGAAAGGCATACATTGTCACAGATTCCTGTGCACTGATCCCTGCTCTTTTTAAGACTTTGGTCACGGTCTTTAGTATGATCTTGATGTCGGTAAGAAATGAAATGTTATCCACATATTCAAGGTCAAATTCAAACTTTTCTTCCCAGCTGATGGCATTTCTTCCATTCACCTGTGCAAGTCCTGTCAGTCCTGGTCTTACATCTGCACGTCGTTTCTGTCTTGCACTGTAGAAATCTATGTATTGTTTCAATAATGGTCTTGGCCCGACAAAACTCATATGTCCAAATAAGATGTTGAAGAATTCAGGTAATTCATCAAGACTTGTGGATCTTAACATCTGTCCAAATCTTGGAAGACGTTCTTTGTCTGGTAACAGATCACCATTCTCATCGACGGCGTCTGTCATACTTCTGAACTTGTAAAGTGTAAATATTTCGTTATGATATCCCGGTCTTTCTTGTTTGAAGATCACGGGGCTCCCTAATTTAATCCTTACTAACAGTGCTGTGACAAGCAGGATCGGGCTTGATACAATGATACAGCACAGTGACAATATGATGTCAAAAAATCGTTTGATATATTTGTGATACATCTTTATATATACTCCGTTTACATTTTGTTCTTATCGGTCCAGTACGGATCTTATGATTCCTATGATCCGATCCATATCTTCTTTTGTATTCTTAATATCACTTGGAAGACATAATCCGCGGTCAAAGATATCTTCTGATACTGGTTTCTTATCATCTTCGTAATGAGAATAGAATTCACACCCTTTAAATACTGGTTGTTGATGTAATGGTTTCCAGATCGGACGGCTCTCGATATTCTCTCTTTCCAAAGCTTCTATGATATCTAATGGTTTTGTCTTACTGTCTTCATCGATCGTCATGCATGATAACCAGAAGTTTGGTTCACTGCATGTTTCATATGGATTCATATGCACTTGTTTATAATCCTTGAAAGCATCTTTGTATGTCTCATAGATTTCTTTTTTCTTCGCAATGTGTTCATCCAGATGCAGAAGCTGTCCTCTTCCAACTCCCGCTGTGATATTAGACATTCGGTAGTTATATCCGATTTCCTTGTGTTCATAATGTCGGACCGGTTCTTTTGCCTGTGTTGCCAGGAATGTTGCATGCTTGATGTATTCTTCATTCTCTGATGCGATCATTCCACCGCCTGATGTCGTGATGATCTTATTTCCATTGAATGAAAATCCTGCCATGACTCCGAATTTTCCTGTCTGAACTCCTTTATATGTTGCTCCCAGACTTTCTGCAGCATCTTCGATCAATGGAACTTTATATTCTTCACAGATTGCTTTGATCTCGTCTACCTTGGCTGGTGTTCCATAAAGGTGTGCAACGATCACTGCTTTTGCTTCTTTATGTTCTTCCAATGCTCTTTTCAATGCCTGTGGTGACATATTCCATGTCTCTGGTTCAGAATCCACGAATACGATCTTGCCTTTTTCGTAGGCGACTGGATTCACTGTTGCAGCAAAAGTCAGCGAAGGACATATCACGGTATCTCCTTCCCCGACTTCTAATAATTTCACCGCCAGATGCAGTGCTGCGGTTCCTGCGCTTAGTGCACTGCAGTGTGCGATTCCTGTATACGCTTCCATCTCACGTTCAAAGCCATTGACATTTGGCCCAAGTGGTGCGATCCAGTTGGTGTCAAATGCTTCCTGCACAAACTTCTGTTCTTCCCCATGCATCGTTGGTGATGCCATATATATACGTTCTTTCATGCTGTCTCATCCCCCTGTCATTTTGTCTGTTTATATGTATACTCTGGAACTAATCTTTTTACAACTTCACGAATATTCGGATCTTCGGAAAATGCCGCATGATCTAATTCAGCGATCAGTTCACTAAATTGTTCTGTCTCCATCATCCTTGGACTTCCAATGAAAATTCGTTTGTTCTTTGTCTCTTTTTTATTCTCCTCATCGATCAGAAGTTCTTCATACAGCTTCTCCCCTGGTCTTAAGCCAGTAAACTGGATTTCTATATCTTCTCCTGGTGTAAGTCCTGATAAACGGATCATATTCTTCGCAAGATCTAAGATCTTGACTGGTTCTCCCATATCAAGGATAAATATTTCCCCGCCTTCTGCGTAAGCTCCTGCTTCTAACACCAGACTGACGGCTTCTGGGATCGTCATAAAGTATCGGATGATCTCTGGATGTGTAACTGTTACCGGACCACCATTGGCAATCTGCTTCTTGAACAACGGAACGACACTTCCGTTACTTCCAAGAACATTTCCAAATCTTACAGCAACGTATTCTGTATCGTATAAGCTATTCATGTATTGAATGACCATCTCACAGATCCGCTTGGAAGCGCCCATGATATTTGTCGGTCTTACTGCCTTATCCGTGGAAATCAGTACCATTCTCTTTACGCCGCTCATTCCTGCTTCTTTGGCTATGTTAAATGTGCCAAATACATTGTTCTTGATCGCATCATGCGGACTGTCTTCCATCAATGGCACATGCTTATGTGCTGCTGCATGAAATACGATATCAGGCTTATAATCTTCAAAAATATTGTGTATTCGCAGATGGTTCTGGACAGACACGATCAATACTTTCAAATCTAGTTCTGGATGTGTTCTCTTTAATTCCATCTGAATCTCGTAGGCGTTGTTCTCATAATTATCAATGATCACTAGCTTCTTCGGCTGATATCTTGCGATCTGTCTGCAGATCTCACTTCCGATCGATCCGCCTCCCCCTGTGACAAATACAACTCTGTCTTTGACATAGCTCATGATTGATGGAAGATTGGCTTTCACTGGCTCTCTTCCAAGCAGATCTTCAATCTCTACTTCTCTTAGAGCAGATACTGTAACTTCACTGTTGATCAGCTGATATAAGCCCGGAAGAATACTCAGACGGCATCCTGTCTGCTTGCAGATCTCAAGGATGTCCTTGCGGTCCTTAGGTTCTATTGTCGGAATTGCCAGAATGATCTCTTCAACATCAAATTTAACTGCATTGCGCAGGATCGTATTACGATTGCCAACCACTGGTATCCCAGATAAATATGTTCCTTTCTTCGCTGGATCATCATCTATGATGCAACGGATCGTTTTAGTCACATATGTACTCTTTTTGATCTCATTTAAAATGATGCTTCCTGCTTCTCCTGCTCCGATCAACATTACCGGAACTTTCTTCTTGCCAATATCATTCACTTTGAATGGTTCACTTCCCTGAATCAATCGGACAAGTAATCGGATAAAAAACATTCCCAACAGAAGATATACCAAATACAAGAAATAGTAACTTCTTGGTATCTCCCATTGTAACATACAAATTCCAATCAGCTGGAAAGCTGCTGCGATCACAGCTGCTTTAACGACATTAATAAAATCGGAGACTCCTGCATACTTCCATTGCGTTGAATACAATCGATATGCCATAAAGATCACAATACTGCAAAAGAGATTCAACGGCATGTATTTTGCAGCATTTTTCAAAAAAATCGATGCGATCTGTGATGGATAGAATTCAAATCGCGTTAATAATGCAAGATATGATGCTATGATCATCATTATGATATCTGAAATCCCAAGTATCATATTCCATTTTTTTCTTTGGATGATTGTTTTTAATTTCTTCATATACTTTCCCCTAACATATGCTCTCACATATTTGTTTTAAACCTATTATACCATTCCTTTTCTTAATTTCCTATATCTACTCCTGCCCATTTCCTGCTTTTTGGTAATTTTTTCTTAAAATACAGCAAAAAGAGATGGAAAAATCTATATTGTTTTGATCTTTCCATCTCTTTCTATGTTAAAATTTTATCTTTTTATACGTTGATCTCAGCTGTTAATCCAAGTACTTCTTTATTCTCTTCCAGAATTGGATTGATCACTTCATTCACAAATTCTTCTGTCTGCTGTGGTGCACGTCCTACGAAGTTCTCTGGTTTCATGATCGCCTGTAACTGCTCCATGTTCATACCAAATGCTGGGTCTGCTGCGATTCTCTCTAACAGATCGTTTGCTTTTCCTTCTTCTTTGACAACTTTTCCTGCTGCCATAGAATGTACACGGATCTTCTCATGAAGTTCCTGTCTGTCTCCACCAGCTTTTACTGCATCCATCATGATATTCTCTGTTGCCATGAATGGAAGTTCGCTTCTTAAGCGGCTTTCGATAACCTTAGGGTATACAACTAATCCGTCTACAACGTTTAAGTAAAGGTCTAAGATACCATCGATCGCTAAGAATCCTTCTGGTACGGATAAACGTTTATTGGCTGAGTCATCTAATGTTCTTTCAAACCACTGTGTAGATGCTACTAATGCTGGGTTCATAGCATCTGACATTACGTAGTTTGCTAAGGAAGCGATTCTTTCACTTCTCATTGGGTTTCTCTTATATGCCATTGCAGATGATCCGATCTGGTTCTTTTCAAATGGTTCTTCTACTTCTTTTAAGTGCTGAAGAAGTCTGATGTCGTTTGAGAACTTATGAGCAGACTGTGCGATCTGGCTTAATACGTTGATCACGCGGGAATCAGCTTTTCTAGAGTATGTCTGTCCAGATACTGGCTGGCATTTGTCAAATCCCATCTTCTTGGCGATCATTCCATCAATCTTCTTGATCGTTTCGTGGTTTCCTTCGAATAACTCTAAGAAACTTGCCTGTGTTCCTGTTGTTCCTTTTGATCCTAATAATCTCATGTTAGCGATCACGTGATCAAGATCTTCTAGATCATATACGAGATCCATCAGCCAAAGGCTTGCTCTCTTACCTACTGTTGTAGGCTGTGCTGGCTGAAAATGTGTAAATCCAAGTGTTGGAAGATCTTTGTATTTCATTGCGAATTTGGATAATTCGTTGATCACATTTAATAATTTTACTCTGACAAGCTTTAATGCTTCTGTCATGATGATGATGTCTGTGTTATCACCAACATAGCAGGATGTTGCTCCTAAATGGATGATTCCTTTTGCCTTTGGACATTGTACTCCGTATGCATATACATGAGACATAACATCATGACGGACTAATTTTTCACGTTCTTTTGCTACATCGTAGTTGATGTCTTCTGCATGTGCTTTTAATTCGTCGATCTGTTCCTGTGTGATATCAAGTCCTAATTCTTTCTCTGTCTCAGCAAGTGCGATCCATAACTTTCTCCATGTCTTAAACTTCTTGTCTGGAGAAAAGATGTACTGCATCTCTTTGCTTGCATAACGTTCTGATAATGGGCTCTGGTAACGGTCGTTCATAAAAATCTCCTTATCCTTATCTTTCAAAATTTCCACGAATATCTCTTGTTGGCGGTTTCATTGGATACTCACCTGTGAAACATCCTTTACAGATTGATAATCCCTGTACCATCTGTGAAAGTCTCTCTTCTCCTAAGTATCCTAAACTATCTGCTCCGATCACTTCACAGATCTCGTTGATCGATCTGTTATATGCGATCAGCTGTTCTCTCTCTGGAATATCAGTTCCAAAGTAGCATGGCCACAGGAATGGTGGGGAACTGATCCTTACGTGAACTTCTGTCGCTCCTGCATCGCGTAACATCTTCACAATGCGGTCACTTGTTGTTCCTCGTACGATGGAATCATCGATCATGATGACTCTCTTTCCTTTGACTGCTTCTTTTAAAACATTTAACTTGATCTGCACGCTTGATTCACGGCTACTCTGTCCTGGTTTGATGAAAGTTCTTCCAACATAACCGTTCTTGACAAACGCGGTTCCATATGGGATTCCTGACTCTAAGGAATATCCAAGAGCTGCTGCATTTCCTGATTCTGGTACTCCGACAACCAAGTCTGCTTCTACCGGTGAATCCTGTGCGAGGTATCTTCCTGCCTGAATTCTTGAGTGGTATACCCCAACTCCGTCAATCTCACTGTCTGGTCTTGCAAAATAAATGTATTCAAAGATACATCTTGCTGTTTTTTCCTTTGGAAGACATAAATCACAGTCTGACTGAATTCCATCCTTTGTGATCGTTACAATCTCTCCTGGATTCACGTCACGGATAAATTCTGCTCCGATCGTATCTAATGCACAGCTTTCAGATGCTAATACATAAGCATTATCTCTCTTACCGATACATAATGGCTTAAATCCATATGGATCTCTTGCCCCGATCAGTTTCCTTGGTGACATAACGATCAGGGAATATGCACCTTTGATCTTCTGCATTGCTCTGGCTACTGCCTTCTCAATTGATGATGTATTCACGCGTTCTCTTGCGATATGATATGCGATAACTTCGGAATCGATCGTTGTCTGGAAAATAGCTCCTGTCTTTTCTAATTCTTCGCGAAGTTCTATTGCATTGATCAGATTACCATTATGTGCAAGTCCTAAAGTACCTTTTACATAATTTAAAACCAGTGGCTGGGCATTCTCAGGAACACTCTCTCCTGCTGTTGAATACCTTACATGCCCCACACCGATATCTCCCTTTAATGCCTGAAGGGAATCTGGTGTAAACACTTCATTACATAATCCCATACCTTTTTGAGATGTGACATTACGTTTTGGACCATTCGTATCAGAAACTGCAATTCCGCAGCTTTCCTGACCTCGATGCTGCAGTGCAAACAATCCATAATAGATCGTTGATGCTACATCATTGCCATCGAAATCGTAGATACCGAAAACTCCACATTCTTCTCCCAACTTATCAAAGTTCTCTCTGCTCATCGTGATCTTTTGACCTTTCTGTTATACAATCTTTAGTTTCGTTTGTAAAATACACATTTTTGATAGTAACATATTCATTTTAAATCTGCAAGCATCCCTGTTATTGATTCTCTTTTAATAATGTAGTATCTGGAGGGATCTCTCCTCGCTTAAGCTTTGTATATATGATCCTTCTTACAGATTTATCGATTCTTGATTCTTTGATCTTGCCACTTTTTAGTGCCTTCTCAATTGCCTTGTATGCTTCTTTATAGTTATCCGGCATCACGATCAGGTCAACTCCTGCCTGAATTGCTTTCACTGCTGCTTCTCCGGAACTATAGTTATCTGTGATCGCTTTCATGTTCATCGCATCGGTCATGATAACGCCCTTATATTCAAGTTCATCTCTTAGAATGTCTGATACAACTCTGCTGCTCAGGCTTGAAGGCTCCTTCTCATCTGTCACATTAGACAGCATCAGATGTGACACCATCACTGCATCAGCTTTTGCCTTGATTCCTGCTTTAAATGGTTTAAAATCTGTATCTCTTAATGTATTGATCGTCTGATTGGTCTCTGTGCTTCCGCGGTGTGTGTCTCCTCCAGTCTGTCCACTTCCTGGAAAATGCTTTAATGTCGCTGAGATCTGTTGTTTCTGCATGTTCTTTACCAGTGTTGTAATAATATCAGCAACTTTCTTTGAGTCTGCGCCAAAGCTTCGGTCTCCGATCTCTGTGTTATTCTTATTCGTTAAAACGTCTGCGACTGGTGCAAGATTCATGTTAAATCCAAGCTCTTTTAATTCCTTTCCCTGTGTCTTCCCCATCTGCGCGATCTTCTTGTTATTGTAAGTTCTTCCAACTTCCTGTGCAGATGGATATACTGTCATCTTCATCTTGGGATTTGATGCGACTCTTGAAACCTGTCCACCTTCCTCATCCACTGCCATAAATAGTGGGATATAGGAGGCATCTTGAAGCTCATCCGTCATCTTCTTTGTTTGATCAGGTGTGTTGATATTCTTCGCAAACATGATCACTCCACCTGCTGGATACTTCTTCAATGTCTTCTTCATCTGACTCGTCACACTTGTCTGATTCTTGCTTTCTGCCTCATCTAATTGATAAACAGATACCATAAATAGTTGTCCGATCTTATTCTTTAAGGACATCTCCTTTGTGATATCTTTTGCCATTCCCTGCAGGGTTGTTTCATCCAGATCTTCTGTCTTGAGTTTCTTTGTTGTACTCTTCTTCCCGCATCCTGCTGTCATGACAAGCATCAATACAAGGACAAGGCTGATTAAACGTCTCTTCATTCTTTCGTGTCCTTTCCGTGCATGCTCTTTTCTTTTTATTATACCAGAAGCATTTGTTTGTATCAAATGCTGTTACGTCCTATTTCTGTGAATTACCCCTCCCATGCGGTACAGTAGTTCCTATGGAAGTGGCTCCTAACAGTCGTGACAGTTACCCATTTCTGACCAAAAGATTGGCTGTCCGTACCAA
>OOBN01002129.1_pt1 | contig 12744 bp, 8 predicted proteins | sample 1671091 | NCBI WGS metagenome assembly OOBN01 (sample SAMN06348121, study PRJEB24527) | human gut metagenome | biome: human gut; feature: ankylosing spondylitis patient; material: feces | host: Homo sapiens | place: China | collected 2015-10 | reverse complement strand
CGAAGAATTTAATGCTGTTAACGAAAATGGCGACCGGGTGATCCGCGCGCTTGCTGCGGGGATGGGTGTGGCCCGTAAAGATCTGAAGGCAATGGCGGATGACGGAAAACTGACAGCGGATAAAGTGGTCCCTGCGTTAATCAGCCAGCTGGGGATATTACGTGATGAATATGCGGCCATGCCGGAAACGGTTTCCGGTAGTATCACAAAGGTGGAAAACGCCTTTATGGCCTGGGTGGGTGGCGCGAATGAAGCCAGCGGAGCGACGAAAACGCTCTCCGGCGTGCTGAACGGTGTTGCCGGTAATATTGATAATGTGGCAACAGCCGCGGGGGCGCTGGTTGCCGTCGGGGTTGCCCGGTACTTTGGCAATATGGCCTCCGGAGCGGTGTCTGCCACGGCAGGACTTGAGACGGCAGCACGTAATGAAGTGGCACTGGCGGAAGCACAGCTCAGGGGGACGCAGATTGCCACGGCGCGGGCAAGGGCAGCCGTGTACCGGGCTCAGCAGGCTGTGGCGGCAGCCCGCGGGACGGAGATGCAGATTGCTGCAGAAGCCCGTCTGGCGGCCACACAGGAACGCCTGAACAGAAATATTGCTGCCAGAACCGCAGCCCAGAATGCGCTGAACAGTACAACGGCGGTGGGCTCACGTCTGATGACTGGTGCGTTGGGACTGGTTGGTGGCGTACCCGGACTGGTGATGCTGGGGGCAGCAGCATGGTATACGCTGTACCAGAATCAGGAGCAGGCCAGGGAGTCTGCGCGCCAGTATGCACTGACGATAGATGAAATCGCGCATAAAACGCCGTCAATGTCTTTGCCTGAAGCCTCAGATAATGAAGGACGAACACGGGCGGCGCTGGCAGAGCAGAACCGGCTGATTGATGAACAGGCCAGCCGGGTGAAATCCCTGCAGGAAAAAATCGCCGGGTATCAGTATGTGCTGGCTAATCCGGGCTGGACGACCGGTAACGGCTTCATGATAAACCATCTGACCTCGGTGAAAACTGTAACGGAAGGGCTTGCTCAGGCAACAGAGCAGCTTGCCGTTGAGCAGTCCCGTCTGGCACAGATGCAGGAAAAAGCGCAGTCCATTCAGGATGTGCTTGCCGGGCTGGAAGACCGTCGTGTGGCGTTAATTCGTCAGCAGGCGGCAGAGCAGAATAAGGTGTACCAGTCCATGCTGGTTATGAACGGTCAGCATACGGAATTCAACCGTCTGCTGGGGCTGGGGAATGAACTGCTTCAGCAGCGTCAGGGACTGGTGAATGTACCGTTACGGCTGCCACAGGCCACCCTGGATGATAAACAGCAGAGTGCCCTGACAAAAACAGAACGTGAGCTGGCCCTGTCCCGACTGAAGGGGGAGGAAAAAGAGCGTGCCCGGCTGGGGTATGCGGCGGATGACCTTGGTTTTGTGGGGGATTCGTATCAGGAGGCGAGACAGCGTTATATCAGTAATGCTCTGGAAGCCTGGCGTAATAACGAGGCGAACAAACCTAAATCCCGGGGTGGAAAATCAGAGACGGAAAAAGCAGAAGACAGTTTTTCCCGGCTGCTGAAGCAGCAGAAAGAGCAACTGGCACTGGCGGGTCAGAATACAGAGCTGGCGAAGCTGAAATACCAGACAGCGCAGGGCGAACTGAAAACCCTGACGGAGATACAGAAGCAGGAACTGCTGCGCAATGCTGCCCTGATTGACCAGCAAAAAATCCGGGAACAGTTGCAGTCCCGGGAGGAGACACTGAAGAATGAGAATGCGGCTGCGCGTGCGTCAAATGACGCTGAACTGCTGGGATACGGGCAGGGGGAACGAGCCAGGGAACGCATGCGGGAGTTGCAGCAGATCCGCGACAGCTTCCGCCAGAAGGATGCGGACCTTCAGTCTCAGTATCAGACCGGGGATATCAGTGAGGATTTTTACAGACAGGCACGGGCACAGAACGCGCAGTATCTGAGCGAACGCCTTAAGGACCAGGCAGCCTTTTATGCCGAATCGGATGTGCAGCGTGCGGACTGGCAGAAAGGGCTGCAGGAGGGGTTCAGTAACTGGGTGGATAATGCGTCCGATTACGCCTCACAGGCAGCACAGCTTGCGACGGAGGGTATCTCAGGGATGGTGAATAACATCACGGAGATGCTGAACGGGAATAAAGTGGAATGGCGCAACTGGGCCTCATCCGTACTGCAGGAAATATCAAAAGTTCTTATGAATGCCGCGATTGTCAACGGGATCAAGACGGCGGCAAACAGTATGTCCGGTGCAGGAGGATTTATTGGCAGCATTGGTGACTGGCTGGGCGGTGAGGTGGCCAATGCAAAAGGCGGCGTGTATACCTCGGCAAACCTGAGTGCGTACAGCAACAGCATTGTGGATACGCCCACGTACTTTGCCTTTGCAAAAGGGGCCGGGCTGATGGGGGAAGCAGGACCTGAAGCCATAATGCCCCTGACCCGGGCGGCGGATGGCTCGCTGTGCGTACGTGCCGTGGGCAGGATGAACGGGAGTGCGGGTCTGGTGTATTCCCCGGTCTACCATATCGCCATTCAGAATGACGGCGCTAACGGGCAGATAGGGCCGGAGGCGGCAGGCAGCCTTGTTCAGCTGATTGACCAGCGGGTGCAGGCGGTGATGCTGTCCATGCGTCGTGACGGAGGAATGCTGAGTGGCTGAGATTAAGACCCTTCACTGGTGTCCCCGGGAAGGGATGCAGGTGACGGAGAAACCGTCGGTGATGACGGTGAAGTTTGGCGACGGTTATCAGCAACGTCGTCCGGCAGGACTGAATGCGCAACTGAAGACCTTTCAGGTGGTTTTTCGGGTGACAACGGATGCTGAGCGGGAGGCACTGTCCGCGTTTCTGTCATGGCATGGTGGTTACCGGGCTTTTTTGTGGAAGCCCCCGAAACATAACCGGACGGTCAGGGTGGTGTGCCGGGAGTGGAGTGTTACGGATAACGCCCGGTACAGTGATTTCAGTTGTACGATTGAGCAGGTGGTGAACTGATGCAGGATATTCACGAAGAAAGTCTGAATGAGTCGGTTAAATCAGAGCAGTCACCGCGGGTGGTACTCTGGGAAATTGACCTGACGGTGCAGGGTGGTGAGCGGTATTTTTTCTGTAATGAGCTGAATGAAAAAGGGGAGCCGGTCACCTGGCAGGGGCGGAAGTATGAGGCGTACCCGATTGACGGCAGCGGCTTTGAGATGAACGGGAAAGGGAGCAGTGCCCGCCCGTCACTGACGGTGTCGAATCTGTTCGGGCTGGTTACCGGGATGGCGGAGGATTTGCAGAGCCTGGTGGGGGCCACGGTGGTCCGCCGCCGGGTGTATGCCCGTTTTCTGGATGCGGTGAATTTCGTTGCGGGCAATCCGGAAGCGGACCCGGAGCAGGAGCTGAGTGACCGCTGGGTGGTGGAGCAGATGTCAGAGCTGACGGCCATGACGGCCTCGTTTGTGCTGGCTACACCGACCGAGACGGACGGGGCGCTGTTTCCCGGTCGTATCATGCTGGCGAACACCTGTATGTGGACCTACCGCTCTGATGAGTGTGGTTACACGGGCGGGGCTGTGGCGGATGAGTTCGATAAACCCACCACGGATATCCGTAAGGACAGATGCAGCAAGTGCATGCGCGGGTGTGAACTGCGCAGGAATGTCGGCAATTTTGGCGGTTTCCTTTCCATTAATAAACTTTCGCAGTAAATCCCGGTTTATGACACAGACTGAATCAGCGATTCTGGCGCATGCCCGGCGGTGTGCGCCTGCGGAGTCGTGCGGCTTCGTGATAAGCACGCCGGAGGGCAGCCAGTACCAGCCGTGCGTGAATATCTCTGCAGAGCCTGAGGCGTATTTTCGTATTGCCCCGGAAGACTGGCTGCGGGCAGAGATGCAGGGGGAGATTGTGGCACTGGTCCACAGTCATCCCGGTGGGCTGCCCTGGCTGAGCGAGGCTGACCGGCGGCTGCAGATAAAAAGCGCACTGCCCTGGTGGCTGGTCTGCCGGGGTGACATTCACAAATTCCGCTGTGTGCCACACCTGACGGGACGGCGCTTTGAGCACGGGGTGACGGACTGTTACACGCTGTTCCGGGATGCATACCATCTGGCAGGCATTGATATGCCGGATTTTCACCGTGAGGATGACTGGTGGTGCAACGGTCAGAACCTTTACCTGGACAATATGGAGGCAACGGGCTTTTACCGGGTGCCCCTGTCCTCTGCACTGCCGGGCGATATCCTGCTGTGCTGCTTCGGCGCATCGGTGGCTAATCATGCCGCCATTTACTGCGGCAACGGTGAACTGCTTCACCATCTGCCTGAACAACTGAGTAAACGGGAGAGGTATTCCGAAAAATGGCAACGACGAACGCATTCTGTCTGGCGTCACCGCCACTGGCACGCATCTGCCTTCACGGGGATTTACAACGATTTGGCCGCCGCTTCAGCCTGTATGTGAACACGGCGGCGGAAGCCATCCGCGCCCTGTCGCTGCAGGTGCCGGGATTCCGCCGTCAGATGAACGAAGGCTGGTACCAGATACGTATTGCCGGTGATGACACGGCACCGGAGGCGGTGTATGCCCGCCTTCACGAACCACTGGGTGAGGGAACGGTTATCCATATTGTGCCGCGACTGGCCGGGGCCGGAAAGGGTGGACTGCAGATTGTGCTGGGGGCGGCAGCCATCGTGGGCTCTTTCTTCACTGCCGGAGCATCAATGGCGTTATGGGGTTCAGCCCTGGCAGCCGGTGGTTTTTCTGCCACCACGATGCTGTTTTCACTGGGTGCCAGCATGATACTGGGTGGTGTGGCTCAGATGCTGGCCCCGAAGCCAAAAACACCGGATTACCGGGCAACGGATAACGGTAAACAGAACACGTACTTTTCCTCACTGGACAACATGATTGCCCAGGGTAACCCGATGCCGGTGCCTTACGGGGAAATGCTGGTTGGTTCACGACGTATCTCTCAGGACATCAGCACCCGTGATGAAGGCGGGGGCGGGAAAGTGGTGGTTATCGGACGGCAGGGGTAAAAAGAATAAAAAAATCCCGCAGTGATCGCGGAGCTGCGGGAGATTCAGACAAATGAAGATTAGTGTTAAGGAGTTGTTTTTTTATGTCACGGCAAAAAAACACTAACGCAGCGAAATTATACGCGCCACAGTCAGTTTGTGAAAATGTGAAGATATTCAGAATTTTTATTCAGTCATGATACAGGCACCCTCCGGGGTGCCTGTTGTTTTTTGGGCATAAACAGATTCAGACATCAGACAGGAGAGGGGGACAGAGTGGGTAAAGGGGGCGGCAAGGGGCACACACCGCGTGAGGCGAAGGATAATCTCAAATCCACGCAGATGATGAGCGTGATTGATGCCATTGGTGAGGGACCGATAGAAGGTCCGGTGAAGGGACTGCAGAGTATCCTGGTGAACAAAACCCCGCTGACGGACACGGACGGTAATCCCGTGATACACGGTGTGACCGCGGTCTGGCGCGCCGGGGAGCAGGAGCAGACACCACCGGAAGGCTTTGAGTCCTCCGGAGCTGAAACTGTACTGGGTGTGGAAGTGACGAAGGCAAAACCGGTGACACGCACCATCACGTCAGCGAACATTGACCGCCTGCGGGTGACCTTCGGGGTGCAGTCACTGGTGGAGACCACGTCAAAGGGTGACCGTAATCCGACGTCTGTCCGCCTGCTGATTCAGTTACAGCGTAACGGTAACTGGGTGACAGAAAAGGATGTCACCATTAACGGCAAGACCACCTCGCAGTTCCTGGCGTCGGTGATTCTGGATAATCTGCCGCCCCGGCCCTTTAACATCCGGATGGTCAGGGAGACGGCGGACAGCACCACGGACCAGCTGCAGAATAAGACGCTGTGGTCGTCATACACCGAAATCATCGATGTGAAACAGTGCTACCCGAACACGGCCATTGTGGGGCTGCAGGTGGATGCGGAGCAGTTCGGCGGCCAGCAGATGACGGTGAACTACCATATCCGCGGTCGCATCATCCAGGTGCCGTCAAACTATGACCCGGAAAAACGCACGTACAGTGGTATCTGGGACGGCAGTCTGAAACCGGCATACAGCAACAACCCGGCCTGGTGCCTGTGGGACATGCTGACTCACCCGCGCTACGGCATGGGAAAACGCCTGGGGGCGGCGGATGTGGACAAGTGGGCGCTGTATGCCATCGGGCAGTACTGCGACCAGACGGTCCCGGATGGTTTCGGGGGCACCGAGCCGCGGATGACCTTTAATGCGTACCTGGCACAACAGCGTAAGGCGTGGGACGTTCTCAGTGATTTCTGCTCGGCGATGCGCTGTATGCCGGTATGGAACGGCCAGACGCTGACGTTCGTTCAGGACCGCCCGTCGGATGTGGTGTGGCCGTACACCAACAGCGATGTGGTGGTGGATGACAACGGCGTGGGATTCCGCTACAGCTTCAGTGCCCTGAAGGACCGTCACACGGCGGTGGAGGTGAATTACACCGACCCGCAGAACGGCTGGCAGACCTCCACGGAACTGGTGGAAGACCCGGAAGCCATACTGCGCTACGGACGCAACCTGCTGAAGATGGACGCGTTCGGCTGTACCAGCCGCGGTCAGGCCCACCGTGCCGGGCTGTGGGTGATAAAGACCGAACTGCTGGAAACGCAGACGGTGGATTTCACACTCGGGTCTCAGGGGCTGCGGCACACACCCGGTGACATCATTGAAATCTGTGATAACGACTATGCCGGAACCCTGACCGGCGGACGTGTCCTGTCCATTGATGCTGCCACCCGCACCCTGACGCTGGACCGTGAGGTGACACTTCCGGAGACAGGTACATCGACGGTGAACCTGATTAACGGCAGCGGTAAGCCGGTGAGTGTGGACATTACCGCACACCCCGCGCCGGACCGGATACAGGTCAGTACCCTGCCTGATGGTGTGGAGACATACGGGGTGTGGGGACTCTCCCTGCCGTCACTGCGCCGTCGCCTGTTCCGCTGTGTGGCCATCCGGGAAAACACGGACGGCACCTTTGCCATCACGGCGGTGCAGCACGTACCGGAAAAAGAAGCCATTGTGGATAACGGAGCCCGCTTTGAGCCGCAGTCAGGCACCCTGAACAGCGTTATCCCACCGGCAGTACAGCACCTGACGGTGGAGGTGAGCGCGGCTGACAGCCAGTATCTGGCGCTGGCGAAATGGGACACGCCGCGGGTGGTGAAGGGCGTGCGCTTCAGTCTGCGCCTGACCAGTGGAAGCGGTGAGAACAGCCGCCTGCTGACCACCGCCATCACTGCCGATACGGAGCACCGTTTCAGTGGCCTGCCTCTCGGGGAATACACCCTGACGGTCAGGGCGATTAACAGCTATGGCCAGCAGGGCGAACCCGCCACCACCACGTTCCGGATTAACGCACCGGCAGCGCCTGTCGGTGTTGAACTGACGCCGGGGTATTTTCAGATAACGGCGGTACCGCGTCTTGCGGTGTATGACCCGACGGTGCAGTTTGAGTTCTGGTTTTCGGAGGCAAAAATTGCAGACGCCGCACAGGTGGAAACCTCTGCCCGTTATCTGGGGACCGGCAGTCAGTGGAGTGTCTCCGGTCCGCACATTAAGCCCGGAAAGGATTTCTGGTTTTATGTGCGCAGCGTCAACCTGGTGGGTAAATCTGCTTTTGTGGAAGCCAGTGGACGGGCGAGCAATGATGCTGCGGGCTATCTGGAACTTTTCCGGGAAAAGATAGGAAAAACGCATCTGGCAGAGGCGCTGTGGGCAGAGATTGACAACAGTCAGCTGAAGGACGAGATGGCGGAAATGCAGACCACCATCACAGAAACCCGCAATGAAATCACACAGACGGTCAGTAAAACGCTGGAGGACCAGAGCGCCACCATACAGCAGATACAGCGCGTGCAGAAGGACACAAATGATGACCTTGCTGCACTTTACATGCTGAAGGTACAGAAAACAAAAAATGGCATACCCTATGTTGCCGGTATTGGAGCGGGGATTGAGGATACTGATGGCCAGCCCCTGAGCAACATACTGCTGCTGGCTGACCGTATTGCGATGATTAACCCGGAGGACGGCAACACCACGCCGTTATTTGTGGCGCAGGGGAATCAGTTGTTCATGAACGATGTGTTCCTGAAGCGGCTGTTTGCGGTGAGTATCACCTCGTCCGGCAATCCCCCGACGTTTTCCCTGACGCCGGAGGGCAGGCTGACCGCAAGAAATGCTGATATCAGCGGTAACGTGAATGCGAATTCCGGGACGCTCAACAACGTCACGATTAACGAGAACTGTCGGGTTCTGGGAAAACTGTCCGCGAACCAGATTGAAGGCGATCTCGTTAAAACAGTGGGCAAAGCTTTCCCCCGGGACTCCCGTGCACCGGAGCGGTGGCCATCAGGGACCATTACCGTCAGGGTTTATGACGATCAGCCGTTTGACCGGCAGATTGTTATTCCGGCGGTGGCATTCAGCGGCGCTAAACATGAGAAAGAGCATACTGATATTTACTCCTCATGCCGTCTGATAGTGCGGAAAAACGGTGCTGAAATTTATAACCGTACCGCGCTGGATAATACGCTGATTTACAGTGGCGTTATTGATATGCCTGCCGGTCACGGTCACATGACACTGGAGTTTTCGGTGTCAGCATGGCTGGTGAATAACTGGTATCCCACAGCAAGTATCAGCGATTTGCTGGTTGTGGTGATGAAGAAAGCCACCGCAGGCATCAGTATCAGCTGAATTTTATAACCCATATACGGGCGCCAGAAATGGCGCCTTTTTTATTGCAGAAAAGCGAGAGGTAATTATGCGTAAAGTTTGTGCAGCCATTTTGTCCGCAGCCATCTGTCTGTCCGTATCCGGTGCGCCTGCATGGGCGTCTGAGCAGCAGGCCACGCTGAGTGCGGGGTATCTTCATGCCCTGACGAACACTACCGGTAGTGATGATCTGAACGGGATTAACGTGAAATACCGTTATGAATTTACGGACACGCTGGGGCTGATTACGTCATTCAGTTATGCCAATGCTGAAGGTGAGCAAAAAACGCACTGCAACGATACCCGCTGGCATGAGGATTCTGTGCGTAACCGCTGGTTCAGCGTGATGGCGGGGCCATCTGTGCGCGTGAATGAATGGTTCAGCGCTTATGCGCTGGCCGGAGTGTCGTATGCCCGGGTGTCGTCTTTTGCCGGTGATTATGTGACCCTCACGTCAGATGAGGGTAAAAAGCAGGAGCACCTGACCCGTTCGGACAGCGGACGCCGCAGCCATACCGCACTGACATACAGTGCAGGCGTGCAGATTAACCCGACAGAAAATATCGTGGTCGACCTGGCTTATGAAGCCTCAGGACGTGGTGACTGGCGTACGGATGCGTTTATTGTCGGCACCGGATACCGGTTCTGAGAGTATATGACGATTTATCTTCTGCAAACATTGTTATAATTCGCAGGTTCATCCGCCTCATGTGATGAACTGCGTTTGAGGAAACGTAAAGTTACACTGTCCTGAAGCCCGTGGCGTCACTGCTGCGGGCTTTTTTTATGGGAGAAATCTATGACAGTCAGAATATCGGGCGTGCTGAAGGACGGCACCGGGAAGCCGGTGCCGGGATGCACCATAGAGCTGAAAGCGCGACGCACCACAGAGACAGTGATAGTCACCACGGTGGCGCAGGGGCAGCCGGGGGAAACCGGCAGTTACAGTTTTGATGTGGAGCCGGGGTGGTACCGGGTGACGCTGAACACGGAAGGGTACGCCCCGTCGTATGTGGGTGACATTCTGGTGAAGGCGGATTCTGAGCCGGGAACGCTGAATAAATTTCTGATGGAACAGGATGAGGCGCAGTATTACCCGAAAGCGCTTGCAGAGCTGGAAGCGGTGGCAGCGGAAATCCTGAAGCGTGCTGAAGCGTCGGCGGCGAGTGCAGAGGAAGCGAAGAAACGGGCAGAGAATGCCCGGGGACCGGCGGGCGAGAAGGGGGACACAGGTCCACAGGGTGCCACAGGGGCACAGGGACCAGCCGGGGCAACGGGGGCGGTCGGACCAAAAGGTGAGCCGGGGCCAAAGGGAGAACGGGGAGAAACAGGTCCACAGGGACCGAAGGGCGATAAAGGTGACCCGGGCGGACCGCCGGGGCCGAAAGGTGACACCGGCCCACGTGGAGAGGCCGGACCACCCGGACCACAGGGTCCGGCAGGGCAAACCGGCCCGAAAGGGGATAAAGGTGAACCCGGCGCAACAGGTCCGGCAGGTCCCGCAGGCCCTCGGGGAGAAACCGGCCCCGCAGGTCCTGCGGGTCCCGCAGGCAGTGTCGCCAGTGTTCCGGATGCCAGCACATCACAGAAAGGTGTTGTACAGCTGAGCAGCGATACCAACAGCGATGATGAAACAAAAGCGGCAACCCCAAAGGCTGTGAAAGCGGTAATGGCAGAAGTGCAGGCAGCAAAAACGAAGGCAGAAGAGGCAGCAACCCGGGCAGCAGTCCCCGGACCGAAGGGGGACAGGGGGGAACCTGGCGCACCTGGTGCAGTGGGGCCCGCAGGCCCACGGGGACCGGCTGGTGCAGCTGGTCCCAAAGGTGATGCAGGCCCGGCAGGCCCCGCAGGAAAGGATGGTACCGCCGGAGCGGAAGGTAAGGCAGGTCCGGCAGGGCCACGAGGTGAAAGGGGACCAGCGGGGGCACAGGGTGTTCCGGGGCCGGTTGGTCCGGCAGGTCCTGCGGGTAAAACGGGGCCACGAGGTTTGCAGGGAGAAACAGGAAGACAGGGCCCGACAGGTCCACAGGGCCCGACAGGTGAACCCGGACCACAGGGACCACAAGGGCCAACCGGAAGGCTGGTACCCGGGGAAATTTACAGCATCGGAACATACATTATTGCCGCACTAGCCCCGTATACAACCGACATCGGCAGAACCTATCAGCCAGGAGAAACTGTACAGGGTTCACGCCTTAAGCGATGCGCCATAATCAAAGATACAAGCGGGAACTATATGAAAGCTAACACCGATGGCATTGACGGCAACCTATCCTCAGTTCCGGGCTCATGGATGGTGTGTAATGAAATTACGTCGACAAATGACAATGAAGGCATCGGGCTGTTCCAGCGCGCATACTGACAGACAGGAGATGACATGAATGTGGAAAAAAATAAGCAATCCGCAATGGGCAGATAAAGATCACACTGCTGTCAATTGCATGGTGAAGTTTGAGCACATTGAGCAGGCGGTTCCTTTCACTGCAACAGCCAGCGATACCGAAGCATACGGGCGGGATATTTATGCCGCTTGTCTGAGAGGAGAGGCCGGTGAAATTGCAGAATATGTACAGCCATCCATCAGCCCGGAAAAAGCCAGAGAACTCAAAACCGCCGGGATCAACGCCTGGCGTAATGCGATGGAAGCGGCGAACTACACGTTTGAGCACAATGGGCGTAAATGGGACTACGGGAAGTCAACGCAGACGCGTCTTGAGCCGTCGGTGGCGGCAGCGAAAGCGGGGAAACTGCCGGAGGCGTTTTTCTGGACGGATGCGGACAATAATGACGTACCGATGGACGCTGAAACACTGATTGCTCTGAGTGCTGCTGCAGAGCAGGCGATGTTTACCAAAGGTCTGGAAATTCATGTCAGACAGCGCACGATGAAAAAAGAGATTGAAGCGCTGGGTGATGCGGAAGCTATACTGGCGTATAAGGTCGGCATGGCTGACAGGTGAAAAAAAGAGGGGCGCTCCAGCCCCTTGCTACAAAGCTATGGCTAAATAAAGAATACTCAGGTCGAGGAAATAATCTGGCAATGATAATTAAAGGAGATGCAACGGCCTCCTTCACCCCTGTCAAAGATAAAAAACTGGGGAGTGCGTGCTCCCCGAGAGCATGATACTTGTGGTTGATAGTTATTTTTATCCGGCGACAAAGATATTGAGATGAGGGCGCGGATAGTGGTGCTTTTTTATAAGCAACAGAATGGCTGCATAAAAAGAGAGCAAATAAAACAATCATCAAATACAGAATTTTCGTAGGCTGAGGGATTGCTGAAAATAATTTAGTGCGTCCTTCAATGGTCATTCAATGGTCATCAGATTGTGCTGATGTAAACAGTTAAGCACAATTTGATTATTTGACTTTCTTCTTTTTGTGACTAACTTCACAATTAAAGATGTAACCGTATACAAATTGTTGATGAATAAAGAGACAGCATAAGTGGCAGGCCAGTCGTAATGCGGATATCCCTTCGCGGACGTGATATCACCGACGTTATAGTAAGGAAATTCCGAAAAACTTTATATTAAAATTCGGAATTTCTTCAGGAGTAAGCTCATGAGAGCGGCGAGACATCAGATTTTCTTTATATATCCGACGTTGAACTGTTTTATTTGTATACAGATAATTTTATAGGGTATACCACATGAGCAAGAAATTTACAAAGGCTGTTTTGTCTGCGGCAGTTTTTTCAGCGCTGTTTGTTCCTTGTGTGTCGTTTGCACAGGGTGTTACGGGGGATTATTCTGCGCGAACGGAAAACGGTAATGTAGGTTCTATGTATAAGATACATTTTGATGGTGCTACAAATACGGCTTATATAAAGTGGGGTCCGAAGGGGAGTTTGAAAGGGCAGGAAAATAAGCCGATTCCACTTCTCAGTAAAATAGATGGCAATGGTAATGTTACAATTACCTCCGCAGACGGCTCAACAACATTTACTGTTTATG
>OOBN01002126.1_pt1 | contig 12763 bp, 9 predicted proteins | sample 1671091 | NCBI WGS metagenome assembly OOBN01 (sample SAMN06348121, study PRJEB24527) | human gut metagenome | biome: human gut; feature: ankylosing spondylitis patient; material: feces | host: Homo sapiens | place: China | collected 2015-10 | reverse complement strand
ACATTGTAGGAGGGAACATTATGAAAAGAGTTTTATCCCTGGCACTGTCGGTTTTGATGGTGCTGAGCCTGCTGGCCGGCTGCGGCGGGCAGCAGGACAGCACGGACGACGCTGCGCCGTCCGAGACCGGCGAGACCCGCGACGATCTGGTGATCGCCCTGGCTACCGAGCCCACGCAGCTGGACCCCCATTACCTCAGTGACACCAACAGCTCCCTGGTGGTGCTGAACACCCATGATCCCCTGTTCCGCCGGCTCCCCTCCGGCGAGATCGAGCCTGCCTTGGCTGAGGATTACGAGCTGTCCGAGGATGGTACCTCCATCACCTTGTACATCCGTCAGGGCGTGAAGTTCCAGGACGGCACTGAGCTCACCGCCGAGGACGTGGCCTTCAGCCTGAACCGGGCAACTGCCACTGCCCAGTCCGAGGCCTACACCGAGAGTTTTAAAGAGGCTGTTGTGGTAGATGACTATACGGTTCGTCTGGACCTGCTCTATCCCGATGTGGCGGTGGTTACGTCGGCCGACGCCGACCACCTCGACATCTACGGGACGCACGAGGCGGTGAAGGAGGCTTTCGCGCAGTTCGTGCGGCAGATACGCCCCGGCGGATTCCTCGTCATCAAGCAAGGGGTCGACATTGTGGTGGACAATCCGCAGATTACGGTGTACCGCTATTCGTACGACGTGCCGTGCGACTTCTATGCCCGTAACGTGCAGCTGCTCGAGGGAGGCCATTACCGATATGACATCGTAGTGCCGGGCGGTGTGGTCGAAGGCTGCACGCTGGGCATTCCGGGCTGGGTCAACATTGAAAATTCGGTGGCGGCCGTGGCCTCGGTATGGTGCGCGGCCAGGGCCGAAGGGGTTGCGTTGGATGCGGACGCCCTGCGCGGGGCGCTGGCGTCGTTCTCGGGCGTGAAGCGCCGGTTCGAATTCTATGTCAACACCCCCAGGCAGGTCTACATGGACGATTACGCGCACCATCCGCGCGAACTGGCGGCGACACTGACCTCCGTGCAGAAGATGTTTCCGGGACGGCGCATTACGGCGCTGTTCCAGCCCCACCTCTACACCCGCACGCGCGACCTCTACGAAGAGTTCGCCGAGTCGCTGTCGCATGCCGACGAGGTGGTGCTGCTGCCGATTTACCCGGCGCGCGAGGAGCCGATCCCCGGCGTCACGTCGGAGCTCATCGCCCGGCACGTGGCCGTGCCGTGCCGCATCGTCGGCAGGGAGGCGCTGGCCGATACGGTCGCGGCGATGGATACGGACGTGGTGGTGAGCTTCGGGGCGGGCAATATCGACGCCTGCTGCGAGGCGCTGGCCGAAAAACTCGGAGAGAAAAGCTGACGTGCGATGAACCGCTACCTCCGATACGCATTGCTGGCCCTTTTGTGGGGCGCTGTGGCCGCATATATCCTCTATGCGGGCTCCACGGCGCAGCGTCTGCGTGCCGCGAGGACGGTCGGGAAGGTCGAGATTGAGGTCGTCGACAGCTCGTCGATGGGCTATCTGGTGTCGGGGCGCATGGTGCGCGGGTGGATCGCGCACAGCGGGATCAAGACGAAAGGCACGGCAGTTGATAAGGTGCCTTTGACGCAGATCGAGGAGATGATCGCCAGGAACGGGTTCGTGGAGCGGGTGGACGCCTATGTCACCTATGACGGGGTGCTGCACGTGGATATCAGCCAGCGAAGGCCGCTCGTGCGGCTGCTGGTGGACGGCGTGGATTCGTACGTCACGGCGGAGGGCTATGTGTTCGCCGCGCCGCGGGCATCGTCGCTTTACGTGCCGGTCGTGACGGGCAGCTACCGCCCGCCGTTTCCCGCGGGGTATGCCGGTTCCGTGCGGGCGCATATCGACACCGAGTCGGCGAAGGTGGACAAACGGATCGCGGAGCTGGAGCGGGAGAAGTACCCGCTTTACAGGCGCGAACTGCAGAACGACCGCAACCTGTCGGCGCTGCGCCGTATGCGGGTCAAGAAACAGTGGTGGCGGCTGGAAAGCTCGGCCGAGTTCGACAAACGGGTCGGCGAACTGCGCCGCCACAAGGTCGAAATGCGCCGCAAATACCGCTACGAGGCGCGTATGATTCAGGAGGGGATCGACCGTATCGCTCGGCAGCAGGAGGCCGAGCGGCTGAAACAAAAAAAGTTGGAGAAAAGCTACGAAGATTTCATGAAACTCCTTACCTTTGTAGAGTTCGTCGAAGAGGACGACTTCTGGAGGTCGGAAGTGGTGCAGATTGCGGCCCGGACGACCCCCAGCGGAGCGTTGGAGGTGGAACTGGTGCCGCGGAGCGGACGCCACACCATTCTTTTCGGGCGCATCGAGCAGGTGGAGCGTAAGTTCGACAAGTTGATGCGCTTCTACCGCAGCGGGTTGCAGAACATCGGCTGGGATGCGTACAGGACGATAGATATCAGATACAAGGATCAGGTGGTTTGCAAGAAATAAAAAGGAAATATACCGTGGAAAGAAAGAATTATACCGTTGCCGTCGACCTGGGCTCGTCGAACGTCGTGGTGGCTGTCGGCGAGAAGGTCGCCGAAGGCCGGATGGATGTGGCGTCGATCGTGTCGAAGCCCGTCGAGGGCGTCAATGCGGGCAAGATCGAGAATATCGAACTGGTGAGCCGCGCCATCCGCGAAGCCATGTCCGAAGCCGAAGAGCAGCTGGGTATCCGGATCACGGAGGCCTATGCCGGTATTTCGGGCGATTTCGTGCGCTGTGCGCGCCATACGGATCATGTCTTCGTCTACGATCCCCAGAACGGCGTCAACCAGAAGGATGTCGACGCGCTGTTCGACCGCATGCGGAACGTGCAGGCGCCCGACGACGAGACCATCATGGAGCGTGTGCCCCAGAACTATGTGGTCGACGACAACCAGGAGGTCAAGAACCCCGTGGGGTCGTTCGGCAAGAAACTCTCGTCGACGTTCAATTTCATCCTTTGCCTGCGCACGCCGATGCAGCGGCTCGACATGGCGCTCAAGCGGCTTGGCATAAAGATGCTGGGAGTGACGTCGAATGCCATCGCCACGGCCGAGGCCGTGCTGCTGCCCGACGAGAAGGAGGAGGGCGTAGCGGTGGTCGACATCGGCGGCGGCGTGACGGACGTGGCGGTTTATTACCGCAACGTGGTGCGTTATATCGCCACGATCCCGATGGGGGCCATGGCCATCAACCGCGACATCCGCACGATGAGCGTGCCCGAGAAACATGTGGAAAGCCTCAAACAGAAATACGGTTCGGCGGTGGCCGACCTGGCCCCGGAGGACAAACTGATCCGCGTCAACGGCCGCACGGCCCGCGAAGCGAAGGACATCCTGCTGCGCAACCTGGCGACGGTGATCGAAGCCCGTGCCACGGATATTGCGGAGTTCGTATTGCAGGAGATCCGGGATTCGGGGTATGCCGGCAAGCTGGCCTACGGCATTGTCCTGACGGGAGGTTCGGCCAAGCTGAAGGATGTGGACGAGTTGTTCCGCCGCGTGACGGGCATGGACGTGCGCATCGCATCGGCCGAGACCGGCGTTGCGGAGGAGTCGAAGGAGAAGGTCGCAGACCCGGCCTATGCCACGGCGGTCGGTATTTTGCTCAAGGGCGCCGAGCAGGGTGCCTGCGCGGTGATCGAGCGTCCGGCCTCGCCGGCGTCCCGGCCTGCGGAACCCCGCCCGGGATTCCAGCCCCAGCAGTCCCAGGCCGCACCCGAGTTCCGCCATACGCCGCGGTTCCAGCAGCCCGCACAGGGGCCGGCTTCCGCGGCGGCACAGCCTGCGTCCGATGAGGATGCCGCGGCAAGGGGGCAGGAGCGGGAAGATGAGCAGCTGAAGGCCCCCGTGATCGAACCCAAGCGCAAGCGCGACTGGGGGTCGATCTTCCAGAAGACCTTCGACAAGATCAACAAGAGCTTTACGGCCGCCGAGGACGAGGAGATTTGATCCTGGGGGGGCTGAAACCGGCCTTTTAAACGGCCGGGCGTGAGGAGGATTTGCGGGCGTTCGCCCCGCGTGGGAATTAATCAGAAGAAAGGAGTAAAGAGATATGACAGACGAATTGATGTCGGAAATCAAAGCCCCGAAGACGGACGGGTCGATCATTATGGTGGTAGGTGTCGGCGGTGCCGGCGGGAATGCCGTGAACCATATGTGGAACCTGGGTATACGGGGCGTGACGTTCATGGTTTGCAATACCGACCAGCAGGCGTTGGACAAGAGCCCCGTGGAGCTGAAGATACGCCTCGGCGCCGAGGGCCTCGGTGCGGGGAACGACCCGGAGAACGGCCGCCGTGCCGCAGTCGAGTCGTTGCCCGAAATCCGCCAGCACCTCGAAGAGGCCGGGACTCGGATGCTGTTCATCACGGCCGGCATGGGCGGCGGTACGGGTACGGGCGCTTCGCCCGTCATCGCCAAGCTGGCCAAGGAGATGGGGCTGCTGACTGTGGCGATCGTCACCTCGCCGCTGGCCGTCGAGGGTAAGATCCGCTATGAACAGGCCTTCCGCGGGATCGAGGAACTGCGCCAGAATGTCGATTCGCTGCTGATTATCAACAACGAGAATATCCTCGAAATATACGGGCGCCTGTCGCTCAAGCAGGCGTTTGGCAAGGCCGACGACATTCTGTGTTCGGCGGCGAAGGGCATCGCCGAGATCATCACGGTCGAGAGCGACCTGGTGAACGTCGACTTCGCCGATGTGTCGAAGGTGATGCGCGACAGCGGCCGCGCGCATATGGCCGTGGCTACGGCCGAAGGCGACAACCGCGCCGAGACTGCTGCCGAGGCTTCGCTGCGTTCGCCGCTCCTGGATCACAACCTGATCTCGGGTGCGAAGAATATCCTGCTGAACATTTCGGTGTCGAACGCCGACTCGCTGATGTACGAGGAGGTGGTGCGCATCCTGGAGTATATCCAGGCGCATGCCAGCGTGCAGGACGACAACGGCGTGATACACAACGCCAATATCATCTGGGGTACGAGCGAGAAGCCCCAGCTGGGCAACGCCATCGAACTGGTGGTGGTGGCCACGGGGTTCTCGGGCGATGCGTCCGTCGACGTGATGAAGCAGATCATCCCCCCGGCGCGTATCACGGAACCGGTGAAGGAGCCTGTGGCTCCCGTGCTGGAGCCGATCAAGCCCGTTGCGCCGCCGCAGCGGCCGCCCGAGCAGGTGATGCTCGGCGCCAAGTCGACCCGCTACAACAACATTGAACTGCTGCTGGCCAAACCGGCCTACCAGTCGCGCAACTCGAAGTTCATCGTGCAGATGCCCGGCGGACGCAAGGAGGTGCTGCGCGAGGAGTCCGAAAACAGCCAGCAGGCTGCCGATTCGCAGGGCGGATCGCTTTTTGACTAACTAAATCCGCGCAAGTTTGGAGAGTACCGCTTCATGGATCGCATTCAACGGGTTTTCGGGCCATATCGCCGTGCTGTGCGCGGTGACGTTGGGACTGCTGTGCGTTTCAGCGCTCGTATCGGGGGCTGAAACTTCGTTTTTCTCCCTGTCGCATAAGGATATCCGCCGCCTGCAGACGCGCACGACCGCTTCGGCGGAGGCGGTGTTGCACTTGCTGACGAATGTCGACCTGCTGCTGGCGACGATTCTGGTGGTCAACAACCTGGTGAATATCTGCATCGTCATCCTCGTGTCGGGTATCATCGACTCGGTTTTTACGTTCCTGCGTTTCGAGTTCCTGTTCAAGACCGTACTGGTGACTTTCCTGCTGCTGCTGTTCGGCGAGATACTGCCCAAAGTATTGGCGCAGACCATGCCGGTGCGTTTCGCGCAGTTCGCGGCACGGCCGCTCAGGGTGTTGCGGTGGATTTTCTATCCGCTCTCCTACATCCTGGTGCGCACGAGCAGCCGCATCAGCGAAAAGGCGGCGCACAAGAGCGAGATTTCGCTCGACGAACTGGCCGACGCCGTGGATATGACCCAGAGTTCGAGCCCCGAGGAGCATGTGATGCTGTCGGGGATCGTCAACTTCGTGAATACCGAGGTGCAGGAGATCATGAAACCCCGCGTGGACATTACGGCGCTCTCGGTGACGGACGATTACGAGACCGTCAAGCAGACGATCATCCGGTCGGGGTTTTCGCGTATCCCGGTATACGAAGAGGATATCGACAATATCCGCGGGACGCTCTATGTCAAGGATCTGCTCCCCTACATCAACCATGGCAACGAATTCGGCTGGCAGCAGCTGGTGCGCAAGCCCTATTTCGTGCCCGAGCATAAGAAGATCAACGACCTGCTGGGCGACTTCCAGTCGAACAAGGTACACATGGCGATCGTCGTCGACGAATACGGTTCGACGCTGGGGCTGGTGTCGCTGGAAGATATCATCGAGGAGATCGTGGGCGAGATTTCGGACGAAAGCGATGCCGACGAGAGTTTCTTCACGCGTCTCGACGAGAAGAGTTACCTCTTCGACGGCAAGAGCCACCTGGGCGATTTCGAACGGGTGCTGGGGATCGACGAGGAGACCTTTGCCGACGTGAAGGGCGATGCCGAGACCCTCGCCGGGCTGATGCTCGAACTCAAACGCGACTTCCCCCGCAAGGGCGATGTCTTTACGTCGCACGACATCCGTTTTACGGTGCAGGAGATGGACGGGCACCGTGTCGATAAAATCCGTGTGGACTTGCAGTGAACGATGGGAAAGGCACTCTTCATAGAGCCGCCGATGGACGAGGCCGGGGTAGCCGGGTGGGTGACATCCGACGAATTGTCCGAGGCCGGGCGTTTTGTGCGGGAGGGCCGGCGCCGGGAATACCTCACGTGGCGAGCCGTCGTCCGCCGGGAACTGGGGGCGGATGTGCGGATTGCCTATGATGCAGCCGGGGCCCCGGTCGTCGACAGGGACGGGGTATACGTCGGGGTTTCGCACTGTAGGGGGCGTGTGGCCGTCTGTCTGTCCGATGTCCCCTGCGCGGTCGACATCGAGCCCGAGACGCGGGATTTCAGCCGTGCTGCGCTGCGTTACATGTCCCCCTCCGAGCAGGCGCTGTCCGGCGATCCGCTGCTGCCTGCCGCCGTCTGGTGCGCGAAGGAGGCGCTTTATAAATATGCCCGGCGTCCGGGGCTGGACTTGTTGCACGACCTGCGGGTGGAGGCGGTGGATTTCGCAGCCGGAATCGTTGTCGGGCGCATCGGCGGCGGGGAGGCGATCCGGCTCACGCTGCATCGTGCCGACGGGTTTATCGCGGTATATATTGTGTAGTTCCCGTGAGGATTACTGAAAGCCCCTCGGTTGTCGGGGGGCTTTTCCATGTCGCGATACCGGTCGTCGGGGCGGGGATTGTCGGTATGGGGCTCTTAGAAGGCTTCGGAGGCCGTGAAGAGGAAGGCCGAGGAACGTTTGCGATCCCACGGCAGGTTTTGGTTGCCGTAGACGCCCCAGCCGTAGTCGAGGCGAATGTTCATCCGGTTCTTGAACTCGAACCGGTACCCGCAGCCGAAGCTGTAAAGGGTGTTGTCCCAGCGGAATTTGTCGGTGCCCCAGACCTGTCCGCCGCCGATCCAGGCCACGATGCCGTGGCGGCGGTAGATTTTCTGGCGCAGCTCGATCTGCGTCTCGACAAGTCTTTTGTCGCGGTAGCGCCCTTCGTAGTAGCCGCGCATGCGTTCCATGCCGCCCATCTTGGCGTACATGTGCCACGACGGGGTGCCGGCCGTGAAGTCGGCGTAGAGGTCGTAGGCGAAGATGGCGCCTTTCCAGAGTTTTTGGTAGAAGTCGAAGGTCAGGGTGAAGCGTCCGAAGCTGCGGCGCGTATTGCCCAGCCATTCGGGATACCACTTGGCTTCGGCCTTGATGAAGATGCCCTTCGAGGCGTTGAACGTCACGTCGCGCGTGTCGTATTGGGCGAAGAGGCCGAGGCTGGTGTTGAAGGCGTCGGGGGTGTCGCCCGATTCGGTAATGTAGTTCGAGAAGGGATCCTGCTTGGCCGGGTCGTAGCGTCCCTGCTGCCAGAGGGTGTAGAGTTCGCCCATCCTGCCGCCCGGAACCGGTTTACCGGCCTCTGCGTCGGCCTTGATGTCGTTCATATAGGCGACCATGCCCGTGTCTTTGTACTTCGCCCCGGTGTAGTCGATGCCCCCGCTGACGCCGATGTAAAAGCGTCCGGCGAGCGCCGTGCAGTAGGAGATGCGGAAGATGCCCATCGTGGTGGTGAGTTCCTGTGCATAGCCCTCTGCGCCGGCATTGTAGCCCACGCCGTAGAATGCACCCGGAAAGTAGACGAAGGCCCCGGCGTAGCTCAGGCGTTGTTTGTTGTGGTTGAAGATGTTGTCGCCCGAGAAGCGGAGCAAGACGAATTTTTCGGTCGTGAAGTTGCCGTAAACCGAGATGTTCGACGGGGCGGTCACGGAGTCCGTGCGGTCTATCCGGTAAAGCCCCGCTACGAGGAATCCGATTCCGAAGCCGACATCCGACGAGTAGTTCGGGCCGGGGGCGATGCTCCAGTCGATTTTCTTTTCGAACGTACGGTCGATGTTCGAACGGCTGTAATAGTCGATGATGCGGCGTATGAAGCCTTTGCGTTGGGCGGGCGATGTGAGGGCTGCGGTGTCGGCGGGTTGTTTGGGGGAGCGGGCTGCGGCGCTTCCGATCTGGGACAGGGCTTCCTCGGTCGAGGGAAAGGAATCCATGTCCTTGTCGGGTTGCTGCCCTACGGCGGTATATGCTATCAGCAGCATGCAGACCGTTAAAATGGTTCTGTATCCCTTTTTCATTGATTGTTCGGTGAAAGGCGATCCAAAGATAGGAATTATTTTCCGTATGCGCAAAACGGCGGGCGGATGCCGGGGATGGACGCGGCTTTCCGGGATAAATGTTTATCTTTGCTGTGGTAATCCTCCCGTGTGCGGCTTTGCAGGCGGGGAGTCGGGTGCCTCTTTTACTGAATTTGACGATGCAGATAACCAGACCTGTCCCGGCCGCCGATCCCGTGGAATATACCGATGGTAGGGCGTTGACCGAAGGCGAAGAGATTGCCGGAGGCATTTTCCGCGGCATTGTTTTCCCGCACCTCGACCGGGAACATGTCTGGGTGCAGTCGTGTCTTTTCGCAGGCTGCCTTTTCCCGGCGTGCACGTTGCACGGATCGCATTTCACGGATGTGACCTTCCGGAACTGCGACCTGTCGAACGCCGACCTGACGGGGTGCAGTTTCCAGCGGGTGGAGTTCCTGGATTGCAAGCTCATGGGGACGAACCTCTCCGAAGCGACGATGCAGCATGTGGCCTTCGAGCGCTGCAAGGCGGAGTTCGCCAATTTCGCGCTGGGGCGCTTGCGTTTCGTGGCGCACAGTCAGGGAGTCATGCGGGGAGCCGTGTTCGACGAGTGCCGCCTGGAGAAGGCCTCCTTTTCGCGCTGCGACCTGACGCAGGGTGAATTCCGCGGCACGCGCCTGCGCGGGCTTTCGTTCGCGGATTCCGACATCCGGGGAATACGTGTCGGCGAGGTCGATTCGTTTGAAATAAAGGGTTTGAAGATCAATGCATTGCAGGCGGTTGACCTGGTGCGGCTGCTGGGGGTAGAGGTGGAGGAATAAGGGTTTATTCAAAAAATTTACATATTTCTTAAAAAAATCTTAATAAAATATTTGGAAGTTTGCTTTTGCCGTAGTACTTTTGCCTCGTCTTAAATGATAAAATATTTTAAGAATTAATTAAAATTATTTAGTATGAAAGCAAGGATTAACGAGTGGTTCCGTACCGCCCTGATCATGTTGGGAGAGAGCATCAAACTGCGCGAGATGTAAAATCTCCCTTTCAGTAGACTTAAAAACTTAAACTTCGATAAACGAACAGCCCGGCTTTTGCAAGCCGGGCTGTTTTGTCGTTGCGGGGATCGTCGGTCTATTTGACGCCGATTTTCTTGAGAATCGCCTTCGGAACGGCGTTTTTGTTGACCAGCACGGTCATCGTCTTGTAGGCGACGAACGGGCGCGAGAAATACCAGTAGCCGTCGTAGGGACCTGTCGTGTTCCACGAGTTCTTGACCTTGTAGTAGGGCGTTCCGTTCTGGTCGGTGGCCGTGCCCACGATCTGCATGCCGTGGTCGTCGGTGGTCTCGTAGTTGTCGTAGCCTTTCTGGCGAAGCTCCTGCGTGACGGTGCGCTCCCTGCCGGGTTTGTCGAACTTGTAGAGCGCCTCGTCCTTCTCCTTCTGGGTGAGTTTGCCCCACTTCTCGGCTTCGGTTCCCTGCATGCCTTCGAGGTCGGCTTCAGGGACGATGCCCAGACCTTTGGTGCGGCTGAACCCCTTCTCGCTCACGTCGGTTCCCCAGGAGATCGTGTAACCCTTCTCCAGCGAGTTGTCGATGATCTGCATGAACTCGTCCAGGGGCACGTTCCATACCTTGTCCCAGTTCCAGTTGTCGGGGACCTCCATGGCGAACTCCGTGTAGAAGGGGTGGTGGGTGAACGAGGTGAATTCGATGTAGTCGCCGAGGTCGATCGGCAGCGACGCGGCGAACGACGCCGGGGTGTACTCCCTGCCCCGGTAGGTGAACTTCCCGGGCATCGGGCCGAAATAAGCGTCGAGGATGCCGTTCAGCCCGGCCTGCCAGGCCGTCGTGAGGCGGCTGTCGCTGCGCTTCCCGCCGGCCTTGATCACCGCGTCGGCGTAGGCCTTGATCACGGCGTCGATCTCATCGAAATTGGGTTTGTCGTAGCCGTAGTTCAGTCCCGGATAGACCTCCTCGGGGACGATGCCGTACGCCTCGATGCCGTGCAGCACGTCGTGGGCCTGTCCGCCGACGGCGAGGTTCAGCGAGCCGTGCAGGCGGACGTATTTCACGGCCTTTTCGAAGTAGATGTTGCGCACGATCCACATCTCCGAAAGGTCCAGTTCGGGACCTCCGGCGCGGAGGATTTCGCTTTCGAGGAACGAGAGGGTCGAGTAACACCAGCAGGTTCCGCTGCGGCTCTGGTCCTTGACCGGGGTGACGGGCAGGATTTTGACGTCGGTGAAACGGTAGCCTTCCGGGGCGGCCGTGTCGGGCGTTTGTGCCGCGGCTCCGAGCGCGTAGCAGAGCGCAAGTGCGGCGAGAATCGGTTTTTTCATCAATCGTTCGGTTTTCGGTGTTTGCTTTCTTGCGGGTCGTTTCGCAGTCCCGGTACGGTTTCTCCGTTTTGCGGCCAGACCCTTTTATCTCGGTACGGTTTTTCTGTTTTGCGGCCAGGCCCTTTTGTTCCGGGGAGGGTTTTCCGTTTTGCGGCCAGACCCTTCCCCTCTTGTCCGGGGCGGTTACTTTTTCGATCCTGCGACGATCTTCAGACAGTCGTCGAGGGTGAGTTCCTCGGGCTTCGCTCCCTTCGGCAGGCGGTAGTTCTTGCTCTTGTAGGCGATGTAGGGTCCGTAGCGGCCGTTCTTGACGAGCATGTCGGCATCCTCGGGGAAACTCTTCAGCGGCGTGTTGGCCGCGGCCGCGGCCGCCTGGTGTGCGCGGACGATCTCAACGGCGCGGTCGTAGCCGATCGTGTAGGGGTCGTCGGTCTTGGCCAGCGACGCGAACGACTTTCCGTAGCGCACGTAGGGACCGTACTTGCCGATGCCGACCATCAGCTCCTCGCCGTCCAGCTGTCCCAGGTCGCGGGGCAGGGCGAAAAGCTCCAGCGCCTCTTCGAGCGTGATCGACTCGATCAGCTGGCCCTTCTTGAGCGACGCGAAGCGTCCCTTCTCGCCTTCGTTCCCTTCGATCTCGACCATCGGGCCGTAACGGCCGATGCGCGCCTTCACGATGTGCCCCGTCTTGGGATCGTTGCCCAGAATGCGCACTTCGCGCGTCTTGGCGGTCTGCGTCGTGATGGCCGAATCGACCATCTTGTGGAAGGGACCGTAGAACTCGTCGATCATCTTGTCCCAGGTGATGTCGCCCTCGGCGATGCGGTCGAACTCCTTCTCTACGCTGGCCGTGAAGTTGTAGTCGATGATCGGGCCGAACTGCTCCTCCAGGTAATCGTTGACCACCATGCCGATGTCGGTCGGCGAAAGGCGGTTTTTCTCTTTGCCGTAGTTTTCCGAGAGGGTCTTCGAGGCGATCTTTTCGCCCGTGAGCGTCAGCTGTGCGTAGTTGCGCTTCTGCCCGTCCCTGTTCTGTTTGACGACGTAGCCGCGGTTGATGATCGTGGTGATCGTCGGGGCGTAGGTCGAAGGACGGCCGATGCCCAGCTCTTCGAGGCGTTTGACGAGCGAGGCCTCGTTATAGCGCGCCGGAGCCGAGGTGAAGCGCTCCGTGGCGGTGATCTGCGACGGGAGGACCCGGTCGCCGGCCGTGAGTTTCGGCAGCAGCCCCTCGCCGCTCTCGGCAGCCTGGTCGTCGTCCGTGGATTCGGAGTAGAGGCGCAGGAAGCCGTCGAAACGGACCACCTCGCCCTGTGCGACGAACTGGTTCGAACTGCCCGACATGTCGATGGTGATGGTCGTGCGGTCCAATTCGGCGCAGACCATCTGCGAGGCGACCGTGCGCTTCCAGATCAGGTCGTAGAGCTTCTTCTCGGCGGGCGTGCCCTCGATCTCCTGACGCTCGATGTACGACGGGCGGATGGCCTCGTGGGCCTCCTGCGCACCTTTGGTCTTGGTCTTGTAGTTGAACCAGCGCGAATATTTCTCGCCGTAGAGTTTCGTGATCTCCTCCTTGCACTGGGCCAGCGCCTGCTGCGAGAGGTTCACCGAGTCGGTACGCATGTAGGTGATCAGACCCTGCTCGTAGAGGTGCTGCGCGACGGACATGGTCTGCGAAACCGACATCC
>OOBN01002123.1_pt1 | contig 12789 bp, 9 predicted proteins | sample 1671091 | NCBI WGS metagenome assembly OOBN01 (sample SAMN06348121, study PRJEB24527) | human gut metagenome | biome: human gut; feature: ankylosing spondylitis patient; material: feces | host: Homo sapiens | place: China | collected 2015-10 | reverse complement strand
ACGAGATTCAAGTGTGACTGGAGTTCAGACGTGTGCTCTTCCGATCTTGCCGGATTATATGTCGGAGATTACCATGCTGGTGCAGACGGAGGGAAGCGCCATGTCGGATATTCTGGCGGCGGGAGGCATGATGCTTCTGTGTGCGCTGGGGACGCTGCTGGCATCCGTTGCCACCGCTGTGTGCGCCGCCAGAATTTCCTCCAATTTTTCCGCCAATCTGCGGGATGATCTGTTTGACAAAGTGCAGTCTTTTTCCATGGAGGAGATCGGACGGTTTTCCACCGCGAGCCTGATTACCCGGTCCACCAACGATGTGATGCAGGTGCAGATGCTGATCGTCATGGGACTTGAGGTGCTGCTGCGGGCGCCGGTCATGGCTGTGTGGGCCATAGGCAAGATCGCAGGGAGGAACTGGCAGTGGACCACGACGACAGCCATTGCCGTGGTGGTTCTTTTGTGCGTGGTTGGAACCTGCATCCTTTTTGCCATGCCGAAGTTCAAGAAGATGCAGGTGCTGACAGATAACTTAAACCGGGTAACCCGGGAGAATCTGACGGGACTGCAGGTTATCCGGGCTTACAACGCGGAGGGCTATCAGGAGGCGAAATTCGAGAAAGCCAACGATGATCTGAAGCGTACCCAGCTGTTTGCCAACCGGGTCATGTGTTTCCTTACCCCGGGAATTCAGCTGGTCATGAGCGGACTGACGCTGGCAGTATACTGGATCGGAGCGTTTCTGATCCAGGAAGCGGCCATGGGCGATAAGCTCACGCTGTTCTCCGAGATGATCGTGTTTTCCCAGTACGCGATGCAGGTGGTTATGTCTTTCATGATGCTGGTCATGATCTTTATCCTTCTGCCCAGAGCGTCGGTGGCTGCGAAACGAATCAATGAGGTGCTGGATACGGAGCCGGCCATTGAGGACGGCGATGGAAATATCCGGGAGCAGGGCAGCGGAGAGATCGAATTCCGCAATGTGAGCTTCCGCTATCCCGACGCGGAACATCCGGTGCTGGAGAATATCACTTTTACCGCCCACAAGGGCGAGACGGTGGCCTTTATCGGAGCCACCGGATGTGGAAAAAGTACCGTCATCAACCTGATTCCCCGGTTTTATGACGCTACGGAAGGGGAAGTTCTGGTGGATGGCGTCAATGTGAAGGAATACCGCCAGAAGCAGCTGCGCGATAAGATCGGATATGTGTCCCAGAAGGCTACGCTGTTTTCCGGGACCATCGCCTCCAATGTTGCCTTTGGCGACAACGGCCGGGGAGAATTTACCGAGGAGGACGTGAAGGACGCCGTGCGCACAGCCCAGGCGGAGGAGTTCGTCTCCAAGCTGGAGGGCACCTATGACGGCTATGTGGCCCAGGGCGGAGGAAACCTCTCCGGCGGCCAGCGGCAGAGGATATCCATTGCAAGAGCAGTCTGCAGGAAACCGGAGATTCTGATCTTTGACGATTCCTTCTCGGCACTGGATTACAAGACGGACCGGATTCTGCGAAACGCCCTGGCACATGAGTGCAGGGATGCGACGAGACTGATTGTGGCCCAGCGGATCGGAACCATCCGGGACGCGGATAAGATTATCGTGCTGGAGGATGGCAAAATCGCCGGAATGGGCACCCACGAGGAGCTGATGGAACAGTGTGAAGTGTACCGTCAGATCGCGTATTCTCAGCTTTCAAAGGAGGAGTTGGCATGATGGATAACAGACAGGATACATCACAGCAGAGCAGAATGCACCAGGCCCGGCCGGTTCGCGGCGGAATGCGGGGCATGGGAATGGGCCGGGGGCCGGCGGAAAAATCCGCGGACTTTGTGGGCACATGGAAAAAGATGCTGATCTACTGCCGGAGATATCTGCCGGCAATGGGCATCGCCATTCTCTGTGCCGTCGCCGGAACGGTTCTGACGCTGCTGGGACCGGATAAACTTTCCGATCTGACAAAGGTTATTACCGACGGAATGATGACCGGGATCGACATGGACGCGGTATGGGCCATCGGCATGACGCTGGTCATCTTTTACCTGTGCAGCGCGTTGCTGACCTTTACCCAGCATTTTATTACCAGTACGGTTACTCAGAACGTGGCGAAGAAACTGCGGAGCGATATCTCGGTAAAAATCAACCGTCTGCCCATGTGGTACTACAACCAGACGTCCACCGGAGACGTGCTCTCGCGGGTTACCAACGACGTGGATATGATTTCCCAGTCCCTCAATCAGAGTGTGGGAAATCTGGTCACGGCCCTGACCATGTTCTTCGGCTCCCTGTTCATGATGCTCATAACCGACGGCATCATGACACTGACAGCGGTGGCAGCCACATTGATCGGTTTCGGCCTGATGACACTGATTACCGGCAGGTCCCAGAAATATTTCTCCCGGCAGCAGCGCAGCCTCGGCGAGCTGAACGGCCATGTGGAGGAGATCTACACGGGCCACACGGTGGTAAAGGCCTACAACGGCGAGGACAACGCGAGACGGGAGTTTGACCGGCTCAACAATCAGCTGAAGGACAGTGCCTTTATGGCCCAGAGCCTGGCGGGCCTGATGCAGCCGCTGATGACCTTCATCGGAAATTTCGGATATGTGGCAGTCTGTATCGTCGGTGCGGTGCTGACCATGCGCGGTACCATCGGCTTCGAGGTCATCGTGGCTTTGATGATGTACGTGCGCTACTTTACCCAGCCGCTGTCTCAGATGGCCCAGGCGGTACAGTCCCTCCAGTCGGCGGCGGCAGCAGGGGAGCGTGTCTTTGCCTTCCTGGAAGCCGAGGAGATGGAGGATGAGAGCGACAAGAAGCCATGGGGAAAAACCGCTGAGGGTTATGTGGATTTCGAGCATGTGGCCTTCGGATATGAGGGGACAGACCGGGAGATCATCCATGATTTCTCCGCCAGCGCGCGTCCGGGACAGAAGATCGCCATTGTGGGGCCCACCGGCGCCGGAAAATCCACGCTGGTCAATCTGCTGATGCGCTTCCACGAGATTCAGAAGGGAAAGATCTGCATCGACGGCGTTTCCACGAAGGATATGCGCCGGGAGGATGTTCACGCTCAGTTCTGTATGGTGCTTCAGGATACCTGGCTCTTTGAGGGCACCGTGCGGGAGAATCTGATCTACTGCACGGAAGGGGTGGATGACGCCAAGATGGAGGCTGCCTGCAAGGCTGTCGGCCTGGATCACTTTATCCGCACGCTGCCCCAGGGCTATGACACAGTGCTCAACGATCAGGTCAACCTGTCCCAGGGGCAGAAACAGCAGCTGACCATTGCCAGAGCCATGATCGCCGACAAGCCCATGCTGATCCTGGATGAGGCCACCAGCTCCGTAGACACCAGAACTGAGCTTCAGATCCAGAATGCCATGGATGAACTGATGAAGAACCGCACTTCCTTTGTCATCGCCCACCGGCTTTCCACCATCAAGAACTCGGATCTGATCCTTGTGCTGAAGGACGGGGATGTCATCGAGAGCGGCACCCATCAGGAACTTCTGGATAAGGGCGGATTTTACGCGGAACTCTACAACAGTCAGTTTGAACAGGCATCCTGGGTAGTGTCAAGTAATCTATGAAAAAATGAGCCGAAAAAAATAGGCTCATTAGAACCTTGAAAATTGCAGATATCGATGCCGAAAAGCTCTCCGAGGGCTTAGGGCGCTGCCCTAAGAACCCGCAAGGGACCAGTCCCTTGACCCAATATCGGGCTCTGCCCGAACCCGTCCTCGCCGGAAGGCAGAAAAAGGGCGCAATTGCCCCCTTTTCTGCTGGAGAGGATACTCCGTGAGCCTTATGTCAATAGACTTTCGCGGCATATCCTCACAGACGGCTGTGCCGCCTGCTCCGATATTCCACGGTTCTATTGACAACAACTCCGCTCCGATCCAACAGTTCCGGTTTTCTGCATGTTCAGGATGGTCTGCTGACCAAGGAAGATAAGCAGCTGCCACTTGCCCGGCATGTTGTCAGCACCCTGGAGCATTTCCACTTCGTTAAGAACTTTGTATTTATTGTGTTTGTGCGGGCGAAGGAAGTTGTAGTAGGCAACCCAGAGAGCCAGGTCATAGTTGGCGCCTTCGATGTTGTCAAAGCCGTTTGTTTTCCGGTAAGAAGCCTTATAGGTCCGGTTCAGTCGTTCTACGATCTGTTTGAACGGACGGTGTTCCTTAGACACAGCATCGTCGTTGGTAAGTCCGATCACCTGGGTGATCTGGAAGGTAAAGTCCTTGCCAAACTTCTTTGCGAATTCCATGGCGGCAAGCGGATAGGCGCTGTAGCCATCAGCGATGAATTTGAAGTTTTCAGGGAGTTTCTTAAGCCCCTGGAAGGCCATGCGCATGGCAAGGATACAGGGCCCAACCCCGCGGTTATCGGACACCTGGTAACCGATGATGGAACGGCAGGCGGCGTTCATGATAAGCCAGACGTAGGTTTTTATGCCACGGACTTTGATGTAGGTTTCATCGGCCACAAAGGCTTCTCCCATGCGATAGGGATACTGATCGACGAAGGGTTTGATGCAGATGGCCGCGGTCTTGCAGTAGTTGGCGATCTGCTGATGAGAGATCTGGATGTTATAGAGATCTTTCAGTGCCTGGCTGGTTTTGCGCAGTGACAGGCCAAGGTTGATATGCAGCGTCAGACACAGAGACATAACGTGGGCATTATGCTTACTGAATTTCAGGGAAGAAGCGTTCTTAGGAAGGGTGCTTACATCCATGCTGAAAAAATCTATCGTGAACTGACGGTAGATATAGTGAAGTTTATATTTATTTTTCCCGTAGTTTTTTTTCAGATCGGCCTTGTCCACTTTCTTAAGGTTGTGGAGATAGTAGGGGCATTTTGGGTTGACACACTTGTGAAGGATGAAATGCTTCCGTTCTTTTTTCGCCACGAGAGCCTTGCCACAGTGAGGGCAGCGCAGGGTAAATTGCTTGCTGAAGCGGTTTTCTCCCGGTGAAAAGTTTGTATTGCATACTTTGCAATGTAGCTGTCCAGCTTTTCCGTTATTGCGGTAAAGATAAGGCTGTGGGGCACCGCAGGAAGGGCAGGAGCAGTCTTCCGGGATGTCGCATTCCTTACGTCGGGAGACGGGTTTTATCTTAACACCGTAGCGGTGATCAAAGTAAGGAATCAGGAGACGCCAGTCCCACTCATGCTGGATGATCTGGACTTTTGGAAGTTCGTCCACTTTGAACTTCTGATATTTTGGAGAATGGGAATCATCGAAAGCCCACTGCTTAAGTGGTATGTATCTGCAGATGAAGTTGATTAACCAGCAATTCTGCTGGTAGAGATATTGAATAGATGAATATTAAAATCAAAACCTTTGATGATTTCCATGAACTCGTCGAAAGCAACCAAATCTCTCTGGTTAAACGATGTAGCGAAAGCGATATTCTTAGCGTCTCTCAAATCCGTGAAAGGAACATTCTCCGGTATCGCCAATACAGGAACCCGGTTTACCTCGATTACCTCTCCGGTCACGCTACCGATCAGATCCATATCTTTTTGGCTCTTACCTCTCGTTCCCATCACGATCAATGTCGGATGATACTCCTTGCTATAGGCGATGATCTCCTCTTCCGGCAAGCCTTCACGTAGTACATAATCGTATTTTACCTTTGGCAATTCGCCAGAGGACATCTTCCGGTTGATATGCGTACAAATATTCTCCATATCGATACGGACACGTTGTAAGATATGCTGTACGGATTCCTCCTCATTTACTTGGTAAGCTAATGTATCTCCCATCGGGATAGCAGATGGAAAATAGGGGCTGAAATAGGCGTGCATGATCATCACCTCCGCACCTACCGCATGAGCGTAATTAATTCCCAACTCACAAGCCTTGGCGGAATAATCCGAGAAATCAATCGGGATCAGCACTTTCTTGACCGCATTAACCTTCGCTTCTTCCTCCTTTGGTTCCTCAAACCACTTATTGTCTTCAATAATGCGTAAAGCATGCGGTAAATCACTCTCCTTAATACGCACACGTACTCCTGCCGAAACGACGGGCTGGATCTGGTTTACATTATGTATATAGACATCTATGCCTTCTGTTTCGAGGATTGTCTTGAGAATCTGGGCTTTCTCGAACGTGTGGATAGCCAATGTCACTAATTTATCTTCCATACTCGTGTGTTTTTATAAATTAAACAATCGGAAATCACTAAATGTTGAGAAAAAAAAATCCCACAGCGTCTTTTCAGATTCAGCTATGGGATTTCTTTGTAAAATGAATTTCTTTACGCTTGCTGTGCTTCCGACACTTCCTCGTTTTCAGCAAGTATCTGCAAAGCACGCTCGAATATTGTGGTATCGTCCAATACTACCAAGCCTCCGTCTGGTCCCGGTTCAATATGTATTCCACAACTTTTGCCATCTTTAAAATTATGCCCGCCGAAATAGTTGCGAACTGTTTCAACAGAGATTCCCAGTTCATCAGCAATACGGTGAGTACTTCCGTCAGGCAGGCTGTCTTTCAGTCTGCGAAGTTCATTAAATGTAATAGTTTTTGTCATGGCTTCCTTATTTTGAAGGTTAATTACTTTGTTTAATTTCATGCCACTAACTTAGTCATTATAAATTACAGCAACAAAATTATTCCATATAAATAAATATGCTTTACGACATGTATCATTTTTGCAAACAAGCCGCAAGCGGTACATTAAAAACGATAATAATCAGGATCGTCACATATATTGCATAGACGATGAGACGGATACGTTTCTTCGAGTACAGTGGTTCCCCATTATTCACCTGCACAGGAAGCAACTTCGAACGGCTGAAAGAATAGAGCCTGTAGACCAGATAACCGAAGAACACACCCGAAATGGCTCCCGGCACGATATCCGAAATGAAATGAACCCCAAGATAAACCCGTGTATAAGCAGTAAGAGCCGCCCAGAAAAAGATTGTCCAGCCGAACAACTTATCCCGCATGATCAATGCCATAAGAGTCGCGAAACCGAAAGCGTTCGCAGCATGGCTGGAAATAAATCCGTAAAGTCCTCCCCGGTATCCGAAAACAGTTTTCACCTGATCCATAAAATCAGGATGGTGAGTCGGGCGGAAACGGGTGAAGACAGGCTTACAGACGTGAGAGGCAAACTGGTCGCACAGCGTAACGACCAATACGATCGCCAATAGGATCAATAATGACTCACGCCAGTTCTTTTTATAGATCAGAACCAACAGGATCAGAAAGGCTAACGGCAGCCAAACTGCCTTTCCTGTGAAAATCCACATAAAACGATCCAGAAAAGCAGAGTCGCTGCCGTTAAGCGCAAAGAACGCGTCGCGTTCGTAAATTAGTATTTTCTCAACCATTGAAAAAGGAGATTTGTGATTTGTGATTTATAATTTATGCGTCAATGATAAATCATAAGTTATAAATCACAAATCCTAAATGATTTCCATGTCTTTGCTGGGCATCCATCCTACATTTCCATCTTCCATTTCTATTTCATTCCAGTCTCCCAACTTGCTCTTGATAGAGACCTTCGTTCCTTCATGCAGAATAAACAAGTCGGTTCCGCTTGCATCGGGAGAACTTTTCACTGTCACTGTCGGAGCAAACACGATCGCGCTCTTCCGGTTTATCAGCTCGTCCTTCTGGTTGCCGGCAAAGATATTGGCAAAGATGACCAACACCAAGAATACCAGCCCCAGATAAAACCCGATCTTCTTCAAATGAATCCACTTGGAGAAGAAGAACAGGATCAGACAGCCGATAAAAAGGATAAAACAAACAATACCGATTTGCGCCCACGAATCGGCAGCCCCCATGTTCTGAACCTTGTCGAACCAACGGTGCAGGAAGAAATCGCCCACCGGCTCGATCTTGTCTACAGACTTCTGACGTGCCAGCTGCAAATTGAAACGGATATCCCCGTCTCCCGGATCCAACAGCAAAGCCCGCTCGTAATTCAAGATGGCCGGGGCAATCTTGTTCTCCTTATAATAGGCATTCCCTAAGTTATAGTAAATCTCAGCCGATTCGCCATGCGTTTTCAGAAGCCCTTCGTAGAGTTCGATAGCCTTGCCATAGTCTTCTTTCGTATAGGCAACTTCCGCCTCTTTAATCGTCGCCTCTTGAGCAAATGCCCCTAAGGTAACGAATTGAACCAGCAGAAAGAATACGATCTTTTTCATATTTATATTCATCTTCATCGCGTTACTTTTTAATTGTATTTTCCATTTTACCAATGGCATCCACTGTCTGTTCATATAGCTTATCCATTGCATCCGAGGCCTGTGCCGGAGCATAGCGAGCAAACTCGCAAGTGTTCAGGATATCCATAAATTCTTTGATCAAAGCGTCATCCACACCATACTTTGCCAGTTCCGTTTCGACATTATCCTTTGTCAAGTTGGCCTGAGGTATACTCAACTTGTCGCTTAAGTAGCCCCACAAGGCACGAAGCACTTCGTCATAGAATTCTTCTTTCTTGTTTTCCTTCATCAGCTTGCCGGCATTTTTCAGACGTCTTACCGCCATCTTATTGGCTTTCTTCGTACGGACCAATGCCAGATTGGAATTTTCCTTCACCTGCTTGCGGTAGATGAAGAAGAAAACAATGAACAGGATTGCCGGAATCAGATAGCACATATAGTACATGAATGAGCCGAAGAACAGTTCATTATTCGGAACAAAATGAATGCCGTTCACTTTCAGGTAACGGATATCCTTACCCAGATATTTAACACTTTCCTTGTTACTGAAATTAGAAACAACAGGAGAAGATGTTCCCCCTCCCTTGCCCTGCTCTACGTGCAGTTTGTATGGTTCGGATGTAATTGTCTTATAGGAACCGGTCTTCGTATCGAAATAAGAGAATGCGATAGCCGGAATTTCGAAATCGCCTGCGTAACGCGGGATAGCCATATATTCGATCGTCTTCGTACCGGAAGTTCCTGCCGCGGTAGTCTTGATGTCCACTTCCACCTTCGGATCATAAACGTCGAAATCGTTCGGGAAAGCGACTTCCGGATTCTTTACCAGCTTGATGTTTCCATTACCGGAAATCTTCACCTTCACGGTAACGGCATCATCTGTCTTTACATTATTGGAACTGATGCTGGAGGTCATTGTGAAATTGCCTACCGCACCGGAGAATGACGCCGGTTTACCCGACGGCAACGGCTTGACATCGATCGTTACAGGGGGCGTTGTCAATTCTTTCTTTACATCTATATAAGACGACGAACCGAAGAAATCATCGAATACACTGCTTCTCTGTCTGGCCGGTCCGGGCACACGCAAAACAATATCCAATTTCCCGGAAGGAATCGTAATCTTCCCTGAACGCTGAGGGTACAGCACCGTCTGTTTTATAATGGCAGTCCCGTAGTTCTTTCCCTTATAGTTCTCCATTACCAGTTGCTTATTTTGCGGCAATTCTACCTCTTGGGCAAGGAAACCTGTAAATTCGGGGAATTTAGGCTGGTCGATCCCTCCGATATCTTTTCTTACATACAATTTAAATGTAACCAAAATACCTTCCTGTTCATATACATTCCGTTTAGAAACATCGATTGTCAGAAAAGCATCGTCCTTACTGATACCAGTACCGGTCGAACCGCCTTTGGTTGCCTCTTCCGCCTTATCGGGAGGAAGCACTTTTATCACTAATGCGTTAGAAGTGTAATTGGCGCCTTTGACCTTGATTGTTGCCGGTGCGATATTGAAAGTACCCTCTTTCTTCGGTTGGAGAATATAGGTGAACGTCAATGACGTTTCGGTTGTCATTTTACCGTTAATGATCTGGGTACTCATATTTGTGGAAGTAGACGGACCTATCAATACCTCAAAGTCCGGTATTTCCGGTACACGTATATCCTTACCTTCCGCATTCACCGTGTACGACAATCTGAAAGTTTCTCCCATAACAACAGCTTCCGGAGCAGAAGCCTTGAACGTCACATCCGCCGCTCTGGCTACCACTCCGAAAGTTGCAAAGAGAACAAATAAGAAAACTAATTTCCTCATTCCTCAATCCTTATTTTTTAATTTTTAATTCTTAATTTTCAATTTCCGTTTACCACTCCTTATCCGTGCGACGACGCTGTTGCTGTTGAGCCTGCGCTTTCTTCACCTTCTCCTGAGTGTCTTTTTCATCCTGCAGGAAGGCATCCAACATCTGTTGAGCGTTATCCTTGCTCATCTGTTCCTGCTGCTGCGGCTGTTGTTCCTGTGTCTTATCCTGCTTCTTATCATCCTGCTGTTGTTGCTGATCTTGGTTCTGCTGCTGTTGATCCTGTTTATCCTGATCTTCCTTCTTGTCCTCGTTCTGATCCTGATTTTGATCTTCATTCTGCTGATTCTGCTGATCGTGCAACAACTTTTGTGCCAAAGCCAAATTATAACGTGTTTCATCATCTTTCGGATTCAGGCGCAAAGATTGTTTATAAGCTTCGACACTTTTGGCATACTCTTTACTCTGCATGCCAATATTTCCGACATTATGGTAAATCTCAGCCAAGCGGGCTTTACCTTCGGGCGTTTCGATCATCTTCTCCCCCTGTCCGGCTAGCAACTGGTACTGCTCAGCAGCTTCAGGGAATTTCTTCTGCTTATACAAAGCGTTCCCCAAGTTATAAGTTCCTTCGGACGAACGCGGGTTCACTTCCAAACTTTTCCGGTAGGCGATTTCCGCCTCGGTAAACTTTTCCGTCTCATAAAGTTTATTCCCCTCCCGCACATTCTTACGTTCCGCCTTCTGGGCAAACACAGCCCCGCAGCAGAACATGAATGCCGCCATCCATATAATCGATTTTCGCATACGTTTCATCTTATCCATAGCATTTTAAGAGAATAATTTTACTTTTTTGAATACACGGTTCTTGCGGTCCAGCGTCATGAAATCCACTAAAAGCAGAATCAATGCGATCCAGGCAAACGTCTGGAAACGTTCGTCATATTCCGAATAGACTTTGCTGTCCAGTTCCGATTTATTCATTTTATCGATCTCTTTTTGAAGTGCACGAAGCGCTGAATTGGTGTTGTCGGCACGGACATACGTCCCATGGCCGGCAGCCGCAATCTCCTGACACATCTCTTCATTTAGTTTCGTGATCACCACATTCCCATCCTTATCCTTCATGTAGTTGTTGCTGCCGTCTACCGGGATCGGAGAACCTTTCGGGTCGCCCATGCCGACAATGTTCACATGAATGCCTTTTTCTGCTGCTGCGGCAGCTGCTTTCACGGCATCGTCTTCGTGGTTCTCGCCATCGGTGATCAGGATAATCGCCTTGTCCGATGTCTCGCTCGGTGTAAAGGAACGCATCGCCAGGTTGATAGCTGCGCCGATAGCCGTACCTTGTGTCGACACCATCGACGGGTTGATGGATGAAAGGAACATCTTGGCCGAGACATAATCGGAAGTGATAGGAAGCTGCGTGAAAGCATCTCCTGCGAAAACGATCAGTCCGACCTTATCATTAGAAAAGCCGTCAGTCAGCTTAGACAACATCTGCTTGGCCTTGGACAGGCGATCCGGCGAGACATCTTCTGCCAACATCGAATTGGATACGTCCAGACAAACCATGATCTCCACTCCCTGACGCTTCACTGTCTCCAGTTTGGAGCCGAACTGCGGTCCGGCCATAACTATGATAACCATCGTGATGGCTCCGAACAACAGCCAAAACTTCAGATGCTGGCGCTTGGTCGATACCTCGGGCATCAACTCGGCCAACAACGTAGGGTTACCGTATTTCTTTATCGCTTTCTTCTTCACGATCATGGCATACACGTAGAACGCCACCAATGCGGGAAGGAGAAAAAGCAAATATAAAAAGTCCGGATGCGCAAATCGAAACATAAGCCTTTTATCTTTATGGTATATTTCTCAACAATGTATTTCTCAATAAGATCTCCACCAGCAACAAGGCGAACACCAGCAAGGCCCAGTTCTTATACTCCTCCTGCTTCTTGCTGTACTCCTGTACGCTGATCTTGGTCTTCTCCATCTGGTCGATCTCGGAATAGATCTCCTTCAGGCTGGCGTTGTCCGTAGCACGGAAATATTGCCCGCCCGTGGTAGAGGCGATCTGCTTCAACGTAGCCTCGTCGATCTCTACCGGTATATTCTGGTACTGCACGCCGAAAGCGGTCTGGAACGGATACGGCGCCATGCCTTTCGTTCCGACTCCGATCGTATAGACACGCACGCCGAACGTCTTGGCGATCTCAGCGGCGGTAACCGGAGCGATCTCGCCGGCGTTGTTCGAACCATCGGTCAGAAGGATGATCACCTTCGACTTAGCGTGGCTGTCCTTGATACGGCTCACGGCATTCGCCAAGCCCAACCCGATAGCCGTTCCGTCTTGGATCATACCGCTTTGGATATCCTTGAAGAGATTCAGCAAGACCGTATGATCGGTTGTCAACGGGCATTGCGTAAAGCTCTCGGCAGAAAAGACCACGAGACCGATGTTATCGTTCGGACGGCCGTTGATGAACGACGCGGCCACATCCTTCGCCGCCTCCAAGCGGTTCGGTTTCAAGTCTTGCGCCAGCATACTACCCGAGATATCCATCGCCAACATGATATCGATACCTTCCGTGGAAGAATTGGACCAACTATTCGTGGATTGCGGACGGGCCAAGATCACGATCAGCAACGCTACCGCTACCATACGCAACACGAAAGGCACGTGACGCAAGTACACGATCCAAGATGTCGCTCCCGGCGCCTCGAACGCCTCCGACGAGGAGACCTGCAAGCTGGCCTGACTCTTGCTCAGCTTGTAGACGTACCATCCGATCA
>OOBN01002108.1_pt1 | contig 12834 bp, 21 predicted proteins | sample 1671091 | NCBI WGS metagenome assembly OOBN01 (sample SAMN06348121, study PRJEB24527) | human gut metagenome | biome: human gut; feature: ankylosing spondylitis patient; material: feces | host: Homo sapiens | place: China | collected 2015-10 | reverse complement strand
GCCGAAACCTTATCACATCACCCGACAAATGTAAAGAATTTCGCCGAAACTTGTACACAAACGGCGGCATCCGGCCCGCCATCAGCGGCGGCCACCCCGAACGTCCGCGGCGCGGCGGCAATTGAAAGCATGTCGCGAGCCCGTTTAAACACGCTTGTTACGGTCTTTTTCAGCGGCAGCGCGGCGGCGGTGCTCCATATCGCCCCGCTACGGCCATTTTGACGCCCTATTTTTCGCGATTCTGCATGTTCCGTACCCATTCCCTCAATTCCCGCATCTCGTCGCGCAAATCGTCTATTTGGTCGCGCTCCGACGGCGGCACGATGTCCGATATGACGAGCTCGACGGTCCATATATTGGATATCTCATCTTCCATTAGCGGTAACGGCGTGTATTTCCGCTGGTTAGGATTGTCGGATGTAAGTATCAGCCTGCCGGATGTCTCTAAATTGTTACGCAATCTTTTGACGTAGCTATTCCCGTCACGGTCGGTCACGACGTACACTTCTCCGCTGCGGATTCTTGCCCATTCCGAACGGTCGAGCAGCCGGACGACGATACGAGTACCATCGTAAATGGTCGGCTCCATAGATTCACCGCTGACACTGATACACAAGCGTTTTGCGGAGGTGCGCGGCAGCATGGAGGCGGGCAGCCGCATGACGTCGGCCTCGTCGAAATAGTCGCTGTTGATGGCCCCTCCGCCGGCCGCGGCCTCGATATCGACCACCGGAACGGCCACGGCGCCGACCGCCGTATAGGCACCGCGAATATCCGCGGCTATTGCGGCAGGGGTTGGTCGGGACGCGCCGTGCATATCCGTTCTCGTGGCCTTCGGGGTGTGCAAATCTATCTTTATTTTCGTCCCGTCCGGGGCCGTGTGTATTTCGGTCGTGTGGTCGGAAAGCGGAGGAATAAGAATATTGTTGTTAGGGGACGTTTTTTGTAGTTTTCGTTTGTCCCCCAAACCGTCCCCTAAAATGTCCCCTTGTTGTTTGGGGACGTTTTCTGTAGTTTTGGAATTATCTTTTTTTTCGGAAATATTTTCCTGAGAGACCAGCATATCTCCCTCGCCCGTCAGTAACCACCCCGGGTTTACATCCCTATAATAGGAGATAAATCGCAATAAATTATCTTCCGATAATCCCTCTTTTTTACTTAATACGCTGTTTGTCATCCCAGTATTGCGATAACACTCTAACTTTGAAATACCCTCATTTTCAAGGTATTGCAAAATTCTTTCCTTGATTGTTGCGATTTTTCTCATACTTTTCTTTGAAAATTGCGATTTCGCAATTATATTTGTGGTGTAAACCTGTACAAAAATAAGGAAAATATGGGAAAGACATCTAAGGAAAAGCGAGAGCGACTTTTGCGAATACGTAAAAGCCTGCTACGCGGGGATATAATGCGTATAGCAGACCGAGCTGGCGTATCCCGCGTATGGGTGTCGTATGTATTGCACGGGAAAGATACGAGCGAGCCGGTTCTCCGGGCTGCGGAGGCGCTGCTGGCCGAACGAAAACAACAGAGAGTTAACTAAAACACAATGAGATATGAAAAATTATTATGTAACCGTCATATATCGCGAATCGGACGACGAGAATAATATGAAGCATGTTTATGAGCGCACATGCTACACATACAAGGAAGTATTGCAAGTGCTGAACGGCCTGCCCCGTCGCTGGCGGTTGGATAATGTGGATATTATAATCAGGTGACGATATGGAAGGGATTACAGTATTAGACAGGCGTCCCCGCCTTCGCTACCGGCTGGAAATGCAAGCCCGGTGGATTATAAACAGGATTACCTATCTAATAACGAAATAGGTATTAATTGGGAGGAGTAGACTATGAGTTACGTATATAAATGGATTGAAGGCAGGGATAATCTTAAGGAATTTTGTGAAAAAAGATTTGGGGCGCATCCAAGTTTTTGTGAAACGATAGGGAGATGCGGAGGGGCTACTATCCATCTCATGTACAAATACAGGGATGAGAATGACAAATCGAAAGGTTGCGTAGAATTATATCTGCTCTTTATGGAACACTCATCAGGCACAAAAACTTGGAAAGAACTCAATGACGTAATGACGTGGAGCTATGACAAAATCCGAGCTGATAAATCTTCTTTGCTCAAATGATGAGGAAGAAGTGTACATCGAGATAGACGATGTTCTGTATGATGTGGAAATAAGTCATCAGGATATGATATTTGACGGTTTCGACACTGCATATCCAGCATGTATTACTCTTTCGGCCAAGAAAGAATAGGCATTCAAAGTGCGTAGCTCAGCGGTAGAGCGATGCAGGGTACGGAAATAGGGAAACATAGGGTCGCAATCCCCTCGTATCCGAGCGTAGGTCGCAGGTTCAAATCCTGCCGCACTCGCAAACAGTTCAACAAATGAGAGTTATAGTAACATATTCGGGCGGTAAAGATAGTCAGGCAAGTCTTCTTTGGACAATCAAGCATTTGACTAAAACGCCGACGGTCGTGTTTTGCGACACGGGATGGGAACATCTTCTTACCTATAAGCACGTTAGGGAAACGACCGAGGCATTAGGTCTGAAACTGGTCGTCCTCAAATCGAAAAAATACGGCGGCATGGTTGATTTAGTTACTCAAAAAAAGAGATGGCCATCGTCGCAGCGTCGATTCTGTACTTCGGAATTAAAAACGATTCCGATGATAGACTACATACTCGACACTGTGAAAGATGATTTTATAGTGGTGCAGGGTATCCGGGCAGCCGAAAGCGCTAACCGGGCAAAGATGAGCGCGCAATGTACTTATTTCAAGTATTACCACGAGCCATACGGTTACGACAAAAAAGGGAAACAGAAATACCATACTTACCGTCGTAAGGAAGTGTTGACCTACTGCAAACAGTTTGCCGCCGATATACTGCGTCCCGTGTTTGACTGGACCGGGCAACAGGTCATAAATTACATTTTACAGAACGGTCAGGAACCGAATCCGCTATATAAAATGGGATATAAGCGTGTAGGATGTTGGCCCTGCATCATGGCTTCGCAACACGATATACTCAATATTTCCCGCCAATCGCCTGAGAGAATAGCGGAGATAGACGGACTTGAACACGACCTGCATTCGTCGTTTTTCGGACCGGACAAAATACCGGCAAAGTATATTAAAAGCGGCGAGAAATATCCTTTGATTACCGACGTCGTCAGATATATCGAGTGGCAGAATGCTACAGGCAGTCTGTTCGACGACGACACGGCGACGAGTTGCATGAGCTTTTACGGATTGTGCGAATAAAAAATGATTAACGACGTGAATATACAAGGTTCTCTCTTCGCCGATGAACCACGGCGGGATACGGCGACCCGTAAATCGAGGCGGGAGATACACGAGGATTATGACGGTTTTGTGGAGAAATTCAAGCCTCGAAAGACAACGGACGATTGCTACACGCCACAGCCGATTTACGATGCTGTCCTTGGATGGTTGCGGGAAAATGCCGATATCGAGGGGCGGGAAATCGTGCGGCCCTTCTGGCCGGGCGGCGATTACGAGCATTACGATTATCCGGAAGGATGCGTCGTCGTGGATAATCCTCCCTTTTCGATATTTACAAAGGTGTGCCGATTTTTTCAGTCCCGCAACATATCCTTTTTTCTGTTCGCGCCGCATCTAACGTTGCTCAGTCCGGTCGGCATGAATTGGACAGGCATAGTGTGCGACGCTCGGGTGACATACGAAAACGGGGCATGCGTCGATACGTCGTTTGTCAGCAACCTTTTCGGCGACATCCGCATAATGACCGCGCCCGACCTGCTCGCCCGCATCAAAAATGCCGCAAAAACGAAGCGACGACTTATGGATTTGCCAAAATACATTTACCCGGACAATGTGGTATCCGCCGCATTGTTGGGCAAAATAGCGTCTTACGTCAAATTCGAGGTGCGTGCGTCAGAATGTCGAAGGGTCCGCAAACTCGATAACCAGAAAGGGGGAGGTGTTTACGGCGGCGGATATCTCCTTTCGGATAAGGCCACGGCGCGAAAAATCGAGGCTTACGAACAGGCAGCGAAACGGGCGGCAGTTATCGTCCTGGAATTATCCGAGCGTGAAAAACAGATTATCGCCGAGCTGGAATAACACGGAATCCCGCTACGAACGGACGTCTTTGCCGGAGCGATGCCGGGGCGGGGTACGATTCAAACCATTTAATACAAAACAGTTATGATTACAAAAATCATCAAACCAATTCTTAGCAAAACCGATGATACATGGCGGGTCGTGGGCACACGCATAGAATATCGTCTATTTGGCCTGCTTATCTGCCGAAAGACGATGCTTACACCGGAAACATACGGCATTACGGAATATGAGTTTACTCACCGCATTTGACGAGCGGCTTTCTCGACCGCGTTTTCCAATTCGCGCATATAAGCAGCGATTGGAGCTATACGCGGCCCTTGACTGTTCACTTTACGCTCTATGTCGTCTAATTTTTTCCAAATGACCGCAAGATATAGCATGATGTCATCATTCTGTTGCTCTTCCATGATGTAGATTAATTAAAGTTTGACAGACAAAATTAATCAAAATCCCGCAGCGGCGCAAGGCCGCCGCCCGGAGCGAGACCGGGGCGGGAACAACGAGAAAAAGCGGGTGAAACCGCGCTTTAAAGAGGTTTAAAGAGGATTTTAAAGAGATGCTATTACCGAACGACATACTGATACGCGAGACCACGGACGGCACGACCGTCTGGGTATCGCAGCGTTTGGTAGTAGAGTGTTGCGGGGTTGACGATAATTATCTAAGAACACATTGCCGGGACCGTTACAAGCAGTCCCTTCCGGCCTCGTGGCAGGCGGTTGCCGCACAGGACGAGTTCTTTTTAGGGGCGAAGCCCGGCAAATCGTGGCGATGGGGCCGCAAAGGCGGGCAATACTACTACGATATCGACACGATACCGAACAGGAAGCCCGCCTGTTACCGTGACTGCCTCCCCACGAAAGAGGAGCTGCTGGCCGAGGTGGAGGGGCGCAACCTCTCCAGGAGCCGGGAGCGGCAGGCGGCCTTGCGCGGCATACTGACGGCCGCGGCACAGGAGCTGACGGACAATGCGGACGCGCTTTGGATTCAGACGCAAAGCGGCCTTCAGATAAGCGTGGCTGTTTGCCGCGATTATGCCCGCGCCCTTGCGTGGTGCCGGTTCATCGCGGCGACCGTCCGCGAGGGACGGACGGCGGAGTACGGTTTGCCGACCGCGGAAGCATTCTACGGAACGTGCGCGGCCGTTCTCGCCGACCTGCGGCTCTCGAATTTCCGCGTTACCACCGGCGAAAGTCTCCGGCTGAAACTGCGCGGATTCCCGGCCGAGGCGGAGGAGCAGCGTCGATGGATAATATCGGCAAAAATCGGCAACAACAACCGCCGGATAGTGGGTAAATCGCTGGTCGTGGACCACGAGACGGGCGAAATATATCGGTTCGACGCGCATCAAGCTATCATGCTGATGGCCTACGTCAACCTCGACGGGCCGCAAAAGGAAGCGCTTACGACCCTTTACCGCGAAAAATACGTCCCGGCCATTTGCGAGGCGGGGTATGAACCGGTCGCCGAGCGCACCTTTTGCCGAAGCCTTACATCACTTCCTAACCGTCTGAAATTCGACCTGTTCCGCCACGGAACGGACTATTATAACAAGCACTATCTTACCTATATCCCTACCGAAGAGCTCACCTGGGCACATTCGCTGTTCTGCGGCGACGGTTCCGGTTTGATAAGTTACCGTTACACGTCGCGGGGGTATGACAAGGAGAGCCGGACGTGGACGGAACAGACGCGAACGCGCAACCTGTACGTAGTGATGATTACGGATGTAGCCAGCGGCTACATTGCCGGCTGGGGAATCGCCCCGGAAGGGTCGAGCGAAGAATCGTTCGCCATCGTTCGGCAGGCTGTGCAAATGGCCGTGCGGCGGGGCGGCAACAAGACGATGTTCGAGTTCGTATCCGACAACGCCCCGGCATTCTCGAAGAGCACGAGCCGCGAATGGCTGGCGACAGTATTTAACAGAGTGCGACGCATCGAGGCTCGCAATTCGCAGGCAAATCCGGCCGAAACCTATTTCCGTCTCTTTAAAAACGTCGTTCTGCGCTCATGCAAGGAGTTCGTGCGGAGCTCGCACGACGCATCCATTGGCGGGCGCGCCAATACCGACGATATGAGCGTGTTCGATTACCCGACCTATGCGGAAGCGATAGCCGTACTGGAGGAGCGCATCGAGGCATGGAACAACCGCCGCGGGGGCGACGGAAGAACTCCCGCCGAACGGTTTGCCGAAAAAAATCCCGCCTGCCAGGATATGGACGAACGGCAGCTGCGGCAAATCTTCGGAACGCGCACGATGCTTTCCATAGAGCGCATGCGTGGTTTCGTCACCCCGCAGGGGGCTGCGGCTACGTGTATGTACGAAATTCCCGACTATGCGGGGACAGGGGCTGAAGCCATCGCCAGGGCGACGGGCAACGGCTACGACAGCCGCGTGCAGGTAGTGTACGACGATAGCGGTGCAGATTTATACAGCATCGACGGCCGATATATCATGACATGTCCGCCCGTGGTGAAATCTTCCTCCTCGTATGTGGAGGCTACCCCCGAACAAAGGGCCGCTCGCGAGCACCTGCGGCGGCGGAAAGAGGCCGACCGCCAAGTACCTCACACGGCCCTGGACGAGCTGTTGCGGACTTCCGAATACATGCAGGGATACGGTTACGACGAGGCCGTGCAGCTGGGAATGCGAAAGAGCGATATCAACGAGGCATACGAGCAGAGCATTTCCATCACGGCCGACGACAAGAAAAGGGCTGACCGCCGGCGGAGAAGTCTGGAGAGGCGCGACGCCCGCGAGGCGGACCGGCAGCAGGCAGAGGAGGCTGCCTCCATCGAGGCCCGCTATCTCGCCCGTGAGATGAGGAAATTTAAAGAAAGACAATCAATTAACAACAATAAATAACATGGAAAACAGCATCAAAGACCGCATCATGTCCGCCGCGGACGATTATCTGCGCATGAACGGACTGACGGCTGCGGAGCTTTGCCGCCGTGCGGGGGTCAGCGCCAGTTATTACAGCGTGGCCGCGAAAGGCAAGTACACCTATCAGGACACAGAGATAAAGGACGTGTTTTTTCGGAAACTGGCGTCGGCCATCGGCATGCGGCTGGAGACTTCGTACTGGCAGCACACGGATACGACGCAGTACGTGCAAATCGTCAATACGCTCGACGAGGCTCGCGAGCGTTGTGAGGCCCGCATGGTGCTCGGCGAAACGGGCTGCGGCAAGACCTATGCAATCGACCGGTTTTGCGGTGCGAATCCCGTCGGCGTGTACCGTATCACGGTGAACGACTGCGATACGCTTCGCGACGTGTTGGCCGAGCTCGTCAAACTGCTCCGAATCGACACGAAGGCGAAGAACGGTTCTCTACTTCGCGTCATCTGCGAGACGCTGCGCGAACGTGCCATGCGCGGCGAGCGTCCTATCCTGATTTTCGACGAGGTCGAGAACCTCAAAAGGACGGGTATCAAGGCCATTAAGGCCGTTTACGACGGCGTGCGGTACGTCGTCCCGGTCGTGCTGGTCGGCACACCGGAATTTGCCGTGGCGCTGCAAAATCTGAAAAACAAGGGGGTAAAGGGCATGGCGCAGTTTATCCGCCGGTTCAAGGCAGGACAGACGGCGCTCGCCCCCATCGACCGCCGCTATCTCGATTTTATGGAGCAGATAAAGGACGAGGAACTGCGACAGCTGCTTTCCCGAATTGCCGACAATTACGGCGAACTGCACGACTATCTGGAGCGGGCTATGCGGGAGGCGGACGAACAGGGCGAGCCGCTGACGGTCGAGCTGTTCAAGGAGATGTATAACATTAAAACTGCATGACATGGACGGAATGAAGAGAGAGGACGCGGTTCTCGCGCGTCTGGAGGCCGAAATAGCGGCTATTGAGGAGAATATTCGGCAGACGGAGGAGGTGCTCCTAACGCAAAGCGGCAGTATGCCGTGGGAACGCGTATTGACCATCAAAGGACATCTGTACGACCTGTGCAAAGGCTGCGAGGAGAGGCGGCGGGAGCTCCGCCGGAGGCTCGCGCCGAGCATAACACAAACGGAAATCACTCACAATTAACACTATATATCATGGAAAAAGTATCGAAAGAACAGGTAGAAGAGGCCGTTCGCACCGTCAAGGAATTGAAAATCAAGGCCGCAGAACTGAACGGACGTCTGAAGGACGCGGAGGCGGTCGTCGAGGCTTACGGGCTCGACCACATGGCCGATTTTTCGGACGGCCGGCTGGCCCTCGAAGCGGGCATTATCGCCATCAAGGCCGGTGCCGCAAAGCCGGTCAAGGAGGGGAAGCCGCTTTCGACCGCGGCCCGTTCGGAACTGGCGGCGGCTCTCCCGCCCGCGTATGTCAAAGTAGCGTGTGACTTCGTCGTCCTGTATGATAGCCAGGATAAGGTCGTCAGGCAGATTTTGAAGGCCCGCGGCATCGAAATCGTTCGCGAGGACAAATTCGCGGTTATCTAATCCTTTTTCCCGCCGGGTGGCTTGGGCGGGGGTTCGATTCCTCCGCCGGGAGCAAATACTTAACTTAAAAAACATGACAAAGAGTTCTTTTTGTACGGTCGTAGGAATCGTAGGAGTAGTGATGGCGTTTAGGCCAATCAAGCAATCATTTAGCGACGGGGATTTTGTATCTTTCTTTATGTATCTGTGTGTTACAGCTTTTTTTGTATGGATATTTCTTTGGGGGTATTCCCGGCTTCCGAAAGAATGAAAACATTGAAGGTCCGCGGCATCGACATCGTCCGCGAGAACAAATTCGCGGTTATCTAACCTTTTTCCCGCCGGGTGGCTTGGGCGGGGGTTCGATTCCCCCGCCGGGAGCAAATACTTAAACGACACGAGTATGACATTGAATGGACAAAAAAAAGTGCTACGGGCTGGTTTCGCAATTATTCGCAGAGACGACCAACCGAAGCCGCGTATCAAGACACTGCGACCGACTGGAGAATTGGGTAATCTGAATTGGGTAACGCTGGAAAAATTCGATACGAAAGCCGCCCGCGACCGCCGGTTTCGGGAGCTGCTGGAGAATCCGGATGTTTTGGAAGATTGAACATGAAAACACGGAAAACGGATACAGGCATTGCCATCGAGGAAATGATGGCCGAGGAGGCGGGGCTGGTGATGATGGCCGTTCTCCAGATGGCCGAGGAGGCCGACCGGGCCGGAAACCATAACCACGCGCGTATTTTACGGCGTGCCGGAATGCAGATAGACAAGTGTTTACCAAAAGAATAGGGAATATGGACAGGAGTAAAGCATACAAATATTTCCACGCACTGCTGGGCGAGCTCGGTATCCGCGACCGCAAGGCGGATATCCTTTCCGGCTACGGCGTGGCGAGCACGGCGGAACTGACGGACGGCCAGCTGCTGGGGCTTATCCACGTCCTCGAAGATGAGAGGCGTCGCCGGGCGGCCGAACGCGAAGCCCACGAGGCCGACATCGTGCGCCGTCGCCGCAGCCGGATACTTCGGCTGCTCACCGATATCGGGGTGTATTACGTCGAGTCCGGCGAACCGAAAGAGGCTTGCTGGGGGCGGGTGAACCGCTTCCTCTCCTCGCCCCGTATAGCCGGCAAAGTGCTGTATGAAATGAACGTCGAGGAACTCGGCCGGGTCGAGCGTCTGCTCCGTTCGATGCACAACAAGGGCTACGTATATCGACGCGAAGCACCGGCAGCCCCCGCCCGCGAGACTTCCTGCCCGGTCGTGCTGGTCGTCAGCCCGACCGCTTCCGGCCCGGTGAACTGACGCATAAAAAAAGCCCCGGACACGATTATCCGAGGCAAAGAGCGGCACTCTTTGCAAAGATAATCAAAATCCGGGGGAAATGGCCTACAATAGGAAGGGATATTATAAGAGAGCGCGTATGATTCAGGAAATCACCCGGAAACATTACGAGCCGGAGCGCCAGGACAGATGTTATGCGGCGATTTGGCGGAAACATATCCGGGATACTTTCGGGATGTGCTATAACACGTACATGAAATACGTCAAGGCCGAACTGCCGCAGGAGGTGGCCGCGCCGACGCATAAACAGCTCGATTTGTTCGATGAGTAATTAATCAAATAGCGACAAGAGCAGGAAAACGAGGAATGACGGAAAAGGCGGCATTTTTTGCCGCCTTTTTTGCTTTTATAAGTGCCTGTATTTCAGTGCGAGAAAAATTAATTGCGATTTTTTTAAAAATATTTTTTGTAAAAGTTTGTAAAATCAGAATAAAGCATTACCTTTGCAATGTAATCAAAAACCAAGCCGCCGGGCTCAAAGCGAGAACAATATGAAAACTTTCAAAAACTTCTACGACAATCTTTCGGACCTTCGCGCCAAAAACAACGTTCGCGCAATTTTCAATCTGATTGACTGCATTCCGACAAGAAACTATCCGGGTAACCGTATTGTCTGGGAATACTCGATAGAGGCGAACGGCATTCTCGAAATCGTTGCAAAATACGGTCAGGGATTCGTAACCGACATTTGCGACAAGGCTCTGCATCACAATATCTGCCTTTCCGAAAAACAGCGTTGGTGCGTGGCCTTCGCCATGATGAAGGTTACGGACGAGCAGATAGCCGAATATCGCGAGTGGGAACAGGCGGAAATGGCCGCCCGCGACGCAGAAATTGAGGCATCCGAGCAGGTCGCAGAACCGGCCGAGGAGGAGCAGGCAATCGCCGAAGAATCTAAAAACGACAAAGAATTTGACAATCAAACAACAGACAACGATATGAAAGCATCAGACATTCGCTTAATCAACGAGAATCAGGAAAGCGGCCGCGTGTTCTTTCACACGAACGACGGTAAGACAATCTGCCGCACGATGACGTCGCGTGAAGTGCAGCAGGGGCAGGTACTTCATAGACGCGAAGGAAACGAAGCATTTACGAATTATTTTGTCGATTTGTTCAATAACAAATATTCGGAACCTCAAAAAATAGAGTATAGAAGAATGAGCGAGGCCGACGCACGTTTTTTCTGGCTGCATCATTGTCGTTCGATAAATCCGCTCCCCTTCGACGAGGAAGAAGAATATCAAAGGTTGTTGACGTCAACAGATTTTTAATATTATGCCGAAAAATTATCCAGCATTCATCATCGACCGCAGCCGCCGTTCTCCGGCGGCTCGATTTACCGACGATTTCGTGGTCTGCACAGACAAGGAGGTCGGATTTATCGCCCGTGGCTATCTTTTGCCGAAAAGCCGCCGGGACGCACATATCGCAGCGTTGCAGGCGGACGGTAAGACTTTCATTACGAAAACGTTCGAGGATTCGACGACGGTCGTATTAGAAGTAGTGGAATATTTTCATACACCCCTTGCACATCCGAACCGCGTGCCGCCGCTGTTGAAAAAAGCGCTAAGAGCATATATTTTCGGAGAAATGGAAGCGGTCGGCGGCGGTCGCGGCGGATACGATGAACAAATAGCCGCGATAGACGACGTACTGCGGACGGCTCTCTCCCAGCGGGAGCGCATGGTCGATGCACAGGGCGAGGCGGGGGCGGAACGCTTCATAAACGCACTTCGTGCAGCTCGCGGCACAGTAGCGTTGATGCAGAAAATCACGAAAAGCGAATAGCCGATGACCGAGAAAAAAAAGAAAGACGGCCGGGGCGGCTACCGTCCCGGCGCCGGTCGTAAACCGATAGGCGACCGGGCCGGGGTCTGCATATCCTTCAAGGTGCCGGAAGAGGTTCGGGATGAAATCCGTGCCCTTATCCGTCGGAGGGGAATACCGAGCGCCGTGTTTCTCATCGAGGCCCTCCAGCTGATGAAGGAGCGTTACGGCGATACGACGCCGGAGCAATAACGGCCGTGTTCTTACCGTTTTTTCGCGGCGTCCGCGTCGGTGAACGCGAAGTCGAACGACATGCGGAACTCGCGGATACCGTCGTCCCGCCGGGCCCGGACGCACCGGGAGCGCGTCAGGGGCGAGAATCCCGGCCCGGAGAGGCCCTGTAATGCCTGATACACCGCCTGGAGCAGGTCGAACATGGCGAACTCCGCCTGTGAGGCGGGGGCCTGGAAAGAGCCGTTGAAAACGCGGTTATCGGCCACGCGGACGGTGAGCGACGCCTCTCCCTGCTGGAAGCCCCGACCGCTGTCTGAATAGCGTACTTCCTCCGCGTCGAGCAGGACGCAGGGAAAGCGCACGGGCGGCTGGTTGAAAAAATCGAGCTGTCCCCAGTCCTCGGCCGTATAGCGCAGGTCGGGGACGGTTTTCAAGGCCTCTTTTACGGCCGTTAAAGTGTCTTTAATCATACTTGAAAAAGGATTATTTGTGTGTCATTTTGGTGAATTTCGGGTCGATGTTTTTCGCTACCCATTCGCGCACGTTCCGTTCGCAGGTATCGCGGACGATGCGTCCGACGGCGGGATGGTCGCCGACGACCTGACGCCGGGGGATGTCGAACTCCGTTTTCTTAGTCAGGGCGAGGGAGCGGTAATAGGCGGCGGTGCGGCTTTTGCGGTCGGCCCGTTTGCCGGTAGCCCCTTCAGGCGGGACGTTGCGGTAGTACATCGCCCAGAAGTAGCGGCGCATTGCCGGGGTAACGGGCACTTTTCCGCCGCGGTTGTGGATGCTGAAGTAGGGCAGCTCGGAGGAGAAGTAGAGGGAGCCGCGGGCGGCGGTACACCGCAGGGAACGGCGCATGGCTCCCGACACGACCAGCAGGGTGCCGCGTCCCGTATCCATTTTCCGCGCCGGCCAGGGC
>OOBN01002096.1_pt1 | contig 12905 bp, 10 predicted proteins | sample 1671091 | NCBI WGS metagenome assembly OOBN01 (sample SAMN06348121, study PRJEB24527) | human gut metagenome | biome: human gut; feature: ankylosing spondylitis patient; material: feces | host: Homo sapiens | place: China | collected 2015-10 | reverse complement strand
ACGAGATTCAAGTGTGACTGGAGTTCAGACGTGTGCTCTTCCGATCTTACAAGATCTTCCGATGGAACAATTTGAGATTTCAACAGCGATCATAGAACATGCAAAGCAAAGTTTAGGAACAGAATTAAACGAGAATATTTATGTGACATTAACAGATCATATTCATTTTGCGATTCAGCGATATGAAGATCATATGAATTTTCCAAACCCGATGCTTAGGGAAGTAAGATTATTTTATGAGAAAGAATTTGCACTTGGAGAATACGCATTAGGAATGATCAAACAGCGATTGAATATATCACTCCCATTAGATGATGCGGCATCCATTGCTTTACACATCGTGAGTGCAGAATTTGATACAAGAGTCAAAGATACTTTAAAGATCACTGAATTTTTAGAAGATGTTATGGAACAGATAAAGAACTACTTCCATTTGGAGATCGATACCCAGTCATTGAGTTATGAACGGTTTATCACACATTTGAAGTTTTTATCCAGAAAGTTATTTGCGTCAGAACGAATGGATGATATGAACAATGATGTACAGGAGATGATCCAGAAGATCTGTCCGGAAGAATATCAGTGTGCAGGATATATTAAGACTTTTATTAAAGAAAGATACAAAAAAGATATGACATCAGCAGAAGTTGCATATTTAACGATGCATATCGAGAGGATCAGAAAAAGCAGTATAGAAAAAGGAGAAGAAGATGTTTGATTCATTAAAGAAGATGTTTGAGAAGAACGCAAAGACAATTTCATTAAAAGCAGTAGAAGATGGGAGAACAATCCCAATGGACGAAGTCAATGATCAGACATTCGCTCAGGAATTATTAGGACCAGGAATCGCAATTGTTCCATCCAATGGAACAGTCGTTTCTCCGATCAATGGAACGATCGCCACGGTAATGGATACAAAACATGCAGTCTGTATTCAGGGAGAAGACGGATTAGAGCTGATCGTTCATGCAGGACTTGATACCGTGGAATTAAATGGAAAGTACTATCAGACATATAAAGAAATTGGAGATCAGGTAAAGGCAGGAGACGTTTTGTTGGAATTTGATCTTGAAGAGATTACAAAGGCGGGATATGACGTCACAACGCCGATCGTAATAACGAACTTAGGTGATTATAAGATCACGAAGTGTTTGACAGGACAACAAGTAAAAGCAGGGGAAGAGGTGATACAGTTAACAAAACAATAACAAAGATGAGTAACTAAAAGAGAAGGAAAAGAACATGAAAAACTTAAAGTAAAAATGAAAGGGGACAATCTATATGAAATTTTTACAAAAATTAGGAAAAGCGTTAATGCTTCCAGTAGCATGCTTGCCAATCTGTGGTATTTTAATGGGAATCGGATATGCACTGTGTCCTGCAACCATGCAGGGTGGTGATATCACAGGTATTGGAAACCAGATCGGATTCTTCCTTGTAAAGGCAGGGGGAGCATTGATCGACAACATGGCATTACTGTTTGTTATCGGTGTCGGTGTTGGTATGGCAGAAAAACATGATGGAACGGGTGGCCTGGCAGCTTTAGCATCATGGCTGATGATCACAAATTTGTTATCTACAGCAGTAGTAACAACAATCATGCCATCTATTGCAAAGAATGCAGATGCAACACTTGCATTTGATAAGATTTCCAATCCATTTATTGGTATCTTAGCCGGTGTGATCGGATCTATGTGTTATAACAAATTCAAAGATACTAAATTACCAGATTGGTTATCATTCTTTAGTGGTAAACGTTGCGTAGCAATTATCGCTGGTGTTGTATCTATCATTGTATCAGTTGTATTACTGTTTGTATGGCCAGTTGTATTTACAGCATTGATCACAGTTGGTCAGTCTATTGCCAAGATGGGAGCTGTTGGAGCTGGTATTTATGCATTCTTAAACCGTCTGTTGATCCCAACAGGATTACATCATGCATTGAACAATGTATTCTGGTTTGACACGATTGGACTCGGAGATTTAACTCATTTCTGGGCAGGAGAAACATCTAAGAATGTATCATGGAGCCTTGGAATGTACATGTCAGGATTCTTCCCATGTATGATGTTCGGTATTCCAGGAGCAGCATTAGCAATGATCCAGACAGCAAAGAGTAACAAGAAAAAGATTGCCATCGGTTTAGTAGGATCCGCAGCTCTTTGTGCATTTGTCTGTGGTGTAACAGAACCATTTGAATTCGGATTTATGTTCTTAGCACCAGGTTTATATGTTATCTACGCAATCCTTTACGGAATCTTTACAACGATCACAACACTGGTAGGATTCAGAGCAGGATTTAGTTTCTCAGCAGGAGCAACTGACCTTGTATTCTCATCTTCCTTACCAGCAGCACAGAAGACATGGATGATCATTCCTTTAGGAATCGCAGCATTTATCGTATTCTATGTAGTATTCCGTATCGCGATCACGAAATTTGATCTGAAAACACCAGGTCGTGAAGATGATGATCTTGATGAAGAAAATATTACATTAGCCAATGATGATTTTACAGCAATGGCAGCAGTCATCCTTGAAGGATTAGGCGGAAGTGCCAATGTTAAGAGTATTGATAATTGCATCACAAGACTTCGTCTGGAAATCAATGATGATAACAAAATAGATGAAGCGAAGATCAAATCCTCAGGAGCAGCAGGAATCATTCGTCCAGGAAAAGGTAACATTCAGGTTATCATTGGACCAAAAGTTCAGTTTGTTGCAGATGAGATGGAAAAATTATGTAAATAAGCCTTTATTGTTATTCATAGTTTTCTCCGAAAACGGGCCGGTGATATGCCGGCTCGTTTTGTGTTGATAATTGACAGTGACAGAATGGTCTTGCAGGAGATGATTATTAACTTGAAAGTACATTCAAAAATATGATCAAACAAAAATGCACCGTGAAGGAAGAATCAGTTTCAGTAAAACAGGGCAAAAAAGCCCTGTTTTATTTGATTGTATAGTATCAGACTGCTAAAATAGAATCAGAAAGAACAATACAAATGGGTAACGGAAATCGAGGTAATATAATGATTATAAAAAATGGACTGGTATTCACACCAGAAGGAAAATTTGAGAAAAAAGATCTCTATGTAGAAGGAGAATACGTAGCGAAAGAAACAACGGACAACAAAGAAGTAGAAGCTGAAGGATGTTATGTGATACCGGGACTTGTCGATATTCATTTTCATGGATGTGTCAGACATGATATGTGTGATGGAACCGAAGAATCCATTCAGGCACTGGCTGATTATGAAGCAGCCAATGGAGTATTGGCAATCTGTCCTGCGACAATGACGATTCCAGAAGAAGAACTATTTCAGGCAATGAAGGCAGCAAAAGGACATAAGAATGGAAAAGGTGCAGATCTTGTCGGAATCAATATGGAAGGGCCTTTTATAAACAAAGAGAAAAAAGGTGCACAGAAAGAAGAGGACATCAAGCTGGCAGATGTTGAATTATTCCATAAACTGCAGGAAGCAGCCGGTGGATTGATCAAATTAGTGGATCTTGCTCCAGAGACTGAAGGAGCTATGGATTTTATCAATCAAGTGAAAGATGAAGTACATGTATCAATTGCACATACGATGGCTGATTATGATACAGCAAGTGAAGCAATCAGAAGAGGTGCCGATCATATCACACATTTGTATAATGCTATGCCGCCGTTAAATCATAGAGAACCGGGGGTTATTGGAGCAGCAAGAGACAGTGATTGTTATGTAGAACTGATCTGCGATGGAGTTCATATTCACCCATCCTGTGTCAGAGCAACCTTTGAAATGTTTACAGACAAGAGGATCGTACTGATCAGTGACAGTATGATGGCAACGGGAATGGAAGATGGACAGTATGAATTAGGCGGACAGCCAGTGACTGTAGTAGGAAACGTTGCAACACTGACCGAAGGAGGAGCCATCGCAGGTTCTGCAACAAACCTAATGGATTGTATGAGAACGGTAGTCAAAGAAATGCATATTCCATTCGAAAGTGCAGTCCGATGTGCAACTTTGAATCCAGCAAAATCCATTGGAATTGATGATAAATATGGAAGCCTTGAAGAAGGAAAATATGCGAATGCAGTAGTTTTAGATAAAGATTTAAATATTGTATCTATCATTCAGAAGGGGCAGGTAAAATAAGGAATATCAATTGAGATAAGAAAAAGAATTCTGTGTAGGCAGGATTCTTTTTTTATACAGGAATTCATAAAATGATAAAAACAAAGGGAGCAGAAAAATGCTTCGAAAAATCACGATCATGATCTTTCTGATCTTAACAGTAGTCTGGTTTACAAATAGTGACAGTATCCAGCCCGCCAGAGAATTTATACAAAACAACATTTATGTCTGGAGTGAAATGCAAGAGGAAAAACTTCCAATCTATTGTGTAGATACGCAGAAAAAACAAATAGCACTGACATTTGATACTGCATGGGGGAATGAAGATATACCACAGATTCTCAAAATATTAAAACAGGAAAATGTAAAAGCAACTTTTTTCTTCTGTGGAGACTGGATCAGCAAATATCCAGCTGATATCAAAACAATCTATGAGGAAGGACATGATATTGCAAGTCATGGAGATCATCATAAATACATGACAAAATTAACAGACAAACAGCAGCAGGAAGAAATTCAAGGAGTGACACAGAAGATTCAAGGATTGTTAGGTATCAAAATAGATCTTTTCCGGGCACCATATGGAGATTATAACGAATCTGTCGTAAGGAATGCAAGAAAAATGAACTATTATATGATCCAATGGAACGTAGACAGCCTAGACTGGCAAGAGCCAACGAAAGAACAGTTAATTAAGAAAGTTTGCGAACACAAAAATTTATCACCTGGAAGTATCATTCTGATGCATACAGGAACGAAATGTACCAAACAGGCATTAAAACAGATCATTAAAAATATCAAAGCAAAAGGATATGAGTTTGTACCAGTGTCAAGATTGATCTATCGAAGAGATTACCGTATTGATCCAACAGGGAAACAGATGAAACTATGAAATATCAAAGAGGTATCGAAACAAGCATCGAAATCCTATTAAAACACTCGAAAATCTTGACAATCAAATAACAAATAATACATAATAAAAAGAAACGCATAATTTCATGGTAATCTGTATATGCAGATCTTAAGCCGGAATACTTGCCATGATCTAAGGATATACTTTGCGAGCGACGAAGTCGTCCTCATGGTGCCAGAATGACAAAAGATAAGATGATAAAATGTAGTCTTTTTAGAAATGAATAAGAATGCATGTCTTTTTGTTATGTAAATAAGCCAGAGTAGATCCTTTTATGCTGTATACGTGGGAGGATCTATTTTTTATGAAAAAATATATGGTATGGCTGATTTCTGCATTGATGGCAGTATCGATGACAGCCTGTTCAAATGCACAGAAAAAAGATACAAAAGATCAGGCACAGATAACAACGGCAGCAAAAGAGAATGCAACGCAGACAGAAGCAGCAAAGACAATAAGTAAAAAAGAGAAGAACGAAAAGAAAAAAGATAAAAAGAAATCACAGAAGAGTAAGAAAAACAGCAAAAAGACAAAAAACAGTACAGCAAAAAAGAAAGAGACAAGCACAACAACAGCTAAAAAGAAAAAAGTAAAGAAGAAAAAAACAAAAGAAAAGACAACAAAGACAAAGAATACAAAAGAAACAACAAAAACAACAACAGCCAGTAAAAATGAATCAACAGTACAGACGGCAGAGAATCAGACAACAGAAGCAAAACAAGAACAATCTTGTGAATTTCTGATCAGCTGTAAAACAGTTCTCTCTAATAAAAGTGCATTGCAATCCAATTACCAAGTTCCAGCTGGCGGGAAAATTTATGAGAAGAAGATGGAGTTTGAAGAAGGCGATACCGTGATGGATGTTCTCAAAAGAACAGGAGTAGATATTGATGTTTCTAAAGGATATGTAGCAGGAATTGACGGTTTATACGAATTTGATTGTGGAAAAAACAGTGGATGGATGTACCGTGTCAATGGTAAGTTTCCAAACTATATGGCAGGGAAATGTAAGCTTCATGATGGGGATAAAGTGGAATGGCTGTATACCTGTGTCAGAGGAGATCTGTAGATGATCAAGGCATTAAAAAGAGCCCATCCGTTCGTTGTATTTACTTATTTTACAGGAATGTTTTTGCTGGCACCATTTAGCAGACATCCATGGATGACAGGAGTGCAGATGATCTGTTTATGCCTATTGTACTTTTATCATAATCGGAGTTTGAAAAAGTTTTTTCCGTTGATTGCTTTGATCTTGATCGTGGCTGTAACGAATCCATTATTTGTACAAAGAGGAGGAACAATCCTGTATGCAGACACACACATAAGGATCACGAAAGAAGCATTGCTTTATGGAATTCATTACGGATGTGTATTAGTAAATCTTTTACTGGTCTTTTCAATCTTTAACCAATATATAAAGAAAGAGCAATGGATCTATTTATCAGGCAGATTCTTCCCTAAACTTGGTGTCGTAACATCCATGGCATTTGGATTGATCCCAAGATATCAAAACCATGCAAAGAAGATTTTAAACACACGAAAATCCTTAAAATCAGAACAGGCTGTACAGCGTGTCATGAATACAGTGTCAATGGAAACGACATGGGCATTTGAGTCTTCGATGGATCAGTTGGATTCGATGAGTGCAAGAGGTTATGGAATTGGGAAACGAACGCATTTTCATTTATTTAGGTGGGAGAGAAATGACTGGATTCATATCGTGGAGATTGTGATTTTGATGATATTAAACCTCTGGGCATACATCCACTATTATTCCAGATTTTTCTTTTATCCGATGATCATTATGCCAGCATTTCAGATGAGAGATCTGTTGTGGATGTTTATGATGGCATTTCAGTTTTTATTACCATGCATGTGGAAGGAGAATTTTGATGTACGAAATTAATAATTTAACATTTCGATATATGTTATCGGATAGAAATTCTCTAGAGCAAGTATCATTAAAAATTAAAAAAGGAAAGATCACTCTGATCGCAGGGCCAAGCGGCAGTGGAAAGACGACGTTGTTAAGACATTTAAAAAAAGAACTGCTGCCCAAAGGTAAAAGATCTGGAAAAGTTTTATATGATGGGCAGGAAATAGAACAATTGAAAGACTTGCAGTCTGTAAAAGAAGTTGGGTATTTATTTCAGAATCCATCAGCCCAGATGGTAATGGATACCGTATGGCATGAGATCGCATTTGGACTTGAGAATCTCAGAATGCCTTATGAACAGATGAAGCGAACAGTAGCCGAGATCGTTAATTATTTTGATCTGCAGAAAATATACCATGAAGATACAGACAAGCTATCTGGCGGACAAAAACAATTGGTGAATCTGGCAGCAGTTATGGCAATGCATCCGAAAGTATTGATTTTAGATGAGCCAACCGCACAGTTGGACCCAGCGGCAAGGAAAGATTTTCTTGTGATGCTTCAGAAAATACATAAAGAATTTGGTTTAACGATTATTTTAACATCGCATAACTTGGAAGATGTGATGGAAATGTCAGATGAATGTGTGATCTTAGATGATGGAAAAGTTATCGAACAGGGAAATCCGAAAGAGGTTGCAAGACATCTTCAAAAAATACATCATCCATTGGAACAGTCTCTACCACAGATTCTTCGGCTAGAAGAGAAATTTCAGATAGAACTGACCTTTTCGATGGAAGAAGCAAGGGAACAGATCAGGAAAAAAGAATATCAGTTGATAAAGAAAACACATTTTGAAGGAAAAACAGTTTTTTCAATTTCACATTTATATGCAGGGTATGAGAAAGGAAAGGATGTTCTTTCGAATCTGTCAGTCGAAGTTAAAGAAGGTGAAATCTTTGCAGCTGTCGGAGCAAATGGAAGTGGAAAATCAACGCTTCTTTCTTGTATGGTAAAGCAGATGAAATTTGATGGAAAATTAAAATGCAAGAAAAAAATCGTCTATATGCCACAAGATCCAACACTATTGTTTGTAAAAGATCAGTTGTTTGAAGACCTTTTGGAGATGGGAAAAGAAAAAGAAGTAAAAATCGATAAATTATTGGAAATGGCGGATCTAATGAGAGAAAAGAAGTCACATCCATATGATCTAAGTGGAGGACAGCAGCAGATGGCAGCGTTGATCAAAGTATTACTTGCAGATCCAGAAATCTTGCTGTTAGATGAGCCGACCAAAGGAATGGATCGGGAACACAGCAGGAAGTTTGGAGACCTTTTACGCAAACTTACAGATCAGGGAAAAACGATATTTATCGTATCGCATGATCTGGAATTTTGTGCTGAGTATGCTGACCGCGTTGGAATGATGTTTGATGGGAAAATTGAGGGAATTGATGAGCCATCCAAGTTTTTTGCACAAAATTATTTCTATACGACAGAGTGTGCAAAGATTACGAGAGATTTTGAGAAAGTGATCATTCTGCCACAGGAGGTGGTAAGCGTATGTTAAATGCGGTGATCATTTTTATGGTGTGTATATCATGTATTCCATACTATTTTAAATATGAAAAGAAGAAACCACAGACAAGAGAAAGTGTCGTGCTTGCGGTGATGATCGCATTGACGGTTGCATCCAGAATGTTATTTGCATTTTCACCAGGATTTAAACCAGTTAGTGCAATGGTGATCATCTGTGGTATGGCATTTGGAAGAGAATCTGGCTTTTTATGTGGATCTTTAAGTGCTGTGGTATCGAACTTCTTTTTTGGACAAGGACCATGGACTCCATTTCAGATGCTTGCATGGGGAATGATCGGATGGATCTCAGGAATTTTAAATCAGAGAAAATGGTTGGAAAACAGTAAGATACTGTTAACGATTTTTGGGATTCTTTCAGGAATTTCATATTCTTTTGTGATGGATATCTGGACACTTCTGGCAGCAGAAGATGGATTTCAGTGGATGCGGTATGTGGCAGTATTAGGAACTTCGGTTCCAGTGACGATTGAATACTGCGTATCGAATGTGATATTTTTATGGATTTTAACACCTGTTTTTGTGAAGAAACTAAACAGGGTTAAATATAAATATGGTTTCTTCAAAGATGAAGAAGTCAGGAAACTAATCAATCAATGAGACATAACAAGGAGGAATTTATGAGAACGATGAAACGTGTAGCGGCAGTGGCATTGTCTGTTGTCGTGCTGATGACATCAGGGGTTAGTGCAAAAGCAGCAGTGACGGATGTGCAGCCAGCGAAGAGTAGTAGTGAGGCGGTGCTTAAGTGGGCAAAGAAAGTTGGAGAACCATTTGATGAGAAAACATATGCAAATAACACAGTATCTAAGATCAAGTTGGTTGGAAACTACCTTTATGTAGCAGATGATGCAAAACATCGTATCATGAAAATTGATAAGAAAGATGGAACAATTTTAAAAGAACAGAAATATTGTGATGAATCTTATATTCAGGGATATGTCAGCAGTATTGGATATGGAGATGGTAAGGTTTATGTAGGATACGACAATGGTCGTGTACAGGCATTTGATGAGAACACATTAGAATCTTTATGGATTACAGATGAAAATAAGAATGCAATTAACTCTGATTTCGTATTTACAAATGGAAAATTATATTTTGGGACAACAGCCAAGACAACAGATTGGTATGATAATGGTGCACCATTTTCTTATTATGTTGTAACGACATCAGATGATGATAAAACAAAACCTGATGAAGAAAAAACAATGAAAAAAGTAGTAGAATCTAAAACAGGAAAATTTTATTTGAAAAAAGGTGTAGTTCTTGGAAAATACATTGTTATTTCTGATACAGCAGGAACTTTAACAATGATCGATACAACAAATGATAAAGTTACAGATACAAAGGATATTGGAGAAGCTTTTTCTGGTAATATCACTTATGATGAAATGACAGGAACAATTTATTTTGTAGCAGGAACAAATGATCTGTACGGTATCAAAGTATCAGCTGATGGAAAATTAAAAGATGAGAAAAAAGTCAGATTATATGAAACAGGATATTCCTCAACTACACCAGAAGTATATAATGGAAAAGTTTATGTATCTGGATCAAAAGGAAAAGCATTTCAAGATAAAGGATATATGGCAGTTGCAGATGTAAGTTCTGATAAGTATAAAGTAAATTATACAGTAGAATTATCTAATTATTCTCAGTGTGAACCAACAATTGTAAAAACAGGGGAAAATTCTGTGCGTGTATATTTCACAATTAATGATGAACCAGGTGGAATTTATGCAATTGAAGATTCAAAAGATGCAACATCAGCAACATTGGAAACAGTTTATGAACCAACTGGGGACATAAAGAATACAGGATGTATGAGTGATGTAGTGGTTGATGAAGATGGTACAATTTATTTTGCAAATGATTCTAAATATATTATGTCAGTAGGCAAAAAAGTTGAAGATACAAAAAAATCAGATGTAATCACAGTAAAACCAGTCACAAAAACAGTAAAAAGTACAAGAAGCGTAAAACTGACATGGAAAAAGAAAAAATCCGCCAAAGGCTATGTCATTTACGCCAAAGCAGGAAAAGGTAAATACAAAAAAGTAACAACCGTAGGAAAGAAAACATCAAAGACGATCAAAGTCAACAAAGACTCATCCTACAAATTTAAAGTAAAACCATACAAACTAACAAAGAAAAACAAAAAGAAATATTTTAAAGCCTATGCAGCCAAAGCCAAATTCGGAAGCAAGACAGTTAAAGTAACATTTAAAAATGTCACAGGATATGCAAGCTACAAAGTGCAGATGAAAGCAGAAAAAGCAGCATATAAGACAGTAAAAACAACAACCAAAGGCGGAACGATCACATATACAAAGAAAAAAGCCAAAGTAGGAACAACTTACAAATTCCGCTTAAAAGGAATCAATAAGGTAAATGGAAAAACTGTTTCCGTAACAATCAAATAGAAGTACTGGATAAAATACAAAAAAGGGCTTGATTTTCAAAAAGAATCATTGTATCCTATAACCAGTGAAGTTACTGACAAGGGCGTCAAACAATTAGTTTCATATTGTTTGTCGCCCCTTTTTTTCTACTATCAGTTAGATAATAGAAGAAAAATATATAGATTATGCTTCAAATGTAAGAGAAGAAAGGAAGAACTCTATGAAGGAAAAAATCAATGTATCAGAAATCTTCGGATCCCACGTATTTAACGACAGTGTTATGAAAGCACGTCTTCCAAAGGCCGTTTACAAAGATCTGAAAAAGACAATCGAAGAAGGAACAGAATTAAATCCAGCAATTGCAGACGTAGTTGCGAATGAGATGAAAGAATGGGCTATTGAAAAGGGTGCTACACATTATACTCACTGGTTCCAGCCATTAACAGGTGTGACAGCAGAGAAACATGACGCTTTCATTAACCCAACAGACGATGGTAAAGTTTTACTTGAGTTCTCAGGAAAAGAACTGATCAAAGGTGAACCAGATGCATCTTCATTCCCATCTGGTGGATTAAGAGCAACATTTGAAGCAAGAGGATATACAGCATGGGATTGTACATCACCAGCATTTATCAAAGAAACAGATAATGCTTGTATCTTATGTATTCCAACAGCATTCTGTTCATACAAAGGTGAAGCATTAGACAAGAAGACACCACTTCTTCGTTCTATGCAGGCATTAGATATCCAGACAACAAGATTATTAAATGTATTAGGAAATAAGAATGTGAAACGTGTTAGCACATCCGTTGGACCAGAACAGGAATATTTCTTAGTTGATGAAGAAAAATATAAACAGAGAAAAGACTTGATCTTCACTGGACGTACATTATTCGGAGCAATGCCTCCAAAAGGTCAGGAAATGGATGACCATTACTTTGGAATCATCAAACCAAGAATCGAAGGATTCATGAAAGATTTAAATATCGAAGCATGGAAACTTGGAATCAGTGCGAAGACAGAACATAACGAAGTAGCTCCAGCACAGCACGAATTAGCACCAATCTATAACTCAAACAACGTGGCAACAGACCACAACCAGTTATTAATGGAAACAATGAGACGTGTAGCAAGACGTCATGGATTAAAATGCTTACTTCATGAGAAACCATTTGCAGGAATCAATGGATCAGGAAAACATAACAACTGGTCTATGGTAACAAATGAAGGAAAGAACCTGTTAGATAAGAAATGTGACATTCGTAAATTCCGTGAAGAGGTTGGTATGGTATTTCAGAGATTCAATCTGTTTCCATTAAAGACGGTTGCGGAGAATGTTATGATGGCACCGGTTCTTATCAAACATATGAACAAAGAAGAAGCGCATGAAAAAGCGCTGGAACTTTTGGATAAAGTCGGATTAAAAGATAAAGCAGATGTCTATCCAAGTACACTTTCCGGAGGACAGCAGCAGCGAGTTGCCATAGCAAGAGCACTTGCAATGGAACCGAAAGCACTTCTTTTTGATGAACCGACATCCGCACTGGATCCGGAACTGGTAGGTGATGTACTGGATGTTATGAAATCCCTGGCAAAAGAAGGAATGACGATGATCGTTGTGACACATGAGATGGGATTTGCCCGTGATGTGGCAGACAGAGTTATCTTCATGGCTGATGGATATGTAGTAGAAGAAGGAAAGCCAGAACGCATCTTTACAGCTCCGAAAGAGAGAAGAACACAGACCTTCCTGTCACGTATTCTTCCGGCAACTGCATAGAATACAGATTAGAAAATCAATAACAGAGACGCTTAACTAAATATTGATATACTATCCTTTTGAGGGGCAGGGTGACCTGCCCTTCTCGGTTTGTGTATAATAAAATTCTATATTGACAGAAAAAAATAGTTGTACTAACATCCAAGTAGTTGATGGTACAACTATTTTTGAGTGCGTTATACTGGAGATCAAAGAATGAAAGACGTGCAGGATT
>OOBN01002087.1_pt1 | contig 12938 bp, 11 predicted proteins | sample 1671091 | NCBI WGS metagenome assembly OOBN01 (sample SAMN06348121, study PRJEB24527) | human gut metagenome | biome: human gut; feature: ankylosing spondylitis patient; material: feces | host: Homo sapiens | place: China | collected 2015-10 | reverse complement strand
CTCATCACCACCATCACCAAACGCATGGCCGAGGAGCTGTCGAAATATTTCGACCGCGTGGGCATACGCAACAGATACATACACTCGGATGTCGACACGCTCGAACGCGTACAGATACTCGAGGATCTGCGAGCCGGCATGTTCGACGTGCTGGTGGGTGTAAACCTTCTGCGTGAGGGTCTCGACCTGCCGGAGGTGGGGCTTGTGGCCATTCTCGACGCCGACAAGGAGGGATTCCTCCGCAACGTGCGCTCCATCACCCAGATTGCGGGACGTGCGGCCCGCCACTCGAACGGACACGTCATACTATATGCCGACCACTGTACCGATTCGATGGTTGCGGCCATCGAGCAGAGCAACCGCCGCCGCGAGAAGCAGGTGCGCTACAATATCGAACACGGGATGCTGCCGCGGCAGGCGCAGAAGAGCGGCTCGGGCCAGAACCTTCTTCTGGCGCAGCAGCATCAGGAGCAGGCTGCGGCCGCAAATACGGTACTCTATCCCGCTGCCGAACAGAACCGCATGATCGCGGCCGATGTCGAGACGGCGTACAATGCCGGGGACCTCGACTCGCTCATAGCCAAGGCACGCGAGGATATGGAGCGTGCGGCCAAGTCGCTCGACTTTCTCGCTGCGGCGCGCTACCGCGACCGCATGTACGAACTGCAGAAACTGAAGGAGGAGGCTCGCTGATCCTCCTCAGCAATAACCAAACAATCAAACCAAACACATGAAGAAAAAGACAGCACGACAGGAAACTTCCTGCTTCCGACGCTGGAGCCGCAAAGCCTACGGCATATTTGCCTCGCTCGGCCGCTGCGTCAACATCGGAGTCCTCTCGGTTGGCATGTCGATCATCTCATCTGCGACGGCCGGGGCCCAAGACAGGGGTGCCGATACCACAACCGTCTACCGCTCTGTGGAGATGGAGAGGGTGAGCGTCGCGGGGCGGCAAACGACCTCCTCGCGCAGCATCACGTCGCAGACGCCCGTCTTCAAACGCTCGACGGAGAGCGTCGCGCCCCTGCAGACCATCGAGTCTGCGCTGCGCCTCTCGCCTGCCGTCGACGTACGCGAACGCGGCGGTAAGGGGATTCAAACCGACATCTCAATCCGTGGAGGTTCATTCGACCAGACAATGGTCTCTCTCAACGGCATCAACTTCACCGATGCCAGAACCGGACACCAGTCACATTCACTTCCCATCGACATCAATGCCGTATCGTCCATAAACGTCATCGACGGCGTTTCGGGCGTGGGGGCCTACGCCGGTGCGGTAGATATACGCACCGCCCTGCTCTACCCGCGCTACGTGAGCGTCGAGGCCACGGGCGGCGCATACGACTACTACTACGGTTCGCTTGCGGGCGGCTACACCACAGACCGGCTGTCGCTTCTGGTGACGGGATCGGCACGCCACAGCGGCGGATATACGCACAACACCGACTTCATGAACTACAACGGTTATGCGCGTCTGAGTTATTCGTCGCCGCGGGCAGGGCTCTTCGACATGCAGGTCGGATACCAGAACCGCGCCTTCGGTGCCAACGGCTTCTACTCGCTCTCCTACCCCGACCAGTTCGAACAGACCTCCACGGCGCTGGCGTCGCTGCGGTGGCTGCGGCAGGGCGAGCGGCTGCGGCTCACGGCAAACGTCAGCTACCGCATGAACACCGACCGCTTCGAGCTGATCCGTGGTGACGCCTCAAAGGTTCCATTCAACTACCACATCACCGACAACATCGGGGCCGAGGCCGCTGCCGCATACAGCTGGATAGCGGGCGAGACATCGGTCGGCATAGATATGGCCTACAACCATATCCTAAGTACAGTTCTGGGAGAAGAGTGTGCCCCGAAACGTATCCGCGGCATCGAATACAACCACAGCAAGGGGCGCACTACCGTGAACGCCACGCTGCGACACGAGAAACGGTGGCAACGCCTATCGCTCACGGGAGCTGCCGGTGTCAGCCGCTCCGACTACGGGACGGACGCCCTGTGGAACATAGGCGCAGGCTATACGGCGGGGCGATACTGGAGTTTCGATGCGGGCGTGGTGGAGTCGATGCGCCTGCCTACGTACACCGACCTCTATTATACGGCCGCAGGGTACCGCAGCGACCGCAACCTCAAGCCCGAACACGCCCTGACATACCACTTGGCGGCACAGTACGAGCGTGAGGGGTGGCAGGCGGGACTGTACACCTACTACCGCCGCGGCCGCAACGTCATCGACTGGGTCAAGCAGAACATCGAGGACGACTGGCAGTCGATGCAGATTACGCGCATGAACACCCTCGGTGCCGAGCTGTCGCTCGCATACGTCACCTCGGGATGGATGCGCCGCGCCTCGATCGGATACGGATACATACATCAGGACTCCGACAGCAAGGGCATGATCTCGAAGTATGCGTTGGACTATATGCGCAACAAACTCTCCCTGCGGATAGACACGGCGCCGGCACGGCGGCTGACGCTCTCTCTGACGGGGACCCTCTACGACCGTATCGGCTCATACGCGGGCCGCGACGGAGCCGTACACTCCTATTCGCCCTACTTCCTGCTCGATGCCCGCGCGGCATACGACGTATGGAAGATGCGCATATATGTCGACGCCACGAACATAACCTCCACCCGCTACTATGACTACGGCGGATTGCGCATGCCCGACTGTTGGGTCACGGCAGGCGTGATATTCACTTTCAGATAATACGATTCAACAATCAGCGAGAAGGACTGACGCCGATCCCCACATAGGGATCGGCGTCGCTTTTCTTATTTGTATGGATATTATTCCGGATGATATTCATATCATGTCCGGCAAGCCCCGCCACGTTACCGCTTGCGGTCGACAAAGGTGAAGTAGCGCCCCGCAAGATAGCTGTATATGACGCACACGGCCGTCGTGAGCGCCTTGGCGGGTGTGGGCCATACGCCGCACACCTCGACGAAGAGCTTTATGCACACATAGTTCAGCAACAGCGACCCAGCAACCGAGATGGCATATCGCACAACCTGTCCCGACGCCCGTGCATCCGTCACGCAGAATGCCACGTTACGGTTGAGCCAGAAGCCCGTAAAGAATGTAATCGGGAAGACCACGACCAGCGCCGCCACGTGGGGCGATACGACCACCACGCCGAGGTCGATGTAACGCTCAGCCACGACGAAGTGGTATATGAGGAAATACCACATCAGATCGAGCACCATGTTGGCGCCGCCGCAGACAGCATAACGGAACATGCGGCGCGAGACGATATGCGTCAGCGGCCGCACGTAAAACTTGTCTATGATACGTATGAGCGAATCGGCGAGCCTCATTTGACCTCGTATATCCACAGATCGGGATATATGTCCTTATACGATCGGGCGAAAGCGTTGCAGTCGGCACGGCTGTCGCTGCCGAACAGCGCCGCGATAAACTTCCCCTTGAAAGGGACGATGCGGCCATCCATATCCTTTATGTTCTTTTCGGCCATCTCCAAGGCCCGCGTAGCGTTCTGCTCCGTCGAGAAGACACCCGCTACAACCCAGAACCTGTATGCCGTCTTCGCCGCAGCCGTATTTACCGCAGATGAATCAGTCGCCGCGGCCGAACCGCCCGACACCGCAGCGGTCGATTCCGACGCTGCCGTCGAGGCAGTTGATGCCGTTTGGGTTGCAGTCTCCGAGGATATGGCCTCAGCCATAGCCAGCGAATCGCCTGCAACACCCTGTACCGCCGAAGTAGAATCCGCAGTCACCTGTGCCGTCATCTCCGTCTGCGCGTCGCTGCCGACGACGCTTACGCCGCCGAAGAGCTTCTCGCCCCACATCATATATGCCCCGACGCACAGGGCCACGGCTACACATACGCCGCTCACGGCATAGAGCCATACGTTCGAGTGCCGACGCACGACCAGCGTCTTGACACCGCCCGGGTTGATCGCGGCATTGAATCCCGCCTCGGGCGAGAAACTCTTGTCGTTCAATACACCGACGCCGCCGATGGTTATACGCTTGCCCTCGCGCGTCTTGGCAAGCCAGCGGTCATATATGTCGCGTGCCTGCTCCTCGCCGCAGCCCGCGATGGCGACGATCTCGTCTACGATCGAACGGCCCTCGGCCTGCGAGGAGAAGTTCACCGCATTGCGCGGACTCAGAAGTCTATCCTTGGATATGCGTTTGGCACCCTGACGCTCGATATACAGCGTACCCACACCCGGCAGCAGCACTCCCTTACCGCCGATGAGCATGTTATAGATGATCTTGTTAACCTCTTCTACCATTTTCTCTTGCTTTTTTTCTTTCTTGCCGCGGCATGGTCACCCCTACCATCCGTGCCGGACTCCACCGCCGCGGATGTCGTACCATGCACCGTGCGGCCCTTCGCCGTCGGAGGCACCGCCACGGGGAAGGCCCCCTGACGGCTGCGCCATATCATCCATACCCCCGCCAATATGAAGGGTATGCTGAGCAGCTGACCCATATTGAGGGCCATACCCTGCTCGAAAGCCTCCTGATCAGCCTTGATGAACTCGATCAGGAATCGTGTCAGGAAGATACCGATCAATCCCACACCGAATATCATGCCGACATGACGGCGTCCCACGTCGCGGCGGCGGTAGAGCCACAACAGCACCGCGAAGGTTGCAACGTAGCACAACGCCTCATACAACTGCGCGGGATGCAGCACGGGGATCTGCTCCACGGGCATGCCGGGATAGAGACGCACGAACTTGAATCCCCACGGCAGGTCGGTCGCCGCCCCCACGATCTCCGAATTGCAGAGGTTTCCCAGACGCACCAACGCTCCTCCTATCGATACGGGGATCATGATGCGGTCGAGCCACCACACGTACGGCATACGGCACTTGCGCGCCGTGATCCACATGCCGATCAACATACCGATGGCGGCGCCGTGGCTGGCCATGCCGCCGTTGCGTATCTCGGTGATGATGGCCCACGGTTTGGCTATGTAGTAACTGAACTCGTAAAAGAGACAGTGGCCGATGCGGGCGCCGAGGATGGCACCGAGGGTGATCCAGATGAATCCCGTCTCGACGATCTGCGGGCCGAAGCCCTCACGCCGGGCAAAGTATGAGAAGAACCTCTCTCCCAGAAGTATTGTCAAGGCCCACGTGAGGCCGTAGTAACGTATGTCTACCGAGCCGATGGAGAACATCACCGGATCGAAATCCCACACGATATAAAACAGGTCGTTAAGCATCTGTCGGCTGTCGGGTTAGTATCTTTCTGCCGTCTGCGTCACTTCTCCGCAGGCGAGGGCGCCTTCTTGAGCGTGAAGGCGAATGTTGTACCTACGCCCAGCTCGCTGCGCACGTTGATGCGCTCGCCGTGCGCCTCGATTATGTGTTTGACGATGGCCAGCCCCAGACCCGTACCGCCCTGCTCGCGCGAGCGGCCCTTGTCCACACGGTAGAAACGCTCGAAGATGCGGGGTATGTCCTCCTTGCTGATACCCACACCCGTATCCTCAACCTCGACCAGAATCTTGTCCATCATGTCGCGGAACTTGATGCGCGTGGTACCACCCTCCTTGCCGTAGTGTATAGAGTTGATGATAAGGTTCACCAGCACCTGACCTATGTAGTGTTTGTCGGCCGTCACCCAGAAGGGCGAAGGCAGGTAATCGGCACCCTTGACCGAGATGCGGATCTTGCGTTTCGACGCCTCGATCTCCAGCTGGTCGGCTATCTCCTTGGCCAGAGCCACGATATCGAACTTGTCGTTCTTCAGGCGGTTCATGTCGCTCTCGAGCTTCGAGATCGTATCCAGATCGTTCACTATGTTTATCAGGCGGTCGATACTCTTCTCGGCGCGCTCCAGATATTTGCGGTTGATGAGTTCATCCTCGAGGCCGCCGTCCAGCAGCGTCGAGATATAACCCTGAATATTGAATATCGGGGTCTTCAACTCGTGCGCCACGTTACCCAGATACTGCTTGCGGAACTTCTCCGTCTGTTTCAGGCGGGCGATCTCCTTGTCGTTGTCGTCGGCCCATGCCGTGAGCTCCTCCGAGATCTTCTCCACGTGTTTATCCTTGAGTTCGTCGGCTATCTCGGTAGTATGCACATCGCGCGAGAAGACGATCGAATAGATGGGTTTGAGCTTGTAGGCCACATACGACCGTATCGTATAGAGCGAGAAGAGGGCCAACAGCGCGAACACCACAACCGCCACGCATACGACCATCCACCATACAATGCCGCACCACGCCATCACCGCCGCCACGATGATCGTAGCCACCAACGCCAGCAGCAACGATGCGCTCTCCTTAGTTTTTATAGTCATCATAACCTGCAACTTTTATGTTTTCAAACATTTTTTCCGTTCCATCCGGCTCATCCGGCCGCCGGCAAGAGATTCCTTTTATTTCTCCGTTTCTCTCTTCTCCGTTCCGTATTTCCTTCCTCTATTCCTCACCTTACTCTCTTACTCTTCCTCTCCGCTCCTACTTCCGCCCCTTTTTCTCGCCCACACGCACTGTCCGCTCCATGCCTATACGGCCGGCGCTATTTACGCCCTGCGTCCGTCATAGGAGCCTCCGACTACGGTGAACCTCAACACAGACGCAACTGCGCCACAACACGGTAGACACACTCCACATCGTCGACCGCTATGCGGACACTGTCGTATCCATCGTTTGCCGCTTTGAGCGTCAGCACGCGCTCCCCGGCTTCGGCCGCGGGATGTACCTTACGCAAAAGTATATAATTTTGACTTCCGATGACATAAGTACCGCCGGGAATAATCGCCTCGACAGCTATTTTTTTCAGGAATACGATCGTTCCCGGCATTATTTCACCGCTCATGGCCGTATCGTAGCAGCGCATGGCGCAGTCGCAATCCTCTATCACGGGAACCACCATTCCGCACTCCGGCTCCAACTCCTCGAGTCGCAGCAGAGAACGGCCCTGTACATCGACATCGAAAAAAGGGATCTGCCCCGACGACACGGCGCTGACCAGCATCTCGCCCTCGCCCGTAAGCAGCCATCCGACGCTTATTTCGGGGAACTTGTCCACTATGCGGCGGGCCAGATTCTGCGATATCCCGTTTTTGCCGGCCTTGATCTGGTAGAGGTTCTCCGAACGCGACAAACCGATGTAACGCCCGAAATAGTTTATGGTCATGTTCGCCCAACGTATCACGCTCTCCAAGCGCTCCCAATTTTCATTTTTATTTGTCATATAAATTTTTTTTTCGCATCTTTGCACCTGCGGCCTCGTAGTTCAATGGATAGAATTTAAGATTCCGGTTCTTACGATGAAGGTTCGAATCCTTTCGAGGCTACACGTCGGAGGGCTTCAGGCCCTCTTTTTTATACCCCTACGCATTCTCCGTGCCCGCGCCGCGCCCGTCACAAAACAACCCCCGACAACACACGACAGACACATACGTCTGCCATGATAGCGGTTGCTTTGCGCGCGCCGAAGTCACCCCTTTCCCCGACACATCCATCCTTCGCTGCGATGCCGCGCCGCAGACGCAGCCACCACGCTGCCGTCGACGCCTCCGACCTGCAAAGGCGAGCATAACCTTTAATTTTTCAAAGATAGCGAAATTATCCTTACCGATAACAAAAAAAGAGTGGAAAATATATCCTTTCGGCATATTTTATTATTCGCATAGCCACCGTGACGATAACTATGGTCGCATATTCACATGCGCAAGATCTCTACCCGACAAACGAAGCATCACGGCAAGAGATGAATCATTGCGCAGACAGCAGTCGGCTCTGCATGGCCAACCCCGAAAACCGGATCCCGATCCGCCTTTACACTCGACTTACACAATATTCCCAGAATACAACAAGCGCCTCGGCAAAGTCAAATCCGAAAACTGCGTCCCGATCCGCCTTCGCTCTCGGCTTTCACTATATTTCCGGAATATAGGAGGCGCCTCGGCAAAGTCAAATCCGAAAACTGCGTTTTCGGATTTGCCTTTGCCCTCGGCTTTCACTATATTTGTACCCGTCCACCGCGGGAAACGACGACAGCCATAGTCGGCAACCGATGGACACCCTACCGCAAAAGGCATCATGGGCACTGACAGAAACATGCGAAACATAGAGAGCGATCTGGAGTTCGAGAACCGCATCCGTCCACAGGATCTGGAGGCATTCTCCGGACAGGACAAGATCGTCGACAACCTGAAGGTCTTCATCAAGGCGGCACTCATGCGCGGCGAGTCGCTCGACCATGTGCTGCTGCACGGCCCCCCGGGTCTGGGCAAGACCACCCTCGCCAACATCATCGCTCACGAGATGGGGGCACAGCTCAAGGTCACCTCGGGTCCCGTACTCGACAAGCCGGGCGATCTGGCCGGCCTGCTCACGAACCTCAACCCGGGCGACGTGCTCTTCATCGACGAGATACACCGCCTGAGCCCCATCGTCGAGGAGTATCTATACTCGGCCATGGAGGACTACAAGATCGACATCGTCCTCGACAAGGGGCCCTCGGCCCGCTCGATACAGATCGAGCTGGCGCCCTTCACCCTTGTCGGCGCCACCACCCGCAGCGGCCTGCTCACATCGCCCCTGCGTGCGCGCTTCGGCATACAGTGCCATCTGGAGTATTACGACGCCCCCGTATTGGCGCGCATAGTCAAGCGCTCGGCACGCATACTCGACATCTCGATCGACGACGAGGCCGCCATGGAGGTGGCGCTGCGCTCGCGCGGCACGCCGCGTATAGCCAACGCCCTGTTGCGCCGCGTGCGCGACTTCGCCATGGTCAAGGGCGAGGGACATATCGACCTCGGCATCACACGCGTGGCCCTCACGGCCCTCAATATCGACTCGCGCGGTCTGGACCGCATGGACAACCGTATCCTGAGCACCATAATCGAGAAGTTCAAGGGCGGCCCCGTGGGTCTGAATACCATAGCCACGGCCGTGGGCGAGGAGGCCGGGACTATAGAGGATGTCTACGAACCCTTCCTCATAAAGGAGGGCTTCATCAAACGCACCCCGCGCGGCCGCGAGGCCACGGAACTCGCATACCGCCACATGGGCCTTACGCCCGACCGCGGCGACAACACGCTCTTCTGAGAGCATGCCTCCGGATGCACTCCGCAAACAAGACACCCACTTGCCACAAAATGCAAACTACCTAAAACACCCATACGATGAAACACCTTGCAACCATTCTCCTGCTGCTGACGGCCGCCATGACGGTCTCGGCACAGGCGCCGGTCGGGGAGCCGCAGATACCGGTATACCCCTCACTGGGCGACAAAGAATCCTTTTCGATGATCATGGTGCCCGACCCGCAGAGCTATGTCAAGTTTGCGGCCAACCAGCCGCTGTTCGAACTGCAGACGGCATGGATCGCGCAGAACGCCGAGCGGCTGAACATACGCGCCGCCCTCTTCACGGGCGACATGGTCGAGCAGAACAACAAACTCATCGCCGCGGCCATACCCAACCCCAACAACGGCGACCGCACCTCACGGCAGCAGTGGCAGGCCGTATCGGATGCTCTGGCGCGTCTGGACGGCAAGATGCCCTATATCGTATGTCAGGGCAACCACGACATAGGATACATCGCCGCCGAGCACCGATATTCACAGATGCCCGACTACATCTACCCCGAACGCAATTCGGCCTTTGCCGCGACATTGGTGGCCACGGCCCCCAACCATGAGGGCATACACACCATGGAGAGTGCCGCTTACGAGTTCCACGACAAGGCGTGGGGCGACCTGCTCGTCATAGCCTTCGAGTTCGCGCCGCGCGACGAGACGCTGGAGTGGGCACGGCAGCTCATCGAATCGGAGGCCTACCGCAACCATCGCGTCATCATCCTCACGCACTCGTTCCTCGCAACCGACGGCAGCCGTATCGAGAAGGAGGGTTACAAACTCTCGCCCCGCAACTGGCCGCAGGCCGTGTGGGACAAACTCATATACCCGTCGAAGAACATCTGCCTTGTGCTGTGCGGGCATACGGGCGCGCCTCCCAAGTTCGACGCCGCGGGCACGGCCGACTACCGCTCGACCTCGGCGCTGCGGGTGGACAAGGCGGCCGACGGACGCGACATCCCGCAGATGATGTTCAACTCACAGAACGGCGACGGCGACTGGAACGGCAACGGCGGAGACTGCTGGCTGCGCATACTCGAGTTCAAGCCCGACGGCAAGACCATATCGGTAAGCACCTTCTCGCCCCTGTTCGCCATATCGAAACGCACGGCCCACATGGCATGGCGTAACGAAGCGTGCGACCGCTTCGACATCACGGTAGCGCGTCCGTAACATACCGATATTTGCACATTTCGGCATATTTTACTATATTGGCGTGAGAAAATTCCCATGCCATGAAACTGCGCACCCTGATCATTGTGGCGGCGGCCGTCGCCGCCATCGCCTGCGGGACCGGGAAACCCGTGGAGCTTGTCCCCGTCGAACTGCAAACCGTCGCCACGGTCGACCGCATATCCGACACGACCTTCTTCTCCAGCCCGTGGTCGATAAAAGAGAGCAGCGGAGACATATATTTCCTCGATGCCACGCTCAACCGCGTGCTGCGCCTCGACAATGACCTCCGCTTCCGCAACTACATCGGCGCCAAGGGCCGTGCCGACAACGAGTTCGCCATGCCTACGCTAATGGCCATAAGTGATGATTCGGTGGCCGTGTACGACCAGTCGGGCAAGATAAAGTTCTTCTCCGCGGAGGGCAAATACCTCGGTTGCACGCCTCTCGACAAGGATGCCCCGACGGGAGACTTCGCCATGCAGGACGGGTGCATATACTTTCCCACGATAAATGTTGCGCAGAGCGCATTCGTACGACTTTCGGACGGGGTATGCACGCTCTTCGGCACCGTGGACCGTGACGGCGACCCCACCATGCTCTCCATCAAGAACGGCCGCTACATATATATCCACGGCGACAGGATCATCGCCGTATCGCAGTTCTATCCCGAGATAGAGGTCTACGACAGGAAGTCTCTGCAACTCGAGGAGCGCATACCGTATGACGACATACCGCTGGTTCAACAAAATATCAGGCCCGACTACATGCCGTCAAGCCCCTCGGGCTTCGTCGGCATAACACCCGTCATACGCGACTGCTGCGTCCACGGCGACCGCATGTACATGTCGGTACCCGACCGTATAAACGGCAAATACAACTGCAACAAGGTCATCGCGTTCGACATTGGCAGACGCATAAGGCCCACAGCGCTGTACATACTCGGCGACGGCTCCTACGGATCGATATGCGCCGACGACAAGTACATCTACGCCTTTGATATGAAGAACTCGACTATATGCAAGATCGCCCTGCCGTAGACGGCACAGGCATCTGCCATCCGTCCGCAAAGACGGTCGGCCAAACGCAAGGCGGTTCGGAATCAGTTCCGAACCGCCTTACTCTTTGGTTGCCCGCCCATTCACGGACAAGCCGCTCAATATATAATTACACATTCTCCTTATCCTCCGGACAACTCCCGCCCCGGCAGGCGTTGCCTGCACAGAGCGTTTTACGCGAACATTGCGCGGAACTCCTCGAGCGGCATGGGGACAACCTCGCAGGCGCCGATTGCCGTAGGAAAAACGACGTTCAGCACGTCGCCCTCACTCTTCTTGTCCTTCGATACGGCCTTCAGCAGCACACGCATCGCCACGGGCGGCGTCAGGTCGAAGCCCGTACGCTGCAGCAGCGAACATATACGCTCCTTGTCGGCTGCCGAGAGCAAGCCGCGCCGCGCCGCCGCATCGGATATGAGCGACAGCCCGACGGCCACAGCCTCGCCGTGGTTCATCTTCGAGGATGACTTCTCGATGGCGTGCGCCAGCGTGTGCCCGAGATTGAGCTTGCGGCGGTCGCCATGCTCGCGCTCGTCGCGCTCGACGATGTCGGCCTTCACCTTGATGGCCCGATAGACCACCTCGGCCAACAGATCGGGATTCTTCGTCAGCTCCGCCAGCGGCGTAAGCTCCAGCTTCGAGAAGAGCTCCTCGTCGGCGATGATCCCCGCCTTGATCACCTCGGCCATACCGGTACGCACCTCACGTTCGGGCAGCGTGCGCAGCATACCCACGTCGCAGATGACAAATCGCGGCTGCGTGAATGTACCGACCATATTCTTGTAACCGTCGACATTGACGCCGTTCTTGCCGCCGACGCTGGCGTCGACCTGCCCGAGCAGCGACGTCGAGACGAAACCGAACTCCACGCCCCGCATATATGTCGAGGCGACGAAGCCCGCAACGTCGGTGACGATGCCGCCGCCGATGGCCAGCACGAAGGTCGAACGGTCGACCCCCATCGAGATGAATTTCTTGTATATTGCGTCTGCCGTGACCAACGTCTTGCTCGCCTCGCCCAGACCTATGAGCACATGCTCGTAACGGTTCACGAGCGTATGGTAGTGACGGTCGATGTTGGTGTCGGATACAACCACGACCCGCTTGTCGGGCAGCAGACGCGGCAGCAGCTCGCCCACGCTTCCGACGATGACCTCGCTGCTATCCTTGATTTTTATGCTGTAATCCATATTAACCGCCCATTGAATAGGAGAACAAAAATAACACATTTTTATGATTAATTATTAACTTTGCGGCGTTAATTTCAATTACTATGCAAAAACTTCGCAACATAGCTATCATAGCACACGTAGACCACGGAAAGACCACGCTCGTGGATAAAATGATCGTGGCGGGACACCTGTTGCGTACCGACAACAACACCGGCGACCTGATCCTCGACAACAACGATTTGGAACGCGAACGCGGTATCACGATCCTCTCGAAGAATGTATCGGTGAAGTACAAGGACTACAAAATCAATATTATAGACACCCCGGGGCACGCCGATTTCGGCGGCGAGGTAGAGCGCGTGCTCAACATGTGCGACGGCGTGCTGCTTCTGGTTGACGCCTTCGAGGGCACCATGCCCCAGACGCGGTTCGTGCTGCAGAAGGC
>OOBN01002078.1_pt1 | contig 12984 bp, 8 predicted proteins | sample 1671091 | NCBI WGS metagenome assembly OOBN01 (sample SAMN06348121, study PRJEB24527) | human gut metagenome | biome: human gut; feature: ankylosing spondylitis patient; material: feces | host: Homo sapiens | place: China | collected 2015-10 | reverse complement strand
GAACTGGACTACAGATTTCTCGATTTCCAGTTCTTCGATAATACGGGCCGCACGGGAGAGTAGTTGTCCGCTTTTGCTTATGGTGGCGGGGCAATAGATGATATCGGCCTGTCGGAGTTTTTTCAAGCCTTTCAAGGTGATCAGTTCGGGGTCTCCCGGACCGAGCGATACGAAGCAGATGGGGTACGACATGTGCGTTAGAATTATTTGGTGCGCAAAAGTGAGGAAAATTGCGGAACTTTCCAAATCTGCATTCCACAATTGTGGGGATAATTTCCACACTGCCTTTTCCACAGCCCGCTTTTTATTCTTTGGCATGCAATTTGTACTTGATGGAACGATTAGAAAAAGGTAAATAGATTGTTTAAGATTTTAGGTTATGAAGAAGTTTGTATTGATGGTGGCTATGGTGGTTTCGTGTGTCTGTATGGCTCAAAACAGTCATGCGCAGACTGGACGGGATGGGAATACGGATATCGATATGTTGAGTATGAAAAATTTCTATGCGATCGATATCGTCGATGTGGACCTTGCCGCACAGGAAGCGATTTACAACGCTTATGAAAATTGCTTGATCAAAGAGGTGTACAAGTCGAATGGTAGCGGTAGCCCTATCCAGTATAAGGTCTCTCTCGAGACGACTGACCAGCGGAATCTGGTTGTCGCTTTCGACGAAAGCGGCCATGTACTGAAAGTCATGCTAGAAGACGAATATTTGGCGGCTCGTAAGAAAAACTGATTTGTCTGCCACTTTTCTCTTGAAAGCAAAAGTAATATTATTATATTTGCCCTTTGAAACAGGTTTCCCTGTCCTCCTTACAGGACAGGAATGAAAAGGGAACCGGGTGGAAATCCCGGACAGACCACGCTGCTGTGAAACTTCGGTAACATACCGGCAATACTCAATGCCACTGATCGGGGGATCGGGAAGGTGTCCGGGGATGGAAGTAAGTCAGAAGACCTGCCGTTTCGGTTTTGAAGAGTCTCGTCCTCGTGGGGTGGACAACGCTCGCTCGGTTATAATAAAATAATATTGAATATGAAAAAATGCCTGGCAGGATGCTGCCTACTTATGTCGTTGTGTGTCGCATCCTCGTGTACGACCAAAAACAATCAACGGACCGATAAGGTGGAAACGACGGAAGAAAGCGCGTTTTCTGGTGTCCATATTGTACCCGAGTATGCCCGTGGTTTCGTATTATCCTATCGGAGCGGGTATGTCTTGCTGGATATCCAGGACCCGCAGAATGAGGAAAGTACGACTTTTCATTATGCGCTTGTCAGGAGAGGAACGAAACCGTCCGGCATCCCCGGATCGTATACTGTGATCGAGACACCCATCAGAAGTGTTGTCTGTATGACATCTTTGCAGTTGTCCAATTTTATCAAGATGGGCGAACTGGACAAGGTCGTAGGGGTGACCAGTACCCGGCATCTGTTCAATAGGGAGATGAACGAACGTCTCAAGAGCGGGAAGACCGCCAAAATCGGCATAGAAGGGAATTTCGACAACGAGGTGATCATGAGTATGAACCCAGACCTGATCCTTGTTTCGCCTTTTAAACGGGGCGGATATGAGACCTTGAAGGATGTCGGTATCCCATTGATCCCACATTTAGGCTATAAGGAGATGACGCCGTTGGGACAGGCGGAATGGGTGAAGTTCGTCGGCCTGTTGGTAGGACAGGAGCAAAAGGCAAACGAGACATTCGACGCTATCGCGGCCCGTTACAATGAATTGAAGGAGCTGACGGCGGAAGGAAAAGTGAAGAAACGCCCGGTCGTGTTGAGCGGCGAGATGCGGGGCGGTAACTGGTATGCCGTAGGAGGGGAGAGCTTTCTCGCCCAACTTTTCAAGGACGCCGGTGCTGACTATTTCCTCAAAAACGACAAACGTTCGGGAGGTGTGACACTTGATTTCGAAACTGTCTACAACCAGGGTGACGAAGCCGATTACTGGCGCATTGTGAACAGCTATCCGGGTACGTTCAGCTATGAGGCATTGAAGGAGCAGGACCCGCGTTATGCCGATTTCCGTGCCTTCAGAGAGAAAGGGATCATCTATTGCAACATGAAAGATACGCCTTTTTACGAAAGTATGCCGACCGAGCCGGAAGTCGTACTGGCCGACCTGCTGCATATATTCCATCCGGACCTGCTGCCCGATCATACACCTGTTTATTATGCACGGCTCAAATAAGTTGCACGAATGAGACATTCCACTACTTTTCTGATGTCGCTCATCGTAGCGTCTATCCTGGTCCTGATGTTCCTGAATTTGGTGTTAGGGTCGGTGTCTATCCCGTTGAAGTCTGTCTGGAACATTATTTGCGGACTGGGAGACGAGCCGGTGACCTGGCAGAATATCGTCTGGAAATCACGTCTTCCGCAGGCATTGACAGCTTTGGTGGCGGGAGCGGGCCTGGCGATAAGCGGCTTGCAGATGCAGACTGTTTTCCGGAATCCACTGGCGGGACCTTCTGTGCTGGGGATCAGCTCCGGTGCGAGCATGGGCGTGGCCTTTGTGGTACTGCTGAGCGGTAGCCTCGGAGGGGTTGCGCTTAGTAAATTGGGGTTTATGGGAGAAATCGCGCTTTCGATAGCAGCCGTGATCGGTTCGCTCTCGGTGATGGCGTTAATCGTATATGTGTCGCAGAAGGTGAAAGGGAACGTGACGCTGCTGATCATCGGCGTGATGATCGGCTACGTGGCGAATGCGGTGATCGGCGTGCTGAAGTTCTTCAGCGTGGAGGAGGATATTCGCGCCTATGTGATCTGGGGGTTAGGCAGCTTCTCACGTGTTTCCGGCAACCAGATGATGCTGTTTGTTGCGATCATGGCGATTCTGATCCCTTTGTCGTTCCTGTTGATCAAGACGTTGAACCTGATGCTGCTTGGCGACGGCTATGCCCGTAACTTGGGATTGAACATCAAGCGGGCACGTCTTTTGGTGATCACCTCGGCAGGAGTGCTGACGGCGATCGTGACGGCCTATTGTGGACCGGTCATCTTTCTTGGCCTGGCCGTCCCGCACCTGTGCCGGGCCATTTTTCAAACATCCGACCATAGGGTCCTGATGCCTGCCGTCCTGTTTGCCGGTGCCGCATTGGCACTCGTCTGCAACTTGATTGCCCGGATGCCCGGCTTCGAAGGGGCTTTGCCGGTCAATTCGGTGACTGCCCTAATCGGTGCTCCGGTAGTGGCCTCCGTTCTATTCCGTAAACGTAAAAACGAACTGAACGAATGATGAGACAAGATACGATTCATATAAACGATCTCTCTATCGGTTATCGGACAAAGAATGATACCAAGTTGGTGGCGAGCCATATACAGGCCCGGATTTATAGTGGAGAATTAACCTGCCTCTTAGGAGCGAACGGAGTCGGGAAGTCGACGCTTCTGCGCACGCTGTCGGCTTTCCAGCCGAAGCTGGGAGGCGAGATCGCCGTCTTGGGACGTGATATGGACAGTTATTCGGACAAGGAACTGAGCACGACGATCGGTGTGGTCCTGACGGAGAAGTGTGACATCCGGAATATGTCCGTGCGGGAATTGGTCGAGATGGGACGCAGTCCCTACACCGGTTTTTGGGGACGGTTGGACAAGGAGGACAAGCAGGTCGTGGAAGAATCGATCGCCTTGGTACGGATTGAGAACCTGGCCTCCCGCATGGTGCACACCCTGTCGGACGGAGAACGGCAGAAGGTCATGATCGCCAAGGCACTGGCTCAGGAAACACCTGTTATCTTTCTGGACGAGCCGACTGCTTTCCTCGATTTTCCGAGCAAGGTGGAGATCATGCAATTGCTCCACCATCTGACGCGAAGCACGAACAAGACGATTTTCCTCTCCACGCACGATCTCGAACTGGCGCTCCAGATCGCCGACAAGATTTGGCTGATGGACCGGACGAACGGGATTACGCCTGGTACGCCCGAAGACCTCGCCCTGAGCGGCCACTTGAGCGGTTTCTTCGCCCGCAAGGGAATCGTGTTCGACACGGAGACCGGCTTGTTCCGCATCGATAACCGGTATTCGAAAGAAATACGCCTGATCGGGCATGGACAGAAATATGCGATGGTCCGCAAGGCACTCCAGCGGAACGGTATACGTGCCGATCGGCATGTGGAGTCGCCTGTATGGATCGAGACGGGCGATCTGTCTGTCGGTTCCGCATTCCTGATCCACCATCTTGACGGACGTACGCTGGCGGCCGATACCATAGAATCTCTCTTGCAGGAGCTTTCTGTTTGACAAAAAAGCCTAAAAGGAAAAACTTTTCCCACTTCATTTGTTATTTCTATCAAAGAAGAATAATAGAGTCCTCGGAGAAGCAATTGGTAAATTATCCTATACTTTCCGTAACTCGGATAAAATTAAATGATATGAGAAAGTATTTCCTTTATGCTTGCCTGTTGTTCGCTGGCGTGTTTACCGCTTGCGATAACGATGATTCGGACGGGATCGACCCCTCGATCCCTTTTTATCAGAATTTGGGTGTCGAATATAATGTTACGCAGAACCATACCCATATAGGCGCAAATTTCAATAAATATAACAGCGAAGGGGCCAATCTGCGCCTGCCGGCCAAAGGTATTCTCTTTAACGGAAAAGTGCCGGACTTTTTAGGAATGGGAGCTTATATGTATATGCTGTCGGAATCCGGGCTGGACCCGGTCACGTTCACCTTTTCCCGTTGGAAAGACCAGGTCTATACAAACAAGGCCTCTATCGACGATGTCGATCCAATCGCTCTTCCCGAATCCCTGACATCCGTCAAAGGCAATGGCGCAACCATTATCACTTGGGTAGGAAAGCCGATCGGGAAGGACGAGTATGTCCAGGTGCACCTGACCTACAGCGGCGGTGTTTATGATATCAACAATACGCAGGAAGGCGCGACCTCCATCACGCTAAACTTTACGAATCCGACTTCTGCCACCAAAGGAACCCTGTTCTTGAGCCGTGTCAGAGAACTTCCTTTACAGGAGAGCAACGGTGATGCGGGAGGAAAAATCGATGTCTCCTACGTGCAGAACAAGGATGTTACATTTGAATAATCACGCTTGAAAGGTTATTTTCCCACTTTCCGAAATCAGCAGAACGGATAGTTTCCCGTTGGGAAGCAAGGGGGTACAATGCTCTCGGCATTTCTGTAACAGAAGTGGGAAGAAACTTTGTTGTTCGGTCTTGCTGAACAGTTCCCATAGTTCTCTGGCCAGCGTCAGGGAATCTATTTTTTGTACGGACTCTGGTTTGCAACCCGCCTTTGCAGCCAATTCTTTCAGAAAGGCTTTGTTCATGACGACCTTTTTGCTGTGCGTATCCAGTGCTCCTTCCGCTAGTTTGACGGCTTTGCCAATCATGATTCCCATGACGACTTCGTCAAATTGCAGTTCGGCAGCTATTTTCAGTGTCTTTCCGATGAAGTTCCCGTAGTGCACAAACATTTGCGGAGGAAGTTCTTCCGACAGCCGTTCCGACAGGTAGCCTTTCAGGAAACGTTCACTTTTCGCTCCTGAGTTGATGACGAGGCGAGAACATCCTATTGCTTTTGCAACTTCGGCTTCTTTCCGGATCGAGGCGAGAAAGGCATCGTTCGAGAAAGGGCGTACGATGCCGGATGTCCCGATGATCGAGATTCCGCCGATGATTCCCAACTTCGGATTGAATGTCCGGGCAGCTAACTCTTTCCCTCCCGGAACGGAGATCGTGACGACCACCTCCTTTATCTTGCCGGACAGGCCGTTTTCCTCCAGTATTGTTGTCAATTCTCCAGTAATCAGACGGCGGGGAGTGGCGTTGATGGCTGGTCCTCCAATTTCGAGGCCGAGGCCGGGAAGCGTCACCGTTCCTACTCCTTCACCAGCCCGGAACAGGAAGGCGGGGGTAGGGGATTGCCCAGCCTGTAACTCGATACGGGCGATAACGGAACAGCCGTTTGTCACGTCCGGATCGTCGCCGGAGTCCTTTATAACCGTGCATAGGGCGGCGTTGTCCGCCCATTCGGTAGCGGCGACAGGGAGCATGATCTTTTCCCCGGAAGGGAGCGTGATGCAACTAACGGTTTGTTCCGTTCGGTTCAGGAGGGCGACTAAGGCGGCTTTGGCGGCAGCCGTAGCACATGTGCCGGTCGTGAAACCGCTCCGGAGCGGGAAGAAGCCGGGAGCGAGGCGTTCGATGGCTTTACGAAGTCCTTCCATGCCTTGCACAAAAGTGAAACTGTCAGGCAGGGGAGGGCGTTGTATGACATAAACGGGAATGCCGCAGGCTTGTGCTGCTTCGACCTTTTCCTTGAAATATCCGCTTTCCCCACTTTCCTTTGTCAGTACGGCATCTGGATGAAGCTGGTCCAGCAGCTTCTTCTCGTCTTCTCCTTCATGGAAAAAAATAATCCGTTCCTTTGGGAATCCGTCGGATTCAGCCAGCGAAAGAGACTCTTTCCGGTTCAGGATACGGAACCAGCAGGGCGTCTGCTCCCAGTAAGGACGCAGTTTCGCAATGGTCTTGACGCCTGTCAGGGCCAATAGGTTGCAGATCCCGTCCGCACGTAGGCGGTCGATGGCGGCGGCATAATCCGTGCACCATATCAACCGCTTGTCATGTGCGGGGTATTGCCTTTCCAACCGGACGACCGGAATCCGGAGACGGGAGGAAACCTTTGCAAGCGTCCGATGCAATCGGATGGCGAAAGGGTGGGCGGCATCGACTAGCAACGAGATTTTTTTCTCGCGGCAGAATTGTGCCATCTTTTCTTCGTCCATACCACCGGTGAGGCGAATGGCATGAACGGCTTCTATCGCCTGTTCGTTGCCGACTGTCGAGTAGTAGTAGGGTTTGCCAGCGCTCTCGACGACTTGTACGGCCTTGCGGCCTTCGGTTGTTCCTCCTAAGATCAGTATCATAATGTTTCTGTTGTTCTCTTGTCTTTACCGGTAATATAGCAGGGGGGCATCCTCTCTGGTGAGTACTTGCCTGGCAGCTATGAGGTATCATGCCTGATAGCTATGAGGTTCCGTACCTCCTACTTATGAGGTATCATGCCTCATAGGTAGGAGGTGGCCCCTCACTAACGGCGGTACAGATGTTTGAACTCCTCGGCGTAGAGACGTGATACCCCCGTGCGGTTGTCTATGGCATCACCGACGACTAACAAGGTCGTCAGTGTCAGATTGTTTTCTTTTACGATCTGTTCCAGGTCTTTCAATTCGCCTCGGTAGATGCGTTCGTCTTTCCAGGTCAACTTGTAGCAGGCGGCTACCGGTGTCGTTGGCGGGTAATGTTCCAGAAGTTCTTTCTGGACTTGTCCGGCAATGCCGGCGCTCAGGAAGATGCACATTGTGCTTTGGCTGGCGGCTAGTTTATGCAGCTGCTCTTTCTCCGGCATGGGGGTACGTCCTTCACCACGCGTCAGGATGATGGTTTGCACCTTTTCAGGAATAGTGAACTGGGAACGGAGAGCTGCAGCAGCAGCTTGGAACGAGGAGATTCCCGGTGTGATATGGTAACTCATGCCATAGCGGTCGAAGAATGCCATCTGTTCTTGTATCGCCCCATAAATGCAGGGGTCACCTGTGTGCAAGCGTACGATGAACTTCCCTTTGTCATAGAACTTTTTTATAAGGGCGAATTGTTCTTCCAGGTTCATGTCGGCAGAACTGCGAATCGTCGATCCTTTCTTGGCGCATAGGGTGAGTTCTTTGGGGACGAGGCTTCCGGCATAGAGGATCAGGTCTGCATTTTCCAGCATCCGCCGGCCCCGGATGGAGATCAGTTCTGGATCGCCCGGTCCGGCTCCGACAATTTCGATATGTCCATGTCCCTGTTTCCCTTTTTGCTGACTATCTTCTTCGTCCTGTATTGCCGATTTGCTGATGGCTATCGCATAAGTGAAGTCTTTCGTCTGCCCCTTTTGTTTTCCCACCAATAATGGGCCTCCTTCCGCACTCAGGATGGCCGCTGCCTCCGCGACGCTTCCCGACCCGGTGGCTTTCTTTACTGTGGAAGAAGGATGGGGTACGGGGATTTTGTCCAGTACCTCTGCCGGATAGGTCTTGAACGGGCTGCGCAGGTAGGTGTCTGCCAGTTCCTTTAATATCGGTTCTTCTTTCTTTAGGTCGATGGAGGAGACGTCGGCTATGCTCTTCAGGTTGAACCTGTAGAAAATGGAGCAGATATACAGGTCCGTGAGGACGGACTTCATGTCTGTCAATCCCTTTTTACATCCGATACCTAAGTGAAGCACTTTCGGGAAGAATGATAGGCAGGGGATAGGGGATTTGTGGTAGTAAGTGGGACTGACCGTGATCAGCAGCTCGTATTTTTCGAGGTCGATATCTTTATATTTATAAAAGACATCGACGTGCGGGGGACAGGTTTCCTTCATATAGTCCGTCTCCTTCGTGCGAATATCGAGCAGGAGGGCGGTCGGTCGACAGTTGACGAAACGGGCGACACATTCGTTCATGGCCTTTTCCCTCGATGCATTAAACGTTTCCTCGTCTATCTTCTCGAAATCGGTTTGGAAGAAACTGATTATGCCTTCTTGTGGGTTGTAGACATCCTGTTCCCAGCCATATTGTTTCGCGAAGGTGTCCAGTGCCCAAAGTCCCTGGTTGTCACTCTGTGTCGTGACAACCGCTTCGGCGTCCAGTATGCGGGCCAATTCATGTGTCAGTTCGTTCGCCCCACCGATATGACCGGATAGTACCGATACGACATATTTGCCGGTACTGTCGAGGCAGATGACTGCCGGGTCCGTGTACTTGCTCTTGATGTAGGGAGCGATACTCCGTACGCAGATACCCATCGCCCCGATAAACACAATCGTTTCCGATTTATCGAAAAGATTGCCAGTCAGCTCTTTGAAAGAGGTGACTGGTTCGATGTCGTTATCTGCTTCTCTACAATAGATGACAGTTTTGCCTGGATATTCGTCCCGGATTTTGCGTGCTAACGACAGACTACTTGCCGAAACCACAAGAATGTTCAGTGTATTTTTAGACATAATTTTTACCCGTTGCGCAAAGGATTGTAATAGGATTATTGGAATCGAGCGTAATGTTTATTTCTGAATGTAGTTTCAGACCGTTTTCTGCAACCGCCTCCCGGAAGAGCTTGCTGCTTTCTTCTGAAACGGAGTTAAAAACGATCTTGCCGTTCAGACTGTTCAAGTGGGAAGCTACCTTGCGGATGATTTCTTTCAGCTTGCCGCCATGACCGCCGATAAAGACTGCATCGACAATCGTGTTCTTTTCGATTGACAGATTGAGGAAGTTACCAATACGCAGGTCTATGCCTGGAGCGCTGTGCAGCCGTGTGTTTGCCCGGATGATGTTCTCGCACTCTTTCCGCACTTCAAAAGCTTGGATATCTAGATGAGGATACTGGCGCCGCGCTTCGATTGAAACCGAGCCGGTACAGGCGCCGATATCCCAGAAGTAGCGGCTGTTATGCAGTTCTAACAGGCTTAGGTCTATCACTCGTATCGGTGCTTTGGTAATCATTTTTGTCCGGTCATTCAGCAAGATAAATTTCGTGTCAGGTATGCCTAAGGCTGGTCGTTGTAATGCGCAGTTTGGAGCCTTCATTAGCAGAACACAGTTTGGATTGGTGAAACTCATTTCGCTGATTTCCTCGATCGAGTAGATTTTATAGATTTTCTCTTTCTTCGGGTCAACTACGAAGATTGCATCCGGGATGTCATGCATCTCTTTGATACCGCCAAGGTTCTTCTGCAGTTTCTCCATCTCCTTGCGAAGCGCGATGACTTCCTTCTTGGGAAGCACTTCAAAAGTACCGTCCTCTTCCATCGCCTCGATCTCTTTGAGTCTGTCGATTCTGCTCTGGATGGTCTTGAAGTTGGTCAGCATTCCGCCCAGCCATCTCTCATTTACATAGAACATACCGCAGCGCTCCGCCTCAATCTTGATGGCGTCCTGAGCCTGTTTCTTGGTTCCTACAAACAGGATGATTCCGCCCTGTGCGGCGATGTCGAATACCGCGTCATAGGCCTCGTCAACCTTGCCTACGGATTTCTGCAGGTCGATGATGTAGATACCGTTTCTCTCGGTATAGATGTAGGGAGCCATTTTCGGGTTCCATCTTCTCGTCTGATGTCCGAAGTGAACACCGGCTTCCAGCAGCTGCTTCATTGAAATTACACTCATTTTCTTTCCTCCTGGTTTTTCTTCCACATAACTCTTCTTGATAAAAGACTTTTAAGCACCCATTTATCAATCCTTATGTGTGTTTTTTGGTCATTAACCTTACGCATTATATCACAGGAAATCCCCGGATGCAACAAAAAATTGCACTATCGGCGCCGGATCTGCTCCAGCTCGTCAAACACCGCGTCGTTGAGCACCTTGATATACGTTCCCTTCATGCCGGAGGACCTGGTCTGAATTACACCGGCACTCTCCAGCTTGCGAAGAGCGTTGACAATAACCGACCGGGTAATTCCCACCCGATCCGCCACCTTGGATGCCACCAGGGTCCCTTCTGTCCCGTTCAGTTCATGGAAGATGTGCAGCATAGCCTCCTGCTCTGAACTGGAGAGGGTACCGACAGCGGAATGCACCATGGCCAGTCTCCGATCCTCTTCCGCCTGCTCCTCGTGCACCGAGCGCAGCATCTCCAGGCCCACAACCGTCGTCCCGTACTCGCAGAGAATGATGTCGTCGATATCATACTCTCTGCCATGCCGGTACACAAACAGCGTTCCCAGCCGCTCTCCGGCGATATCGATGGGGGCGATGACCGCCGTATACTCATGGAGATTTTCCTTCTCAAATCCCAGCGTCAGCAGATTGACATTCTCCTTGGTGGAAAGGATACCCAAAAGCCGCTCGTTGAGCAGACTGTCAATGTACCCTCCCAGCCGGTCGGAGATCAGTTCGGAGAGATCGTCTCCCCTCTCATTATAGCTGACACCCAGGACTTTTCCTTTCCGGCTGAGCACCAACACGCAGGAATCCAGAATTTCCGTCAACACCTGACAGATATCGTTGAATTTTACCTTTGAAGAATGGTTGTTGTGCAACAGCTTTCCGATTTTTCTTGTCTTGTCTAACAACTGAACACTCATACGCGTCTCCTGTTTTCTCTATTGCAGTACATAGCGGCATTCCTGATTGGCACAGACAATCTTGTTTCCCTTCTGCACCATATAACTGCCGCACTTGGGGCATTTTTCTGCAACCGGCTTCTGCCAGCTGACGAAGTCACATTCCGGATGATTCTCGCACCCGTAGAAACGCCTTCCCTTTTTGGTCTTGCGCACCACAATGTCCTTGCCGCACTTGGGGCAGGGCACACCGATCTTTTCCAGATAAGGCTTGGTATTCCGGCACTCCGGAAATCCGGGGCAGGCCAGAAATTTACCGTGAGGGCCATACTTGACTACCATATTCCGCCCACACTGTTCACAGATCACATCGGTCACTTCATCCTCTATCTTTACCTTTTCCAGATCCTTCTGGGCCACCTTGACCGCCTCCTCCAGATCCGGGTAGAAGTTGCTGACCACCGATTTCCAGGGGACAACCCCCTCCTCAATCTTATCCAGCAGTCCCTCCATATTGGCGGTAAAGTGTTCGTCCACAATCGTCGGGAAGGATTCCTTCATGATATTGTTTACCACTTCGCCAAGCTCCGTGACAAAGATATTTCTTCCCTCCTTGACGATGTATCGCCGCTTCAGAAGGGTCGTGATGATCGGAGAATAGGTGGAAGGTCTTCCGATCCCCAGTTCCTCCAGTGTCCGCACCAGAGACGCCTCGGTAAAGTGCGGCGCGCTCTGGGTAAAATGCTGTTTCTCATCAAAGGACTTCCATGTGAGCGTGGAATCCTCCGTCAGGGCACTCACCGCCGCGGGGGACTCTTCCTTCTCCTCCTCGGCCTCCGTGTACACCAGCATAAAACCGTCGAAAGATATCTTGGAAGCTGCCGCGGTAAACACATAATTGCCCGCGCCGATACGGGCGCTGGTGGTCTCATATACGGCGCTGCTCATCTGGCTGGCCATAAATCGTTTCCAGATCAGCTGGTACAGCCGATACTGATCCCGTGTCAGGGAATCCTTCACATCGGAAGGCGTACGGTTTACATCGGAAGGCCGAATCGCCTCGTGGGCATCCTGGATCCTCCCGGTCTTCTTGCCTGCCGCCTGGGCGGCTTTCTTCTGATACTGCTGTCCGTAATGGGTGCCGATAAAATCAGCCGCAGCCGCCTGGGCCTCATCCGACACACGCACAGAGTCGGTTCGCAGGTAGGTAATCAGGCCGACCGTTCCGGCTCCTTTCACGTCCACGCCTTCATAGAGCTGCTGAGCCACGCGCATGGTCTTCTGAATGGAAAAATTCAGAGCCTTGGAAGCCTCCTGCTGCATGGTGCTCGTGGTAAAGGGCAGCGGCGCCTTCTTCTCTCGCTGTCCGTTCTTTACGGAGATAACCTGATAGCTGGCATTCTCCAGTTCTTTCATAATGGAATCCAGCGTCTCCTTGTCGGAGATGTCCGTCTTTCCATCCTTCGTGCCGTAAAACTTCGCTGTCAGAGGTTTCCGCTCCCCTTTAACCCCCAGCACCACGTCCAGCGTATAGTACTCTTTGGGGATGAAGTTGCTGATCTCCTCCTCCCGGTCACAGATGATGCGCAGAGCGACCGACTGTACACGCCCGGCGGAGAGTCCCCGCTTAACCTTTGCCCACAGCAGCGGGCTGATCTCATAACCTACCATGCGGTCCAGCATTCTTCTCGCCTGCTGGGCATCTACCAGATTCATATCGATCTCTCTGGGATGCTTCAGGGATTCCTTTACCGCCTTTTTGGTAATCTCGTTGAAGGTAATGCGGTAAACCTTCTTATCCTCGAGGTTCAGCGCCTTGGTCAGATGCCAGGAAATCGCCTCCCCCTCCCGGTCCGGGTCCGTTGCGAGATAAATCTTATCCGCCTTCTTGACCTCCTTGCGCAGAGCGGCGAGCA
>OOBN01002045.1_pt1 | contig 13141 bp, 7 predicted proteins | sample 1671091 | NCBI WGS metagenome assembly OOBN01 (sample SAMN06348121, study PRJEB24527) | human gut metagenome | biome: human gut; feature: ankylosing spondylitis patient; material: feces | host: Homo sapiens | place: China | collected 2015-10 | reverse complement strand
AACGCAGTGAGTTGTGCAGGAGTGTTGGCGGATCAGCGTTTTGCAAAAAATCCGTTGATGGAATTCGTTTTTCGTACCGCTATCTTTCTTTATCTTTTTATGAATACTCAATATATTCCCATCATACAATTAAAAAATTTTACAAAAACTTATCATTCCCATGTACCTTTCCTTAATCTCCCAAGTGTATAGTTAAACTCAACAGAGAATGATTGACTATATCAAAGGAGGATCTTATTGTGAGAACAATTCGCAGAAACATAGCAAGAAATGCAAAAAAATATGCAGCAAAAGCAACTGTATCAGCCATGATGTTAGCAGGCGGAGTTATGATGGCATCTCCAATCCTTTCATCAACAGTCAGCGCAGCGACAGAACATTGGAATGATGCATCTGCTTCTAAAACAGAAAGCTGGTCCACATGGAAAGCAAACTGGGATAAATACAGTACAAACTATGAAAATGTATCCCTAACACCAGGAGCGACAGAATCACAGCTTAATTTTGCATACTACAGCAAGACAAAAGAAACACCAAAAGTTAAGATCGCAACAAAAGAAGATATGTCTGATGCAAAAGAAGTCGAAGGAAAACAGACACAGGCAGTAGCGATCGAAGGTGTTCAGTACTATTCAAACAAAGCATCTGTAAATGACCTGAAAGAAAATACAACTTACTACTATCAGGTATTCCAGAACGGAAAATATCAGGATGTACAGAAATATTCTACAAAATCATTTAAAAATTATTCTTTCTTATATGTAGGAGATCCTCAGATCGGAGCATCTTCGGGACAGACAAGTACTGAAGGAGATGCGATGAAAGATAATAACTATGCAGCAAGAAATGATAGTTATAACTGGAACAACGTATTAAATAATGCGGTAAAACAGAATCCAAATCTAAGTTTTGTTGCATCCGCAGGAGATCAGGTAAATAACAATAACAATGAAAAACAGTATGCAGGTTACCTTGGAGCAGATGCTTTAAGATCTCTTCCAGTAGCAACAACGATCGGAAACCACGATTCTGGATCAGCACAGTATGAGATGCATTACAACAATCCAAATACATTTGATACAAGTGGATATAGAAATACAGCAAAGTATACAGAAGGAAAGACAGCAGCAGGAACAGACTATTATTACACATATGGAAATACATTATTTATCGTATTAGACACAAACAATTACAACTGTGCAACTCACGAAAATGTTATGCGTAAAGCGATCAAAGAAAATCCAAATGCAAAATGGAAAGTTGTAATGTTCCACCAGGACATTTATGGATCAGGATATGATCATTCAGATTCTGACGGAATGGTTTTAAGAACACAGTTAACACCATTAATGGATAAATATGATATTGATGTTGTACTTCAGGGACATGACCATACATACTCCAGAACATATCAGTTACAGAGTGATGGACAGGCACATGATAAATTCGCAAAAACAGAAAATACAGCAAATTACGCAAAAGAAAACAACTGCTACGAAATCGTTGATACAACAAAAGGTGGAACGGTTGTAAATCCAAAAGGAACTGTATATTTAGAAGCAAACTCAGCAACAGGATCTAAATTCTACAATCTGATCACAGCAAAACAGGATTTTATTTCTGAGAGAAGCCAGACATGGACACCAAGTTATTCTGTAGTCAATGTAACAGATGACTCTTTTGAAGTTACAACATACGATGCGGACACAGGAAAAGTATTAGACGGATCATCTTCATATAAGATCGTGAAGAAAGCAGAAGATACCAGAAAAGATGATGCGAACTCAAATACAACAAAGAAAGATGATACAACAGTAGTACAGACAAAAGACCAGACGATCACAGCAACAGCATCTTATAAGAAGAGTGAAACATCCAAAGCATTTAAATTAAATGCAAAAACAAATGGAAATGGAAAACTCACTTACACAACATCAAACAAAGCAGTTGCAACAGTTGATGCCGCAGGAAAAGTAACAGTCAAAGGGCCAGGAGTTGCCAAGATCACAGTCAAAGCAGCAGCAACTACAGACTACAAAGCAGCTTCCAAAACAGTTACAGTGACTGTAGTACCAAAGAAACAGAGTATCTCTTTAATAAATAAGATCAAAAAACAGCTAACGATCAAATGGAAAAAGAATACGAAAGCATCAGGATATCAAGTTGTATATTCTACAAACAAGAAATTTACAGGTAAAAAGACAGTAAGAAAAGCGAAAACAACAACATCTTACAAGATCAAAGGTCTGAAAAAAGGGAAAAAATATTACGTAAAAGTCCGTTCTTACAAAACAGTAAATGGAAAACGTATTTATGGAGCCTACAGCACAGCCAAAAAAGCAACAATCAAATAGAGATGATAAAGAATTAGTGTCGTAACTTAATTTATCAGACAGAGCAAAAGCCTGCGCCCGGAATGATAGATCCGGACACAGGCATTCTCTGATTTTTCTTTATAAATAAAAGGCTACGATTTATAGAAAGAAGACAACTTATGGAAAAAGCAGTATCATGGAAAAAAATCTTGATTCTCGCAATAGCAGTGTGTTTATTTGCAGGGATCATAGTCAAATGCAACCAGTTTCAGAAAACGCCATTGGCATCCTATAAAGGACAAAAATATGAAAAAGCAGTTGTAACAAAGATCATCAAAGATAATCTTGCAGAAGACGGAAGTCGTTATGGAACGCAGAAAGTCCTGGTTAAAATGACAATGGGAACCTACAAAGGAAAAGAAAAACAGGCGATCAATCCAAGCGGAACTTTATTTGGAGCTGACTGTAAAGTAGGAGCAAGGATCATCGTGATCGTAAATAAAAGTGGAACAAATGTAGGATTTACCGTATATAGTCAGGACCGTACCATGGCAATCTATGGATTTGCGTTGATCTTTGCAGCGGTGGTATGTGCGATTGGTGGGAAAAAAGGTGTTTATGCTATTTTAAGTCTTGTATTTGCGTTTGCATGTATCATTGGTATCATGTTCCCGATGATGTATCGGGGAATTTCACCGATCGTGTTGACGATCATTGTAGCAGTGTTGACAACGATTGTAACATTAGGACTTCTTGGTGGATATTCGAGCAAAACAGTGTCTGCGATCCTTGGAACAGCGATCGGAGTCGTGATCGCAGCAGTGGCAGCGATGGCATTTGGAAAAGCAGCAGGGATCACAGGATATAATGTATCGGATATCGAAGCATTGAACTATGTCGGACAAAATACAAAGATAAAGATCGGAGAATTGCTTTTTGCCGGAATCATCATTTCAGCATTAGGAGCCGTCATGGACGTTGGTATGTCCATTGCATCTACGATTCAGGAAATTTATGAAACAGACAAAACACTGTCCATGAAACGACTTTTTGTATCAGGAATCAATGTTGGAAGAGATATGATGGGAACGATGACGAATACACTGATCTTTGCTTATGTAGGCGGTGCAATGACAACATTAGTGATCAATTACGCATATGATCTAAGCTACAGACAGTTAGCGAACTCTTATGTGATCGGAATTGAGATCATGCAAGGATTATCTGGAAGTCTTGGTGTTGTATTAACAGTACCGATCACAGCATTGATCGCATCATTTCTTGCAGTGCGCAAAAAATAAATTTTATAATTCATAAAATAAATCATAAATACGGTCTATGGATTTTATAAAAAACATCTATAAATCTATTGACACAGAAAAAAATTTCATGTATCGTAAAAACATCAAAACAAGGAGAAACTAAGATGACAACAAGTAAGATGAATAATTGCACATTTTATTACTTTAGCTTTCAGGGTTATTATTTTTATCCTGACTATTTTTGTTGCAATGAATCATCGCCAAAACTTATGTCACTTTAAACCGACAGAGTAAAATATTTAAGGCATGCATTCTTGCAACAGAGTGCATGCCTTTTCTTTTTACTCAAAGAAACAAAGGCCGCACCAGAGAAGCAGGATAGAAACGACTTGCCAGGAAAGGACGAACATCATGATTATTATTTTAAAGAAACAGGCAGAAGAAGCAAAGATTAACGCATTAAAGAAAGAGATGGAAGAGCAGGGACTGGGCATCCACGAATCCGAAGGTGTTAACACAAGGATCCTTGGATTAGTGGGAGATACATCTGTTGTAGATATGCGTCATATCATGGCAAACAGCATTGTTGAAAATGTACAGCGTATTCAGGAGCCATACAAGAAGGCCAACAGAAAATTCCATCCAAACGATACAGTTGTTGATGTAAACGGAGTAAAGATCGGTGGTGGAAACTTCCAGGTGATCGCAGGACCATGTTCTATTGAGACAAAAGAACAGATCACAGAAGTCGCAAACGATGTGAAGAATTCTGGTGCAGGATTATTAAGAGGAGGAGCTTTCAAACCAAGAACTTCCCCATACTCTTTCCAGGGACTTCATGGAGAAGGATTAGAATTATTATTAGAAGCTAAGAAAGCAACAGGACTTCCAGTTGTTACAGAGATCATGGATGCAAGTCATCTTCCATTATTCGAAGATGTGGATCTGATTCAGGTTGGAGCAAGAAATATGCAGAACTTTGAATTATTAAAAGAATTAGGAAAGATCAACAAACCAATCTTATTAAAGCGAGGACTTGCAGCAACGATCGAAGAATGGTTAATGAGTGCAGAATACATTATGGCAGGTGGAAATGAAAATGTAATCCTTTGTGAGAGAGGAATCCGAACATACGAAACAGCCATGAGAAATACGTTAGATCTTTCTGCAATCCCTATGATCAAGAAGAAATCCCATCTTCCAGTCATGGTAGATCCATCTCATGCAACAGGAATCAGAGATATGGTAGAGCCAATGGCATTAGCAGCGATCGCAGCTGGGGCCGATGGATTAATGGTAGAAGTTCATAATGATCCAGCCAAAGCATTATGTGATGGACCACAGTCACTGACACCAGAACAGTTTGATACATTGATGAAGAAGGTAAATAAGACAAGAGAATTCTTTCAGGCATTATAACTAGAAAAAATCTTGCTGAGAATTGTAAATTGGGATATACTATAACTAAAGAAAGAAAAAGACAACCCGGGAATCCATTGATTTCCGGGTGTTTGTCAGTTTTATAGATTCTAGGGAAAAAGGAGAGATATCTTATGAAAGTAATCGTCGGACTGGGGAATCCGGGAAAGAAATATGACAACACAAGACACAATATTGGATTTGAAGCCATTGATTATATTGCAGACAAAGAAGGCATAAGTATAAATACAGGGAAACACAAAGCATTGATCGGAACTGGGTATATGGGAGGAGAAAAAGTCCTTCTTGTGAAACCACAGACATTTATGAACTTAAGCGGGGAGAGTCTTCGCCCAATCATGGATTTCTATAAATTAGAGCCAGAAGATTTTATCATTATTCATGATGATATCGACCTTGATGTTGGAAGACTGCGTATCCGAAGAAAGGGAAGTGCAGGGGGACATAATGGACTGAAAAGTATCATCAGTCATTTAGGAAGTATGGATTTCCCAAGGGTGAAGATCGGTGTTGGAGAGAAACCAAAAGGATATGATCTGGCAGATTATGTATTAGGACATTTTACAAAAGAAGAACAGGCAATCTTTGCGGAACGTTTTGATGAAGTGTACGATGCAGTACAGCTGATCGTTATGGGCGACATCACAGAAGCGATGAACCGCCACAATAAGAAAAAGTAGGGATAGAAAGTGTTAGAACATATATTAAAAGACGATCCGGTATACAGACAATTAAAGGATGAGGTCGAAGATTACTGTGGCCCGGTTCTTGTATCAGGATGCACCGATACAGCCAAATGGCATCTGACCAGTCTGATCGGAAATCATAAGAAAAAGCAATTTAAGATCATCATCGTACCAGACGAGAACAAAGCAAGACAATGGGTCGAGGCAAGTCATTTCTTTGGAGAAAAGGTTCAGTATATTCCAGCAAAAGATCCATTATTCTATACAGCTGATGTTCATGGAAATGCAATCGCAAGAGACCGTATGCTGGCAATCAAGAAGATCGTGGATGACAAATGTGGAACCTTTGTGATGACGATCGATGCTGTGATGGATCAGGTTGTTCCATTAAGTGATATCAAGAATCATAAGATGACGTTTAAAATGGGAGAGACACTGGAAGAGGCAACGATCGCAGAAGAATTTGTTGCCAGAGGCTACGAAAAAGCATCATTTGTTGAGGCTCCAGGCGAGTTTGCTGTGCGAGGAGGAATCATTGATATTTTCCCATACACACAGGAAAGCCCATATCGTATCGAACTATGGGGAGATGAAATTGATTCGATCCGAAGTTTTGATAAAGAAAGCCAAAGATCCATCGAAGAAGTCGATACTCTGACCATTTATCCGGCATCAGAGATCATTTTAAACCAGCCAAGGATTGAACATGGTCTTCGAAATATGGAAGAAGATTATGAGAAGTTATCACAGAAGTTTAAAAAAGAAAAAAAATATGATCAGGAAGCCCGCCTAAGAAAAGAAATGGACCGTGTTCGTGAGGAATTAAAGGAACTTCATATGTTGATCGGAGTAGAAGGTTATCTCCCATATTTTTATGAAAATACAGAATGCATCTTAGATTATTTTCCAGAAGAAAGCATGATCTATATGGATGAACCAAAACATATCAGAGAACGTGCAGATGCATTTTATCTGGAATTCTCAGAGAGTATGAAAAGCCGTCTGGAAGGAGGGTATCTTCTGCCTAAACAGGCAAATACGGTGACAGATTATGAGAGCATTTTATATCAGATCGAGAAACATAAGATGCTATGTTATTCGATCTTATCTGCTGAGATCAATGATTTTAGAGTTGCTAGAACCTTATTTATGGATACAAAATCCATTCAGTCTTATAACAACAGTTTTGAGCAGTTAGTCAAAGATCTTACCAAATATCAGAGTAAGGACTACAGGATCGTTGTTGCTTCTCCATCTGTTACAAGAGCGAAACGTCTAAGTAGTGATCTGAGAGAAAATGGTTTGGTTGTGACATATGATAAGGACTTGAAATATGGAGTGGAAGCAGGGCAGATTGTTGTCACAGCAGGAAAGCTTCTGACAGGAATTGAATATCCGGCAGCCAAATGGGTATTGATCTCAGAAGGAGACATTTTCAAAGGAAGAGAAGAAAAAAAGCGCCGAAAGAAAGAGAAGAAAAAACAAGGAGAAAAGATCCGAAGTTTTGCAGATATCAATATCGGTGATTACGTTGTTCATGAAAAACATGGAGTCGGTATTTACCGCGGAATCGAAAAGATCACAACAGATGGGGTTGAAAAGGACTACATCAGTATTGAATATCAGGGCGGTGATAATTTATTTATTTTAGCATCAGCCCTAGACCAGATCGCAAAATACGCAAGTGCAAATGCAAGAAAGCCGAAACTGCATAAATTAGGTGGAAATGAATGGAAGAAGACGAAAACACGTGTCAAAGGTCAAGTCAAAGATATTGCGGAAGAACTCGTGCAGTTATATGCACTAAGACAGGCAAAAGAAGGATATGTCTATGACAAGGACACTGTATGGCAGAAAGAGTTTGAAGAATTATTTCCATACGATGAAACGCAGGATCAGTTAAATGCGATCGATGATACGAAAAGGGATATGGAAAGCAAGAAGATCATGGACCGACTGATCTGTGGAGATGTCGGGTATGGCAAGACAGAAGTAGCGATCCGTGCAGCATTTAAGGCAGTAGACAATGGAAAACAGGTGGCGTATCTCGTACCAACCACGATCCTTGCACAGCAGCATTACAATACATTTGCACAGAGATTTCATGATTACCCGATCACCGTACGTATGATGTCCAGATTCTGCACAGCAAAAGAGCAGAAAGAGACGATCGAAGGACTCAAAAATGGAACGGTAGATGTCGTGATCGGAACGCATCGCTTATTGTCCAAAGACATGCAGTATAAGAATCTGGGACTGCTCGTAATTGATGAAGAACAGCGTTTTGGAGTGACACATAAAGAAAAGATCAAGACAATGAAAAAAGATGTCGATGTCTTATCATTATCTGCTACACCAATTCCAAGAACCCTGCATATGAGTCTGATCGGAATCCGTGACATGAGTGTATTAGAAGAACCACCGCATGACCGAAGAGCGATCCAGACATATGTTATGGAATATAATGAAGAACTGGTCAAAGAAGCGGTCTACCGCGAAATGACACGTGGCGGGCAGGTATATTATGTGTATAACCGCGTCAATAATATCGCAGAAGTGACAGCCGAATTACAGAGATTGCTTCCAGATGCGAAAGTTGCATTTGCACATGGACAGATGAAAGAACGCGAACTGGAAGAGATCATGATGGGATTTATGAACCATGAGATCGATGTATTGGTATCCACAACGATCATCGAGACAGGACTAGATATTCCGAATGTAAACACAATGATCATTCACGATGCCAACCAGCTTGGGTTGTCCCAGTTGTATCAGTTAAGAGGACGTGTCGGAAGATCGAATCGAAATGCATTTGCATTTTTGATGTACAAAAAAAACACACTGTTAAAAGAAACCGCAGAAAAACGATTACAGGCAATCCGGGAATTTACAGATCTGGGATCCGGTTATAAGATCGCAATGCGAGATCTGGAGATCCGCGGAGCAGGAAATCTCTTGGGACAGGCACAATCCGGTCATATGGAAGCAGTTGGATACGATCTGTATTGCAAGATGCTGAATGAAGCAGTCTTGAGATTAAAAGGCGAATTAAAAGACGAGGATGAATTTGACACAACGCTCGATCTTGATATCAACGCATTTATTCCATCAACGTATGTATATAATGAATATCAAAAACTGGAATTATACAAACGTATTTCATCCATTGAATCCAAAGATGAAATGGAAGATATGACAGATGAGTTGATCGACCGCTTTGGGGAAATGCCGAAAGCAGTCTACAATCTGTTATATGTTGCATATTTGAAATCATTAGCACACCACGCTTATATGACAGATGTGAAACAAAAAGGAGAAAAAGTCTCATTTGAAATGAAACCAGATGCAGCTGTGGACGTAGAAAAAATTCCAGTGGTATTAGAAGAATACAAACGTGAATTATCCTTCCAGGCAGGCAAGAATCCGACATTTGTACTGGATCTGTCAAAGACAAAGAAAGTGAAGCAGTTAGAAAAGATTGAACATTGTGTGAACTCGCTCAATTCATTGATAATCCGATAAGTTTGTGCTATAATATCGCCAGACATTAGCCTAATATAATCATAATATGAAGGAGAAAATGAAATGAAGAAATTAGCAAAGAAGTTGCTATGTTTAACTGCAGTTCTTGCGTTAACTCTTTCTTTATTTACAGGATGTAAAAGCAAGAATGAGAAGACATTATTTGAATATGCAGGACAAGAAGTAACATTCCAGGAAGCACATGTATATGCAAGAATCATGCAGTATCAGGCAGAAGCTCAGTACGGAGCATACTTCGGAGACAGCATGTGGTCTATGCAGGTCGGAACAGACAGCAAAGGAAAGAAGATCACAATGCAGCAGTCTGTCAAAGACAGCGTTATCAACCAGTTAAAACAGATCAAAGTTTTAGCAGCACACGCAGACGACTACAACGTGAAGTTAACAAAATCTGAGAAGAAGCAGATCAAAGAAAGCGTAACTGCCTTCGCAAAAGACTCAACAGGTAAGAAAGTCATGAAGAAGACAGAAGCAGATAAAGATATGATCCAGAAACTGTACGAAGAAAGCACGATCGCAAGTAAAGTTATGCAGGCGATCATCAAGAAAGCAAACGTTACAGTAACAGATGACGAAGCCAAAACTGTTAAAGTTTACAAACTTGTCTTCACAACAAAGACAACAGACAGCAAGACAGGAAAAGAAAAAGACATGACAGCCGCTGAGAAGAAAGATCAGCTAAAGAAAGCAAAATCGGCATTAAAGATGATCAAGAAAGGTCAGAGTATCAGCTCTGTAGCTAAGAAGTTCAGCGTAAACTCTGACAACGAAGAATCCTATACAAAAGGAAAAGCTGCATTAGGAACAAAATTCGAAACAGCAGCAGCAAAACTTAAGAAGAACCAGGTAAGCGGAGTCGTAGAATTAGACGATGCATACGTGATCATCAAGATGTTAAATCCAAACGACACAACAGCAGCTGCATCAAACAAATCCACACTGCTTCAGGAAAAACAGCAGGCAGCATACGAGAAAGTCTACAAGAAGTGGACAAAAGATGCAGACAAGAAGTGGGATGACAAGAAGTCTGTAGATCAGGATCTGTGGAAAGAAGTTAAGTTCAAATATAAAGCTACAACAGCATCTACAGCAGCAACAACTACTACTACAACAGCAGCTAAGAACACAACAACAGCTGCGAAGAATAAATAATTACAAGAAATAAAAAGGCCGGAGATAACGGGAATAGTTATCTCCGGTCTTTTTGACTTTCTGTGATCACACAGGCACCGAGTTGTTCATATGTATGAATGCATTTTTCTGAGATTGAAGAATTCGTAATAAGATTGCGACCTTTTCCAAGTTGACAGATGTAGATAAAATCTTTCTTCATAAGTTTGGTTTCATCTGCGAGAAAATAGATTTCAGGAACCATGTGACAGAGCAGGCGTACAATTGATGCCTCAGCCATACTTCCTAAAAAGATATTTCCTTCTTCATCAACAGCATTAACTCCAATAAAAGCACAGTCAAGCTGGAATGAATTCAGATTCGATTCGGCAATCTGGCCAGTTGTAGTAAGTGAATTATGACGTATTTCTCCACCCAGAGAAATTATCTTCTTAAGGTCTCGTAGAAATTAAGTTAAAAATTTTTTCAAACATCTCGCCAAATAGGTGTCTAAGAGTTCCTTTCATCTTCCGTCAACGAATACAAAACTTATTGACCAATACCGTTTAACATATACACTGTGTAGTGGTTTGAATAGTCTTCAGTTTTATGTGACAGAAATAAGATAAGAACAAATATTTATAAAAAACCGATGGCAACGATTAGCAGATTTTAAGTGCGTTTTTTACAAATTCGCAGCGCCCTGTGGTTGAATGTCTGACCGTAGCTGCGGGCATTTCGGCTCGCAGCGAGGGAGTTTTCAAAGGAACAGGCGCGGATAAGCGATTTGTAAAAAACGCTCTTAAAATCTGCGTGTTGCCATCGGTTTCTTATAAATATTTGTTCTTATCTTATTTTTGTCTCATAAACTAAACACTATTTCAAGCGTTCCGCAATTGCCTTAATAAATTCTTCACTATTCACAGCATTCACATTCTCAAGAGTTGTAATAAGTGCCAAGTCTTTTGTCATTGTACCACTCTCGATCGTGTCTAATGTAGCTTTCTCAAGTTTATCAGCAAAGGCCATTAATTCTTCATTACCATCTAATTCTCCACGTTTTCTTAACGCTCCTGTCCATGCGAAGATTGTTGCTACAGAGTTTGTAGATGTCTCTTCACCTTTCAGATGTTTGTAATAATGACGCTGTACTGTTCCATGAGCTGCTTCATATTCGTAGTATCCGTGTGGTGATACTAATACAGATGTCATCATTGCTAATGATCCGAATGCAGATGAGATCATGTCACTCATAACATCTCCGTCATAGTTCTTACATGCCCAGATAAATCCACCTTCTGATTTCATAACGCGGGCTACTGCGTCGTCGATCAGTGTGTAGAAATATTCAATTCCTGCTGCATCAAATTTCTCTTTGTATTCTGCATCAAAGATTTCCTGGAAGATATCTTTGAATGTGTGATCGTATTTCTTAGAGATCGTGTCTTTTGTTGCAAACCACAGATCCTGTTTTGTATCTAATGCATATGTAAAACAGCTTCTTGCAAAACTTGCAATAGATGCATCAATGTTATGCATTCCCTGGATCACTCCTGGTCCGTCAAAATCATGAATTGTTTCTCTGATCTCTGTTCCATCTTCTCCTGTAAATACTAATTCTGCTTTTCCTGCTCCTGGAACTTTGATCTCCACACCTTTGTATACATCACCATAGGCATGTCTTGCGATCGTGATCGGTTTCTTCCATTTGCTTACGGTTGGTTCAATTCCTTTGACTGTGATCGGTGCACGAAATACTGTTCCGTCTAAGATCGCACGGATTGTTCCATTTGGACTCTTCCACATTTCTTTTAAGTCATATTCATCCATACGCGCTGCATTTGGAGTGATCGTTGCACATTTGACTGCAACTCCATATTTCTTTGTTGCTTCTGCGGAATCAAATGTAACCTGATCGTTTGTCTCATTTCTGTGTTCTAACCCAAGGTCATAATATTCTGTTTTTAAATCAATAAATGGTAATAACAATTCATCTTTGATCATCTTCCAAAGAATTCTTGTCATCTCATCTCCGTCCATCTCTACTAATGGAGTGGTCATCTGAATTTTGCTCATGGTCATTCCTCCTGCGTTGCTGTTTATTGTTTTATTCACTGTTTTCAGCTTATTGTGCTTTATTATACAGAAAAAACTGATATTTGTAAATAAATGTATTAAGAATAATACACGTTATTTGAAAGTTGAAAAACAAAGCTATTCCGATCTCCCCGGTATTTCGCAATCGAATATTCAATCGCTGTATGACTTTCATCATATCCTGTGGAATGAAAATAAAATAAAGGATCTCCATTTTTGACATCTAACAGATCCGCACATGTTTCATCTGCAAGGATCACCTCCAGCTTTCTCTGTATGGATGTGATATCTCTTCCTTCCTTATGAAATGTCTGATATAAACTCTCCTTTTCAAAATCAACTTCTGACAAATGTTCAAACAGTCTGCATGGCACATACGTTGTAACCAGAACATTAGGCTGATCATCAACGTATCTCAATCTGACCAGTTTATAAACTTTTTCTGTTTCTTTGAGATTCAATTTCTGGCGGACTTCTTCTTCTGCCTTTTCTTGTTTGAATGTCAGAACTTTTGTCGATGGAGTCAGTCCTTTTTCTTTTACTTCTTTATCAAATGTCTGAATCACCTGTGCAAATTCCTGCCGGATCGTTGGATCACATACGATCGTCCCTCGTTTTTTACGTTTTTCTAAATATCCCTCATCCACTAAAATCTGTACCGCCTTACGGATCGTCGGCCGGCTGA
>OOBN01002038.1_pt1 | contig 13206 bp, 7 predicted proteins | sample 1671091 | NCBI WGS metagenome assembly OOBN01 (sample SAMN06348121, study PRJEB24527) | human gut metagenome | biome: human gut; feature: ankylosing spondylitis patient; material: feces | host: Homo sapiens | place: China | collected 2015-10 | reverse complement strand
GAGCGTTCCCCGGCGGCGGTAGTAGTCCTGGTGACAGGTTTCGGCGGGCCAGAAGGGGCCGGCCGGCGTCACGCGCGTGGCGACGCGGTAACCTTTGCTGCGGAGCAGGGCGATGAGCCGTTCGGCCACGGCGCGTTGTTCGGGCGAGGTGTAGAAGATTTCGGAGCGGTACTGGTCGCCGATGTCGGGCCCTTGGCGGTCGATCTGCGTAGGATCGTGGATCTCGAAGAAGAGACGTGCGAGCGTTTCGTAGGAGACCTTCGACGTATCGAAGGTCACGCGCACCGCTTCGGCGTGTCCCGTGGTATGGCTGCACACCTCCTCGTAGGTAGGGCGGTCGGTGCGGCCGCCGGTGTAACCCGCTTCGACCGAGAGGACGCCGGGCTGTTGTTCCAGCAGGTATTCCACGCCCCAGAAACAGCCGCCGGCGAAGATCGCCGTTTCGGTCGTGGCGGCCGCCTCGGAGGAGGTTCGGTCGGACGGCTCCGCGGCCGGCACGAAGTCGAGCGAGAGGGAGTTGACGCAGTGGCGCGTATTCTTGTCGGTAAAGCGTTCACCCGTGAAGACATGCCCCAGATGCGCCCCGCAGCGGGCGCAGGTGATCTCGGTGCGGCGGCCGTCGGCGTCGGGCGTGCGGCGTACCGCACCTGCGATCTCGTCGTCGAAGGCGGGCCAGCCGCACCCCGCATCGAACTTGTCCTCCGAACGGTAGAGCGGCGCGCCGCACTGGCGGCAGCGGTAGAGGCCGCGCTCGCTGTGCTTGTAGTATTTTCCCGTGAAGGGAGCCTCGGTTCCCTTGTCGACGATGATCCGGCGTTCGTCGGGTGTGAGCGGTTTCATGGTTTGTGCATTTACCGTGAGGAGAATTCCCATGAGGGCGATTCCCCCTGCGATGATTCGTTTCATAACGCTCTGTCGGATGTGCAACAATCGCGCCGTGCGCGCCCTACAACAGCGATATTGCGCCTTGCACGGCGTAGAGGACAGCCACGTAGCGCAGCGCCTTGCCCGCGAACATGGCCAGCGTGGTGATCCACACGTTGCTGCGCATGAGTCCCAGCAGGATGGCGATCGCTTCGCCGACGTAGGGCAGGAAGGCGAAAAAGGCGCTCCATGCCCCCTTTCCTGCGAGGAAGCGTCCGGCACGGTCGAGTTGTTTTTCGTCGATGCCGAGGTAGCGGCCGAACCATTCGCGTTTGCCCAGATGACCGATCCAGTAGCAGGTCATGCCGCCTGCGGTGTTGCCCGTGGCGGCTGCCAGCAGGCAGAATGCGGGGTCGAGTCCCAAGCGGACGAGTACGACCATCACCGCTTCCGAACTGAACGGGACGATGCTCCCCGCCACGAAGGCCGAGAGGAAAAGTCCCCAATAGCCCCAGTCGATGCAGAGCTGCGTGGCCGTGTCCAGAAATCCTTCCATGTCATTCGTCGCTTTGTTGCGGCAGGTCGTCGAGCAGTGCCGTCAGCGAATCGTAGAGCGGCACGCCGTAGCGCCGGCAGGTGATGCGCACGTTGTCGTAACGGTAGTAGTCGGGGCTGCACGCCACGAACAGCTTGCCCGAACGGGCGTAAAGTCCCATTTCGAGCAGCGAGATCGGCGAGCGGCTGTCGCCCAGCAGATTCATTACGATGAGGTCGGCCGCTTCGAGGTGCGCCAGCTCCCACGCGACCTGGTATTCCATTTCGGCCGGCGAGGCATGGAACTCCCGACGGCGGGGGTTGAAGAAGAGCCAGCGGCCGCCGATGCTGTCGCGGAAGCGGGCGACGAGAGCCGCCTGCCAGTCGGCGCTGCGTCCCATGTCGATCGTGCCGGCGAGGAAGACCTTGCGGTACTGCGTCGAGTCGACCGTGTGCGACCGCCAGCGGGGCTGGTATTCGGCCACGTCGTCGGCCGGCGTTTCGGCGGCTCGTATGCCGGTCGGCCGGGAACCGCCGCCGCAGCCGGCGAGCAGTCCGGCCAGCAGGAGGACGAGGAGGGTTGCAGGGCGGTTCATCGGAGCGTGTCGTCGAGCGGCCACGGCCGCAGTTCGTAGAGTTGGTTGCGCAGGCGCGGCGTGAAGCCCGCTTCGCGGATCGCCTGCTGGATGCCTTCGGCGTCGAAGCGGTTGTCGGCGCCGGCCGACGAGACGACGTGCTCCTCGATCATGATCGACCCCATGTCGTTGGCGCCGCTGTGGAGCGCCGCCTGCGCCGTCTGGCGGCCGACGGTGAGCCACGACGCCTGTATGTTGGGGATGTTGTTCAGGATCAGCCGGCTGGCGGCGATGATGCGGATGTATTCCAGCGGCGAGAAATCGGTCGATATCCCTTCGGCTTCGAGCCGCGTGCCCGTCGAGCGGAAGATCCACGGGATGAAGGCCAGAAAGCCGGGCTTCCCTTCGGGGCAGCGCGCTTGCAGATCGCGGATCGCGAGCAGGTGGTCGACGCGCTGGCGCGGCTGCTCGACGTGGCCGTACATCATCGTGGCCGACGTGGCCAGCCCCAGCGTATGGGCTTCGTGCATCACCGCGAGCCACGACGCCACCGAGGGCTTGGCGGGCGAGATCGCGCGCCGCACGTCGGGGTCGAGGATTTCGGCTCCGGCGCCCGGCAGCGAATCCAGTCCGGCGGCCATGAGCCGGCGCAGCGTTTCGAGCGTCGTCAGACCGCTGATGCGGGCGATGTGGGCCACTTCGGGCGCACCGAGCGCATGAAGCCGGATCCGGGGGAACATCCGTTTCAGGTCGCGGAACAACTCTTCGTAGAAGTCGATGCCGAGTTGCGGATGCAGCCCGCCCTGCAACAACAGCTGGTCGCCGCCCAGCGCAAGCGTTTGCGCGATCTTTTCGCGGTACTCCTCGCGCGAGGTGACGAAGGCGCGCTGCGTATCGTGGGGCTTGCAGTGGAAATTGCAGAACTTGCAGCCCGAGATGCAGACGTTGGTGATATTGACGTTGCGGTCGATCTGCCACGTCACGACCGTCGGGTCGGCGACCGTCGCACGCCGTACGGCGTCGGCCGCTGCGGCCAGCTCCTGCACGGGCGTGCATTCGTAGAGCGCATAGGCTTCGTCGCGCGTGAGCGGCTCGCGCCGCACGGCCTTGTCGAGTATGCGGTCGGTCGTCATGTCAGCGGCGGCGTTTTACCTGCGGACTCCGGTGGCCTCGCTGCGGGGTGTCGGTGCGGGGTGCGTCGGGCAGCACCATGTCGAAGTCGAGCTGGCGTTTTTGCAGATCGGCGCGCTTGACGCGGATGCGCACGGCATCGCCCAGCGTGAAGCGCCGGCCCGTCGAGCGGCCCGTCACGGTGTATTCGGCCGGATCGAAGTCGTAGAAATCGTCGTGCATGTCGCGCATGGCCACCAGCCCTTCGATGTGGTTCTCGTCGATCTCGACGAAGATGCCCCACTCGGTGATGCCCGATATGTGGCCGGCGAACTCCTCGCCCAGGCGTGCCTGCATGAACTCCACCATCTTGTATTTGATCGAGGCGCGTTCGGCCTCGGCGGCGATCACTTCGCGTTCCGAGGCGTGCTCGCACAGCGCTTCGAATGTCGCCTTGTCGGTCGTCTTGCCGCCTTCGAGGTAGCGTGCCAGCAGGCGGTGCACCATCATGTCGGGATAGCGGCGGATCGGCGAAGTGAAGTGGGTGTAGTAGGGGAAGGCCAGTCCGTAGTGGCCGATGTTGTTGGTGGTGTAGTAGGCTTTGGCCATCGAACGTACGGCCAGCGTCGTGACGACGTTCTCTTCGGGGCGGCCCTTGACCTTCTGGAAGAGCTTGTTCATCTCCTTGGCGACGGGACGGCCCTCGGAGGCCTTGAAGACGTGCCCGAAGCGCAGGATGAACTGCCGGAAGCTCTGCAACTTGTCGACGTTCGGTTCGTCGTGGACGCGGTAGACCATCGTGCGGCCCGACTTGCGTCCTCTGACCTTGCCGCAGAACTCGGCAACGCGGCGGTTGGCCAGCAGCATGAACTCCTCGATCATCTGGTTGGCCTCCTTCTGTTCCTTGAAATAGACGCCCAGCGGCCGGCCCTTCTCGTCGAGCCGGAATTTGGCCTCGGCGCGGTCGAAGCTGATCGCGCCGTTGCGGAACCGCTCGCGGCGCATGGCCTGCGCCAGCCGGTTGAGCGTAAGGATCTCTTCGGCGTAGTCGCCCCGGCCGGTCTCGATCACCTGCTGCGCCTCCTCGTAGGCGAAGCGGCGGTCGGAGTAGATCACCGTGCGGCCGAACCATTCGTCGAGGATTTCGAGGTTCTCGTTGAGGGTGAAAACCGCCGAAAAGCAGAGGCTCTCCTCGTGCGGCCGCAGCGAACAGAGTTCGTTGCAGAGCCGTTCGGGCAGCATCGGCACGGTGCGGTCGACCAGATAGACCGACGTGCCGCGCTCTTCGGCTTCGGTGTCGACCACCGAACCCGGCCGCACGTAGTGCGTCACGTCGGCGATATGGACGCCCACCTCCCACACGCCGTCGCGGACTTTGCGGACCGACAGCGCGTCGTCGAAGTCCTTGGCGTCGGCCGGATCGACGGTGAAGGTCACCGTCTGCCGGAAGTCGCGCCGCTCGGCGTAGTCTTTGCGGGTGATGCGCCCGTCGATGGCTTCGGCTGCCGCCTCGACCTCCGGCTCGAAGCGGTAGGGGAGGTCGTATTCGGCCAGAATGGCGTGCATCTCGGTGTCGTTCTCGCCCGCCTTGCCCAGAATGTCGACCAGTTCGCCCACGGGGCTTTTCGAGCCGGGCGCCCATTCGGCGATGCGTACGACGACCTTGTCGCCGTTTTTCACGTTCGGGCAGTCGCGCTTGTGGAGGTAGACGTCGACGGGCATCTTGCGCGAGTCGATACGCACGAAGACATTGTGTTCGTTGACTTCGGCCGTGCCGACGTAGCGTTTGCGGCTGCGTTCGACGATCGCGGTGATCTCGCCTTCGGGGGCGTTGGAACCCCGTGCCTTGCGCGTGAGCACCAGTTGCACGCGGTCGCCGTCGAGAGCGTTCAGCGAGTTGCGCGAGTGGATGTAGACCTGCTGCTCCATGCCTTCGACATGCACGAACATCGAGCCGGTATTCAGCATCTCGACCGTGCCTTCGAGTCGGGGCCGCTGGGCGGGGCTCAGGCGGTATTTGTCGCGCGGGCAGCTCTCGATGACGCCCGTTGCGAGCAGTTGTTCGACGATCTGCATCGTCTCGCGGCGGCCCTCCTTGCTTGCGCCGCCCGATGCCGAAGCGAGGTGGCGCAGCGAGAATTTGTTGTCGGGCAGCTGCCGGAACAGTTCCAGAATCAGCGCGGCGCGTTCGTCGCCGTTATGGGTTTGTTTTTTCGTTCTTGTCATTTTTCATTCAACAGTTTGAGGGCCAGCGCCTGCATGAAGGCTATGCCCGTGGTGATGGCCTTCTCGTCGGGCGAGAAGGTCGATGTATGCGGTTTCCCCGACGCCGCGCCGACGCCCAGCCGGTAGAACAGCGAAGGATAGAGGTGCGTGTAGAACCCGAAGTCTTCGGCCGTCGTGCGCAGCGGTAGGTCGACGGCCTGCCACCGTTCGGCGGCCAGGCTGCGGGCGAGCGAGGCGAGGGCGGGGTCGTTGACCACGCAGGGATAGCCCCGCCCGATGTCGACGGCCGTCCGTGTGTCGTACCGGCGGTCGGCGGAGGCGGCGATGTCGCGGATCGCGTCGTAGGAGGCGCAGCGCAGCGCCTCGTCGAAGGTGCGCAGCGTCCCTTCGAGCCGGACGTCGTCGGGGACGACGTTCGTCGCGCCGTCGGCCTCGATGCGGCCGATCGAGAGGACGCGCTCCGGCAGGTTGAGGGCCAGCAGTCCGCCGACGAGTTCGGCGGCGGCGGCTACGGGATCGTGCAATTGATTGCGCAGTGCGGCGTGGCCTCCTGTGCCGTGTACGGTGAAGCGCAGTTCGTCGCTCGAAGCCATGTATTTGCCCGCGCGGAATCCGAAGGTGCCCACTTCGAGCGACGGTTCGACGTGCTCGCCTACCACGGCCCGCACGTCGTAGTCGGCGAAAGGCTCTTCGGCCAGCACCAGCGACGCGCCTCCGGGGTTGCACTCCTCGCCCGGCTGGAAGAGCCCGAGAAGCGTCCCCTCGAAATCGCGCGAACGATTGAGCTCCTGCAAGACACCCATCAGCACGGCCGTGTGGACGTCGTGGCCGCAGGCGTGCATCACCCCGTCGTTGAGCGAGCGCCACGCTACGTCGGCCTGTTCGCGGATCGGCAGCGCGTCGATGTCGGCGCGCAGGACGACCGCACGACGAAGATCGCCGCGGCCTTCGATGCGTGCCAGGACGCCCGTGCGGGCGACGGTGCGGTGGGCGATGCCCAGCCCGTCGAGCGTGCGGGCGATGAGGTCGTGCGTCCCGGTCTCGCGGAACGAGAGTTCGGGACGGCGGTGCAGCGCACGGCGGAAAGCGATGATGTCGAGCTCGTCGGCCATGGTCAGAATACCTCCTTGATGATTTGGCGCACGTTCTCGGCACGGCCCATGGTATAGAAATGGATCACCGGTACGCCGGCGGCTTTCAGCCGGCGGCACTGGTCGACGGCCCACTCCACGCCGATGCGGCGGATCGCTTCGGGGCGGTCGGCATGCGTCCGGACTTCGCTGCGCAGCGCTTCGGGCAGTTCGATGGCGAAGGTTTCGGGGAGCAGCGTGAGCTGCCGCAGCGTCGAAAGGGGTTTCACGCCCGGGATGACCGGCACGTCGATCCCCGCTTCGCGGCAGCGGCCGATGAAGGCCAGGATACGGTCGGCGTCGTAGCAGATCTGCGTCATGACGTAGTCGGCGCCGGCGTCGACCTTGGCTTTGAGGTGGCGCAGGTCGCTTTCGGCGTCGAGGGCGTCGACGTGTTTTTCGGGATAGCCCGCCACGCCGATCGAGAATTTCGAGTGGTGGCACTCCTCCACTTCGCCGTCGACGAACTCGCCGCGGTTCATCGCCGCGATCTGCCGCACGAGGTCGATGGCGTGGGAGTGCCCCTGCGGATGGGGCATGAAATGGCGTTCGTTGGGGCCGCAGTCGCCGCGCAGCGCCAGCACGTTGTGCAGCCCGAGGAAGTCCATGTCGATGAGCGCGTCCTCGATGTCGTAGCGCGACAGGCCGCCGCAGATCAGGTGCGGCACCACCTCGATGCCGAAGCGGTCGCGGATCGCGGCCGAGATGCCCACCGTGCCGGGACGCCGCCGCATCCGGTGCCACTCGATGTGGCCGTCGGGGGTAAGCGTCTCCTTGATGCTCTCGCGGTGGAAGGTGACGTTGATGAAGGCGGGGTCGAATTCGCGCAGGGCTTCGATCGTGGTGAAGACGCTGCGGGTGCCGTCGCCTTTGAGCGGCGGCAGCAATTCGAACGAGAAGCGGGTCGTCTCCCGTGCGGAGGTTTCGCGGATGATATCCAGTACGTTCATGTTCAGACGTTGTTCGGAATGATTTTTTCAACGGTTTCGACTGCCAGTCCGCGCCGTTCAGCGTAGTCGCGCAGCTGTTCGGCGTCGATCTGTCCGACGGAGAAATAGTGGGCATCGGAGAAGAACAACCCGCAGAGCGCTTCGCCGGGCGAGATCATCCAGTTCTCCGTCAGCCGCATGCGGGTCGTCTGTTCGACGGCGAGCAGATCGAAGATCTCGCGTTTGAGCGAGTGGTCGGGCGAGGCGGGGTAGCCGAAGGCCATGCGCCGGCCGCGGTATTCGCCCGCGATGACCTGCTGCGGCGTCGGCGCCTCTGCGGTTTCGTAGCCCCACATCTGCCGCCGCACGAAGCTGTGCACCACTTCGGCGAAGGCTTCGGTGAGGCGGTCGGCGAGCAGCTTGGCCATGATGGCCGAGTAGTCGTCGCCCTCGGAGCGGAACTTGTCGCAAAGCTCTTGCAGGCCGATTCCGGCCGTGAGGGCGAAGGCGCCGATGTAGTCGGTCGCGCCGTCGCGCCGGTCGGCGATGAAGTCGGACAGGCAGAGGTTTTCGGCGCCGCGCGTCTGGTTGCGAAGCATGGGCAGCGTATGGCGGCGTCCCTTCGCATCGGTGAGGAGGATGTCGTCCCCGCGGCTGACGGCGGGGTAGATTCCCACGACGCCTTGCAGCGTGAGGAGCCGTTCGTCGGCGATGCGGTGCAGCAACGCCTGTGCGTCGTCGAAGAGTTTGCGGGCTTCGTCGCCCCGTTCGGGGTGGTCGAAGAGGTCGGGGCAGCGTCCTTTGAGCCCCCATGCGGGGAAGAAGAAGTTCCAGTCGATGAAGGGTTCGACGTCGGCGATGTCGAAGTCGGGGAAGACGAGCCGTCCCGTGTGGGCTGCGGGCGCGATCTGCGATGCGGGACGCGGGCGGCGGTTGCGGCGGGCATCGGCGACGGGGATCAGATCGCGCAGCCGTTCGCGGCGCAGGTAGTCGTCGCGCAGCCGTTGCTGGCGAGCCTGCACCTCGGCGACATAGATTTCGCGGTCGGGACCCAGCAGGGCCGCGAGGATGCGGTTGTTCTCGCTCGCGTCGCGCGAGTGGATGACCGGTGCCGCCGTGCAGGGGGCGATCTTCACGGCCGTGTGGAGGTCGGAGGTGGTGGCTCCGCCGATGATGAAGGGGATGTGCAGCGAGCGGCGTTCGGCCTCCTCGACCACGTGGATCATTTCGTCGAGCGACGGGGTGATCAGGCCGCTCAGGCAGATCGCGTCGGCGCCCCATGCGGCCGCTTCGTCGACGATGCGCTGCGCCTCGACCATGACGCCCAGGTCGCGGATCTCGTAGCCGTTGCAGGCCATGACCACCGCGACGATGTTTTTGCCGATGTCGTGGACGTCGCCCTTGACCGTGGCCACGATCACCTTGCCCGCCGACTTTCGGCCGGCGGCGTTCTGTTCGATATAGGGGGTGAGCACCCCGACGGCGCGTTTCATCACGCGCGCCGACTTGACGACCTGCGGCAGGAACATCTTGCCCTGGCCGAAGAGTTCGCCTACGCGCGCCATCGCACGCATCAGCAGCCGGTCGATCACCTGCATCGGGTCGCCCAGTTCGCGGTAGGCTTCGAGCGTGTCGGTCTCGATGTGGTCGGTCACTCCTCTGAGCAGAGCGTATTCGATGCGTTCCGGCAGCGGCCGGGTGCGCCACGCCTCCTCGTGTGCGGCTCCTTCGGCCGCGGTGTCGGTGCGGAGATGCTGTGCGTAGTCGATGAGCCGCTCGGCAGCGTCGGCACGACGGCAGAGGACGACGTCCTCGACGCGTTCGAGCAGTGCGGGTTCGATGTCGCTGTAAACCTGCAACAACTGGGGATTGACGATGCCCATGTCCATTCCCGCCGCGATGGCGTGGTAGAGGAAGACCGAGTGCATCGCCTCGCGCACGACGTTGTTGCCGCGGAAGGCGAACGAGAGGTTCGAAACGCCGCCCGACACCTTGGCGTGGGGCAGGTGTTCCTTGATCCAGCGCGTAGCTTCGATGAAGTCGAGCGCATAGCGGTCGTGCGCCTCGATGCCCGTGGCGACGGCCAGTACGTTGGGATCGAAAACGATCTCTTCGGGCGGGAATCCCGCTTCGGTCAGCAGCCGGTAGGCGCGTTCGGCCACCTCGATCTTGCGGGCGTAGGTGTCGGCCTGTCCCCGTTCGTCGAAGAGCATCACCACGGCCGCCGCGCCGTAGCGGCGGATGGTGGCGGCACGTTCCAAAAAGGTGCCTTCGCCCTCTTTGAGCGAGATCGAGTTGACGACGCTCTTGCCCTGCACGACTTGCAGACCGGCTTCGAGCACCTCCCATTTCGACGAGTCGATCATCACCGGCACACGGGCGATTTCGGGCTCCGAGGCCATGAGGTTCAGAAAGTGGCGCATGGCCTGCGGCCCGTCGATCAGGCCGTCGTCCATGCAGACGTCGACGAGCTGCGCTCCGGCGTCGACCTGTGCGCGGGCCACGGTGAGCGCTTCGTCGTAGTCGCCTTCGCGGATGAGACGGGCGAACTTCGCCGAGCCGGCCACGTTGGTGCGCTCGCCGATGTTGACGAAGTTGGCCTCGGGGACGATGCGCAGCGGTTCGAGACCGCTCAGGACCGTGATATGGCGCGGTGCGGGGAGACGCCGCGGCGCGTAGTCGCCCGCGATCTTCGCAAGTTCGAAGATATGTTCGGGGGTGGTGCCGCAACAGCCGCCGATGATGTCGACCAGCCCGCGCCGCATGTACTCGGCGCAGTCGGCGGCGAACATCGCCGGCGTCTCGTCGTAGCCGCCCATGATGTTCGGAAGGCCGGCGTTGGGGTGCGTCGAGATGCGCGTCTCGGCCACGGCGGCCAGCCGTTCCAGATAGGGAAGCAGCTGCTTGGCGCCGTAGGCGCAGTTGAGCCCGACCGAAAGCGGCCGTGCATGGGCTACCGAAGCGTAGAAGGCCTCGACGGTCTGTCCCGAAAGGGTGCGTCCCGATGCGTCGGAGAGCGTGCCTGAGATCATCACCGGCGTGCGGATGCCGCGTGTGCGGCACTCGTCGTCGACGGCGGCCAGCGCAGCCTTGGCGTTGAGCGTGTCGAAGACCGTTTCGATAAGCAGCAGGTCGGCGCCCCCGTCCAGCAATCCCCGCACCTGCTCGCGGTAGGCGGCGCACATCTCGGCGAACGTGATGTCGCGCGCGGCGGGATCGTTGACGTCCGCCGACATCGAGAGCGTGCGGTTGGTGGGGCCGATCGAGCCGGCGACGAAGCGCGGTTTGAGCGGGTTGCGTGCGGTGAAGGTGTCGGCTGCTGCGCGGGCCACGCCGGCTGCTGCGCGGGCGATTTCGTAGGCGCAGCCCTCCAAACCGTAGTCGGCCAGCGAGACGGCGTTGGCATTGAACGAATCGGTTTCGATGATGTCGGCGCCTGCGGCGAGGTATTTTTCGTGGATTTCGCGCACCACGTCGGGGCAGGTCAGCGCCAGCAGGTCGTTGCAGCCGCGCAGCTGCCGTTCCCAGTCGCGGAACCGTTCGCCGCGGTAGGCCGCTTCGTCCAGCCCGTAGCCTTGCACCATCGTGCCGAAGCCGCCGTCGAGCAGCAGGATGCGTTCGTCGAGTATCTCTTCGATCGGTTTTCTCATTTTTTGACGATTTCGATTTCAAACAACCGGCTCCAATTCTTTCCCGTGACGAAGATGCGCCGCGTAGCTGCGTCGTAGGCGATGCCGTTGAGTACGTCGGTCGCGGGGGTGATCTCCTCTTCGGGCAGCAGTCCCGCGAGGTCCACGACCCCTTCGACCGTCCCCGTAGCGGGATCGATGATGACGATCTGGTCGGTGGTGTAGACGTTGGCCCAGATCTTTCCTTCGATCCATTCCAGTTCGTTGAGGAACTGCACGGGACGGCCGGCGGCCGTGACCGTGATCTTGCGTCCGCGCCGGAACGTGGCGGGATCGACCTCCCAGATGTGCTCCGAACCGTCGCTCAGATAGAGCGTCTCTCCGTCGGTGGCGAGCCCCCAGCCTTCGCCGGCATAGCGTACGTCGCGCAGTTTCTCGAACGTCTGCGCATCGTAGATGTGGGCCGTGTTGTTCTGCCACGTGAGCTGATAGATACGGTCTTTTACGCGGGCGATTCCCTCGCCGAATTCGCTCTGAGGCAGGCGGACGAGTACGTCGGCGCGACCTGTCGGGAGGTCGAGCCGCTGAATCGCGGAGGCGCCGTACTGGCCGGTGCCTTCCCACAGGAAGCCGTCGTCGAAATAGAGCCCCTGCGTGTAGCTCGTCGTCAGGTGCGGATAGCTCGCCTTGACGACGTAGGTATACTGCACGGGTTCGACGGGAGCCTGTGCGGCCGTTGTCGACGGTGCCGGACGCCGCCCGGCGCAGCCTGCGGCCAGAGCCAGCAAAAGAATCGGTAAACTCGGTTTCACGTTTCTAATATGTATATAATTTTACAAAAATACGAATTAAAAACGAAAATGAAAAATTGCAGGTCGTCCTTCGTCTTTTCCGCAGTAGCAGACGGGGTATTCGGAGCGGATTGAGAGGTGTTTAGGGGTTGGATAACCGGCTGGAATTTAAGCGCTGGCATTCGACTTGTGTTATCCGATTAAAACTATGCATTTTGCTGAACAACACGGAACTCCATTTAAAATCGATAATCAATATTGCAAATGATGAAAAAAGCAGTAACTTTGCGATCGAAGAAATCTCTTACTAACGTAGAGTTGCACGTATTTACGACCTGCAAGGGCAGGTATAGTTTTCGGTAGACCAATATTGTTATCTTGTAAATGGTTGATTTATAAAGATATATTTATTTTTGGTCTAAGTGGGGATTTTGCCTAAATTGAACGCTCATCTGAAAATCGTGGCGGAGAGAGATGGAAATATACAGTGGTTTGTCCTTAATTATATCCCTTCGATAGTTGCAAGACATGAAACTGCCGAGGCCGTGGTCGGACGATTCAATAAGGTCAACGATGAGGAATTGGAACTTTTCGCTCCGACTTTTGTGAAGATGGTCGAAACCGGAGGCAAATTGAAACGTATCGAAACACCTTTGATGTTTCATTATGTTTTCGTGCGGGGAAGCTTGGGATGTGTCAAAGATCTTTGTTCTCAGACAAATGGCTTCTCGTTCGTGCTGAGCCATTTGGACTCGCCCCGTTATCTTTCGATTACCGATCAGTCGATGGAGGCTTTCAAGACAGTTGCCCGTTATTACGCAAATCAGATTCCGTGTTTTTCGACGGAGGAGATCGATCTCGAAGAGGGTGATTATGTCGAAGTGGTACAAGGCGCTTTTTCGGGGTTGAAAGGAAGATATATCTCCAAAAAACGCGGACGCAGCGGCAATTTGCTTATCGCAGTGACGCAAGATCTGGCCGCAACGGTGTATGCCGTTAAAGCAGATTATCTGAGAGTTCTCGAATTCGCCAAAAACAGCAAACGGGCCTATGATCAGGTCGAGGCTTTTATACCTCGTCTTTTTGCGGCGATGAGAGTTTACCGCAGCGGAGGGAAACTCGACGCCGGCCTGATCGCTCCGCTGGTCGTCTTTTGCCGAAGATTTGATTCCGTAAAATTCGATAACGCCAAGTTTGAGGCGAAACTTCAGCTGCTTTTGATGACGGCATGCAAAATTTTGGGCGATGCGGATGGTTTCCGGAAAGCGCAGGCGAGTTTCGAAAAACTCGCAGTGAATCTAACCAATCGATGGACGAAAGCATTGGCGGCCCTTTGCCTCTCGGTCATGTCGTGCGACGCCGAGGGCATTGCACCCGGGCGGGAATTTCTTCCAGAGAGTAGCGCCGGCGAGTCGAAG
>OOBN01002028.1_pt1 | contig 13251 bp, 10 predicted proteins | sample 1671091 | NCBI WGS metagenome assembly OOBN01 (sample SAMN06348121, study PRJEB24527) | human gut metagenome | biome: human gut; feature: ankylosing spondylitis patient; material: feces | host: Homo sapiens | place: China | collected 2015-10 | reverse complement strand
TGAGCCGTATCGAGGACCTCGGCTTCCCGCCCGAGTCGCTGCTTTCCGAGGAGTGGATCAGGGCCAATACGCCCGCCTCGTCGCTGACGCCTCCCGTGAAGAACGGCGGCGATGATTACGAGGGTGACTGATCCCGCGTTTGAGCAATAAAAAACTGCGACCCTTTTGGGTCGCAGTTTTTTTGTGCCGCGGCGGCAGCGCTACCGCTTGTTCCATTTGCAGGAGGTCTGGTAGTAGCCGATCGCGCGGTCGACCTGCACGGCGTCCTTCCGCTCCATCGCTTCGAGGTGGTGGGGATTCTCCTCGGTGGGAACCACGCGGTACTGCTCGAAGCGGCGCACGGGCGACAGAATCGTGAAGGTGTCGCCTTCGAGGTAGCCGAGGTCCTGATAGGTGGCGATGAACGCGCGGTTGACATATGCCGGGTCGAAGATGCTGCGGCCGTAGAAATGCGAGTCGTAGCTCATGTTGAGCAGCGACAGCAGGATGGGCATCAGGTCGATCTGCGAGACGATGCCGTCGACCACTCCGGGTTCGATAAGCCCGGGGGCGAGGATCAGCGCCGGGATGTGGTATTTCTGCAACGGAATCTCGGTGCGGCCGGCGCTAGAAGCGCAGTGATCGGCCGTGACGAGGAAGATCGTGTTTTCGAACCACGGCTGCCTGGCTGCTTCGGCGAAGAACCGTCCCAGCGAATAGTCGCTGTAAAGCACGCCTCCGGCGCGGCTCTTCGAATCGTTGGGAATGCGGATTCGTCCGGCGGGGTAGGTGAAGGGGCGGTGGTTGCTGACGGTCATCACGTGGGCGAAGAACGGCTTGCCGCTGCGGGTCTCCTCGTTGAGCGTGCAGATGACCTTCCGGTAGGCGTCTTCGTCGCAGACGCCCCAGATGTTGGCGAAGGTGATCTCTTCGGGTTTGTAGCTTTTCTGGTCGACGATGTCGTATCCGTTGCCCGAGAAGAAGGTCTCCATGTTGTCGAAATAGCTGTTGCCGCCGTAGAAATAGGTCACGTTGTATCCCTTGTCGCGCAGCAAGGCTCCCGCGGAGTGCATTCCGGTGTTGTTCGGACGCTTGATGATGCTCTGGCCCGGGCAGGGCGGCAGCGAGAGCGTCACGGCCTCCAGGCCGCGCACCGTGCGGTTGCCCGTGGCGTATACGCGGTCGAACGCCAGTCCCAGTTTGTAGAGCGAGTCGAGTACGGGCGTGATCCGTTCCGTGTTGCCGAACCGCTCCATGTACGAGGCGCTCATGCTCTCCATGGTGATCAGCACGATGTTGCGGCGGATCTCCTCCCCTTCGGCGCGCACGGCGTGCAGGTTGTCGCCCGTGCTTTGGTAGACCCCGTGCACGAAGGCTTCGGCCTCGGCTTCGGGACGCGTGAGGTAGAACTGTTCGTAGTCGAGTGTGTTCTTGACGAAGGCGTCGTAGAACTTGTAGAGTCCGTTGGCCTGCAATTCGTTGACGTAGACGTTGTCGCTGTCCTGGAAGCGGGTGTTGAAGTTCAGCAGCCCGATCGCGGCGAACAGCGCCGCGACGTAGGCCGGTCCGATTACGGCTTTCCACCTCCAGCCTTTCAGGCATTCGGTCTGCACGAGTTCGCTGCGGAAGAAGTACCACGTCACGAGCAGCGTCACGACGACGATGCCCAGCGTCATCGGAATGACGGGGTAGGACTCCATGATGTTGCCCACCACCTCGTTGGTGTAGACCAGGTAATCGACGGCGATGAAGTTGTAGCGGACGCCGAATTCGCTCCAGAAGAAATATTCGCTGATGCCGTTGAAGATGATGGCGCCCACGTAGACGACGATGAAGAGGGCGAACCACACCGTGGTCCAGTGGCTGCGGAATCCGGGCAGGAAAAGCCGCAGTGCGAAGCTGCCGGCCCAGTAGCCCAGCACATAGAGGGCGATTCGCGGCGCGACGCTTCCGTATTCGTCGAAGATCGTGTTGAAGAACGCCACGTAGCAGAACGCCGCCACGAGCAGGGCGAGGAGGATGTAGCCCCACGGCTTTTTGTACTTGGTGCGCGAAACGCTCAACATGAAGAGCCAGAGGAAAATGAATCCCGCCGTCGCGGCGCAGAAATCGTTCACGGCGCCCAGCAGGAAGACTTCGCACCATTCGCCGAATGAGAAGGCGAGTGAGGTGGTCTGCTCGTTGAAAAGCAGTACGACGCGCAGCACGAGGCCGACGGCGACGGTCAGCAGCGACAGTTTGAGATAGAGGCCGGAGACCAGCCGAATACTTTTTTGCATGATGAATTTGGTAATTAACGGTACAAAGTTAACCATTTTCAGCCCGTTCGGAAAAAGAAAAGGCAGTCAACTGGGTGACTGCCTTGTTCTGTCGGTTTGAAAAATTGATCGTTTTGTCGCTTACTTCGACGGGCGCATGACGACCTTCACGAGGTTTCCGTCCGCAAGGATCTTCTTGGCGAGCGCCTGCACGTCGGCGTTGGTCAGGTCGCGGATCGCCTGTTCGTGGTCGGCGATGTAGTTCAGGCCCGAGCCGTATTTGATCTGGATGTAGTTCATCCATGCGCCGTTCTGTTCGAGGCTGTTCTTCCAGCTCTTGAGCATGAATTCGCGGTGTTTCTCGATGTCCTCGCTCTTGGGACCGTTGGCTGCGATCTCCTCGATCTCCTTCATCACGATCTCGCGCAGTTCGTCGGCCATCTCCTCGTTGGTGTCGAACGAAATGGTCATGCTGTAAGTCTCGCGGGGGATGTACTTCGTCGAACCCTGGACGCGCACGCCGTAGGTTCCGCCCTTCTCCTCGCGGATCGAAACGAGGTAGCGCGAATTGAGCGCCTGCGTCAGGAACGTCAGGGCCATTTTGTTCTTGAGCGTGTAGGGCATCTCTCCCGAGAAATAGTAGTTGACCGAGACCTTCGGCTGCTGCATCGGAGCCGTGAACTCCTCCGTAACCTCGCCTTTCACCGGATAGGCCTTGTCGTCGACGTAATTGATCGGTTTGCGGGCGGCGGGGATCGAACCGATGTATTTCTCCACGAGGGGTTTCAGCGTTTCGGGGTCGATGTTGCCCACGAACGTGAAGACGAATCCGTTGGCTCCGGGGTAGAGCTTGGCGTAAATGCCGGGCAGCTGTTCGAAGTCGAACTTATTGACGATCTCCGTCGAGATCATCTGACGGCGGGGATTGTGGCCGTAGGTCACGTCGGCCACCTTCTCCTGCATCAGGAAGTCGGGATTCGACTTGGCATTGGCGAGCTGGGCGAGGAGCATCTTCGTGAGATTGTCCACGTCGTCCTTGTTGAACCGGGGCTGCGTGAAATTGAGGTAGAGCAGCTGGAGCATCGTCTCGATGTCCTTGGGCGAGCAGACGCCGCCCATGGCGCTGGTGTAGTTCTCCACCGAGGGCTGCACCGAGGCCGTTTTGCCCGAAAGCTGTTTCTTGAGTTCCGTGGCCGAGAATTTGCCGACACCCGACATCGAGTTCACGGCGGGCATCATTTCGCCCATGTAGTACTCCTCGTCCGAGAGCAGCGACAGGCCGCCCTTGCCGACTACGCCCAGGCGCACTTCGTCGGCCTTGAAGGTCGTGGGTTTCACGACGACCTTCGCACCGTTGGCCAGCGTCCATTCCGTCGTTCCGAGCTGTTTGTCCTCGACCGTCTTCTTCACGGGCGAGCCTTTGAGCACGGTCCCTTCTGCGATCAGCGGCTCCTTGACCACGTTGTCCTCATAGGCCGTGACCTCCGATGCGGCCACCTTGTCGCGGATGGCGAGAATCTCCTCGGCGGTGGGCGTTGCGACGCCCTCCTTCTCGGGAGCGTTGATCACGATCACCTGATTCGTCGGGAGAATGGTCTGCTTCGCGAAGGCGTTGACGGCATCCACGTTGAGCATCTTGATCAGCATGCTGTCGAGCTGCCATTCGGTCTCGGCATCGGGCATCGGCTGGTTTTTCTGGTAGTTGTTCAGATAGGTCTGCACGAATTCGTTGTTGCGGCGGTCGTTGCGGTTGGCGTACGAGCGTTCGGCCTGACGCATCAGGTTCTCCTGGGCGCGTTCGAACTCGCCCTGCGTGAATCCGTAGCGGCGCACCTTCTCCATTTCGGTATAGAGGGTCTCGAAGCCGCGGGCCAGCTTGCCGTCCTCGGTCATGGCCACGAATACCGTGGCGTCGAGCGTCGGGATGATGCCGATCACGTCGCCCGTGCCCATGCCGGCGCCGAGGAACGGCGCGTCGGGCTGCATGGCGATCTCCTGCAGGCGGGCGTTCTCCATCGTGGACATGTAGGCTTCGATCACGTTGTTGGCCTCGGCCAGCACCGTGTTGGCGAGCTGTTCGGGAAGCGCCGGGCGCTTGATGAAGAGCTGCACCTTCGTACCCTGCATTTCGGGATCGGTGTAGATGCTGACGATCGGCTCCTCGTTGTCGGGAACCTCGATGGTCTCCTTCTGCGATGCGCCGGCGGCGGGAGCCGGAATGTCGGCCATCAGCGTCTTGATCTTGGACTCAATGGCGTCTACGTCGATGTCACCGACCACGATTACGGCCTGGTAGTCCGGACGGTACCATTGTTTGTAGAAATCCTCCAGCTCCTTGTGCCGGAAGTTCTTCAGTCCGTCGAGGTAGCCGATCAGGTTGCGGCGCTCGTATTTCGTGCCTTTGCCCAGCGCCTGCAACAGCTTCATCGTCGAACGCCACGACGCGCCGTCGCGCGTGCGCAGCTCCTCCATGATCACGCCGCGCTCCGAGTCGATTTCCGACGGCTCCAGCGCGATGAAGTGCGACCAGTCGTGCAGGATCAGCAGCGCCGAGTCGATGATTCCCTCGCGCGAGGTCGGCACGTCCTTCATGTTGTAGCACGTGTAATCCCAGCTCGTGCCGGCATTGAGGTTGGCGCCGAATTTCACGCCCACGGTCTCCAGATACTCCGTGAGCTGTTTGCCCGGGAGGTTCTTGGTTCCGTTGAAGGCCATGTGTTCCAGGAAGTGGGCGAGGCCCTGCTGCGAATCGTTCTCCTGGATGGCTCCCACATCGTGGAGGATGTAGAAATCAGCCTGGCCTTTCGGCTTTTCGTTGTGGCGGATGTAGTAGGTCATTCCGTTTTCCAGTTTCCCGGTGCGGACCTCCGGATCGGCCGGGATCGGCTGGTTCATCTGTGCCGCGGCGCTGCCGGCGGCGAACGCCGCGACGGCCAGCATCAATAATTTTTTCATGGGCATTTGTGGTATAAGGTTTATTGTTTCTGTGTCTCTTCGGGGCGGTATTCGATGATATCACCCGGCTGGCAGTCCAGCTCGCGGCAGATCGCTTCGAGCGTGGAAAACCGGATGGCCTTGGCCTTCCCGTTCTTGAGGATCGAGAGGTTGGCGGGCGTGATGTCGACCCGTTCGGCCAGTTCGCCGAGCGACATCTTGCGTTTGGCCATCATTACGTCTATGTTTATGATTATCGCCATAAAGTCGTCCCCCCCCCTTTTATCGTTTGCATTTCTCTCATGTCGTCTGTTTTAGATGGTCAGTTTCTGCTCCTCGCTCAAATTCTGGCCGATGGCGAAGACCTCGGCGGCGAAAAGGATCAGGATACCCATGATGATCATTGCGTAGGAGACGTGGAAACCCGCGTCGACGGTGTATCCGCTTCCGGCGAGCAGTTCGGCGGCGCGGCTGTTCATCACCCAGTCCACAGTGTCGCTGATCAGTTCGGTGACGATCGTCAGCATGCCGATTGCGCGCAGATACCAGACGTTGCGTTTGTCGAGCGTGCGCTCTTCGCGGATCGAGCGGCGCAGCGAGTGGATGATCACGAACATCAGTACGATGATGGCCAGATAGAGAAGCGGGCAGAGCATAACCAGCGCATAGAGCCATGCGCTGCCGCCGATCGAACGGAATGCCAGCCCCAGCGGGGATGTGCCCGGGGCGTTCTGCTCGACGACCAGGGCGAGTTTGCGGACGTTGGCTTTGATTTCCACGCCCGGCGCCGCGGCGATTTCGACAGCCGTTTCGGGTTGTCCCGTTACCCGGATGTCGCCCAGCATGTAGATCATGCGCGGCACGCCGGATTTCCACTTTTCGGCGATGTCGTTACCGAGTTCCGCGCCTTCCGCCGCGCCCCGCGAGAAATTGGGCAGGATTCCGTGGGCGATGCTTGCCACGAGTACGATGAAAAACGTAATGTAAATGACCAGCAGGCGTTGCAGGAGCGATTTTTTGTTCTGCATGTGTGACTATTTTGGTTTTACAGTTGCAAAGATAGAATTAATTTTCGAAAAACAAATAATATTTATCGTTTTTCGATAAAATTTTTCGCAGCGGACAAAAAAGGACGGCACAGGCGGCCGTCCTTCGGATCGTCTCCGGAGCGTTTACTCCACGTTGTCTTTCAGCTGTTTCCAGAATGAAGCGCTGATGGACATTGAGATCGAGATGGCCAGCACGTAGAGGATGAACATGACGACGAACGTGATGAAGCCGATGCCGATCGCATTGCAGATGGCCTGGAAAATGCCGAATACGATGCCGAACAGTACGCCGACGACCAGCGACACGAAGAACATGGTCCATTTGCTGCCGTAGGTGGCGTCGTTCGAAGCCTTGATGGCCTGTATCGGATTTTTGCCCTTTTCGATGAGGAAATAGTAGGAGAGCGTCCATGCGATCGAGAGCACGATGCCCGGGATGACCATGAAGAGCACGCCGATGAAAATCGGGAAAATCATCAGGCCCATCGTGATGAAGAACTCGCCCATGTAGCGGCGGTATTTGCTGTCGAAAATGCCCAGGGGATTGACAATCTCACCCTTGGCCAACTGTGTGGGCAGTAAGGTGATGGCGATTGTGGTACCCACATTGAGATAAGGTATCCAGATCGTAATGAGCCATAAGGCCACTGCTGCGATCACCGAAGGTGCGTTCTTTACGCCGATGGCGACGGAATCCTTGAGGGTTTCTCCGAAATCGAGTTTTTTCACTTCCATAACTAACAGGTTTAAGGGTTAACATCAAAAACAAAAATACGAAAAAAATCGTATCTTTGCCTGCATAACCGTAAAATTCAATGCAATGGCTGAAAAATCTCGCTATAATTACCGGGTTGAACCGCAGGACGTGGATTTCACGCTGCGGGCGACAATCCCTTCGCTGGGCGGCTCGATACTCAACACCGCGGGCATCGACGCCCACGGCAAGGGGTTCGGAGTCGATGCGCTGAATGCCGACAACCATTCGTGGGTGCTTTCGCGCATGGCCGTCGAATTCGACTGCCAGCCCACGCAGTACACCGACTACACCGTGGCTACGTGGATCAGCGATTACGGCCGGGTGCTCTCGACGCGAAACTTCACGCTGACCGATGCCGCAGGCCGCGAATTCGGCCGCGCCGTGACGCAGTGGGCGATGATCGACCTGCAGAGCCGTTCGGCGATCGACCTCTCGTGGGTGGGCGACGCGCATGCCGACGCCATCGTAGATGCCGCGCCCCCGACGGACAAGCCGCGCAAGATCCGTGCGGTAAGCCCTACCGCGACGGCCGAACACCGCGTGGTTTACAGCGACATCGACTTCAACCGCCACGTCAACACGATGCGCTATATCGAAATGATGCTCGACATGCTGCCCGTCGACATGCTGACGCAGGAGGCTCCGGTGCGGCTGGACATTATGCTGCTGAAGCGATCTGTGAGCAGGGGGCTCAGGGAAAGATCCTGATGCTTACAGAAGAGGGCGCGCCAACCTGCAAACGGCCTATGCTGAGTAAATCGCCGCTGGTCCGTTTTAAGAAGGAGCGGCTTTATGTCCGCGGAGAAGAGTGGTACTGCGAACAAGGAATAGAAGTGCTATATCATTGCAGAATCCTTGCACTTGATGCGGATAGAAAGCGTGTTGTAACGGATGTGGGAGATTTCTATTACCAAAAATGTATCTATGCGCTGGGAGGATATAACTTTGTGCCGCCGTTTCCCGGGCATGAGCTGCGCGGCGTCCTGACAGTGCGCCGCACAGAGGATTTGCGTATGATCAAGGAGTATGCGCTGGGGGAAAACAACGCAGTTGTGATCGGCGGAGGGGTAATCGGCCTTGAGGTTGCCATGGAAATGCAGCATTACGGTTTGCAGGTAACGGTTCTCGAGGCATCGCCTCGACTGATGCCGCGCCAGCTTGACCCACAGACCTCAGAAGAGTTGCTTGCGCGTCTGAAGGGAATCCGAGTCTGCACAAATGTATCCATTGCAAAAATCTGCGGCAGTGAAGGACAGGTCCGCTCCGTTCTGCTGGCGGATGGACGCAGCTTCCCCTGCGGGATGGTTGCGGTCTCCTGTGGTCAGAAAGCAAATATCGCGATTGCGCAGGCAGCGGGACTTCCCTGCGGGCGCGCCGTCATTGTCAACGAACGGATGGAAACGGGAATAAGGGATATCTGGGCCTGCGGGGACTGCGCGGAGCTGAATGGCTTCAATGCAGCTCTGTGGACGCAGGCTGCGGCGCAGGGACGTGTGGCCGGAGCCAACGCTGCCGGAGGCGGCGAGACCCTGGGCGAATTTGATCGTTCCCTCGTTCTCAACGGCGGAGAAATGAGTCTTTTTGCATTGGGAGACCTTGCCTCTGACCCGCAGAAGCAATACGAATGCAGACGAACGGAGAGAACGTTCCAAAATTTTTCAATCAACACAAAGCCGCCCCATGCCATCGAAAAGCGGTTTTACTGCAATGGGCGCATAACCGGCGGCTGCATTCTGGGCAATCTTTCCGGTATGGAAAAGATGAAACGGGAAATTGCTGGGGGGGCGAAACTATGACACAGGCGGAAAGAAAATACCTGGGTGCGCATTTGCTGAGAACATTTTTTGAAGACCTGGACGAATGGAAAAAGATCAGTCATCTGGCAGGGATCGATTCATCAATCTCTCAGCTTGAATACGACTATGCTCTCAAGGGAACAAACGCAGATATCTATATTCCTCTTTGGGCCTCTGCCTGCCTCTCCGGAATGGACATTCTTCTGAATGAAACGACCCGAGACGTTGTACTGTGCTATAAGCGGTTCGGGTATGTCCCCGTGCGCATGGATGGGAACCCGCCGGACTATATCGGTGAGCAGTTCCGGTTCCTTGAATATCTCTTCCGCTGTGCAGTCTGCGGCGAAGAACAGGAACTCTGCGCTGCTGCCGGAGATTTTATTGAGGATTATACGTTGTGTACCGTGGACGTGATCGGACGTGCGGTGCGGACGCAGAAGGTGCACCATGAGATCCTGCGCGTGATCGGTTTTGCAGAGCAGTGCCTGAAGGGGGGCTGGCCGGATGCGGACAGAGCGATCCTTGCAGCCTTTGACAGCTGGGAGTGGCGGCACAAACCCGCCATTTCGCCCGAAGCACCGCGTCGTTTTACCCAAGCGAGCTTCAACGACTGCGGCGGCAAATGCAGAATGCTTAGTACGGTACAGGAGGGCTGCGTGCTTGGTATTCGCCCGGATAAGGATACGCCATATCATTTTTCCGGATGTCCGCGCGGGGCGGCCTACCGTGCTACTTTTTTGTCTTCACGGCGCCTGCGTTATCCTATGGAACGGGTCGGCAGACGCGGCGAAGGAAAGTTCCGCCGCATCAGTTGGGAGGAGACGGAGAAAAAGGTCGCTGCTGTTATTCGGGAATCGCACGCCTGCGGACCGGGCTCTCGTTATGTAATGCATGGAGCAGGCGTATGCGCCATGCTGTACGGCAGCGGCTTGATGAAGCGGCTCCTTGCAAAGGATGGCGGGTATCTTGGCTACTATGGCACTTATAGTGCAGGATGCGCTATTCCTGCGCTTTCCAGTATGTTTGGCACGGCGCTTGTTTCCAACAACGAGGTGGAGATTCTGCGCGCCAAGCTGCTGATCCTCTGGGGGCACAATCCGGCATCCACCCATTTTGGCAGCGCGCAGAAGCGCATCCTGATGCAGGCTAAGGAACTGGGTATCCGAATCGTTGTCATTGATCCGCGCCAGAGCGATACGGCGCTTGCGGCAGCGGATGAGTGGATTGCGATTCGTCCGTCGACCGATAGCGCGCTTGCGGACGCGATGAGCTATGTGATCCGGAAAAGGGGACTGTATGACAAAGAATTCATCGATCGGTTCTGTATCGGCTTTGATGAAGCGCATCTGCCGGATAACGTACCGAAAGGGGAGAGTTACTTTGCTTATCTGGACGGTGCAAAAGATGGAATCGCCAAGACTCCGGACTGGGCGGAAAAGATCACCGGTGTACCTGCGCAGACGATCGAACGCCTTGCTGTCGAGTATGCGCAGGCACACTATGCGTGCATTTTGCCGGGGCTTGGTCCACAGCGCACGCTGAATGGCGAGCAGACCTATCGCAGCATTATGACGCTGCCGTGTCTTGTCGGAAGCGTTGGAAAGCCGGGGGGCGGTGTGATCACATGGGCGCGTCCGGCGTGTCCGCAACCGGAGCTGCCGCCATTTGAAAACCCTTATCCGGTGGTAATCCCTGCATTTCAATGGTGGCGCACGCTGGAACAGCCCCAAACACTGACAAGGGAACGAGGACTTGAAAATGCAGAACAGCTCGATGGACCTGTGAGCTATATTTTCAGCATTGCAAGCGGTATGCTGGTTAACCAGCACTCTGATATCCATAACACGCTGCGTATTTTGCAGCAGAGTGACAGCGTGCGAGCCATTGTTCTCTCGGATCTCTTTATGACGCCGAGTGCACGTAATGCTGATCTGCTGCTGCCTGCACCATCATTTTTTGAAACGGATAATATCTGTCCACCATGGACAGGAGAGGACTATCTGCTTTACAATCATGCGCCGCTGGCTCCGCTTTTTGGAACGAAGCTGGAGTTGGACTGGCTGACAAATGTTTCCCGTCTGCTCGGCATTGAAAAGGAATTCTGCGAAGGCAGACACTGCCTGCAGGACTGGCTGCGCATGGCGTGGGAAACATTTCGCAAAAAGATTCCGGATATACCGGAATATGAGGAGTTCCGGAAGTGCGGTATCATTACGACCGGAAGTCTTCCGACGATTACCTTTCACGATAATATCGAAGATGGCAGGCCGTTTGACACACCGAGCGGGAAAATTGAAATATTCAGCAAAGCAATCTACGATCTGCATCTGAATGAAGTGCGCGGCGTCCCGGCTTACACCCCTGTTGAGGAGGGGCCGGACGATCCGAGACGCAGTGATTATCCGCTGCAGTTGATCGGCTACCATAGCCGGCGGCGCTGCCACAGCATCCATGATCAGAATGTATGGCTGGAAGAGCTGGAGCCGCCGCGTGTCTGGCTTCATCCGGGTGATGCTGCCGCACGCGGTATCACGGATGGTGATATGGTCGAAATATACAATGATCGCGGCTGCGTCCGCATCCCTGCCTATGTTACGCCGCGGATCATTCAGGGCGTTGCTGCCATGTGTGAGGGCGCGTGGTATCATCCAGACAAAAACGGCACCGATACACGCGGCTGTATGAACGTCCTCACGATGTCGCACCGTGCAAGTCCACTGGGCCATTCCAATCCGCAGCATACGAATCTTGTGGAGATACGGCGCTCGGAGGAAGAGACGATGTGAGAGAAATGACAGAGCTGAAAGTAGCAGAAAAACCCGATCTGACAGCGATTCTTCTTTCGGGAGGGAAAAGCCTGCGGATGGGCTGTGACAAGGCGATGCTTCCATTTGAGGGGGGGAACGCTGCTTGAGTGGCAAATCAGGAAGTTCAGGCAGCTTCACCCCGGGCAGATCCTCATTTCAGGCGGCGGCTACTGCGTGCCGGGAGCACAGACGGTTCCGGACATTTTCCCAGACTGCGGACCCATTGGTGGGATTTACAGCTGCATGCAGCAGGCGCATGGCTCCGCCTGCCTTGTGCTGAGCGTTGATACACCGCTGGTCCCGGTTTCAGTGCTTGAAAAACTTTACCGGAAATATCTCGATGAAACTTCGGAAATTACGATTCTGCGTACAGAGGACGGCGGTATTGAGCCCTTGATCGGAATTTATCATACCGGCATTGCAGAACTTCTTTTGCAGCAGATCAAAGCCCGGGATCTCAGCGTAAGGCGCCTTGCCGCCCTTGCGTCAACGGCTTTTTTGAATGTTGATGATGAGCTTGCCTGTTTTAATTGCAACAGGCCGGAGGATTACCAAAGGCTCGGGCAAAAGCGACCCTAACTTTATCGAAAGTCGTTGAGGGATACTATGCGCACGACGTCAACTCTTGATTCTGTCAAATACATCATGCATCTGGCATGGCCCGCTAATAAAACTGTTTTCGGTGTGATTATCGCGGCTCTCGTCGGCGTGATCGTATTTGGCGGTATTAAAAGAATTTCCTCTGTGATGGGAAAGATGGTTCCGTTTATGGCAGCGCTGTATATAATCGGCGTACTTATCATCATTGCAATGAACCCAGGCAAGATTCTGCCTGCTTTCGGCAGCATCTTCAAGTATGCCTTTGCACCTCATGCGGCCGTCGGCGGCTTTGCCGGTTCTACGATGGCACTAGCCTTGCGTTGGGGTGGTGCGCGTGGCGTTTACTCCAATGAGGCCGGCTTCGGTTCTGCACCGATCGTGCACTGCCTTGACTTTTGTTAGCAGGTCTTACGAATCGACAATCCAATATAAAGCTCCCGCTGAGAATCATCCTCGGCGGGAGCTTTTTACTCTGCACGGCAGGGAATTGGCGTGGAACATTGCTGCAATGCGAATACTTGACGTATATACTGAAAGCTATTATGCTTTTACTATCAAAAGCTGCGTGAAAGTCTGTTGCTTCGGATCGTGGGGCGGCAAAGCGGACACGGGAACAGCTTTTGATACGGAACGACCTGCTCCCCAGCGTTATGACGGGACATAAGTGCATCCGGGAATGGTAGATTGGTCGTGCGTATAGGACGGAATTGTCATCCTGCGTATTTTCGTTGAGATGACCTTATTAGGAGGAAGTAGGCTGGCAGGCATGCGGGGGAGGCGAACCCCTGCCTATGTGCCGGGTAGACTGAAACCGGAATTTTCCCAAATTGGTTGTACTTGTAGTCGGCATTGTTGCATATTTGCAGGTACACGCATTGGGCCAAATGTAAAGCGCTTGTCCTGCGGGTGATGGGCGGCGTTAGCGTTTCTGTATGATCCACAGAATGAGGAGAACCAAGCCCGCTGTCACACGAGGGCACAGTTCACGCAGGCCGTGTAACGCCAGTGATAAATTGATTGAGCTAGCCAAACTTCATTCCTCCCATCTTCTGCTCATAGTAGCTGGGGTCA
>OOBN01002017.1_pt1 | contig 13322 bp, 9 predicted proteins | sample 1671091 | NCBI WGS metagenome assembly OOBN01 (sample SAMN06348121, study PRJEB24527) | human gut metagenome | biome: human gut; feature: ankylosing spondylitis patient; material: feces | host: Homo sapiens | place: China | collected 2015-10 | reverse complement strand
ACGGCGAGTTCGTGGGGCGCATCCGTGCGCAGCAGTTCGTCGAGGTGCGGGCCCGCGTGGAGGGTTATCTCGAACGGATGCTCTTCCGCGAGGGAAGCTACGTGAAGAAGGGGCAGACGCTCTTCATCATCGACCCCAAGATCTACCGCGCCCGCGTGGACAAGGCCAAGGCGCAGCTCAACAAGGATCGCGCACTGGCCCAGAAGGCCGAGCGCGACCTGAAACGCATCCGCCCGCTCTATGCGCAGAATGCCGCCAGCCAGCTCGATCTGGACAATGCGACGGCCGCCTACGAGAGCGCGACGGCCAACGTGCTGATGAGCGAAGCCGACCTGATGCAGGCGGCCACGGCGCTGGGCTACACCACCGTACAGTCGCCCATCACGGGCTATATCAGCGCCAGCAACGCCGACATTGGAACCCTCGTGGGGCCGGGCGGCAAGTCGCTGCTGGCGACCATTGTCAAGAGCGATACGGTGCGTGTCGATTTCAGCATGACCGGCATGGACTATCTGCGCAGCAAGGAGCGTAATGTCAATTTGGGGCAGAAGGATTCCACGCGCCGCTGGAACCCCTACATCACCGTCACCCTGCCCGACAACTCGCGCTATCCGCTGCGGGGGCTGGTCGATTTCGCCGACCCGCAGGTCGACCCCGAGACGGGAACCTTCTCCGTGCGCGCCGAGATGCCCAACCCCGACCATATCCTGCTGCCCGGCCAGTTCACCAAGGTCAAGCTGCTGCTCGACGTGCGTGAGAACGCCGTGGTCGTACCGTCCAAGGCGATCGTGATCGAGAAAGGCGGTGCCTACATCTTCGTCGTGCGGCCCGACAGCGTCGTCGAAAAACGTTTTATCGAGACGGGGCCCGAGCTGGACAACAAGACGGTGGTCGAACGCGGTCTGCTCTCCGGCGAACGGATCGTCGTGGAGGGTTACCACAAACTCAATCACGGTATGCGCGTCGAGGCGGTCGAGCCCTGGCGCGACAATGGCGTGGCATCCAATTAACGACAGCCTATGAAGAGCGATTTCTTTATCGACCGGCCGGTCTTTTCGACCGTTCTCTCGGTCATCATCGTCATCGTGGGCGTCATCGGACTGGCGCTGCTGCCCATCGACCAGTATCCCAAGATCGTCCCGCCCGTGGTGAAGGTGAGCGCCTCCTATCCGGGCGCCAGCGCCCAGACCGTGACGCAGGCGGTGGCCACGCCGATCGAACAGGAACTCAACGGTACGCCGGGGATGCTCTACATGGAGTCGTCGTCGACCAACTCTGGCGGCTTCACCGCCACGATCACCTTCGACATCGACACCGATGCCGACCTGGCGGCCGTCGAGGTGCAGAACCGCGTGAAGCTGGCCGAAAGCCGACTGCCGGCCGAGGTGGTGCAGAACGGCATCTCGGTCGAGAAACAGGCGTCGAGCAAACTGCTGACGATCACGCTGCTGTCGTCGGATCCCAAGTTCGACGAAATCTACCTGAGCAACTACGCGACGCTCAACGTGCTGGACATGCTGCGGCGCGTGCCGGGCGTGGGCAGCGTCTCGAACGTCGGATCGCGCTACTACGCCATGCAGATCTGGGTGCTGCCCGACCGGCTGGCCAATCTGGGGCTGACGGTGCAGGACTTGCAGCGGGCATTGAAGGATCAGAACCGCGAATCGGCCGCCGGCGTGCTCGGGCAGCAGCCCATGACCGATCTCGATGTGACGATCCCCATTACGGCGCAGGGGCGTTTGTCGTCGGTGGGCGAGTTCGAGGAGATCGTCGTCCGCGCCAACCCCGACGGCTCGATCATCCGCCTGCGCGACGTGGCGCGCGTTTCGCTCGAAGCGTCGTCCTATAACACCGAGAGCGGTATCAACGGGGGAAATGCCGCGGTGCTCAACATCAACATGCTGCCGGGCGCCAACGCCATGGAGGTGGCCGACGCGGTGAAAGAGGCCATGGAGGAGATCAGCCGCAACTTCCCCGAAGGAATCTCCTACCAGATACCGTTCGACATGACGACCTATATCTCCGAGTCGATCCACCACGTCTATCAGACCCTGTTCGAGGCGTTGCTGCTGGTGATTCTGGTGGTCTTCCTTTCGTTGCAAAACTGGCGCGCGACGCTCATCCCGATCGTGGCGGTGCCGATCTCGCTGATCGGAACCTTCGGCGTGATGCTCGTCTTCGGGTTCTCGCTGAACATGATGACGCTGCTGGGCCTGATTCTGGCCATCGGTATCGTCGTGGACGACGCGATCGTGGTGGTCGAGAACGTCGAGCGCATCATGGAACAGGAACGGCTGTCGCCCTACGAGGCGACCAAGAAGGCCATGGCGTCGCTCGGCGGCGCGCTCATCGCCATGTCGCTCGTATTGTGCGCCGTCTTCGTGCCGGTGAGCTTCCTGGCCGGCATCACGGGGCAGCTCTACCGGCAGTTCACCATTACGATCGCCGTGTCGGTCATTATCTCCACCGTCGTGGCGCTGACGCTCAGTCCGGTGATGTGCGCCTACTTCCTGCGCCCCGACAACGGACGTCGCAAACCCAAGCTGTTCCGGCGTATCAACTACTGGCTGCGGCGCGGCAATACGGTCTACCAGCGGGGAATCCGCGGCAGCCTGCGCCATTCGCGGCGGATGCTGGCGGCCTTCGGCATCCTGCTCGTCGGCATCTGGCTGATGAACCGCATCACGCCGCAGAGTTTCATGCCCAAGGAGGACCAGGGCTATTTCACCGTCGAGCTGGAACTTCCCGAAGGGGCGACGCTCGAACGGACGCGTCTTGTGACGGATCGTGCGATGAAGTACCTGATGGGCCTTTCCGACGTGGAGTATGTGCTCAATGTGACGGGGTCGTCGCCCCGACTGGGCAGCAATCAGGCGCACAGCCAGCTGACGGTGATTCTCAAACCGTGGGGTGACCGTACGTCGGAGAGCATCGACGAACTGATGGAGGAGGTGCGCGACGAGCTGTCGCTCTATCCCGAGAGCAAGGTCTACCTAAGTTCGCCCGCCGTCATCCCGGGTCTGGGTACTTCGGGCGGCTTCGAGATGGTGCTCGAAGCGCGCGGCGACCGCACCTATACCGACTTGCAGCAGGCCGTCGACACGCTGATGTATTACGCTGAGCGGCGTCCCGAACTGGCGGGGTTGTCGTCGTCGATGCAGAGCGACATTCCGCAGCTCTACTACGACGTCGACCGCGACAAGGCGCAACTGCTGGGCGTGTCGATGTCCGATGTCTTCTCGACGCTCAAAACCTTCACAGGTTCGGTCTATGTCAACGACTTCAACATGTTCAACCGTATCTACCGCGTCTACGTTCAGGCCGAGGCGCCCTACCGTGCGCACCAGAGCAATCTCGACCTCTTCCATGTGCGCGGCAACGGCGGTGCGATGATCCCCGTCACGGCCCTCGGTACGACGCACTACACGACCGGTCCCGGTACGATCCGCCGCTTCAACATGTTCAATGCCGCGACCATCTCGGGCGAGGCGGCGCACGGTTACAGTTCGGGACAGGCGATGGAGGCGCTCGAACAGATCGTGCGCGAGCATCTGCCGGCCAATATCGGCGTCGAGTGGAGCGGCCTGTCGTATCAGGAGAAACACGCCAGCGGCCAGACGGGGCTGGTGCTGGCGCTGGCGCTGCTCTTCGTCTTCCTGTTCCTCGCCGCGCAGTACGAAAGCTGGTCGGTGCCGGTGGCGGTGATCCTGTCGCTGCCGATCGCGGGACTGGGCGCCTATGTGGGCAACTGGCTCTGCGGACTGGAAAACAATATCTATTTCCAGATCGGACTGGTGATGCTGGTGGGTCTGGTGGCCAAGAACGCCATCCTGATCGTCGAGTTCGCCAAGGACGAGGTCGAAAAGGGCCGCGACATCCTCACGGCCGTCATCCTGGCCGCGCGCCTGCGCTTCCGGCCCATCGTCATGACCTCGCTGGCCTTTATCCTCGGCATGCTGCCGCTGGTCTTCGCCAGCGGACCCGGGTCGGCCAGCCGCCAGGGCATCGGCACGGGCGTCTTCTTCGGCATGCTCGTGGCGATCACCGTGGGCATCGTCTTCGTACCGCTCTTCTTCGTCTGGGTTTACAAACTGAAAGAAAAATGGACAACACGATGAAACGAAGCGCAACATATCTCCTCGGAGTGCTTCTGCTGCTCGCGGCGGGAAGCTGCTCCGTGCAGAAGAAGTGCAAAGCTCCGCAGCTCGACATGCCCGCGGAGATCGTCGCCGGGCAGAGCGACACGCTGACGCTGAGCGACCGGAAGTGGTGGGAGGTCTACACCGACACGACACTCTGCCGGCTGATCGGCCGCACGCTCGACCGCAACCGCAACATGCTCTCGGCCGAGGCGCGCATCCGCCAGCTGGAGGAGCTTTACCGCGTAAGCAAGGCGGCCCGGCTGCCGTCGCTGGGCGGGCTGGCCGCCGCCGACTACGAGACCAACGACTACTACGGCGAAGCGCACAAGGGCGACGCCGAGTTCGACGTGAAAGCCACCTTGAGCTGGGAGGCCGACCTGTGGGGCAACCTGCGCTGGGCCAAGCGCAAGGGCGCGGCCGAATACCTCGCCTCGGTCGAGGCGGCGCGCGCCATGCAGATGACGCTCGTGGCGGAGGTCGCCACGGCCTACTTCGAGCTGGTGGCTCTGGACCACGAACTGGGCGTCGTACGCCGCACGGTGGAGACCCGCGAGGAGAGCGTGCGTCAGGCGAAACTGCGTTTCGAAGGAGGACTGACCTCCGAAACGGCCTACCAGCAGGCGAAGGTCGAGCTGGCGAGCGCCTCGGCGCTGATTCCCGACCTCGAACTGCGCATCGCCCAGAAGGAGAACCAGATTTCGGTGCTCGCGGGCGACTATCCCTCGCGCGTGGCGCGCTCGAAGATGGACATGAACGTCCGGATGCCCGACTCGCTGCCCGTGGGCCTTCCTTCGACGCTGCTGCAACGCCGTCCCGACGTGCGGCAGGCCGAGCAGAACCTCAAGGCGGCGATGGCCTCGGCGGGCATGGCCTATGCCGACCGGTTCCCGCGGCTGACGATCTCGCTGACGGGAGGGCTCGAAAACGACGCGCTCAAGGGACTGATCAATTCGCCCTTCTCCTACGCCGCCGGCAACCTCACCGCGCCGCTGTTCGCCTTCGGATCGAAGCGTGCGAAATACCGCGCGGCGCTGGCGGCCTACGACCAGGCGCGGCTGGCCTACGAACAGAAAGTGCTGGAGGTTTTCCGCGAAGTGAACGACGCCGTGACGGCCTACCGCAACATGCGCAGGACGGCCGAACTGAAATTCAACCTCAAGGAGGCGGCCCGGCAATACGTCGTGCTGGCCAAATTGCAGTATATCAACGGCGTGATCCGCTACATCGACGTGCTCGACGCCCAGCGGAAGTTCTTCGACGCACAGGTCGAGGAGAGCAAGGCGGTGCGCAACGAGCACCTCGCGCTCGTGGGGTTGTACAAGGCCCTCGGGGGCGGGTGGCAGCCGTCGGATGCCGAAAAAAAGGGTTGACCGTGATGGTCAACCCTTTTTCTTCCCCAGTTTGGCCCGGATGCGGCTCAACGACTGCGGCGTGATCCAGAGGTAGGAGGCGATGTGCTTCAGCGGCACGTATTGCAGCAGTTCGGGGCTTTCCTCCATCAGCGTCCGGTAGCGCTCCTCGGCCCGCGGAGCGCCGCCCGAGAGCATCCAGTTTTCGAGCGCCAGGAACTGCTCCTCGAAAAGCCTCCTCCCGAAATTGGCCGCTCCGGCCGATCGGGCGAAAAAGGCCTCCAGGTCGGCTTTGGAGATGCCGTAAAGTTCAGCGTCGCACATCGCCTCGATGGAGATTTTCGAAACCTCGTTGCCCACGTAACCCCACGTCGAAAAGAGCGCCTCGCCCTCGCCGGCGAACCAGACCGAGACATCCGCGCCGTCGTCGAGATAGTGTCCCAGCCAGATGCCGCGGCTCACGACGTAGAAATCGGAATTCCGCTCGCCCTGACGGACGACGCACTCCCCCTTGCGGAACACGCGCCGTTCCATCAGTCCGATCAGCCGCAGGCAGTCCGCCGCAGGCAGGTTGTATTTCCTGCTGAATTTCTCGATAAACGCCTCCATGCCTTACAGGTTTGAGGCCGTAAAGATAGCACAAAAAACAAATTTCCGGTTTCGTTTCAGCGGCAAAGCCACGCTGCGACCCTCCTAAAACGCGCTTTTTAAGCGGGTCCGCCCGTAAATCGCCGCAACGACCGCGAAGGTGAGCGCCTCGGCCAGCGGCACGGCCAGCCAGATGCCCTCCACACCCAACAGCAGGGGCAGACCGAAGAAACACGCCGCCATGAAGACGAATCCCCGCAGGACGGTCACGGCCATCGCCGGACGGGGCCGCTCGACGCTCTGGAAATAGCCGATCGAGACGATGTTCACCGCAAAGAAAACGAATCCCGAAGCGAACAACGGAAGCCCCCGGACGGCAATCGCACAGGCGGGGCAGGAGCTGTCGATGAACATGGCCACGATCCAGCGGCTGAACAGCGCCGTAAGGCCGAAGAACCCCAGTCCGGCCGCCACGGCCGTCAGGAGCGCCAACCGGAAGGCCTTGCGCACGCGCGCGCCGTTTCCCGCACCGAAATTGTAGCTCAAAATCGGCTGGGCCGACTGCCCGATGGCGTTGTAGACCATGAAGATGATTGGGAAGAAGTAGCAGGCGATGCTGAACGCCGCCACGCCGTCCTCGCCCAGATAGCGGATGAAAACGTAGTTCCCGGCGAACATCATCATGGCGATGGCCCCCTCGCAGAGGAAGGTCGAAAGCCCCAGCCGGCACATGTAGCCCACATTGCGGAGGGTCAGGCGCATGCTCTTGCGGCTCGTCTTCACACGGCACAGGCGCACGACGTTGCGGCGGCGTCCCAAGTAGCCGAGGATCATCCCCGCACCCACGATATAACCGAGGCTCGTGGCCAGCGCCGCGCCCGTCATGCCCCAGCCGAGGATGAAGATGAAAACGTAGTCCAGCACGATGTTGATGACCGCCGGAACGGCGTTGCAAAGCATCGCGTAGTTGGGCGACCCGTCGAGCCGGATGAAGAACATGCCCGAGCTTAACAGCGCGCTGAAGGGCAGGAACGGCGCGAACCAGTGCATGTACTCCACGGCCAGCGGAAGGAGCCGTTCGGAGCTGCCCAGCAGCAGGGCCACCTCACGGGCGCAGGAAGTGATCAGGAAGCTGTACGCCGCCAGAAGGAGCGACGACACCGCAACGGCCTGCGTGACGTTGATGCGCGCCGCCTTGACCTTTCCCTGCGCAAGGTGGATCGACGCCACGACCGACGCCCCGACGCCGAACATCAGTCCGACGCCCGTGCTGATGAGGAACAGCGGCGCGGTGATGTTGACGGCGGCCAGCGCGTCGCTGCCGATGCCGCGTCCCACGAAAATCCCGTCGGTGATCACGAAAACAGCCGAGAAAACCATTCCCAGAACGGTGGGGATCAGCAGTTTCCGAAAAAGCTTCGGAATCTCCATGCTGCCGAAATCAATACTGTCTTTCATCGCATTCGTTTTTTGGAGTGCAAAGATACTCGCTTCCGGCCGGGCGAAAGTTAACATTTGGTAAAAAAAGCCCCTCCCGACGGGAGGGGCCTCGCAAGCCGGAATCAGAGCGTACCCTGCTTGAGCTGCTCGACGAAACGGTCGATGCGCCGCAGCTGCTGCGGAATCTTGATCGACTGCGGGCAGTGCGACACGCACTGGTTGCAGCCGATGCAATGGCTCGCCTGCCGGAGTTTGGGAACCGAGCGGTCGTAACCGATGAGGAACGCCCGGCGGGCCTCCCGGTAGCCGGGGTCCTGCCGGTCCTTGGGCACGTTGCCTTCGTTCACGCAGCGGTTGTAGTGGGCGAAGATCGCCGGGATGTCCAGCCCGTAGGGGCAGGGCATGCAGTACTGGCACTCGGTGCAGGGCACGGTGGGGTATTTGAGCATCAGCTGCGCGGTATCTTCGAGCAACGCCAGTTCCTCGCCGGTGCAGGGTTCGAGCGGCGAATAGGTGCGGATATTGTCCTGAAGGTGCTCCATGTAGGTCATGCCGCTCAACACGGTCAGCACTCCGGGCCAGGAACCCGCGTAGCGGAAGGCCCACGAAGCGGTGCTCTCGGTCGGACGGCGCTCCTTGAGCCGTTCGACCAGATGGTCGTTCAGCCGCGAAAGGCGCCCGCCGAGCAGCGGCTCCATGATCACGGCCGGGATGCCGCGCTTCTCCAGCTCGCCGTAGAGATATTCGGCATTGACGTTTCTGTCCGAAGCATGCTTCCAGTCGACGTAGTTCATCTGGATCTGGACGAAATCCCACCGCGCCTCACCGCTGTCGTGCATGGCCAGCAGGTGGTCGAAGACCTTCTGATCGCCGTGGAACGACCACCCGAGGTTGCGGATGCGCCCGGCCTCGCGCTCGCGCTGCAGAAAGTCGAGCACGCCGCAGTCGATAAAACGTTCGTTGAACGTCTCGATGCCCTTGTCGCCGCCCACAGCGTGCAGCAGATAGTAATCCAGATAATCCGTTTGCAAGTCGCGAAGCGACCGCCGGTACATCTCCTCCGAATCCTTGAATATCCGAGCGGGAGACATTCCCCGCCCTGCCATACGGTGATTGGACATCTTCGTGGCGATGAACACCTTCTCGCGCGGATGGCGTTTGAGGGCGATACCCGTCGATTTTTCGGAAAAGCCCTGTATGTAGACGGGGGCCGTGTCGAAATAGTTGACCCCGTGGGCGATGGCATAATCGACCAGCTCGTTGACGGCCTCCTGGTCGATCGGGTTGCCGTCGGCCGCCGGCGACTCCAGCAGGGGCCAGCGCATGCAGCCGTAGCCCAGCAGCGACACGCGGTCGCCCGTCGAGGGGCAGGTCCGGAAGGTCATCCGATCGGTCGGGACCTCACCCGCGGCGGCAGCGCTCGGCGCCGTACCTTTCGTCTTACAGCCGTAAAGCCCGGCCGTTGCGGCGGCCGCGCCGACACCGAACGTTTTGAGGAATTTCCGGCGGTCTATCTTTTTCTTCTCCATGTTTTCTTGCGTTTAGACGATTCTGTGGCGCGAATGGCCTTCGACATAAATGGCGCTGAACGGACGCGCCGGACAGAGATTCTCGCAGGCCCCGCAGCCGATGCAGCGTTCTTCGTTCACGGCGGGGATGCGCGGCGACTTGGGGTCGTCGGGGTCCCGGCGCACCATCTTGATCGCCCCGGCAGGGCAATGGCGCGCACAGTTGTTGCAGCTGACGCCGTCGGTGTTGACCTCGCAATTCTCCGCAATCCACACGGCATGGCCGATCTGGATCGACGATTTCCCGGCGAGGTCGGTCAGGCGGATGGCGCCCGTGGGGCACACCTCGGCGCACTTCGTGCACTCCGGACGGCAGTATCCGCGCTCGAACGACATTTCGGGCTGCATGAGGGTCATCAGCTTGCCCGACGGACGCAACACCTGATTGGGACACACCGAAACACACAACTGGCATCCCGTGCAATGGGCGTTGAAGTGCCGCAGGCTCTGCGCTCCGGGCGGAACGACGGGCGTGGCACGGTTCGGAATCTTCTTGTCGACGATCACCGCCAGCCCGCCGTCGACCTTCTTCTCCTGCGCCCGGAGCGCGGAGTAGGCCACGATGCCCGCCAGGCCGAGGAACCGGCGGCGCGAAGCGTCGGAAGGCGTCTTTGCGGCGTCGGCCGCCGGTCTCTGCGGCGCGGGAGCCGGGTCCGGTTTCCGCCGCCGCAGCGTATAGGTGATGGCCCCCTGGCGGCAGTTTTCGAGGCAGTCCATACAGGCCACGCAACGGCTGTAATCAATTTTATGCGCCGCAGGGTCGATACACGACGCCTTGCAGTTGCGGGCGCAGAGCTTGCATCCGTTGCACTTCGAGGTGTCGAAACGCGGTTTGAACAGCGAGTAGCGGGCGAGGAATCCCAGCACCGTGCCCACCGGACAGATCGTATTACAATAGGTGCGGCCGCTGCGCCACGCAAGAACAAACAGCACGGCGAACGTCACGACGGCAACAAGCAGCGTGGAGAGACTCTTCATCCAGACGTCGACCGAATAGAAGGCGTAGCTGTCCATGCGCCCGGCGATGTATGCCAGCAGGTTGTTGCCCCACGCGTAGACCGGGGCCAGCAGGTTCGAGGCGATGCGGCCGTAGGCGCTGTAAGGCGCGAGCAGCGAACCGACACCCGCCAGCATCGCGGCGACGAACACGACGAGCATCCCCCGGCGCAGCCAGGTGAGGGCGGGGGAGTACGCGAAGCGGTTCCGGTGCTTTCTGCGCTTCCCGGAGGCCCACGAAACGATGTCCTGCATCACCCCCAGCGGGCAGATGACCGAACAGTACACGCGGCCGAAAAGAAGCGTCAGGATCACCAGGAACGCCACGACGCCGACATTCAGGGCCAGCAGGGCGGGCAGGAACTGGATTTTCGCCATCCAGCCGAACCACGCGTGAAGCGTTCCGGTAAAATCGAGGAACAGCAGCGTCGTCAGCACGAAGAAAAAGGCCGCGGCCGCAATTCTGATTTTTCGTAACATAGATTCAAGTCTGAATCAAGTGAATTTATTTCGGAACTCATGTCGTATCGGACCGTCGCCGTGGCCGCCGGGCCGCCCGAGACGGGGTTTTGGAGGTGGACCGGATTCGGGAGCGACGCCACCGGCGGCGAACAGGGCCAGCGGATTGATTTCAATGCAAATTACTCAACCATTCAACCGTTTCGGGATCGCGGTGATCCAGAAAACTGCTCTCCGGACGGTCCAGCGAGGCGATCACGGCCATGTCCTCGGCATCGAGCGCGAAGCCGAACACGTCGAAATTCTCCGCGATACGCTCCGCGTGCACCGACTTGGGAATGCAGACCACACCGCGCTGAATCAGCCAGCGCAGCACCACCTGCGCCACCGTCTTTTTGTACCGGGCGGCGACCGCCAGCAGGACTTCGTTCGAGAACAGCCCGTTCTTGCCCTCGGCGAAAGGCGCCCACGACTCGATCTGCACGCCCTTCGTGCGCATGAACTCCGCGGCGGCGGTCTGCTGGTGGAACGGATGGGTTTCGACCTGATTGACCGCCGGCGCGACCTCGTTGTGCAGAATCAGGTCCTGAAGGCGGTCGGGGTAGAAGTTAGACACACCGATGGCGCGGATGCGGCCCTCGCGGTAAAGCTCCTCCATGGCGCGCCACGAACCGTAGACGTCGCCGTAAGGCTGGTGGATCAGATAGAGGTCCAGATAGTCCAGCCCCAGCTTCGACATCGACTCCTCGAACGCCTTTCTGGCAGGCTCATAACCCGCGTCGCTGATCCACAGTTTCGTGGTGATGAACAGCTCTTCGCGGGGAACGCCGCTGCGACGGACGGCACGTCCCACGGCCTCCTCGTTACCATAGGCCGCGGCGGTGTCGATCGAACGGTAACCGATCTTCAGGGCGTCGCCGACCGCCCGTTCGCAAACCTCCGGGTCCGAAATCTGATAAACGCCGAAGCCGAGGACCGGCATTTCGACGCCGTTGTTCAATTTTACGTATTCCATACCTCACTACTTTTTTATTTTTCCGGCAAAACTTCGTTCAGGCACGCAATGCCGTTCAGCGTGCGGGGATAACCGATATAGGGCAGCAACTGGGTCACGACGGCCAGCAGGGTGGCCTTGTCGTTGCCTATGTTCGCATTTCCGGCGATGTGGCCCTTCACCTGCGATTCGCAGCCCCCGAGCGAGACGAGCATCGAGAAGGTCAGCAGCTCGCGCATCTTCACGTCCAGGCCTCCGCGGGTCAGGAAATCGCCGAAGCAGTTGTCCGACAGGTAACGCTGGATGTGCTTCTGGTTCGCGGGGGCCGCCTCGCGCATCCCGTCGATACGCTCCGCGCCGAAAATCGACCGCTGCACCGCCAGCCCCTTTTCGAAGCGGTCCGCGGACGAGGTCGTCGACTGCCCCGCAAGCGGCAGCGTCACGCCGCGCGCCTCCAGCACCTCGTTCGTAATCCCTACGAAGTCGGCGACCTTCGCCATGCCGACGTAGGGAACGGCCTGATAAAGCGTCTCCTTCACCTCGACGGGCGTCACTCCGGCGTTCAGCGCGCCTTCGAGCGTCGTCCGGTAGGCGGTCCGGCCCTGCGAGGCGATGTTCGAGGCCAGGATGCACAGCATGCGCGTCCGCGTGTCGAGCTGGCCGTAGGCGGTCACTTCGCCGAGCGCAAAGTTACCAAAAATTTCAAATAATTCGGGGTCCGCATCCCCAAGTTCCGGTATTCCGCCCGGAAACAATTCGGCCAGGCGGCGTCGGGCGTCTTCGCCCAGGCGGGAGGCCGGAGCCGGGACGGAAGCCGTCGCTGCCGCATATTGCGCGTCGTCGACCGGTTCGAGCCATGTGTTCTCGTTGGTCGCGGGATTGCACGCGACGGCCAGATGCGAGAACCAGCTGTCGGGAGCCGCGCCGTGCCAGTGGACCACGTCGGGCGCGATCTCCACGATGTCGCCCGGAAGCAACGCCCGGGCCGGACGGCCCTTCTCCTGATAATAGCCCTAGCCCCCGACGGCTATCAGGAGCTGGCCGCCCGTATGGCTGTGCCAGTTGTTGCGGCATCCGGGCGAAAAGGTGACGTTCGACACGGGCGCGTTCAGCCGCTTGTCGTCCGTCAGCGGAGCGAGCCAGGCCTGCCCGACAAAGTACTTCGAAAACTGTTCCGGCAGTTTGTCGCCCACGGGAAACGGGCTGACTTTTTTCGGTATTTCCATATTTTGAGCATTTAAGGATTGCAGGATTCCGTCCGAAAAAAGGGCTGCGGCGGTCAGGGCCGCGAAGAGGATTCGTTTCATCGGTTCAAAAGAATGGTTTCACGATGCAAAAATAGGGTATTTCGCGCAACGGTTCCGTACCCCGATTACGGTTCGGCATACCATTATTACGGAGCGGCGTCATTTTCGGTCGGGTGAAGACCGTCTGCACGCAAAACCGGTTCTGCGCCCCAGACACAGAACCGGATCAAAAACGGATCGGCAGACGACTGCCTCCGAAACCGGCGTCTCGCACACCGGAAGTGAGGGGGGGGGTCAGCCCCGCCGGCCCTGATTGGCGACGGCCTCCATCAGGGAGGCGATCTCGGCCGGGTCGCCCAGGAAATAGTCCTTCACACAGCCCAACCCCTCGTCGAATTCGAAGACGTAGGGCACGGCAGTCGGAAGGTTGAACTCCGAAATGGCCTCGTCCGAAATCCCTTTCAGGTTTTTGATGATGCCCCGCAGGCTGTTGCCGTGGGCCACCACCAGCAGTTCGTCGTGGCGGGCCAACGCTAATA
>OOBN01002016.1_pt1 | contig 13322 bp, 21 predicted proteins | sample 1671091 | NCBI WGS metagenome assembly OOBN01 (sample SAMN06348121, study PRJEB24527) | human gut metagenome | biome: human gut; feature: ankylosing spondylitis patient; material: feces | host: Homo sapiens | place: China | collected 2015-10 | reverse complement strand
TATGACGGTTGACGGGGAGGTATAATGTGAAAATCTGTATTTCGATAGGGCACGGGGAGGTGGTTGTATGGGTGGTGTGAACATCTTTTTAACGGTATTGAGCGTCGTCAGTACCGTGTGTGCGATCATCTTCGGATATTTAGCCCACAAGCGCAGCGAAAAGCATGATATCAAAGGCGAGGGCGAGAAGGACGGCACTATATTGACCGAGCTCGGTTACATAAAAAGCGGAGTCGATGATATCAAGCATAAGCAGGAAAAGCAGGACGATCAAATCAGCAAGGTTCTTGAGCGTCTATCCTATGTCGAGTCGTCCGCCAAACAGGCGCATCACAGGATAGACACACTTGAACAGCAGATGTATAAAAAATAAGGAGGTTATTTCATGTTCGCAGAATTTTGGTCGGAGTACGGCATGACACTGATTTACACGGTTTTGACAGCCATCCTCGGTTTTGTCGGTATAGCGGTAAAAAAAATCATCGCCAAATTTACCACGGACAAAACCAAAGAAGCGGTGGTAAGAACCTGTGTAAACGCCGCAGAACAGCTGTATAAAGATTTACACGGGGCTGAAAAGCTTGCAAAAGTTAAGGAAAACATTATTGAAATGCTCAATGAAAAGGGCATAACGATTTCCGAAATCGAAATGGACATGCTCATCGAAGCGGCGGTTGCGGAGATCAACAAGCAGCTTAAAAAGGAGAGCGGTAAAAATGACAAAGACTAACACCGGGCTTGTGTCGTATGCGAGAGCAAATCTCGGAAATCCGTACTGGTACGGCACCTTCGGGCAGACCGGAACGCAGGCGCTGCTCGATTCAAAGCGCCATCAGTACCCATCCTTTTACACCAACGCCAGATATGCGGAATGTAAGAAAGATATCGGCAAAAGGGTGCATGACTGTGTCGGACTCATTAAAGGCTATCTGTGGAGCGACAGTAGCACGGCGGCGCCTAAATATAATGCCGCGCAGGATGTGTCTGCTAACGGTATGCTTTCAAGGTGCGTTGAGCACGGAAACATAGGCAAACTCCCCGAAATACCCGGTATTCTCGTGTTCATGGACGGCCATGTCGGGATCTATGAAGGCAACGGATATGTAATAGAATGCACCGTGAGCTGCGGCGGAGGCGTTGTGAGAACGGCTCTGCACAGTCGACCGTGGGTGCATTGGGGAAAGTGCCCATGGATAACTTACGCGAGTGCAAGTGCTCCGCAGAAGAAACCGACGGCAGCATCGAAAATTGCTGTCGGTGATAAAGTGAAAATAACCGGAAGTATCTATGCAACCGGGCAGCGTATTCCTGCTTGGGTAAAGCTGCGCAGACATACCGTGAGCAAGATACAGGACAATAAGGCGTTGCTGAGAGAAATCAGCAGCTGGGTATATCTCAAGGATATAACCGTTGTATCGGCTTCTAAAAAAGGAATCGCCGTCGGCAGCACGGTTACTATCAAAAAGGGCGCAGTTTACGGAGGTTTGAGCGGCACGAGAGGAAAGCTTGTTCCCTCTGCTCAGCTTGCACCGACAAAACACAAGGTATCAAAGATACAGACAAACAAAGGCGTAAAAGAAGCACTGCTCAGCGACATATCGTCGTGGGTAGCGGTTTCAAACCTTACGGAGGTATAACATATGATAACAGCAATCATCTATAATCTGCTTAATTTGCTCGGGCTTTACGGCGCTTGGGCGGTCGTGCAGATTCTCAAGATCTTCGGAGCGATTTAAAAGCTTTTCGGAGCGATTTAAAACACAACTGGGCAGGGGATTTCCCTCTGCCCGGTTTCTCGTTTATATATAATTTGCGGCTCCCGGTCAGACCGAGAGCCGCGTGAAATAGGATATAGAGCCGGAGACTCTTTAGTTGTATTATAACATTATATGCTTTGAAAATCAAGCAATGTTTGCACAGGTAAAAGCGACTGTTACTACAGGGTTACTACGGATTTCATTTTGGGTGCATTGAAATAGAAATGAAAAAAGCCTTGAAACCATTAAGAATCAAGGCTTTTTATATGGTCGGAGTGACGGGATTCGAACCCATGGCCTCTTGGTCCCGAAAAACAGCCGCATAGTATCTATATATAGAATTTTGTCGGCACTGGCACAATATATTGTATACCGACACTTTCGCATGGCGATGAAAATGTAAGCGAAAGCCCGTCGTTACTACGGTATTACTACAGGGTCAAGATATCTTGGACATCTCTTTTTGCAGGGTTTTATCCGACACCAAAGCGTAATATTTCAGCGTCGTGCTGTATTCTTCGTGACCGAGGATCATCTGGGTAGCTTCCGGGGTTACACCGCTTTCAACCATCATCGTTGCGCAGGTTTTACGGCAACTGTGAGGGGATAAGCGCCGTACACCGATGGCATCAAGCGCACCATAATATTTTTTGCGCATGTATCCGGAACTATAACCTGTACCGTCTGTTTTGCAAATCAACTTTTGACCACCGAGCTTTAATCTTGCCATGAGGTAGGGTTCTACAATTGGCAATACCGGGACATGGCGGTTCTCTCCGGCTTCGGTCTTCAGACCGCCTATGAGCATTCTCTCTTTGATCAGATAGTCGTCGGGATTAAGCGCGAGCAATTCGGAGATGCGGAAACCAGTGTAAATCAAAATCAATATGATATCTGCGTAGGGGACATTGTCTTCGGCGGCTTTCTTTATTTTCGCTACTTCTTCCTCTGTAAACGGGTGAATCTCAACTTTCTTTTTCTTCGGAAGTTTTAAAAATTTCGAGTAGTCCTTATAACAGATGTCACGCTCCATCGCTATGTCGTATAGAACAGAAAACGATCCTTTGATATATGACAATGAAGTTTTGCTTTGATTGAGATATGCATCAATACATTTCTGCATGTCTTCCGTTCTCAGCTCGCGCATTTTTATGCTTTTTACATCTTCGGGGATCTTCTTCCATGCGGCGTTGTAGCAGTCCTTTGATTGCTTAGCCAGGTTCTTATATTCGGCACGGGAGAGCCACAATGTGTGCAAGTCATCGACGGTCATATTGATTTCAACTACCGGGTGTTCGAGGTAGTGAGCCAGAGCAGCTTTTGCCTCTTTGCTCGATGCGTAGTGCCCGAGGATTTCCTGCTTTTTAATCATCTTGCCCTGCTCGTCTAGGCTATAACTTGCCGGCAACGCGACGACCCAGGGACGCCGCTTGATATCCTTGCGTTTATATACGCTGCCTTCGCCGTTTTCACGCTTTGCCATTAAAAAATCCGCTCCTTTACTTGTGTTTCCTCAGAGCGGGTGATATAATAAATATATCAATCCACTCTATACGCATGGTGTGTGTTGATGCCTGAGCCCTCGGTGCTGGAACACCGGGGGTTCTTTTTTATTTAATTAATCGTCATTATTAGCTACAAATGTTGGGGGAGTAACAATAGGTGTGTTGCCAGCCATAAGCGTTGTCAGCTGAGAAAGAAGTAAAGAGGCTTTTGCGGCGCACATAGATATTATTGTTTTATCTGCTTTGAGCAGCTCTAAAACATCGTTTTTGCTGAGCTTCACTCCCTCTTCATTCATAGTGCATATAATCCTAAACGAGATGTTTATTGAAATGAGCGGTTCCGGTGTTGCGGAAACGTGCCTTGAATATATAACAGATACTTGACTCTCCGGGATATCTGCTGTGTCGATGTCAACGGTGTCGCCAATACTTATTTGAAGTGAAGGCAGTGTGCTGAGAACGCTGTCATCCGTAACATCAACAGCGCAAAGTGCAACGGCGGGATTGTCATTAAGATAATCTGAAAGGTTCATTGTTTTACCTCCAAAGACAAAAGTTTTTTAGTGTTGGTAAGGTTGCTCCAAAGGGAACTGTTGGCATCTATGACGGCCTCTTTGATCCTTCGCTCAGATGCATTTATTTCATCAATAACATCGCTTTGCCCATCAGCAATTAATTTTTCAATCGATATTTCGATGAGACGATTCAATGATATGCCTGCTTTTAATGCCTCTATTGCGGCCTGTCGGTGCAGTTCGGGGCGTATTCTTATATTAAATTGTCCTTTGCACGGCTTCTGAGGCTCTTTGGATAATGCCTTGCACATTTCCAAATAATCGTCTACGGCTTCGTGAAAAGCACTTTCAACCTCATCAACACGCTCGGCTTCAAATGTAACCAGGTCGTTTATCATTTCAATTTTTCCGTGTAGAACCTGGTCTTCTGCATCATAGAGCACGGCGGTGTAATAACCCTTGTACTCCATTATATTCTCCTTCATAGTTTTCCATCCTCTCTTAATTTGGCAATGGCATTTCGAATGGCGTATCTTTTTACTATCTTTTGTGGATGCGGCTTATGCAGAGCGATCACCTTCTTGTCTTCGTCGACAAAGCGAACCGCAGAGCCCGAAGTACTGCCGCAGTTGAATTCTTTGTATCCGAAGTAAGAAAGGACGCTGACCAATTCTGCATAGGTTAAGTCGTTAGGAACTTTCAAAAATCGTTCTATTAATTTTTCCATCTGACTCAAAAACTGAACAACCCCTTTGCGTAACTAAAATATAGTTACAATAAGATTTTACGCCCGAACGGCTGAAATATTCAATATATTTTTAGAACATTAAAAAATTTTATAACTTGCTTGTCCTATTAGTTTTTAATTATCTCCCTTACAAGAAGATACGGTATGCCCAGGATGCGATAGTGCTCGAGATCAGTGCTTCACCTCACCGCACTCAGAAAAGCAACTGCCTTTCCGAGTATGCGGACTTCATTCATCTCTTCTTTAGAGCATATCATGTCATCGTAGAGAGGATTCTCGGGTCTGAGAACGACTTTCGAAGGATATTTGTAAACTCTTTTTAATGTTGCTTCTTCGCCAATCAGAACGGCAGCTATCTCTCCGTCTTCTACATCGGGCTGTTCTCGTATGTATACGATATCACCATCAAATATACGAGCGTTTATCATACTGTCACCTTTGCAGCGAAGCGCGAAATCTGCGTTGAGGTCTTCGTCCGCATTGATGAGAGCTTCGATATTTTCAGTTGCCAAAATAGGTTCTCCACAAGCTATCGTTCCGAGTAGCGGAATCTTTTTCATCTTCGGGAGAGGGACGATGTTGTCGGGGACACCATATTCTACTTCGCCGGTAATAAATGTTAGAGGGCTTAACTTAAGAATCTTGCTGAGAAGCGCGATTTTATCTCGCTTCATGTTCTCAATTTCCCCGTGTTCCCACTTTCTCACTGTGCTTTTACCCACACCCACGTAATCTCCTACTTCTTCGAGGGTTAATCCGAGTTCTTGGCGACGAGCGTGCATTATATCTCCTATATTCATGTGTGTTCTCTCCTTTCGTACCCAATAATACCACAATGGTTTCTAAAAAGCAACACAAAACGTCAAAAAATCTGAAAAAAGTGTCTTTAAGGGGTTGACAACCGCTTGTACAAGTGTTAACATAATAGTGTCCTAAAAGACACGCAGCGACGAAAGGAGGTGCATATAATGAACGAAATGGAACTCAGGGGCGAAATGGTCAAGCATGGATTTACTATGGCTAAGCTGGCAGAGGCTATAGGAATAGGTAAAAAAGCCATGTGGAATAAGCTTACGGGAAAAAGTGATTTTAAACAGTCTGAGATCAAGAAAATCTGCTCTGTGCTTAATCTTAACAACGACCAAATAATAACAATTTTTTTTGCGTCGTGAGTGTCCTAAAAGACACAAAATCTGTGCGGCAATTGCGCAGGACCTAAGAAAGGAGCTGAAAAAAGAAAGAGAGGTGGGAATATGAAAAAGTTTGAGAAACGGGGAAAAAAAGCTTTTGCGCATATGACAGCAATCATACACGCAAAAACTCATCGAATCGAAACCGTTAGGCTTACACAGCCGGCGTACTGCCGCGGAAATAGCAACTGCGGCAGAGACCGGCGTGGGTTGTGGCATTGTAACTGTCTTAACCAAAGTAAGCAAGAGCCCCGAAAACAGCAGCAACAATAGAGGCTATTGTTGCTACAACGGAAACGACTACAGTAACGATGAAGCGAATCCGATCTGTTTTCTCTTTTGAGGCAGGTGTTTCTACCAGCTGATGAATCTCATCGACACCGGGAATATAATACCGCTTATGTGACAAGTCACTCACCTCCTTTGAAAAGGATTATATCACATAAAAAGAAATAAAACAATGGAAAGGAGGAAAAGAGGTGGACAACCCGCTGTTATTCAAAATATGTTTCGCTGTGGTAACCGGTAGCTTGGTCTCTGAAATCATTGCGCTGTGTGCAACTGCGAAATCCAAGAAAAGAAAGAATGGTAATAATGCCACCCACAATGGTGATAAGCAATCCCAATTTTTGGGCGGAATCCCAGAATGCAGCCCTTTTCTTGTGGCGCTTGCTGTTTGGGTGATCGTGGTTTGCGTTGTCATCATCGGCATCGTTGGCGGATGACGATTTATTTGCAAGAAAATGTGCTGTTGGCTGCTTGTGAGGAACATCGGCACTCTGTACGACGCAGGGTTCGGATAAAAATGGAATTGCGCCAGTCGCTATTTCCTTCAAAAAGTCCTCCGCCTCCGGTTCGGTAAGGCTCGATGAGGTAATTGAAACATAACACGCATACGAAGAGCCGTGTAGATTGTGCTCGTCAATGGATAGATAAAAGTAAGCATTCTCTTCGATGCTGTTGTTGTAAAGAAAAGTTATGGAACTGAATGCGGTGCTGTCGGAAAAATGTTTTTTAAACTCGTCGAAAGTGTATTTGACTTCATCACATATGCCGCGGCATACAACAATCACCGACCGATAATCTTTAGTCATCGGAATCAATGTTGTGTATTCGTTCTCAATGATTTTGAAGAGTTTCAACAAAGAAAACTTTTCGACTTTCCAAGAAGCGGAAACCGAGAGATTAACATCTTGTGTTTTGGAAATTCGCATAGCGCACCTCTGTAATTTTTTATTATTAATTATAAACGATATATTGTAAAAAGTCAAATAAACCAAATCAATATGTTGTGGAAAGGAGCTCAATGAATATCGCTCAATTTTTGCGCCAATGCCGTAAAGAATCCGGTTTGTCGCTAAAGCAGTTGGAAATAAAAAGCGGCGTGCCGGCATCGACAATTTCTTTTTACGAGCTGGGACGGGTAGAACCCACCGTGTATCGAATGGACGCGCTATTAAAGGCGCTCGACCAATCGATCATACTCGGAAAGGATTCAACTTTATTTAAATGAAAGGAGGAAAACACCATGCGTAAAAAAATGACACTTATGTCAGTCAACGAGGCGTCAATGTACTTGAGAGAGGTTATCTACATACCGCCGCATCAGATTCGTCTGCTCGCGAGGGAGGGAAAATGCACCTTCTGCATCGCAATCAAAAATCCGAGCGGGTCGTACTCGTACTACATTAGGCTTGACCGGCTTGAACAGTTCAAGCGCGGAGACATCGGTCTGATGGTAAGCTAATGACCGAAACAGAAAGGAGACATCAAAATGACAAAAGGATTTTTAACAATTGCCGCAGTGCTGGCGCTTGTCCTGCTTTTCGCGGCGGCAGCGGTTCCGGAGGAAATCACGATACCGGAGACAGAACCGATTACCGAGCCTGAGCTGACGGTATCGGCGCAGATACCCACAGCACGCTACCGGTTGACCGCAGAGGAGCGCGAGCTCGTATGCCAGGTTGTTATGGCAGAATCGGGAACAGAGCCCTGTGAGGGCAAAATCGCAGTCTCACAGTGTTTGCTCAATGCTTGTGAAAAGACCGGCAAGCGCCCCGCGGAGATAGTTGATGAGTATGGTTACACCGACCGCAGGGTAGAACCGAATGCAGAAACTCGTGAAGCCGTCGCCGCAGTCTTTGATGCCGGCGAGATGGTGACAGACGCGAAGATACTTTTCTTCTACGCACCGGCGTTGGTAAGCAGCGAATGGCATGAGTCGCAGACCTATGTCTGCACTATCGGCGGGCATAGGTTTTTCGCTTAGTAGAAAGGAGGATTTAATTTATGGATATTAAAATAGGCGATTTTGTGAAAGGCATAACGGACGATTACGGCATAACCAACACCAAAATGACGCGAGGCATAGTTGTTGGTATCTGCGGTAAAAACATAACGGTGCGAGTGTTAGAACACAATAACGGCGCAGGGGGCGTATATACGGTAGATCCAAAAAAGTTTGAGGTTATAGGTCACCAAAAACAGTTTGACCGTGCGGCCGTGCTGCAACTTTTGAAGGACGGCTGTAAAAAAGCAATCTTAGATTATGACCTCAGCGACGCAGACCTCAGCGACGCAGACCTCAGAGGCGCAAACCTCAGCCGCGCAAACCTCAGGGGCGTAAACCTCAGCCGCGCAAACCTCAGGGGCGTAAACCTCAGCGACGCAGACCTCAGCGACGCAGACCTCAGAGGCGTAAACCTCAGCGACGCAGACCTCAGAGGCGCAAACCTCAGCGACGCAGACCTCAGCGACGCAAACCTCGATTATTCTTGCTATCCGCTGTGGTGCGGTAGCCTGCATCTCAAAGCCGATAAGAGACTTGCTTGTCAGCTTGCATATCATCTGTGTTCAATGCAGTGCGATGACGCAGATTATATCAAAATGCGCAACTCTATTCTCGGTTTCGCGAACCAGTTCCATCGCGTGGACGAGTGCGGTGAGCTGCGAGAGAGGGAGATATAACTATGGTACTTAAATTTGCAATTCAAACGGCGGTTGAATTTGTTGCCGTTATATTTATCATCTATGGCTTTTGCCGTGAGGATAAACTGATAGCTTTTGAGGACAACATCAAAGCAAAAATTCTGAGAAGAAAGGAGACAAAACGCAATGGGAAATCAGACAACTAAAAGCCCGTTCGATGTGCAGATCCTCGCTGCCAGGCTAAAAGACCTGATGCGCGAAAGCGTGCCGAAAGTCACGCAGAAAGACCTTGCCGCGGCACTCGGCACCGCGCCTAACATGGTATCGGCATATATGCGCGGCAAGAGCTGTCCGTCGCTGCCGATGGCGGTGAACATAGCACAGTATTTTGATGTGTCAATTGATTATCTCGCCGGCTTGACCGACCAGCGGCGGCAGCAAGTAATCGTGTCCACACCGACACCGAAGCGCGGGCGAGACCCGTGGCGCAAAATGGCGATTTGCAACAACTGTGACTGGCGTCGCAGACTTTCAGCTCCGTGCGGCGACTGGGACGGAACGGCTTGTATGTACACTCACGAGACCGGGATTTTCCGCAGTTCGCCGCCGACGGAAGACGGCTGCGCATATTATAAAAGCCGCCAACGCTGAGTGGGCAGCGAAGACGGCAAAGGTAAAAACCTCAATATCATAATAACATGAAGGGAGAACAAAGTCAAATGAAGATAAACAGCCTTGAACTTGAGAATGTAAAGCGCATTAAGGCGGTCAGAATCGAGCCTACCGAAAACGGTCTAACCGTGATAGGCGGACGTAACGGTCAGGGAAAGACCTCAGTGCTCGACAGCATAGCGTGGGCACTCGGAGGCGACAGGTTCCGTCCGTCATCGCCACAGCGTGAGGGGTCCGTGCTGCCGCCCAATCTCAAAATCACAATGGATAGTGGAATCGTAGTGGAGCGCACCGGAAAGAACAGCACCTTGAAGGTTACAGACCCTACAGGCCGAAAAGGCGGCCAGCAGCTTATTAACGAGTTCGTTTCTCAGCTCGCGCTGGACTTGCCGAGATTTATGACGGCATCAAATAAAGAAAAAGCCGATATACTGTTGCGCATTATCGGCGTCGGAGATCAGCTCGCGCAGCTCGAACATGACGCGACAGAGCTTTACAACAGACGCCACGCTATCGGTCAGATAGCCGACCAGAAGGTAAAGTATGCCAGAGAGATGACGGAGTATCCGGATGTTCCCGAGCAGTTAATATCTGCTTCCGAGCTTATCAAACAACAGCAGGGGATTATGGCGCATAATGCGGAGAATAAGCGCAAGCGTGACCGAGCCGCGGAGATACAGCATTGCTATGACGCCGTTAACAGCAAGATAAGCGGAATCCAGGCTGAGCTTCAGCGCCTTATGACAGAGCAGCAGAGCCTTATGGATGACCTCAGAATCGCGAACATGGAGACGGAGCACCTCGAGGATCTGAGCACCGCCAAGCTCGAAGAGGATATCGAAAATGTCGAAAAAACCAACATTAAAATTCGTGCAAACCTCGAAAAAGAGAAAGCGGAGGAAGATGCGAAAGCATATCAGGCTCAGTACAGTCAGCTGACTCACGAACTCGAAGCGGTTAGACAGAAGAAAACCGACTTGCTCAAATCCGCACAACTCCCGTTGCCGGGGCTGTCCGTCCAGGATGGCGAACTGACCTACAACGGGTTCAAGTGGGATAATATGTCCGGCGCGGATCAGCTCATGGTCTCCACGGCCATCGTGCGAAAACTCAACCCCAGTTGCGGTTTTGTGTTGCTTGATAAGCTCGAGCAGATGGATCTTGATACTCTTGCCGAGTTCGGCAAATGGCTTGAGGATGAAGGTCTGCAGGCGATAGCAACAAGGGTCAGTACCGGAGACGAGTGCAGCGTCCTTATAGAGGACGGATATGTGGTGAACGAACCGACGGAGACTAAAAAAGCATGGAAGGCAGGACAGTTTTAATGAACATAACATCAGGAATAATCGAAGATGCACAGCGGGTCATAGTTTACGGTCCGGAGGGAATCGGCAAATCAACCTTTGCTTCCAAGTTCCCGGGCGCAATTTTCATCGACACGGAGGGCAGTACCAAGAGGCTGAACGTTAAGCGTTTTGACAAACCGAGCAGTTGGACGATGCTTCTCGAAGAGGTCAAATATGTTCGCGATCACCCCGAACTGTGTATGACGCTTGTCATCGACACAGCGGACTGGGCAGAGCAGCTTGCAAGTAATCATATATGTTCTGTAAATCACAAACAGAGCATTGAGGACTTCGGATACGGCAAGGGCTATACAAAGCTCTACGAAGAGTTCGGCAGGCTTCTTGACCTGCTCAATGAGGTTATATCAAAAGGTATTAACGTCGTGCTGACCGCTCACGCCAAAATGCGTAAGTTTGAGCAGCCGGACGAGCTCGGCGCATACGACCGCTGGGAGATGAAACTTTCAAAAAATGTCGCGCCGATTGTCAAAGAGTGGGCGGACACGGTTCTCTTCGTCAACTATAAGACGTTCGTGATAAAGGACGAGAAAACCGACAGCAGAAAGGCGCAGGGCGGCAGAAGGGTAATGTATACCAACCATCACCCCTGCTGGGACGCGAAGAACAGATACGGGCTGCCTGATGAGGTCGATTTCGATTTCAGCGTCATCGCGCCGTTTATTCCGTCTTCCGGCGCATATGTCGTAGCGGCACCGGAAGATAAGCCGCAAACAGAAGCGTTGCCTGACTCGCCAAAACGCAGCATAGAGGAGCTCAAGGCAAAATTCGACGAGTTTACCGCCGATGCCGACGCCGATAAGCTCACCGCGACTGTTGAGCCGAACTCTGACTTACCGGCAGCGCTGCGTGAACTTATGGCGGCGAACAATGTTACCGAAGATGAGCTTAGAAATGCAGTAGCGTGGAAAGGTTACTTCACTGCCGACACGCCGATTCTCAATTATGGCGAAGCTTTCATTAACGGCTGCCTTATCGGTGCATGGGAGCAGGTCTACGATATCATCGTCAATCATATAAGAAAATTTTAAATAAAAAGGAGTATTAACAACCATGAGTGAAAACTACAACACCAACAGAAACGACGCCCTTGATTGGGACAGCGTTATTGAAGCCGAAAACGAATTTGTACTTCTGCCGGAAGGGGAATATGAATTCACCGTCAAAAGCTTTGAGCGCGGCTATTTCAACGGCTCGGAGAAGATGTCCGCCTGCCCGAAGGCAGAGCTTACGCTTCAGATAGATGCGCCGCAGGGTACAGCTATCGTCAAACATAATCTTTTCCTTTCCCGCAGGACGGAGGGGCTTGTGTGCGCGTTCTTCATCGCTATCGGTCAGAAGAAACACGGCGAACCTCTGAGAATGAACTGGGCGCAGGTTGTAGGTTCAAAAGGTCGCTGCAAAGTAGGACAGAGGCTTTATAACGACAACTATTATAACGAGGTCAAGAAATTTCTTGAGCCGGACGAATCCACTCAGCGTCCCGCTTTCACTCCGGGGAATTTTTAATCCTTGGACGCGAGACCTTATCAGCTGGAGGCAGAACGGGCAATATTCAACGAGTGGGCGAGCGGCAATAACCGCACATTGCTTGTCCTGCCGACCGGCACCGGCAAAACAGTCGTTTTCGCTAATGTTGCAAAGCAGTGTGTTCAGAACGGTGAGCGGGTTCTTGTGCTCGCTCACCGCGGCGAACTGCTTGAACAGGCGGCGGACAAAATACTGAAATTTACCGGCTTGATGTGCGCCACGGAGAAAGCCGAAGAAAGCTGCCTCGGCAGCTGGTACCGTATAACCGTCGGCTCGGTGCAATCTTTACAGCGTGAAAAGCGGCTTGAACAATTCGACAGCGACTATTTTGACGCCATAATCATCGACGAGGCGCATCACTGCCTTTCCGATGGTTATCAGCGCGTGCTTGAGCACTTTGGAGACGCGCATGTCTTAGGCGTCACCGCTACGCCGGACAGAGGCGATATGCGCAATCTCGGCACATACTTTGATTCCCTTGCTTATGAATACACTCTTCCGCAGGCTATCAAAGACGGTTATCTTTCGCCTATAAAAGCCCTCACGATTCCTTTAGCTCTCGACTTAACGGGCGTATCTATGCAGAACGGGGATTTCAAGGCGGCTGATATCGACAACGCCCTGGATCCGTATCTGTATCAGATTGCCGACGAGATGATAAAGAACTGCAGGGAGCGCAAAACAGTCGTGTTTCTGCCGCTTATAAAGACCTCGCAAAAATTTCGGGATATTCTGAATGAGCGCGGTTTCCAGGCTGCAGAGGTCAACGGCGGAAGTCAGGACAGAGCTGAAATAATCGAAGCCTTTGAGCGCGGCGAATATAATGTGCTTTGTAACTCCATGCTCTTGACGGAAGGCTGGGACTGCCCGGCGGTCGATTGCGTCATCGTGTTAAGACCGACAAAGGTCAGGAGCCTTTACAGTCAGATGGTGGGGCGCGGAACGCGACTCGCACCCGGCAAAAAGGATCTTCTGCTACTCGATTTCTTGTGGCATACAGAGCGCCATGAACTTTGTCATCCTGCTCATCTGATATGTGAAAGCGAAGAAGTCGCCAAGAAGATGACGGAGAATATCGAAGCGGCAGGGTGTCCGGTTGATATTGAGGCTGCC
>OOBN01002014.1_pt1 | contig 13325 bp, 6 predicted proteins | sample 1671091 | NCBI WGS metagenome assembly OOBN01 (sample SAMN06348121, study PRJEB24527) | human gut metagenome | biome: human gut; feature: ankylosing spondylitis patient; material: feces | host: Homo sapiens | place: China | collected 2015-10 | reverse complement strand
ATTCAATTATTTTCATTATATCTCCTTTTCCACTTCAGCCTGTAGTCTTCCGTGGCATGAGCAAGCCTAAAGTCTTACTCATGATATTTTATTTAATAATTCTTTTAATATATTATGGTCTATACTATAAAAATATTTACTAATATCTATTTTAAGTATATAAAACTTACTATATTTTTTATTACATTCAATATATCTTTTTAGTAATTTAATAGCATAATCATAACCCATATTCTTTCTAGTAGCACAGTTTCTTATATCTAAGTATTTGTTTAGTTTAGGTAATAATATAAATCTTGCTACATAATGATTAATAATCTTATCTTTCATATTTAAACTCATAACCATTCTATATTTAGGGTTATTAATAGTAAATACATTATACTTAGTTATTTTATAATTATCACTCTCTATAATATTTTTAATATCATAAATATTTTCTATTTTATTCTTTTCAAAATTATATACTTTACTTTTATTCTTAGTATTAACGCTTACTTCTTTTTCATAAATATCTATAATATCATTAACATTTACTTTCACTTTTAATCCATCCATATATCATTTTCATAATAATGAGTAAATTATTACTTAACTTCTCACATACTTTATTATTAATATATTTATTCTAAGATGTAGGATTGAAACGCAATGAACGAAAAACCTCTGTAATCTGCTTGCAATGAATGGTTTATATTGAGACATTGACTGCACCGTTTGTTTGCCTTGGTGAAATCGGAGTGGCGGTAATTGTTAAAACACAGGTACAGTTAAGGTCCATCAGGTATTCGTTTTTTGTAATGAAGTCGTTGATAAAAGAAGTATGTGTCAGACCATATTCCACGATTAATGATTACATTTGTGCGTATAGATTGTGATTGAGTCTGAATAAGATAGTTCAATATGGCACCTTCCTTGTCGTTTTGATTCTTGTCGTGGCATGCAATCAAGACAAAAGGAAGGAAGTAGCGGTGCAAAGTGTCACCAACAAATGAATAATGAAATATAATTTCAATTTGCAATGAAAAAAAGAATAACGATTGGGACGCTTACCCTCTTATCTCTCATGGGAATGTTCGGCTGTAAGCAGCAGGAAACGGTCGAGGCACTTATGACTCTTGATGTAAAAGCCGATTATCCGGAAAAGGAATGGGTTGTTCAAGACTTTTTGGATGTGGAATACATCCCGTTGGAAACGAACGACGAGTTTATCACCCAAGGCAGTGTCAAGGCGATAGGAAAGCGGTTCGTGCTGGTGACGAATCTGCTCAACGATGGCAATATCTTCGTTTTTGACAGAAAAACAGGCAAGGCGGTCAGGAAAATCAATCGGAAGGGACAGGGAGCCGAGGAGTATGCTTTTATCAACGGGATCATCCTGGATGAGGAAAAAGACGAGATGTTTGTCAATAGTGCTTCGAACAAGAAGATATTCGTCTATGACTTGCAAGGAAATTTCAAGCGGAGTTTCCAGCATGCCGAGGGCGCGCAGTATCTGGATGTGTTCGATTATGACGCCGACAATCTGATCTGCTACGATATGTCTGCTTCTTATAAGGACGGGCAGAAAAGGGATAAGGAGTTTTACCATGCACTCATATCGAAGCAGGACGGAAGTGTCACCCGGGCAATTCCGCTTCCTTTTGACATAATCAAGGCTCCGTTTGTTCAAAAGGGGGATATGGTTGCTGTCGCTTCCGTTCGCTCTATCACGCCTGACCAGGGAAACTGGCTGCTTGCCGATACCTCTTCCGATACGGTGTATCGCTATATTCCCGGAAAAGACAAATTAATCCCGTTCATCGTAAAAAAGCCGGCGGAAAATCCGGATATGTTCCTTACGATGGGGGTGAACACTGGTCGTTATTGTTTCATGCAAACCATTGGAAAAGAGTTTAATTTTGAAAAAGGAAGGGGTTTCCCGACTACGGATTTGATGTACGACAGCCGTGAAAAGGTTGTATTCAAGCCGATAGTACTCAATGCTGATTATACGACCCGGAAAAGGGTGGACTTGATATCCCGTCTCGGAAACGAGGAAGTGGCCGCCTATGAGATTCTTTCTGCCGACCGGCTGGTCGAGGCCTATGGGAAAGGTGAGTTGAAAGGCGGGTTGAAAGAGATTGCGGCCGGTTTGGACGAAGAGTCGAATCCCGTGTTGATGTTGGTCAAGCATAAGAGATAGAACCGGAAGGAAATAAAATCCCCCCGTACTCTTACAAGCGAGCCGGGGGATTTTCAGTTTGGCATTTTTATTATAGGGAGTTGTTTTAAGTTATCATGCCCAACCGTTCAACATTCCGTAGAAATACATGGGTTTCAGGAAATAAACCTTCAACAGCCATGCGGCCCATTGCTCTTTCGATGTGTCCAGCAACGTGAACGGGAACGAGTTTTGCGCCTCTTTCTTATAGTTGAACTCACACAAGAGAACATGCCCGTAGTCCGTCACGATCGGGCAGGCGGCATATCCGTCGTATTTCTCTGCCGGTTCTTTGCCTTCCATCAGCGAGATCAGGTTCTTGGCTGCGATCGGCACTTGCTTGCGGATTGCAGCGGATGTTTTGCTGGTCGGGATTCCGGCTACGTCTCCTAGGGAAACGATATTCGGATATGTTTTGTGTACCAGTGTCTCTTTGTCTACCATAACCCAGGCATCGGCAGCCAGTTTACCTTCCGTCCAGCCCAGTCCGGCTTCTCTTACAAAATCGGGGGCCGACATCGGCGGTGTGAAATGCAGGAAATCATAATCTTCTACAAACGGAGTGTAGACTTTCTGATCGCCCACTGTTTCGATCTTCTCGAAATGAACCTGCTTGGCAGCCGTATCCACACCTTTCACTCGTACATTCAGGTTGATAGGAATGTTACGCTCTTTGTAGATTTCCAACAAGCGGGGAGTGAAAAACGGGACATCATACAGCTCTTTGGATGCTGTGTAAAAATTCAGATCCACCGTTTCGCGTGTACCCTGTTTGCGGGTATAGTGTTCTGTCAACAAACAGATTTTCTTGGGAGCACCTCCGCATTTGTGCTTGGTATAAGTATCAGTGTAGATTCCACGTCCACCCGTCTTGGAGAATTCCTGTATGGCTTTCCAAGTCTTTTGTGCACCTTCGAAATCATAGATGCTGTGGGCGTTCCCTTGTCCAAGTGTCGCTTGCGTGATACCTTCTACCTTTTCCCAGTTGATTTGGATTCCGGGAGTCAGGACCAGGAAGTCGTAGGCGATCTTTCCGTTATTTTTGGTCGTTACCTGATTCCATACGGGATCGACGGCAGCAACAGAATCTTTAATCCATTTGATGTCATTGGGTATGCAGTCCTCCTGCTTTCTCCAGACGTCATCCGGTTGATATACACCCGATGCGATTAAGGTGAACCCCGGCTGATAAAACTGACGGTCACTGGGATCGATCAAAGTGATATCCGGCTTGTCCAGCCAACTCTTTAAACGGGCAGCCATACTGATACCGGCAGCACCTCCGCCGATAATTACAATTTTACCTTTGGCTTTGCTTGAAAATGCTTTTGCCTTTTGGGTACTTGCAGCAGTCAGTAAACCGGCCATTGCCATCAGTTTGAAAAAGTGGCGGCGGTCGATACCTTTCTTCTCGAACGCCTTTAATTGATCTTCCAGTTCGTGTTTCATCATGTATGAAAATTAGATTTTGATCGCAAAGAAAGGATAATCCGCAGGAGCGTACAAAGAAAGGACTACTACATGGCTTGCGCAAGTGCTTTGAGTGGAAAGAAATACTACAACATTACTTTCTCATGTCTTTTTATGATGCATTTAATTATCTGATATGTAATAGTATATAAGATGTGAAAATCTGAGAAAATATTTTCAGAAATTCATTAGGAAATCGACGAGATTCGTATCTCCTTCCAGCTCCAAACGCTTCCTTAGACGGTATCGGCGCAGCTCTATTGCCCGTACGGATACGTTCATGAGGGATGCTATTTCCTTTGTGGAGAGATTCATGCGGAGCAAGCAACAGATGCGGAGATCGCCTGTCGTGAGATCGCTGTATCGCTGTCTGAGGCGGTCCATGAAATTTTGGTGCGTGCTGTTGAAATAGCTTTCGAACAGTACCCAGTCCGCTTGGTTGTTCAAAGTCTCTTCCATCAGCGTCTTCATGCGGATGTAGAGTTTGTTCGGATAACGTTCGCCTAGCGTTTCTTTTTGTTTTTCCAGTTCTTCCAACAGGCTTTGGATGGCCTGGTTGCGTTTGACGAGGGCTGTTGTCTGAAGTGTCAGTTCGTTGTTCTTGTTTTGCAGTTCGGCTTCGAGCATCCGGTTTTTTATGACCTGCATCTGCTGTTGCTCGGCTTGCCGTTCGGCTTCGGCTTTTTCCTGTTCTTCCTTATGCAGGTTCTTCAGGTTGTAGCGGAGCACGGCCTGTACGAGAAACCAGACGAGTGTGATATAGACCAGCCATGCCCATACGGTATTATACCAGGGAGGGCGGACTTCGATGGGCAGTGTGAGTTCGGGATAGGGACCCTTGATGACGTATTTGCGGACTTTCAATTCATACCTCCCTTCCGGCAATTGCAGGAAAGTGATTTTCCCGTCGTGTTGCCAGGCTGACCAGTCTGAAGATACGCCTTCGATCTTGTAGCTGATCTGGTGGTTGGAGGTGAATATCGTGGTGCCTGCCCAGACATTGAACTCCTGGAAGTTGTGCGGGAGAGAAATGCGTTGCGTGTTGATCGGCAAGTGATGGATACCGGAAGCATCGACGTATTCGAGTCCCGAAACTTTCAGGGGAGTGCTGCCCAGGCTATTGCCGATCAGTTCCCGGATATTGACCAATAAAGTCCCTTGCATGGCAGAGACCAAGACCAGGGAGTCGTTCAAAGGGATGATCCGTTTGCCTCTCGTCACGAGGTTCATATTGTAATTGTCGAAGAGCAGGCGGCATTTCAATGTTCCGATGCCGTCCGCTACGTGAAACAGTCCGGCTTCGTTTTCGATGGAAAGCCAGTAGAGGTTGTCACCGGCCGGATAAACATGTTCGGCATCGGCAAATACGCCCACTGCTTCCGTGTCCCTAAATAATTTCTTAACGGTCGGAGCGGGGTCTTTTTCGATCCTAAAGCAAGGTTGCGCTTCGGCTTTGCTTACGGCGATGAAAGGGCTTGTGGCTCCCAATGAGCGCTTGAAATAGCCGAGGTTGGTTTGGATATACAACTCTTCGCCATCTAGTCCGGCATTCACCAGTTTGCCGATCTCGCTTCTTTTTCCTAACAAAGTGATCGGAGGATCGAAAGAGATTTGTGATAATCCGTTGTCGAGCGCCACCCAGATTTGCCGGTTGTCCTGTACGCAGATAAAGCGGACGATATTGTCTTGTAGTTGGTTCTGTAAAGACAGGTGTTGCAGGATCGTACCGTCGGAGTCTGTGATATATAATCCTTGTGTGAGGGTTCCGATGAAAAAGAGCGTTCCGTTGGTAGCGAAGGCACTCGGCTGTGCATCCTGTATTTCTTTCGGTAAAGTAAAAGGTATTTCAACAGGGGGTGGAGTGAAGCGGATTTCTGGCGGGACCGTGTCCAGCGGGTGGTAGCGGAGGATTCCGTCTTTGTCGTATGTCCAGCTTCCCAACATCGTCTCGTTGCGGGTGTAGATCGTGTCGTTGTAGTTCGTTACGCCGGTCACCTCTTCCTGTCCCGGCAGCGAATATAGTTTCCATGTGTTGCCGTCGAAAGCAAGCAGGCCGGAATTGTTGGCGACATACAGCATACCGTCGGGTGTCAGCGAAAAGCCCCAGTTCTGGCAGCTCGCTTTATAATCGTCGACCGTATAGTTTTTTACAAATACATAAGGAATGGCTACTGACGCGCGCATGGCATGTGCCGTGAACAGAAAAGAAATGAGAATGGTCAGCAGTCTGTACATAAGTCTAAATGAATATAGGCACGGAAGTCCAATACTTCCGTGCCTGAATGAGGTTACAAATATAATGAAATTCCTATTTACTTGTATTCCTGCCAGCTCTTAATCTGGATGTCTTTTTCGTCCATATTACAGAAAGCGCTGATGAAAGCACTTGCCAAGCGGGCGTTGGTGATCAATGGAATGTTGTGATCGATCGCTGCACGACGGATCTTATAGCCATTGGTCAGCTCGCGCTTGCTGTGGTCTTTCGGAATGTTGACAACCAGTTCGAACACGTGCTTGCTGAACATATCCATGATGTTCAGGTCGCCCTGTTCGTCCGGCCAGCAAACTGCTGTCGCAGAGATGCCGTTTTCATTCAAGAATTTAGCCGTTCCAGCCGTTCCGTAGATGTTGTAACCTTTGACTGCCAGCATATGGCACGGTTCCAGCAGTTCAGCCTTGCTCTTGGCGGCACCGGAAGAAACCAGTACGTTCTTCTGCGGGATTCTATTTCCGACAGCGATCATGGCAGAAAGCAATGCTTCGTTGAAGTCGTCGCCGATGCAGCCTACTTCACCTGTAGAGCTCATATCTACGCCCAGTACAGGGTCGGCCTTATGCAGACGGGCGAATGAGAACTGCGAAGCCTTCACACCGATCCAGTCGATGTCGAATGCACTCTTGTCCGGTTTGGTGTAAGGAGCGTCAAGCATGATGCGGGTTGCCGTTTCGATAAAGTTGCGTTTCAGGACTTTTGATACGAACGGGAAACTGCGGGATGCACGCAGGTTACATTCGATAACCTTCACATCGTTGTTCTTGGCTAGGAACTGGATGTTGAACGGTCCGCTGATGTTCAACTCTTTGGCGATCATTTTGCTGACCTTCTTGATACGGCGGGCTGTTTCGAAGTAGATCTTCTGTGCCGGGAATACCAATGTCGCGTCACCGGAATGGACACCGGCAAACTCGATATGTTCGGAGATGGCGTACTCGACCACTTCGCCATTCATGGCTACCGCGTCGAATTCTATCTCTTTCGCCCCTTGCAGGAATTCGGAAACAACTACCGGATATTCTTTGGAAACCTTGGCTGCCAAGTTTAGGAATTCGATCATCTGCTCCTTACTGTGGCATACGTTCATGGCTGCGCCGGAAAGCACGTAAGACGGACGGATCAGGATTGGGAAACCGACCTTTGCGATAAAGGCGTCGATCTCTTCCATGCTGGTCAACTCGGCCCAACGTGGCTGGTCGATACCTAACGTATCCAGCATTGCGGAGAATTTGTGACGGTTTTCGGCACGGTCGATCGACAGTGGTGAAGTACCCAATACAGGTACGTTCTGGCGGTACAGTTTCATGGCCAGGTTGTTCGGTATCTGTCCACCTACGGAGACGATTACGCCCTTCGGCAGTTCTAAGTCCATGACATCGAGCACGCGTTCGAACGAAAGCTCGTCGAAGTACAGACGGTCGCACATGTCATAATCGGTGGAAACCGTTTCCGGGTTATAGTTGATCATGATGGATTTATAGCCTAACTTGCGGGCTGTCTGTGCGGCATTCACCGAACACCAGTCGAACTCAACGGAAGAACCGATGCGGTAAGCGCCCGATCCCAGAATCACGACGCTCTTGTCGTTCGGATAGTAAGAGATATCGTGCTGGCTGCCGTCGTATGTCATATACAGGTAGTTCGTCAGTTCGGGATGTTCCGATGCGATCGTATTGATGCGTTTTACACTCGGCAGGATACCTAATTTCTTACGCAGGTTGCGCACGCGGATATTTTCCTTTTCCATGTTGCCTTCCGGGTTTTCAACATAACGAGCAATCTGGAAGTCGGAGAATCCCAGGCGTTTTGCTTCCTTCAGCACATCTTCAGGCAGGTCTTCGATCTTATCGTAAGCAGACAATACTTTCGTATAGTCTACGATGTTTTTCAGTTTTTCCAGGAACCACGGAGTGATCTTGGACAGTTCGTGGATGCGGTCTACCGTGTAGCCTTTTTCAAGCGCTTTGGCCACGGCGAAGATACGGAGGTCGGTCGGGTTGGCCAGCGCGTCGTCCAGGTTATCGAATTCCACGTCGTTGTTGCCGACGAAACCGTGCATGCCCTGTCCGATCATACGCAGACCTTTCTGCATGATTTCCTCGAAGCTCTTGCCGATCGACATAATCTCGCCGACAGATTTCATGCTCGAACCGATCTGGCGGCTTACACCGACAAACTTAGTCAGGTCCCAACGCGGGATCTTTACGATCATGTAATCTACTTCTGGTGCTTTGTAAGCGGAGTTGGGAGTTCCCATCTCACCGATTTCGTCAAGGCTGTAACCTAATGCCAGCTTGGCAGCCACGAATGCCAGCGGATAACCGCTCGCTTTGGATGCAAGTGCGGAAGAACGGCTTAGGCGGGCGTTTACTTCGATCACACGGTAATCGCAAGTATCGGAGTTGAATGCGTACTGGATGTTACATTCGCCGACGATACCTAAATGGCGGATCGTCTTGATTGAAAGTTCTTTCAATAGGTCCAGTTCTTTGTCTGTCAGTGAACAGGTAGGAGCGACAACGATACTTTCGCCCGTATGTACGCCTAACGGGTCTACATTTTCCATGCTTACAACCGTAAAGCAGTGGTCGTTCTTATCGCGGATTACTTCAAATTCAATTTCCTTCCAGCCTTTCAACGATTCTTCCACCAACACCTGGGGAGAATAGGCGAAAGCGCTTTCTGCCAGCGTACGCAGTTCTGCCTCGTCTTTGCAGATACCGCTACCCATACCGCCCAATGCGTATGCGGAACGGATCATGACCGGGAAGCCGATCTCGTAGGCTGCCTTCACGGCATCTTCCAGGTTTCCGACAGCGTGGCTAACCGGAGTTTTTACTGCTATCTCGTCAAGTTTCTTTACAAACAGGTCGCGGTCTTCCGTGTACATGATCGCTTCGACCGAAGTTCCCAGTACCTTTACACCATATTTGGCCAGTGTTCCGCTGGTATACAGTTCGGTTCCGCAGTTCAAAGCAGTCTGTCCGCCAAAAGCCAGCAGGATACCGTCCGGTTGTTCTTTTTTGATCACTTCTTCAACAAAGTAAGGAGTGATCGGCAGGAAATACACCTTGTCGGCTACCCCTTCTGATGTTTGAATGGTTGCAATGTTCGGATTGAGCAATACGGTGCTGATTCCTTCTTCTTTCAGCGCCTTCAGTGCTTGTGAACCAGAGTAGTCAAATTCTCCGGCTTGTCCGATCTTCAGGGCACCCGAGCCCAGAACAATCACCTTTTTGATACCACTTTTCGACATAGTAATTTGGGTTGTTTAATTTATTGATTTTATAGAATGTTATAATTGCCTTACGAGATCACAAGGTGCAAAAAAAATGCGTTAGTAAAAATAACTAACGCATCCTATATAACCAAATGATAATCCTTTAAAATAAAAAAATGAGCTTCATTGTCCGACATATAACCGGAAAAGTACGCTGGATTATCCTTATGTGCTTTCTGTGTCATGAAACTCTATCTTCAAAATTTCGGCAAAGATAAGGCTTATATTTCAAACATGCAAGAGATGTTGGTGCCCTCTTTCTGAAAAATACTTTTCAAGTTGACCGAAATGTCCGGAAGATAATTTTATTTTCCTATCTTTATCCCCATCAATCATTCAAATAATTCTGATATTATGAATAAGACACTTTATCTCATTTTTATTTGTCTCCTTTTATGTGCCGGCACCCATCTTGTTGCCCAGACTTTTGATTATAACCGAGTGAGTGGCCATCCCCGCTTATTGATGAAGCAGGGTGAGGAGCAGCAGATACGAGAAAGCCTGAAAGATAACCCCGAAATGCAGCGCGTCTATAAGCAGATTGTCGGAGAAGCCGACCGGCTGTTGGTCTGTCCGACGTTAACATATAAGAAAGAGGGACGTCGTCTGTTGGCCGTTTCCCGTGAGGCTTTGAAACGTATTTTTGACCTTTCGTTTGTATACCGGATGACCGGCGAAGATAAATACCGCTTGCGTGCCGAGCAGGAGATGGTGTCCGTCTGCTCTTTCGGCGACTGGAACCCGTCTCATTTCTTGGATGTCGGCGAGATGACGATGGCGGTTGCGATCGGTTATGACTGGCTGTTCGATAAGCTGTCTCCGGAAACAAGGAGAGTGGTACGTGAATCGATTCTTCAGAAAGGTTTTGCTCCGTCGAACGACAAACAATATAACTGGTTCCTGAAAGCAGAAAACAACTGGAACCAGGTTTGCAATACCGGGCTGGTATATGGAGCCCTTGCCCTTTTGGATTCGGACAGCAAAGAAGCGGCTGCTGTTATTGAACGGGCTATGTCGTCTGTTCCTCTGTCGATGAAAGTGTACGCGCCTGACGGCAACTATCCGGAAGGGTATAATTATTGGGGATATGGGACGAGTTTCAATGTGATGCTAATCGCCGCTTTGGAATCGGCTCTCGGTTCGGATGGAGGACTGAGTGCGGTGGAGGGCTTTATGTCTTCGGCCCGGTTCATGCAGTATATGGCGGGAACGACCGGTCTTGCCTTCAATTTCAGTGATGCACGCGAAACGACTCAATCTTTTCCGGCCATGTTCTGGTATGCATCCAAATTAGGCGATCCTTCCTTGCTCTGGAACGAAAAAATATTCCTGACACGCGAGGATACGCATTTTACTGCGGAAGAAGAGCGTTTCCTGCCGATTATCTTGATCTATGGTTCCCGCTTCGATATGAAGGAAGTGACGCCTCCTGTCTCGAAAATCTGGACCGGACATGGAAAAGTGCCTGTAGCTCTGATCCGTACCGGATGGGATAAGGGTGAAGGTTTTTATGTCGGGATAAAAGGAGGAACGGCTTCGGCCAACCATGCTCATATGGATGCCGGATCATTTGTGTTCGAAGCTCAGGGAGTTCGTTGGGCACAGGATTTGGGTATGCAGGAGTATTATTCTCTGGAAAAGGAAGGCGTACGACTGTGGAACGGTGATCAGGACGGGCAACGTTGGGATGTCTTCCGCTATAATAACTTTGTGCATAATACGTTGACGGTAAACGGAGAAAAGCACCAGGTAAAAGGAGCGGTTCCGATTCTCGCTACTTATACGAAAGATGCACGGTTGGGAGCCAGCTTGGATATGACTTCTTTGTTCGGTAGTAATCTGAAGAAAGCGACACGCGAGGTTGTGCTTGTGAAGGAACGGTATTTGCAGGTAACGGATCAGGTGCAGGCTGCCGGCCAACCAGCTTCTGTCCGGTGGACGATGGTCACCTCCGCCACTCCTAAGCTGCTCGATTCCCACACGATAGAATTGACGAAAGAAGGTAAGAAATTACATGTGATTATCGACAGTCCTTCGGCTGCCGCCTTCTCTGTGGTCGATAATGTTCCGTCGCATAGCTACGATGCTCCGAATCCCGGTTCTGTCCGGATTGTTTTTGATGTTGATGTGAAAGCCGGTCGGAAGGAAACATTGAAAGTGCGGCTGGTTCCGGTTGTGGAATAATACATGAATGTACCGATATGCCGGGGTACGACAATACCGCTGAATGGGCATATCGGTATGCTTCAATTCCTATTTGTTATTTGCCGAAATTCCAGTTCCTGATGATTTGCAGTATTTCCTCTTTCATTTCCTTCGTTATGTTGTTTTGTGTACTGGGCTGGAAGGCGAGAAACCTCTTGGCTGCTTTATGGAATTTGTCCGGATGTAAAAAAGAGGGGTTTGTATACAATTTGGCGAGTAGGAAGTAGGTATATCCCTGTTCCGGTAAAATCCGGCTGATTTCCAGCAGGTAACTTTCCGCTTTCTGGTATTGCTTGATCGCCTTTTCGTTTTTTGCAATTGCATAGTATAGTTCGGGGGCTGCACTTAGTTTTAATGCCCTGTCCAACCATTTGATGGCAATATCGTGCTGTCCGGTCTTATAGAAACATTCTGCTCCCTCATATAGAAAATCTGTCCGGTGGTATAACTGGACAAACAGACCGGCATACCGGCTGGCTGCTTGTTCGTACTCCTGATTATGATATAATTCCTGAAGCGTCTTCCATTCCCTATAGGTATAGTAGGTATCTTTCTGTCCGTAGAAAAGAATGCAGGTAAGAATGGCGGCGATGGCACTGATATACGGGATACTCCTTTGTGCTCGCTGCTTGTTATGCTTCGGATTGGTCACACATATAGTGGTCAGGAATAAGAGCAGAACCCAGTAGGTCGGGAGTTGGAGCGGATAGGAATAAAGGGCGAAGATTCCGAGTGCCAGAATTCCGCCGGATGCTCCAATCTGTCTGTGTCTGATCCCATAATAAAGGGAAAATGCGAGCCAGAAGATGAAGAACAGCAACCCCGTAATACCTAACTCAAGTCCTATTTGCAGATATTCGTTGTATGCATACTGGGGACAGGTTGCGGTTTGTTTTTCTTTGGAAGAAGCGGTATCGGTTTCGAAATAGGCAGATTGTTCCTTTGCGTATGTGGCTGGAAAGCCGCCTATACCTATGCCGGTTACCGGATGTTCCATGATAGCCTGGGTCGTGATATTCCAGATCAAAAGCCGGCGATCTCCGGCCTGGGCTTTTTGGATATTCCCGACCAAAATGACTGCCGTGATCGCAACAAACAGGATAATCGAAGAGATAGCAAACAGCTGGATGTGTTTCTGTATGGCTTTTTTCGTCTGTTTCCATCCGATCAGCCTCATCCAGCAAACCCAGATTCCGGAAAGGAGGGCTGCAAGCCATACGGGTTGGTCTGTTTTGAATATTAAGGTGGTGATAATCAAAGTAGATCCGAGAATGGAGAAATAGAACAGGAAAGTACGGGATTTCCACAAAGCGATCTTGTCGCAATTCTTAAAACGGAGTAATGTGTTCAGACAGACTGGAAAAATGACTGCGATATAGCCATAGAAAGGCTCTGGTTTCAGCGATGTTTCAAGCAGCCTGAAGACAGGATGGGTGATGGGAGCAGGATTGATGGTATGGCTGATCCCCCAGATGGCCGGAACGATTCCGGTAAATATGATGATCGTAATGAAAAACGGTCGTAATTCCTGATGCGCCTGTAAAGCACCTCTGAGCATAAACCAGAGAGCAACCAGCTGAGCGATGAAAAGGAAACGTTCCGGCTGAAGATTCTCGTCTTTGTCGTAAGAAACCAATACGATACCGAACAGAAGTAATAATAAGGCATCCGGTAATGAAAAGATAAAACGGCTTTTCTTTGTTGTGAATTCCATAAGTAGAACCCCACCGGCTAACAATAGAGATGTGAAATGAAACCAGCAAATTTTTCCGGACAGCGTGCCGTCTGCTAATTCCGGATTCATGGCGAAGATTATACACAATAGTAACATTCCACTCGTTGCGAGTAAAAGTAATCTTAGATAACTAAAAAAATTATTCATAATTATATTT
>OOBN01002000.1_pt1 | contig 13375 bp, 10 predicted proteins | sample 1671091 | NCBI WGS metagenome assembly OOBN01 (sample SAMN06348121, study PRJEB24527) | human gut metagenome | biome: human gut; feature: ankylosing spondylitis patient; material: feces | host: Homo sapiens | place: China | collected 2015-10 | reverse complement strand
CCGTTGTGGAAGTGAAGGAGAAGCGCGGCTGGGAGTGCATCGTCTGCAAGAAGGCGTAATAGGAGGTTTTATGCCGCACCGTTATTTTACCACCGAGATCTCTGACGGCACCGCCACCCTGCGCGGGGCCGATGCCCACCATCTTGCCCGCGTGATGCGCGCAAGGCTGGGCGATACTGTCATTCTATGCGACGGCAATGCCGTGGAATACACCGCCACCATCACCGGCTTTGGCGATGAGTGCGTGGAGTTCCGGGTGGAGCCGGGCTATCCCAGCGCCGCCGAACCCAGCGTGGAGGTCACTCTGCTGGCCGGCTACCCCAAACAGGACAAGCTGGAGCAGATCATCAAGCACGGCGTGGAGCTGGGCGCAGCCCACATCGTGCCCTTCTTCAGCCGGTATTGCGTGGCCGCGCCAAAAAAAGAGGAGCAGAAGAACGAGCGCTACAACCGCATTGCGGTGGAAGCCGCCAAGCAGTGCGGCCGGGGCATTCTGCCGGATGTGGCCCTGCCGCTGCCGAACTTCGGGGCCGTGTGCCGCACCTTTGCACAGTACGACCTTGTGCTGTTCTGCTACGAGTGCGGCGGCGCGCCCCTGCGCGACCTGCTGGCCGCAGCAAAGCCCGCCGATGGTGAAAAACTGAAAATCGCCATCGTGACTGGTGCCGAGGGCGGCTTTGCCGCCGAGGAAGCCGAGATGGCTGCAAAGGCCGGTGCCAGAACGGTGGGCCTTGGCCCCCGCATCCTGCGGTGCGAGACCGCCCCGCTGGCGGTGCTGTCCGCTGTGATGACCCTGACGGGGAATCTGGAATAATGCTTTGTGCTGCCCGGCAGCGCCTGCGGGCCTTCCGGACAGCAACAAGGGGCCGCTCCTTTTCGGGAGCGGCCCCTTGTTTTTTTATTGTTCCGCTGTGCAGACGCAGGGCAGATCAGTCAATGAGACCCTTGTCCTTTGCATTCTGCCAGGTAAGGCAGACGCGCAGCTTGCTGACCGGGAAGCACGGATGGAACTTGTTGTTGTCCTCATCGAACTTCATCAGCTCCTGCTCCACCATCCAGTGTGCAGCCTTCTGGGCATCGGTGTCGGCGGCGTCAATGTCCGCATACAGGTCCTCATCGGTCATGTTCTGCGGCTCCGGCTTGCCTGCACGCTCCCAGACCAGCTCTGCCAGCTCGATGCGGTCAGACGGCAGGGGGAGGCCCTGCATGTTCATCAGACGGTAGATGCCGGTGCCGGCTTCATAGGCACCCACGATTACAGCGCCGCCGATGATGACACCGGGCAGGACGGGGTCCACAGGGTCCACAGGGTCCACAGGGTCTACCGGGTCCACAGGGTCTACCGGGTCCACAGGGTCCACGATTTCGTACACGGCTCTGACCGTCACGTCGCCTGCGGGCATATCAAAGGTCGCCTTGGTCTGGTCCTCCTCATTGGGGAATTTCAGCAGGTCATTCTGTACAACGCCGTCCACGGTCACGGTCCAGCCCAAGAACTTCAGTCCATCGGGGGCTTTGTCTGCGGTCAGGGTGACCGGGGTGCCTTTGGCGATCTCGTCATCGGGGGTAAGCACGATGACATCGTCCCCGTTCTTGATCGTTGCCGTGGCACCCTCGGCGGTCAGGGTGTAGCCGGGTTCCCGGTTGGTCAGGTAATAATAGCGCTGTGCCTTGTCATACGCCACGTAGTAGTTCTCGTTCTGGCCCTTAAGGTGCAGCTTGTTTGCATTGCCTGCGACCGTGAGCTGACGGCCTTCTTTCGGGTCGGCAACCTTGATGGTGGCGGGGGTGGTAAAGGTATCGCTGATGGTGATCTTCTTGCCGGAATCGAGGTAAATATCGCTCTCGTTATTCTCAAACGTGGCGCTCTTCAGCTCTGCGGAGGTGCTGCTGTCCGGACCGAGATAAATGCCGTATTTGCTGTTTTTGATCGTGCAGTTCTCAACGACCAGCTTGCCGCCATTGTCATACTGATCATAACAGTGCTTCGACCCTGCCGGTTCGCCCGAAGAAATGGCAGCATTGCCGCCCCTGCACTCCACAGTGGCACCATTGACGCTCAATGTGCCGTTTTCCCATACCTTCAGTGCAGGGGACGTGCAGTAAGAATCAAGATACTCGTTGGTGTTGGTATAAGTACCGCCGAAAAGGTTGGCGGTGGCACTAAGCACAAACACATCGCAGTAGGTTCCGGTGACATCAGCATTTGTGACGTTCAGCGTTGCACCTTTGGCGGCGCGCAGCGTCGGACGGTCTGGGTAATCCTTGGCCTTATTGCGGGAGTAAGAGCCGCCGACGACATCGACCCAACTGTTGTTGGTGCTCAGGACCCAGCCCGCGCCGGAGGCTGTCACACCATTGAAGGACGAGTTGGGGGAATTCTGGATCAAAAACGTCGCGCTGAAGCTATCGTGGCAGTCGTAGGTGCCGCCATTGACGGTCACATTGGCTCCCACATTGGCTCCCTTATCTGTTTCAATAGCACACCGGAAGGTTTTCAGGGTGAGATCGTCAAACGTCCAGTTGCCGCCGAGCAGATAGCATGCGGAGATGTCGTCACACTGCCAGTTATAGTTGCCGCCGTTAAGCACTGCGGTGCCCGTGAAGGTGTCTGCGGCATAGAAGCAACGGCTGTAGGCGAGGCCCTCTGCCGTCGTGATGGTCTGCCCCTCAGCGTTGACGGTCACGCTATTGGCGTTGCGGACTGTAATAAAGGTCGCATAGTCGTTATTGTGACTGTGCCCACCCTTATCAAAGGTCGTTTCTCCGGTGACGTTGATGACCACATCCTCGTCCTCAGCGTCGATCACGATCCCCTCTGTATAGGTACCGCTTATGGAATAAACCTTGCTGCCGCCATGCTCTTCAATGAACTTCTTGTTGATGGTCTCGCCGCCGGTCAGGGGGCAGGCCGCTGCCACCTCTCCGGAGGGCTCTGCAGGCGCATCGGAATTTTCCTGTGCGCTCACATTGCCTTCAAATTCTGTACTTCCCTCCAGAGCAAATGCGCTCACGGGAAGGACAGAGGTCATCATGCAGCCTGCAAGTACCGCACTGATGAGCCGTGTGCCAAACTTCTTCATAAAGATAACTCCTCTCTCGTTTTTTTCGTGCATGCAGGCTTTTTTCGCCTGCCCGCACGTTTTAAACATTTAAAGTATAGCATTTCTGCAGCAAGGCGCAATCTTCATTCTGTACGAACCTTTTGGACCCCCCCATTTTTTCGTGCGTTCTGTAAAAAAATGGAAGAGAGAATGCTTTCGCAGCCGCAGAAAAAACAGCCCGGAACGACCCACAGATCGTTCCGGGCTGCTGTGCCAAAAATGGTTTGGAGCGTCAGAGCTCCAGCAGAGCTTTCTTCACATTCAAAAGGTTCTGCGGGCTCACCGAGAAGCTGCGCAGGCCCAGCTGCAAATACTGCACCGTGTTGGCCGGGTTGCCCACCGCAAGGCCGCAGATAGTCACCGGCACATTGCGCACCTTTGCGGCATCCAGCACCATAGTGATAAGCTTTTTCATGGCGCTGCTGGCCGGGCGGTAGTAGTGCTCGGCGCTGGCAAGCTCCCGGTCTGCCGCGTGGGTGTACTGGGTCAGGTCGTTGGTGCCGACCACAAGAAAATCGACCCCGTGCTCTACAAATTCCTCAGCGGTCAGGCAGGCAGCGGGTACGCTGAGCATCACGCCGAACTTTGTATCTTCGTTGAACGCCACGCCGCGCTCCCGCAGGTGTTCGCGGCAGCGCTCCACCACACGCATGGCTGCGTCCCAGTCCTCCACATTCGTCACCATGGGGAACATCACCCGCAGCGGGCCGCGGGCGGCGGCGCGCAGCAGCGCACAGAGCTGCGTCTCGAACTGGTGGGGCTGGCGCAGACTGTTGCGGATGCCCCGCAGGCCAAGCTTGGAAGACTGCAGGCCCTGATAGGCGTCGGAAATGGTGCGGTCTGAGCCAAAGTCGAAGGTGCGCACCGTTACCGGGCAGCCCTTGGCGGCAGCAAGACAGGAGCAGTAGAAGAAATACTGTTCCTGCTCATCGAGGATGCGGCCCGGCAGCATCATGTAGCCGGTGCGCAGCAGGCCCACGCCCTGTGCACCGGACTGCATGGCCGTGTCGATGTCCTCCGGCCCAAAGCAGTTGGCCAGCAGCTCAAAGGGCTGGCCGTCCTTTGTCCTGTTGGGCAGAGCATGCAGCTGCCCCATCTCTTCGTTCTCCCGCTGCAGCTCGCAGATGCGGGTCTCGGCCTGCTGGCGGGCGGCAGCGTCCGGGTCCAGCGTGCACTGGCCCCCGGTGGCGTCCAGAATCACGGTGCGGCCGTCGCAGTCGTCCAGAAAATCCCGGCCCACCTGCACGATGCCCGGGATATTCATTGCCCGGGCAATGATGGCCGCGTGGCTCTGGCCGCTGCCCTCTGCCGTGATGATGCCTAAAATCATGCCGGAGGGCACGCTGAACAGGTCGGTGGGCATCAGCCGCTCTGCCGCAAGGATCACCGGGTGATCCAGCGCCAGCCACATGCGGGGGCGGTTGGTGATGATGTTGATGACCCGGCGGCTTGCGTCGAGGATATCCACACTGCGCAGCTGCATGTAGGGGTTATCCTTCATGTTGGCCAGCTGGTCGGCGTAGCGCTGGCCCACCTGATTCATGGCCGCTGCCGCGCCAATGCCTGCATTGATGCAGAAGCGCACCTCGTTCATCATGCCCTCGTCGTCCAGCATCATGCTCTGGAACTGGAAGATGGCCTGCTCACTGGGTGCGGCACGGTCTGCCATGGATTCCAGCTCGTCCTGCGCCGTGCGGATGGCATCGGTGAGCAGCTGCAGTTCCCGGGACGGTTTAAAGGGGCCCACGGTCGTGGTCTCCACATGGTGCTCCAGACGGCTCACCTGCCCCAGCACAAGGCCGGGAGAAGCGCAGGAACCTTTATACACTTTCATGTTCGGTCACCTCCGGCAAAAGCTCGGCTTCCGGCGTGGTCAGGGTGCGCCAGACCAGCGCCTGCAAAAAGGTATTGGGCAGCAGCGCGGCCAGTGCGGCCCGCGCCGCATCGGCACTGCCCTCAAACAGCGGTGCAAAGCTCTGCATCCGTGCCTGATCGCACTTTGCAAGGAATGCATCGCACAACGTATGGGTGGTGTAGTAATGGGCCGGGTCCACACCGGCATCTTCCGCGGCGGCTTCCAGCGGGGCAAGGTCGGCATCCTTCATCTTGGCCAGCAGCAGGGCCGCATCCGCCGTCAGGGTGACCGGGTATTTCTCCCGCACGGCCTTTTGCACCCGCTCAAATTTTGCGTGGAACGCAGCAGCGTCCGTGCAGCTCTGGGCATCACAGGAGACAGCATAGGCACACCCCCGCAGATATCCCATAGCGCGGCGGGTATCATAGTAGCCCAGCTCGATATTGCGGCGGGCGGTGTCGGGGTCAAAGTGCAGGATATCGCCCAGCTCCCAGTAGCTGCGCACCATCACGGTGGGCAGGCCGGTGAGGTTGGGGCGGGTGATGCCCACGCCTTCCAGATCGACGCACACCAGTTCATCCGCGCCCATGCGTTTGGCAAGGCCGGTGGGCATGTTGTCGCTGTAGCCGCCATCCAGAAACTTGACCCCGTCGATCTCCCGCGCACGCAGCGCCGGGAAGCAGGCAGCGGAGGCCATCAGGTAGTCCTTGACCTTTCCTGCCGGGATCTCGTCCAGCGTCAGCTCCCGAGGCTTTAAGCCCCGCTGCTCCACCGTGACAAGGCCGAAGCGGATGGGAGCCGCGCGCAGGGCATCCTCGTCCAGAACCCGCTCCACGATCTCTTCCAGCGGGGTCACATCCATGCCGCCGGCTTTCACCACGCTGCGCAGGAACTGGTGCAGGGCCGAAAGGTCGGCATCCTCCTCCGGCAGCTCCATCACATCCTTGCTGCGGATGGCCAGCCACATATCGCGGGCCGTCTCGTACTGGTCCAGCACGAACATGGCACCGTTCAGGCTGCCAACGCTGGTGCCGGTAATGATCTGCGGGTGCCAGTCCAGCTCCATCAGCGCGCGCCACACACCCACCTGATAGCTGCCCCTGGCTCCGCCGCCCGCCAGCACCAGAGCTTTGCACGGAGCACTGCGTTCATCCATTGCCTCCGCCTCCTTTGATTGGTTCCGGTTTTGTTCAGATTATAGCATATTTCCAGAGAAATTTCTTCCGTTTTTTGTAAATTGATGCCTTTCTCCCGGCAAAGAAACATGGTATACTTGTCAGGATTTCAAAAGGAGGCATTCTCATGCACTGCAAGCAATGGATCTTTGATATGGACGGCACCCTGACCGACAGCATGACCGTGGTGTGGGAGGGTGCCCCCGACGCACTGCTGCGCCGCTATGGCCGCACCCCGCGGGGGGATCTGCGCGCCACACTGCTGAACATGGGAATGCAGGAGGGCGCACAGTATCTGATCCGGGAGTACGGCCTGCCGCTGACCGAGGAAAGCTATTTTTCCGTGATGCGCGAGGTGATCGCCGAATTGTACGAGACCGTGGAGCTGAAACCCGGCGTGCGCACGATGCTGGCAAAGCTGCAGGCCGAGGGCGCACGCATGTGCATCTGCTCCAACACCTGGGCCGAACAGTGCCGCACCGTGCTTACCCGGCTGGGCATCGCGCAGTATTTCTCCTTCATCGTGGAAGCGCAGGGCGTGCTGCACAAAAGCCGCCCAGAGGTGTTCTTTGAGTGCATGAGCCGTCTGGGCGGTGCAGACCCCGCCGCCTGTGCCGTGTGCGAGGATGCCGTATACGCCGCCGCCACCGCCCACAAGGCCGGGTATTACGTCATTGGCATCGCAGACCGCACCTCTGCCGCCGACGAGCCGGAGATGCGCCGCATCTGCAGCCAGTTCGTGCCCCGGTGGGATATGCTGGACTGGACACGTGTGTAAGAAAAAAGGGCCGCAGCGTGCGGTTCTTTTCTTTATCTGATCCTTCTTTGCTCTTGCATTTTGTGCGCAAGAAGAGTATGATATTATAAATAGGACTGCCCCAAGGGGGAAGTGTCCTCATTTGTGAGAATACACTCTGTGATTTTTAATATAAAGGTATAATATCCGTAAAGAGGAGACCTTCCGTCATGAACAACCCACTCGTCAGCATTATCGTGCCTGTGTACAACGTGCAGAATAGTGTTGCCCGCTGTCTGGAGAGCATTTGTGCCCAGACATGGAAGAATATCGAGGTCATTCTGGTCAACGACGGGTCCCGGGACGAAAGCTTTTCCATCTGTGAGCAATTCCGTGAAAAGGACCCCCGCATCGTTCTGGTGGACAAATCCAATTCCGGTGTGTCGGAGACCCGCAACTGCGGCATGTCCCTTGCAAGGGGCAAGTATGTGCAGTTTGTGGACAGCGACGATTATCTCGACCCTGATTTTACCGAGCGGCTGGTGACTGCTGCCGAAGCGAACAACGCCGATCTGGTCATTGCACCTTACTGGATGGTGATTCCCGCCAACTCTTCCAAGGCCACGCAGGCACTGGAAAACCTGCAGGAGAACCTTGGCATCGATGCCGAGAAAAAGCCCGATGATATCCGTGAATACGGCTTCCTGCCCGAGGGCATCTACGACCGCGATACCTTTGCCCTGCGCCTGATGGAGAAGCCCGCATCCTTCTTCTACAGCGTGCTGTGGAACAAGCTCTACCGTCAGGATATTCTGGCAGACCATCATCTTCAGTTCACCAGCGAGGTGCGCTGGGCCGAAGACCTGGTTTTCAATCTGGAATACATTTTGTACGCCAATGTTTTCGTATCCATTTCCAAAGCGGGCTACCACTATGTGCAGAACCCCCAGAGCATCTGCCACACCCAGATCAATCTGGCTTCCATCGTGCAGAACAAACTGCAGGTGTTCCGCTATTACAAGGAGCTGTACACAAAGCTGGGCCTGTACGATCAGGTGCAGCCGCAGCTGTATAAATTCCTGACCGCGTTCTCCGAGAACGCCTATCCCTCCGGTTCTCCCCAGAAGATCATCATGGACATGGCCAACCGCTGGGGCTTTGGTGTTCTGGATGCTTCCGACAAGGAAAAGAAACACAAAACCGAACCCGATGCCTGATCTCCGGGCACGAAAAAAGAGCCGTGAAAGCGGCTCTTTTTTGTTTACCATTTTACCGGTCGATCCAGCTGCGGAAGGCTTCGCGCACTGCACCCTCCCGTCCGCGCGGGATGGGGATGCGCGCACCGCTGCACATCTGCAGCTCGCCCGCCGTCAGCAGCTGTGCCGCCGCCAGATTGACCACATAGGAGCGGTGCGGCTGCAAAAAACGCCCGTCTTCCAGCAGCGGCTTTGCTACCTCGGCAAAGGACACCCGCAGCGAAAGGGACACCACATCCTCGCCGCTGAGCAGATGGAAGTGCACCACATGGTGGGTGCACTCCAGATATTCGATCTGCGCATAGGCCAGCGCCCGCAGGCCTTCGGCGGTGGCAACGGTCATTGCCGGGCCGTACTCCGGCTCGGTGGCGCGGGCAAGCAGGGCCGAAAGCTCCTGCTGGTGCACCGGCAGAAGCAGATACTGCATGGCATCCACCCGGAAAGCGCTGTAGGCGTGGGCCGGTGTGCGGGCCGCAAAGGCCAGCGGAGCCCTGCGGCCCCGGCGGCGCAGCTCCGCAGCCGCCGAAAGCCCTGCCGGGGCCGCTACAGCGCCCAGCTCGATGAGATACAGGTCAAACCGTTCTCCCTCGGTGTCCCGGCGCAGCAGCGCAGCTGCATCCGGCAGCTGCTGCACGATGCACGCATCCTGCCGCCGGGCAAAATATTCCATGCACTGGCGTTCCAGCCCGCTGCGCAAGGCCGCGTCCGGGCTGCATACCGCAATGTGAAATACCATCTCACATTCTCCTTTCCGCCAGCCGCCCGCCTTGATTTTTGCGCAGGGCTGGAGTATGATAAATAAAACTTTGCTGCATCGAAAAAAGAAAAAACGGAGGGACCCGCCATGCCGCAGCCGCTTGTCAGCGTTATTGTGCCCGCCTATAACGCGGCGGGCTTCATCTCCCGCTGTGTGGAGAGCATCACATCCCAGAGCTACCCGGAGCTTGAGATCCTTCTGCTGAACGACGGCTCCACCGATGACACCCTTGCTGTCTGCCGGAAGCTTGCTGCCGCCGACAGCCGCATCCGTGTGGTGGACAAGCCCAACACCGGCGCAGCAGACACCCGCAGCTGCGGCCTTGCCCTTGCCCACGGCGAATACATCCAGTTTGTGGACAGCGACGATCACCTGCTGCCGGGCTGCACCGCAAACCTGGTGGCTGCTATGCAGCGCAGCCATGCCGACCTTGTGCTGGCTCCCTACCGGATGATGGTGCCCCGCAAGGATGGCGGCTATGACACCCGGGAGTACAGCCTGCTGCCCGCCGGGGTGTACAACAAGGTGGATTACCTGTGGCAGCTCACCGGCAATGCCGCTGCCTTTTACTACGGCGTGCTCTGGAACAAGCTCTACCGCCGGGATCTCATCCAGATGGCGCACATCCGGTTCGAGCATGTGGTATACGCCGAGGACCAGCTGTTCAACACCCGGTATCTGCAGGTGGCACAGCGGTTTGCCGCCATCGACGAAGCCGCCTACTGCTACATCCAGAACCCGCAGAGCGTATGCCATACGCAGGTGAGCGCGGCGGACATGCTGCGCCACCGCAGCCGGATGTACCACACCTACAAGGAACTGTGCATCCAGCTGGGCGTGTACGATAAATTCCGCCTGCGGCTGCACGGCATCTATCTGAGCCTGTTTGAAAGCCCTCTGCCCAACGGCCCGGTGCAGAAGCTTTCCGACGCATTTGCCCGCACCCACAGCCGCATCTGAGAAAAGGAGAACCTATGGAATTTCCCCTTGTAAGCATCATCGTGCCCATGTACAACACTGCCGGGTGCATTGCCCGCTGTGTCAAAAGCATCTGCGTCCAGACTTATAAAAGCATTGAGATCTTGCTGCTGAACGATGGCTCCACCGACGACACCCTTGCCGTCTGCCGCGCCCTTGCCGCCAGCGACCACCGCATTGCACTGGTGGATAAAACCAACACCGGCGCAGCGGATACCCGCAATCAGGGCATTGCGCTGGCCCACGGCAAATACATCCAGTTTGTGGACAGCGACGACTGGCTGGCCCCCGATTTTACGGAAAAGCTGGTCTCCGCCGCCGAGGCCCACACCGCCGATCTTGTGATCGCGCCCTTCTGGATGGTGTACCCGGAAAACTATGTGGAGCACATTCGCCCATGGGAAAAGGCGCTGCAGCATGTGCTCCAGCGCAATCCGCCCCGCACCCGGGCCTATGGCTATCTGCCTGCCGGGGTGTACACCGGACAGGAATACGCAAAGCATCTGATCCAGAAGCCAAACACCTTCTACTATGGCAGCCCCTGCAACAAGTTCTACCGCCGTGACCTCCTGCGGAAGCACAGCCTCCATTTCCGCAAAGAATTGTTTGCGGAGGATCAGCTGTTCAACACCGAATATCTGCGCTATGTGCGCACCGCCGTTTCCATCCCGGACATCGGCTATTACTACCTGCAGAACAGCCAGAGCGTCTCCCACTCCAGAGTGACCACCGCCGACATCCTTTCGCTGCGGCGGCGGGTGATGCTCCTGTACCGGGACATCTACACCGAACTTGGCATCTACCCGGAAACGCGGGCGGCCATCCTGCGTTCGCCCTTTGGTGAAAACGAGTTCACTCTTCCGCCGCTGGACACCCCACAGACGCACTGCTGCAAGCTGTGACCCTATAAAAAGCACCCGGCTGCCGCCGAGAGCCGCTCTGGCTCCTGCACGGCTCCGGGTGTTTTTGCGCTTTCTCAGCAGCCGATGGCGGCACACTTCTCCGCCAGCCAGCTGCGCTCTTCGTCGTTCAGGTGCGGTGCCAGCTTTGCAAACACCTGACGGTGGTAATCGTTCAGCCATGCGATCTCGTCCTTATCCAGCACACCGGGCAGGATGGGAGAGGTGGCAATGGGCACGAACATCAGCGGTTCAAAACCAAGGAAGGTACCGTACTGGTTATCGGCCTTGTGCACGCACACCAGCTCGTTCTCGATGCGGATCCCAACAAGGTCAGTCTCGTAAACGCCCGGCTCGTCGGTGACCACCATGCCGGGACGCATCCGGGTGGTGTTGCGGCTGTTCAGGGCATGGGGGCCCTCGTGCACATTGCCCACAAAGCTGACGCTGTGACCGGTGCCGCAGCGGTAGTTGATGAGGTGCCGCCACAGCGGTTCCCGGGCAATGGTGTCGATCATCTTACACTCGCAGTAATCCAGCCAGACGGCCTTGGCAAGGTCGATGTGGCTCTGCAGAGTCCATGTGTAGAAGCGCTTTTCGTCCTCGGTCAGCGGGCCAAGCGGGTAGGTGCGGGTGATGTCGGTGGTGCCGTCCATGTAGGTGGCACCGCTGTCCACCAGCAGAAAGCCCTTCTTTTCCAGCACAGCGTGATCTTCCGGGGTGGCGTGGTAGTGCATCATGGCTGCGTTGCCGCCGTAGGCCGCAATGGTGCCAAAGCTTTCCACAAGGAATTTATCGTCCGCGCTGCGGTACTTGTGCAGAATTTCATCCACCGTCAGCTCGGTCAGGGTCTCACCGGCAGCAAGGCGGCTTTCCAGCTCGATCTGGAACCGCACCATGGCCACAGCGTCCCGGATATGGGCCTGCTTTGTGTGGGCAAGCTCCGTTTCGTTCTTCACGCCCTTCATCATCAGCAGCGGGTCGGTGCCGTCCTTCACGGTGAGGGCAGGGTTCTGCTCCAGCACCTGATACACGGCGTAGTTCACCGTGGAGCACTCGGCCAGCACGGTCTGGGGTTCCGTCTCAGCAGCGAGGAACTTCAGCACATCGTCGTACTCCGCCAGCGTGATGCCGTTGGCTTCCAGCTCTGCCTTTGCCTCCGGGGTGACGCGGGCTGTGTTGATGAAGAGTACCGCGCGGCTGGGGGTCACATAGCAGTAGGCCATGGCATAGGGAGTGCACTCAATGTCCATGGCGCGCAGGTTCAAAAGCCATGCCAGATTATCCAGCTTGCCCACAAACTGAGCGGTGCAGCCCAGCTCCTTGAGCTTGCTGCGCAGTTGATCCAGCTTTTCCGCCGGGGAGAAGCCCGCATATTCCTTCGGCAGGATCCACGCTGGGGTATCCGGCAGGGCAGGGCGGCCCTCTGTCCACAGCTCGTCCTCAAGGTTCAGGGTCTTGATGGAAGCGCCCTTCTTTTCCAGTGCCTTTTTCAGGTCGTTCACGAGGGCCGTGCTGGCGGTCAGGCCGCACAGGCCCAGTGCTTCGCCCACATTCAGGGCATTTGCGCAGTATTCCTCCACGGTGGGCACGCCGGGTTCCCCCATGCGCTGCAGCTTGATCTCGGTACCCGCAATTTCCTTCTCGGCCTGCACAAAATAACGGCCGTCGGCCCACAGGGCGCTCTCGGTGCGGGTGACCACGAAGTTGGAGTTCTCGCCGTGGAACCCGGAGAACCAGGTCAGGCTGGTGTAATGGCAGGGCAGGTATTCGCTGGCGTGGGGATCACCCACAGGGATCAGATAAACGGCCACGCCGTTTGCAGCCATGGCGGCACGCAGCGCGGCAAGGCGCTCTGGAACGGTATTCATACTCATATGATTTGCTTCCTTTTCTCTCACCGGAAAGCCCGGCAGCGGTGCATTTCTGTTTGGCCTTATTGTATCATTCCGGGAAAAAGATTGCAATGCAGGGGCAGGACGGTTTGGAATGACCTCCGCTGCCGGAGAGCATCCTCGCCCTCTCAGTCTCGCATTCGCTCGACAGCTCCCCCAAAGTGGGAGCCTTTGGCAGTCCATGCAAAGTATATCATTATGCCAAGGCCTCTCCCTTTGGGAGAGGTGTCACCGTAGGTGACGGAGAGGGCGAGCCCGCTGAAGAAGAGAACATTTTTCGCCTTTTCCCCGAAAACGCAACTTTCTTGCAAAAAAAGTTACAATTTTTTCTTGAAAAAGGCCGTTTTCCCATTGACAGCCTTGTTATAATAGGAGTGTAAGATTTTTGAGCCAGCACTCTGCGGCTCTGTGTGCTATTCAAAGAAAGAGGCAATTGAATCATGACCAAAATCGATATTTTCTCCGGCTTCCTTGGTGCCGGTAAAACTACCCTGATCAAAAAGCTCATCAAAGAGGCCTTTGCCGGCCAGCAGGTGGTGCTGATCGAGAACGAGTTCGGCGAGATCGGCATTGACGGCGGCTTTCTGAAGGAAAGCGGCATCCAGATCAACGAGCTGAACGCCGGCTGCATCTGCTGCTCTCTGGTGGGCGACTTCCGCACCGCCCTGCAGCAGGTGGTGGAGCAGTACCACCCCGACCGCATCGTCATCGAGCCCTCCG
>OOBN01001997.1_pt1 | contig 13390 bp, 9 predicted proteins | sample 1671091 | NCBI WGS metagenome assembly OOBN01 (sample SAMN06348121, study PRJEB24527) | human gut metagenome | biome: human gut; feature: ankylosing spondylitis patient; material: feces | host: Homo sapiens | place: China | collected 2015-10 | reverse complement strand
CGATGAAGTGGCGGTGGCAGAACTGCTCCACATACTTTTCGCCCATGAGCTTGGTGGAGCCGTAGGCGCTGATGGGGCCGGGGATGGTGGCTTCATCCTGCGGGATGCCGCCGTTCTCGCGGCCGGAGAACACATAGTCGGTGGACACATGCACCAGGCGGGCACCGGTCTTTTCGGCGGCCTGAGCCAGATTGCGGGGGCCCAGTGCGTTTGCCTTGAAGGCAGCGTCGTGGTTCACCTCGCAGCCGTCCACGTTGGTGTAGGCGGCGCAGTTGATGATGACATCCGGGCGGTTGCGGCGGATGAACTCATCCACCATCCGGTAGTTGGAAATATCCAGCTCCGGCAGGTCCACCGGCAGAACGGTGGCGTTGAGCAGCTTTTCGGGGATAGGGCCGATCTCGCTGCGGCCTTCCCGCAGCTGCTTGAGGATCTCGGTGCCCAGCTGGCCCCTGCATCCCGTAACAATGATCTTCATACCAATGTGCCTCTCTTCTCAGTAGCGCAGTTTGCCGTCGGCCACGTTCTTCAGGTGCTGGCCGTAGGGGCTCTTGCCGTAGCGCTCGGCGCTGGTCAACAGGGTCTCGCGGTCGATCCAGCCATACTTGAAGGCGATCTCCTCCGGGGCGCTGATCTTGATGCCCTGACGCTTTTCCACCATGCGCACGAAGTCGGCGGCATCCACCAGGCTCTCCATCGTGCCGGTGTCCAGCCAGGCAAAGCCGCGGCCCAGCAGCTGGACATCCAGCTCGTCCTTCTTCAGGTACATGTCGTTCAGGGTGGTGATCTCCAGCTCACCGCGGGCAGAGGGCTTGACCTGCTTTGCCATCTGCACCACTTCCTTGTTGTAGAAGTACAGGCCGGTGATGGCGTAGTTGCTCTTGGGATGCTGGGGTTTTTCCTCCACGCTCAGCACCTTGCCGTCCTTGTCGAATTCCACGATGCCAAAGCGCTCGGGATCCTGCACATAGTAGCCAAACACGGTGCAGCGGCCCTTGTTCTCTGCGTTGGACGCAGCCGTCTTGAGGATCTTGGAGAAGCCGTTGCCGTAGAAAATATTATCCCCCAGGATCATGGCGCAGCAGTCGTCGCCAATGAACTCTTCGCCCAGGATGAAGGCCTGTGCCAGGCCGTCAGGGGAGGGCTGCACCTTGTACTGCAGACGGATGCCGTACTGGCTGCCGTCCCCCAGCAGCGCCTCAAAGCGGGGCGTGTCGGTGGGGGTGGAAATGATCAGGATGTCCTGAATGCCTGCCAGCATCAGCGTGGACAGGGGGTAGTAGATCATCGGCTTGTCGTAGACCGGCAGCAACTGTTTGCTGGTGACCATGGTCAGCGGGTAAAGCCGGGTGCCGGCACCGCCGGCAAGAATGATACCTTTCATACTTGTGCACTCCTTTAATCTTTTGTAAAAAGTTGTGCAGCTGTACGCAGCCCGGGCGGCGTACCGGCCGGACTGCGTATGGATTCAAAGCGGAGCTGCGTCCGCTGTCAACTTGTTCAGCACTGCCCTCTCCTGCAAAAGGAGATAACAGTTCACTTTATTTTACTATCAATTCACATAAAAAGCAAGAAAGAACGGCCCTTCCGGCAAAATTTCCGGAAAAGCCGTTGCAAAAATTTTTTATCTTACCACGCAAAGCCCCACTTGGAAAAATAACGCAGCAGACTGCGCAGCTGCCACAGAAAGGGCTTCAGACTGCGGTGGGCGGCCCGGTGCCAGGCATGGATGGCCGTGTACTGGGGCACCAAATACGCCTTGCCCTTTGTGCGCATTTTCTGGGTGAGGTCGGCATCCTCCACATACATGAAGTAGCCCTCGTCAAAACCGCTGATTTCTTTGAATACAGCTGTGTCCACCGCCGAGAAGCTGCCGGTGCAGAACTCGATCTCAGTGGGCTGGGTCAGGTCCCGGTCCGCCATGAGGTAGCGTTCGTTGTACTTTGCCCAGAACTTCAGGCAGGGCAGCTGGCGGTAGACCATGGCCCGCACATTGCACCGGCGCAGCGGCAGCCGCTGGGGCTGCCCGTCCGGAAAGGTCAGGGCCGGGCGGGCCATCACCACACCGGGGTGCTGCACCATCCAGTCTGCCAGGTCGCTCAGGGTGTCGGCGGTGAGCTGGATGTCCGGGTTCAGGATAAAATGCACCCGGCTGTGCAGCAGCGAAAGCACCGTATTGTGCCCGGTGCCGAAGCCGCCGTTTTTGGTCCGGCAGAGCACCTGCACCTGCTGGCCCGGTGCCGTGCGCAGGGTGCCGTCGGCTGCCGCGCGGGTCAGGCGCTGGCCGCTGCCGTCTGGGCTGGCATTGTCCACCAGATACAGCGTCAGCGGGTAGCGGCGGGTGCAGTCCAGCACGGTCTGGGCCGCACGCAGGGCCTCCTCTGCGCCGTTATAAACTACGATACAGGCTGAAAGTTCCACCAGAGTTCCTCTTTTCGTTTTCAATCAGTTTTCCGAACACAGCTCCCCCGAAAGGGGGAGCTGTCTGCGCAGCAGACTGAGAGGGTCACTCCAGCGGCTTGATGTCGAAGGTGAAGTCCTCCTTCATCAGGTCAAAGTTCGGGTTCAGGCAGGGGTCCCCAGCGGCCAGCTGCTTGGCCCACCGCTGCTGGAACCGCTTCACTTCCGACTCAAAGCGCTTGCGCTTGGCCGGGCTCTCGTCCAGGCCGCGGCTCTTGCTCTCGTAGTGATACAGCTGGGCAAAGGGGGTAAAGACATTGGTATACCCGGCCTCCCGCACGCGGACGCAGAAGTCCACATCGTTGAAGGCCACAGCAAAACTCTCGTCCAGGCCGTTCACCTCGTCGTACACGCTCTTGCGCACCATCAGGCAGGCAGCGGTCACGGCATAGACATCCTGCGCATAGACCAGACGGCCCATGTAGCCGGGGTGTCCCACCGGGAAGTTCTTGTGCATGTGGGCGGCCAGGGTCAGGTAGCCAAAGCCGATGCCTGCATGCTGGATGGTGTTGTCCGGGTACAGCAGCTTGACGCCCACGCAGCCCACGCGCTCCTGCTGGGCATACATGATCATCTCCTCGAGCCAGCGAGGGGTGATCACCTCGGTATCATTGTTGAGCAGCAGCAGGTATTCGCCGGTCGCTTCCTTGGCGCCAAAGTTGTTCAGGGCGCTGTAGTTGAAGCCGGTGCCCTTCCAGTACAGCACCCGCAGGTTGTCCGGGTGCTCCTTCTGCAGCTGTTCGTAGAGGCGGAAGGTGCCGTCCTCCTTGCTGTTGTTCTCGATGATGAGGACCTCAAAGTCCGCATAAGTGGTCTTGCGGTAGATGGAATCCACGCAGGTGCGCAGATCTGCCCCATGGTCGCAGCTGGGGATCAGGATGCTCACCTTGCCGGGCTTTGTGATGGTGTAGTCGGTCTTGTAGAAGCCCGGGGTGTTGGGGATCATGGTCACGTCATCCACCGGCACGCCCACCCGCTTGTAGTGGGCACGCAGGGCCTTCATGGCGGCTTCCAGACAGTACATCTTGGCCGAAATGTTGCTTGCCACGCTGGTGGGGCTGGAGCGCCAGTAATACAGCAGGTGCGGGATGTGCACCACCTTTTTGGCCTGCTCGGTCAGGCGCAGGTACAGGTCATAATCCTGGCTGCCGTTGAACTCCGCCCGCTCGTCGCCGCCCACCTTGGCCAGCAGCACGGCACTGAACACGCTCAGGTGGCAGATGTAGTTGTTGGAGCGGAGGTTGTCCAGCATATAATCCGGCTTGAAGTGGTACACCGTCAGATGGTCGATGTCACCCTCAAAGGTGACCTCGTCCGTATACACGAAGTCGGCTCCCTGCTCGGCGATGGCCTGTGCCACATACCACAGAGCGCACGGATGCAGGATATCGTCGTGGTCCAGCAGGGCCACATAGTCGCCCTTGACCATATCAAAGCCCTGATTGGTGTTGCCGGCAATGCCGTCGTTCTTGTCCAGCTTCCGATAACGGATGCGGGGGTCGGAGGCGGCGCGGGCCTTCACGGTCTGGCCCACCGTCTCATCCTGCCCGGCGTCCACCATGCACAGCTCCCAGTTGCGGTAGCTCTGGTTCTGCACCGAGTCCAGCAGCTCCACCAGGAACTGCTGCGGGGTGTTGTACAGCGGCACCACGATGCTGATGAGCGGGCCTGCCGGCTGGTTGGCCGCCTGCTTTACCAGCAGCTCCGGGGTGGCAAAACGGTCGGCGGGCATGGCTTTGCCCGGGAACAACTTTTTGTACTCCCGCTTGGCCTTCGCCTGGGCCATCACGCCGGAGATGCCCACCCGGCGCAGCGTTGCCAGAAAGACGAACAGCGGGAAGGTGTGCCACAGCTGGCGGCACTTGCTCACCAGATACCGCATGGGCCAGGTGAGCTTCCAGAACTGGGACTGGACCACGCTGTTCAGCGTTTTTTCCAGGTCCTGCTCGTGGCTGCGGCTCAGCGAAAGGTCGCTGCGCAGGCGCTCCAACTGGCGGCCCTGCTCTTCGCCGGTGCGCTCGGCCAGCTCCATGCGCTCCCGCAGGATGTCCAGTTCTTCCTCATATCCGGCCAGCTGCCCGGCTGCATCCGGGGCGTCCGTGCGGCAAAACAGAGCCGTCTGCAAAGCGCGGCCCCGGCTCTGCCACGAAAAATCGCGGTACAGGCCCTGCTGTGCCAGCTGCTTTGCGCAGGCGGCCAGCATCGTTTCTTCGCTGCACACCAGCAGCACCCGGTCGGCCAGCTGCTGCGGCAGGGTGACCCACTCCGGGTCCACCACCACCAGAAGTTCCGGCAGAGCACCCTCGGCAGGCTGCACGACACCGGTCGCTTCCAGTGCACTTTCCAGTGCGCCGATGCCGCCCAGCACCTGTACGCTGCAGGGGCCGAGCTCCCGCCGGATGCGCTGTGCCAGCTCCCGGCTGCGCTCCGATTCATTCCGGGTCAATTTTTCCTGATCCAACTCCATGCTTCCTTCTCCATTCCTTGGCAAACACTTTTATTTTCCAAACGTCTGATGCGGACAAGCCGCCAACGTGTATCACGCAGATGCGTTGTTTTGTATCACAGAAACCTTTCGGCCCTGCGATAGTATACCAAATTGCGCCGCACTTGAGAAGCCCTTGCCAGAATTTTGGAGGTTCTTTTTTGCCGCCAACGTGACACCAGAAGGCCGCTCAGGCTGTGTACCATGGCCGCAGCGCGCATTTTGTCAGCCAAACAGGCTGCGCAGCCAGCCGAACAGACCGCCGCTGCTGCCCTGGCTCGTGATGCTGGCGCCCTTGTAATAATGCCGGAGGATGGCCTTATAGCCCATGTTCCGCTCTGCGGCATAGCCCACCGCGCCGCACTGGCTCATGCCCACACCGTGGCCAAAGCCGTAGTAGGTCATGCAGGGGGTACCGTTTTCGTCCGTGCCAAAGTCAAAGCAGTAGCGGGACGAGACGAACTGCCCGATGTAGCGGTAGCTGCGCCCGTTGGACACAAAGGTGTTGTACTGCACATAGCCGCCCAGGCTCTTGTGGGTGGTGTCCGCATCGGTATAAGGCTCCCCGGTGCGGCTGTCGTTGTACTCCACATAGGTATAATCCTTGCCGATGGAGCGGCGCAGCAGGTCGTGATACTGCTCCTCATAGGGGCTTTCCACGCTCTGCAGATAGGGCACCTCGGTGCCCCAGGCATCGCGGCTGGAGCAGGTGCCGTACACGCCGGTCTGGGTGTTGTAGCCCGCGCTGGCCGACCACACCGCGTCGCAGACACTGCCGTTGTAGGTGAGGATCTCATCCTTCACCGGCTCCACCGCCTTGCGGATGGCTTCCCGGGCAGCGGAGGGGATCTGATCCACCGGGGTGTAGATCAATGCATTGGCCGAAGAACCATACTGCTTGTGATATTCCAGATAGGAGTGGGCCGCCACGGCCTGTGCCTTCCAGGCCTGCTGGGCCGCACTGGCGCTGACATAGCTGCCGATGGACCCCAGCTCGTTGTAGGTGATGCCCACCAGGCAGTCCACCAGGTTCAGTGTGACGTTTTTCTTCAGGCCCTGCCCCCGGATGTTCAGGTACGGCAGGGTGATGGTGTCGCCGGAGCCGAAGAGCCAGCTCAGGCAGTTTTCCTCTTCCGCCGGGATCAGGGTGGTGTTGGCACCGCCCATGGTCACCGCACCGCCGGACACGGCAGCATTGTCCGCTGCTAGTGCTGCCGGAGCACACAGGCAGAGCACCGCCGCCAGCACCAGCGCCGCAGCGCGGCGCACAAACCCTTGCAGTTGTTTCACGAACCATTCCTCCTCATAATGCGATCTGTTTTCCTTTAGTTTAACACAGCCTGTGCCTGCGGGCAAGGACCGGACTTCTGTTTTATGCACACAAAAAGCCGGGAAGTGCGCTGGTTTCCCGTGCACTTCCCGGTTGGTGTGATGTTTTCAGGTTTCTTCCGGCGTGTCCTGCATGGCACGCGCGATCTCGACTTCCATGTCCTGCAGGCAGTCCAGCAGCAGCGGATTGAAGGCCCCGCACACCCCGGTACAGATCATCTGCACCACTTCGCTGTGGGTACGGGCGTGGCCGTCCACCGGGCGGCTCACCAGCCGCTCGTACACGTCCGCCAGGCCCACCACCTGTGCTTCGATGGGGATCTGCTCCCCCTGCAGGCCGTCCGGATAGCCGCCGCCGTCGTACCGCTCATGGTGCCAGCGGCAGATGTTGTACGCCGTGCGGGCAAAGGCGTCATCCCGGCATTCGGGCTGTTCTTCCAGCATCTGTGCTCCCAGCAGGGTGTGGCTTTGCAGGGTACGGCGCTCGGCCTCGGTCAGTGGGCCTTCCTTGTGCAGCAAGTCCTCGCAGATCTCCATTTTGCCAATGTCGTGCAGGGCCGCCGCCGTGGCAATGGTACGGCGCATCTCCCGTGTGAGCGGGTAACGGTCGGTCTTTTGGGCCAGCCCGGCCAGCAGCATGGAGGTGAGCTGTGCCACCCGCTGCACATGGTCGCGGCTTTCACCGTTGCGCTTTTCCACCACCTGGCTCAGGATGCCGATCATCATCCGGCTGGCGCGTTCCTTTTCAAAAGCAAGATCCGCCGCCATGGCGCTCAGGCGGCGCTGCTTGGCGTACAGCTGGATGGTGTTGATGATGCGCTGATAGACCACCTTGGCGTCGAACGGGCGGCTGATGTAATCCGAGGCTCCCAGGTCAAAGGCCCGCCGCACCGCGTCCACGGTGTCCTCGCTGGAGATCATGATCACCGGGATCTGTTCCAGCAGGTTTTTCTGGTTCATCTCTTCCAGCACCGTAAAACCGTCGATGCCGGGCATATGGATGTCCAGCAGCACAATGGAAATGCCGGTGGCGTTCTGTTCCAGCAGCTGCAGGCAGGCCTCGCCGCTGGCCGCCTCGGCAATGTCGAACCGGCTGCCCAGCATCTGCCCCAGCATCTTGCGGTTCAGCTCAGAGTCATCCACGATGAGCACGCTCTGGCGGCGGTGCACCGGCGCGGCGGCCGTGCGCTCCGGCTGCTGCTCGGTGATCACGGTGTTCTTCTGCATCTGGGCATAGGTAGCCAGCCGCTCTGCGTGCTCCACCGCCGCCGATACTTCCCCGTCCCGGATCCACACACCGCCGATGCTCACCGAGATGTGCAGATGGGAGTAGCCCGGAACACCGGCCGCCGCCAGCTGCAGCCGCAGATGCTCCAGCTTCTGGCCGAAGTCGCTCTGCCCCACCTCCGGCAGAAGCAGCAGCAGCCGGTCCTCGCCGCGGCGGATGAGGCGGTCCTTCTCGCCCAGATTCCGGCGCAGCACCCCGGCCACGGTTTCCAGCACGCTGTTTCCGGCGTAACGGCCATATACGTCGTTGGCCGCCTTGAAGTCGTCCACCCGCAGCACCGCCACACCAGCCGTGAGGATGCGGCTGCGGTATTTTTCCTGGTAATAGCGCTCATTGTACGCGCCGGTCACCGCATCGCGGTACAGTTTTCCACGGTACTCCGCAAGGTTGTTGAACAACTGTTCGCTTTCTTCGGGGTCCAGCAGCATGATCCGGTCCAGCCTGCGCTCCAGCTCCAGCACGCAGGGCGTGCCTTCCACCTGCGCAAACAGGGCCGTCACCTCGTACAGCTCCTGCCCGCGGTACTCCATCCGGCTGTGGGTGGTCTTTTCTTCCAGCGCCTGCCGGGCAGCATCTCCCAATGCCTCCCCGGCCTGCACCTGCTCTGCAGTAAGCATGCGCACCGAGGGGAACACCTTGCGCAGCTGCTCCATTTCCTGTTCGGCCTGCTGCCGGGTCATTGCCCCGCCCTGTGCCGTCTTTTCGTCCTTGTCCTGCACCCCGGTGTCTCCCTTCTTTTCTATGGTCCGTCCTGGGGTCATTATACTATTTTTTGCATGGATGCGTCAAACTTGTTGTCGTTTGTCCCGGCATCGGAAAATTTTGGAAAAATGGACGTTCCTCCCGGCTTTTTGCCTGTCCGGGCCGGACAGGCGGGCTGCCGTGTGACGCAAAGTGACGCAAAATAGGGAGTGCAGCATCTTCAAAACAAAAGCGCCCGCCCGCTTCCGGAAGTTCCGGCATGCGGACGGGCGCACAGTTCTTTCAAAAAACGGATCAGAACTCGATCTTGCTCTCAATGTAGCTCTTCAGCTCACTGATGGGCATACGGACCTGCTCCATGGTGTCGCGGTCACGGATGGTGACGCAGTTGTCGGCCACGATGCCCTTGGCCTCGTCGCCCACGGTGTCAAAGTCCACGGTGATGCAGTACGGGGTGCCGATCTCATCCTCGCGGCGGTAACGCTTGCCGATGGAACCGGTATCGTCGTAGTCCACCATGAAGTACTTGCTCAGCTCGTTGCGGATCTCCATGGCCTTTTCGCCCAGCTTCTTGCTCAGGGGCAGCACGGCGCACTTGTAGGGAGCCAGAGCCGGATGCAGGTGCAGCACGGTGCGGATATCCTCCTTGCCCTTGCTGTCGGTCAGGTGCTCCTCGTCGTAGGCTTCGCACAGGAAGGCCAGAGCCACACGGTCACAGCCCAGAGACGGCTCGATGACGTAGGGGATGTAGTGCTCGTTGGTCTCGCTGTCGAAGTACTCCAGGCTCTTGCCGGAAGCCTCCTGATGGCGGCTCAGGTCGTAGTTGGTGCGGTCGGCAATGCCCCACAGCTCGCCCCAGTCGGTGAACGGGAAGGCGTACTCGATGTCGGTGGTAGCGCGGCTGTAGAAGGCCAGCTCTGCGGGCTCGTGGTCACGCAGGCGCAGGTGCTCCTTCTTGATGCCCAGGCTCAGCAGCCAGTTCTCGCAGTAGTCCTTCCAGTAAGCAAACCAGTCCAGATCGGTGCCGGGCTTGCAGAAGAACTCGCACTCCATCTGCTCGAACTCGCGGGTGCGGAAGGTGAAGTTGCCCGGGGTGATCTCGTTGCGGAAAGCCTTGCCCACCTGGCACACGCCGAAGGGCAGCTTGCGGCGGGTGGTGCGCTGGATGTTGGCAAAGTTGACAAAGATGCCCTGCGCGGTCTCGGGACGCAGATAGCAGGTAGAGGAGCTATCCTCTGTCACGCCGATGGCGGTCTTGAACATCAGGTTGAACTTGCGGATAGGGGTAAAGTCGTGCTTGCCGCACACGGGGCAGACGATGTCCTCGTGCTCTGCAATGAACGCATCCATCTCGTCAAAGCTCATGGCGTCCACGTTCACCTCGGGGTGCTCCTCACCGATCAGCTTGTCGGCGCGGTGACGGGCCTTGCAGGCGCGGCAGTCCAGCAGGGGGTCCGAGAAGCTGGACACATGGCCGGTGGTCACCCAGGTCTGGGGGTTCATGATGATGGCTGCATCCAGGCCCACATTGTAGGGGCTCTCCTGCACGAACTTCTTCAGCCATGCCTTCTTGACGTTGTTCTTGAACTCCACGCCCAGGGGGCCGTAGTCCCAGCTGTTGGCCAGGCCGCCGTAGATCTCAGAACCGGGGAACACATAACCACGGTTCTTGCAGAGGTTGACGATCATGTCAAGGGTCTTTTCGCTCTGTTCCATTGTAAATACATCCTTTCCGTCCGCGGCTGGTTTGCCGTGTCGTATCGTGTAGAGTCCCACCGGCTTTCCCGACCGGCGGGCGTGCTTTTTCCTAAGCACAGTATCTTTACTTTATCATGTTTTGCGCGGGTTGTAAAGTTACTTGTGGTATTTCATGCCCACGTTGATGGTACATGCGCGGTAGATCTGTTCCGTGAGCACCAGCCGTGCCAGCTGATGGGGCATGGTGATGCGCCCCATGCTGAACTTGAGGGCTGCAGCTTTTTTCACCTCATCGGACAGGCCGTGGGACGAGCCGATGACAAAGGCCACATCCCCTGCCCCGCTGTTTGCCCGGTCGGCCAGGAACTGCGCCAGCTCGTCGGAAGAGATCTGTTTGCCCTCGATGCACATGGCCACGATGGCCGCGCCCTTGCGCACGCTGGACAGGATGGCCTTGCCCTCCTTATCCAGTGCCTTTTTCACCACGGCGTCGGAAGCGTTCTTCTCTTCGATCTTTTCCTCCGGCAGCTCGATGATGCGGAAGGACGCAAAGGCGGACAGCCGTTTCTGGTATTCGGCCACGCCCTCGGCGAAGTATTTTGCGTTCAGTTTGCCCACACAGATCAGGTCAATGTTTTGCATTTTCTTCTCCTTACAGCAAGCTCATCTGCTCGCCTTCGTCCTCGGCACGGATGAGGGCACCCGTGGCGGGCAGACTGCGCACGCGGTAGCGGTGGGGGTTGGCCAGCTCCAGCGTGTCCGCCGGGACCACCGAAGCGATGGTCTGGTTCTTTTTCAGGGTCACCACAGCCACACCCTGACTGTCGCGGGTGGCTTTGGCGGCGATCTGCGCCGTGCCCACCAGCAGCATGCGGCTGGTGCTGGTGCGGATGGCCAGTTCGGTCTCCTCCGGCAGGTAGAGCAGCTTGGCCAGCGGTTCCTTGTCGCAGTAGGCCTTGAGCAGCTTTCTTCGGTTCTGCTTGGTGGCATAGGAGCTCAGCGGGATCTTGGCGCACTTGCCGCTGGCAAAGAAGAACAGCACAAAGCCGCTGTAATCCCCGGTGATGACCATGGCCAGGATGTTTTCGCCCTCGTCCATGCCCAGGCGGCCCGGCACAAAGATGCCCATCTGGGCCACCTTGCCGTCTTCCAGCTCAGCCAGACGCACCTTGTACACCTGCTGTTTGTCGGTAAAGAACAGCGCTTCTACGTTGTTGCGGGTCTCCACCTGCTGCACGATCTCGTCGGTCATCTGTTTGGCGCCGCTGGTCACCGACGTAACAAGGCTCGATGCCCCATCAGTCAACTGCTCGAGCACGTTTTTGGACTCCGTGGTCTCGGATTTTTTCTTGTTCGATTTTGAGCTGGTCTCGACTGACTTGTCCGTGGTGTCGGCCGCATCCGCAGCCTTTTGCTCGGCTTGCTCAATACTTACGCGATACGTTTCATCGACCTTCTGCGACACCCATACGCTCACGGGCACAAGCGCCATACCGATCACGGCAACCACCAGCACGCGCGTCGCCGCGCGGCGCAGAACGGTGCTCGTGCTCCAGCGCCCGTGAATGCCGAGCGACACCGCAAAGAGTACCAACGCAAACGGGATTAAGATGCCCAGGCCAACCGACCACAAAATCGTGAGCAAATATTTCTCTAGGTAGAGCACGGCAAGCACGATACCAAGGTTGCCTGAAAGCTGCGCGAGCTGCTCGGCAACCGGCGTTCCCGTATCACCCGGCAGCGCGGTAATACCCGCAGACAGTGCCACGCACGAGGTCGTGAGCGCCAAAACATTGCCCTTCTTTTGATCGATGACCTCGATAGTGGAGTCCCAAGTTTTGGTATCGGCAAAATGCGGACGAGCTACAAAGCCCGACAGCAGCGCCAGTACTACGAGCGCAACGATAAAGCCAATCTGCAGCTTTTTGTTTGTGCACACGACATCGGACAGACTGGGCTGCAGCTCGGTTACCGTCGTGTGCTCGGCTATCTGGACAGAACGCCCATGAGCTACCTCGTGCGCGTCTCTTTTTTGTATTGACCCGTTATCCGGCATTTGGATACCTCCTCAGTCCGGCCTGTATTGCGGATGGAAGTATACCCACCCAGCGAAAAACCGAACGGAAGGGTGGCAGAGCACCCCAAGACTGTCCCCAACGACTAGTCGTTTAAGAACGTCCCCAATGGCAAAAGGAGTGGCCCAAACTGCCGGCAGATAGGGAACGTCCCCAACTGCCGGATGCCGCAACTTGGAGGAGGACGGAAAAAGCCCTGTCGCGGGTTTGCGGCAGAGCTTTTGGAAGGGGACTTGATTGTGAGGACTCGTTAGGCGAGCTTGGCCTCGAGCTCGGCGATGCGCTTGTAGGCATCGATGGTAAAGCGGGTCTGCTTCTCCAGGATCATAGTGGTCATGAGAGTGTCCTGAGCATGGGCCATGATGAAGGTCATCTCCATCTCGCCGCCGCCGGCCTCCTGCGACAGCAGCTTGGTCTGCGTGTCGTGAGCGCCGATGAGTGCATCGCTGGCATCCTTGTGCAGCTGCTCGGCCTTCTCAAAATCACCCTCGCGAGCAGCATCGAGCGCTGCAAGCAGATCGGTCTGGGCGTCGCCCGCGTATGCGACAATCTCGAATCCAACCATCGAGATTTCTTCTTTGGTTGCCATATTGCGTTCCTTTCACATATGAACCAACGGAGAGCATCGCGTCCGGGCATACGCGCTGCGTTGTGTATGACAGAAACATTAACATTCAAACAAAAAAGAACAATGCAAAACGTAATTTCGAGCTATGAACGGTCGATTTTCACCCGTGAACGGTTTTTAAACCAATTCGAACAATATCAAACACTATTAGCGGCAACCCAAACAGGTCCGTACCCTAGCGCAACTCTCGTACCGTATCGCCCGCTACGAGCACGCCGGGGATCAGCATGTGTTCCACGCCAGGCGTAACCCCCTCGGCGCCGGCGATCTTGTCGACCGCCCACATGCCGACACGCTTGTTATCAAAGCGCACCGTGGTCAGGCGACGATCGGGCACGATGTCGCCCAGACTGTCATCAACACCCACCACGCTCACGTCCTGGGGCACGCACTTCCCGCGCGACTCGAGCCCACGGATGCAGCCATATGCCATGGCATCGTTGGAGGCATAGATGGCCGTGCAGGTCGGATCGTCTGCCAGAGCCTGACCGGCAGCATAGCCGCTCTGCGCCGTCCAATCGCCACGAATGAATCGCGGCGGCTCAATACCATGCGCGCGCAGCGTCTCGCGCCAGCCCTCCTCGCGCTGCATGCCCGAAAGCGAGCGCTCGGGGCACGAGATAAAGTGCACGGTCTTGTGCCCCTGCCCCAGCAAGTACTCGACGACCTGACGCGAGCAATCGAACTGGTCGTTATCGATCGTCGAGCACAGCGGGTGCTCCAAC
>OOBN01001987.1_pt1 | contig 13430 bp, 9 predicted proteins | sample 1671091 | NCBI WGS metagenome assembly OOBN01 (sample SAMN06348121, study PRJEB24527) | human gut metagenome | biome: human gut; feature: ankylosing spondylitis patient; material: feces | host: Homo sapiens | place: China | collected 2015-10 | reverse complement strand
CTCGTGCGCGAGCTCGCGCACCACGATCCTGTCGAAGCCATACGCCGCACCTGCCGGCAGCTGCGCGGCGCCTACTGCCTTATCTTCCTGCTGGGCAGGCTCATGGTGGCCGTGCGCGATCCCTACGGCTTCCATCCGCTCTCCGTGGGCAGGCTCGACGGCGCCCCTCTTGTGGCCTCCGAAACCTGCGCCTTCGACCTCATGGACGCCGAGTATGAGCACTGCATGAAGCCCGGCGAGATGTTCATCGTGAGCGAGAACGGCGAGTCTTCCGAAATGCTCGGCGGCGTCATTCCGGAAAAGCCAAAGCAGTGTATCTTCGAACTGATCTACTTCGCCAGGCCCGACTCCTACGTGTTCAACGAGCAGGTGTACATCTGCCGCAAGAATATGGGCTGGCAGCTCGCCCACGAGTCCACGCCCGACGTGGACTTCGTCATGCCCTTCCCGGATTCGGGCGTCTACCCGGCCGTGGGATTCGCCCAGTGCGCCGAGCTCCCCTACGAGCACGCCATGATCCGCAACCACTATGTGGGGCGTACCTTCATCCAGCCGAGCCAGAGCATGCGCAGCTTCGGCGTGCGCGTGAAGATCAATCCCGTGAGGGCCATGATCGAGGGCAAGCGCATCTGCATCGTGGACGACTCCATCGTGCGCGGCACCACCATGATCACGCGCGTGCACAAGCTCCGCGAACTCGGAGCGAAGGAGGTGCACATCCGCATCTCCTGTCCCCCCATCCGCTTCCCCTGCTACTACGGCATTGACTTCGCCTCGCCGAAGGAGCTTATCGCTGCCAATCATTCCCTTGAAGAAATGAAGAAAATGTTGGATGTTGACTCTCTTCATTATCTGAGCATCGAAGGACTGCTCAGGTCGGTCATGCACTCTGACAGCTACTGCCTGGCCTGCTTCAACGGTGAATACCCGGTGCCGCCCTGCAGGCAGTACGGCAAGTTCATTCTCGAAAAAACACATTCGTAACTTACATATCTCTGAGGTTTTTATGAGCGTCGCTCGCATCAACGGCTTTGCGGACATGTTTGAGCCGGAAAGCTCGGTTTTCACCATGATGGAAGAACACTGCCGGGCCATCTTTCCGACGTATGGCTTCCATGAAGTGCGCATCCCCATTCTGGAGTACACGGATCTTTTCTGCCGCTCCATCGGCCAGGAGACGGACGTGGTCCAGAAGGAGATGTACACATTCCCCGACGGCAAGGGCAGACTGACCTCCCTGAGGCCTGAAGCCACGGCCGGCATAATGAGGGCCTACATCGCGGCCAGCCTGAATTCGAAGGAGCAGGTCTCGCGCCTCTACACCTTCGGTCCCATGTTCCGCCACGAGCGTCCCCAGAAGGGCCGCCTGCGCCAGTTCCACCAGGTGGGCATCGAGTGGCTCGGCGCTCCCGATCCGGCGGCAGACGCCGAGTGCATCATCATGCTCATGGAGTTCTACAAGCGCCTGGGCTTCGATCTTTCCAAGCTTCGTCTGCTTATCAACTCGATGGGTGACGCCCAGTGCCGTCCGGCTTACCGCGAGCAGGTTAAGCAGTTCATCCTCGATCACGCCGACGAGATGTGCGATGAGTGCCGTGAGCGCGCCGAGCTCAACCCGCTGCGTGCCTTCGACTGCAAGAACGACCATTGCCGCGAGATCATGGCCGAGGCCCCGCTGATGGGTGACAACCTGTGCGACGAGTGCCGCGAGCACTACGAGCAGGTCAAGCGCTATCTGGATGCCGCCGGTATCGAGTATGTCGAGGATCCCACCTTGGTGCGCGGCCTGGACTACTACACCCGTACCGTCTTTGAGGTCGAGGCTCCTGGCGCCGGCGTCGGCTCCATCGGCGGCGGCGGCCGCTACGACGGCCTGGTCGAGCTCGAGGGCGGCAAGCCTACGGCCGGCGTCGGCTTCGCCGTCGGTTTTGAGCGCGCCCTGCTGGCCTTGCAGGCCTTTGGCAGCGACCTGGGTGCCGATGAGGCCCCGTGCGTTTATGTCGCCAACGCCGGCAAGGAGCTGCGCCAGAACGTCTTTGCCATTACGCAGGAGCTTCGCGCCGCAGGCATCGTGACCGAGGCCGACTATCAGGGCCGTTCGCTCAAGGCCCAGTTTAAGCAGGCCGATAAGGTGGGCGCCAAGCTCATCCTGGTCCTGGGCGGCGACGAGCTTGCCGCCGGCAAGGTCAAGGTGCGCGACATGGAGAGCCATGACGAGGTGCTGGTCGATCTGGCCAACGTCGTCGAGGCGGTTCGTGAGCGCCTGTAGCGCATCTTTTTGAGCTGCGGACCCGCTTGAGTGTCCCGTTCATTGCGAGCGATTGTTACGGGGGTGTTTCGCATTTATGCGGAATGCCCCCGTTTGTGTATGCCGTCCACCGAGAAATACGACCATTTAGGGCAAAAACCCTTGCAATGCAGAAAATACTTTTGTGTGGTAAAGCGCAATCAGTGTCGAAAGTATTTCTCAAGCGCCTATAATGAATACCGCATGTTACGTGCATAGAAGGAGGAATGGGAGGAAACGTGGCTGAGAACCTAAGCAACCAGTCTGTACCCGAAGCCGCGGCGCGCGTCGCTGCCGTGGTCAACCGCCTCGTTAACCGAATCGGCTCGAATGCCGAGTCCAGGGAGCGTCTCGCCGAGATCGAGATCCCCGAGGAGCTGCGCGACAATTTGGCGTTGTTCCTACGCCTGGAGCGTCGTGTGCTTAGCGAGTATGATCCTGAGATCGCGGACCTGTTCGACAAAATCCTGTCGGCCGAGATTGTGGCCAATGCCGGCAACCCCGGTACCCGCGCTGCCGACGAGGCCGTCGACGAGCAGGGCGTGCCCACCGCCGACGAGCCCACCGCCGTGGCGTTTCGCGAGGTCGTCGATCTGATCGACAGTCTGCCGCTCGATAAGCAGCAGGTCATCGTTCGCGCCTTTACGAGCTTCTTCCACCTGGCAAACCTGTCGGAGGAGAACTACCGTGTGGCGCAGCTGCGCGAGCGCGAGGCCGGTGCGTCGACCGATACCGAGGTCGATCCCGCCAACGAGCTCACCGTCGCCTATCACCAGCTGGTGAATGAGCTGGGCGTCGAGGGCGCCAACGAGCTGCTCGGCAAGCTTGAGTTCCATCCCGTCTTTACCGCGCATCCCACCGAGGCCCGTCGTAAGGCCGTCGAGGGCAAGATTCGCCGTATCTCCAACCTGCTGGAGGAGCGTCCGCGTCTGGGCGGCTCCGACCTGGTGGAGAACGAGCGCCATATGCTGCAGGAGATCGACGCCCTGGTGCGTACGAGCCCCATCGCGCTCAAGAAGCCCACGCCGGTCGAGGAAGCCGATACCATCATCGACATCTTCGACAACACGCTGTTCGACGTCATCCCCGTCATCTATCGTCGCTTTGACGACTGGGTGCTGGGCGACAAAGCCGGTACCGTGCCGCCGCTGTGCCCGGCGTTCTTCCATCCCGGCAGCTGGATTGGTTCCGACCGCGACGGTAACCCCAACGTCACCGCCAAGGTGAGCCGTGAGGTCGCCGCCAAGTACTTCACCCACATGGTGCTCAAGCTCGAGGACAAGTGCCGCCGCATCGGCCGCAACCTCACGCTCGAGGCCACCTACAGCAAGCCGTCTGCCGAGCTCATCAACCTGTGGAACCATCAGGTCGAGATGAGCGCCCAGTACACCGCACGTGCTGAACTGATCTCCGAGCACGAGCCGCATCGCGCCGTCATGCTCGTCATGGCCGACCGTCTGAACGCCACCGTGCGTCGCATCACCGACACCATGTACCACAGCGCCGATGAGTTCCTGGAGGACCTGCGCGTCGTCCAGCGCTCGCTGGCCGCCTGCGGTGCCGTCCGTGCTGCCTACGGTCCGGTCCAGACCATCATCTGGCAGGTCGAGTCCTTCGGCTTCCATATGGTCGAGATGGAGTTCCGTCAGCACTCCGTGGTGCACGCCCGCGCCCTCAAGGATATCCACGAGAACGGTATCCATGGCGACCTGCAGCCCATGACGCGCGAGGTCATCGATACCTTCCGCGCTATCGGCTCCATCCAGAAGCGCTACGGCAAGAAGATGGCGCATCGCTACATCATCTCGTTCACCAAGAGCGCCCAGCATGTGGCCGACGTCTTTGAGCTTGCCCACCTGTCCTTTGCACACGAGGAGGATGTCCCCGAGCTCGACGTGATCCCGCTGTTCGAGCAGCTCGAGGACCTCGAGGGCTGTGTTGACGTGCTCGATCAGATGCTCACGCTGCCCGTGGTGCAAAAGCGCCTTGCCCAGACCAACCGCCGCATGGAGGTCATGCTGGGCTATTCCGACTCCTCCAAGGACGCCGGTCCTACCACGGCCATGCTCGCGCTGCACTCCGCGCAGGAGCGCATCGCCAAGTGGGCCGAGAAGAACGATATCGACCTGGTGCTCATGCACGGTCGCGGCGGTGCCGTGGGCCGTGGCGGCGGCCCGGCCAACAAGGCCGTGCTGGCGCAGCCCAAGGGTTCGGTCAACTGCTTCTTTAAGCTCACCGAGCAGGGCGAAGTCATCTTTGCCCGTTACGGCAACCGCACGCTGGCTCAGCGTCATGTTGAGTCCGTTGCCGCCGCAACGCTTTTGCAGTCGGCCCCGAGTGTCGAGAAGACCAACACCGAGACCACGCAGAAGTTCTGGAATATGGCCGAGAAACTCAACGCAGTAAGCCATGAGCGCTATCTTGACCTGCTGAACACCGAGGACTTTACACCGTGGTTCTCGACCGTGACGCCGCTGACCGAGGTCGGTCTGCTGCCGATCGGCTCGCGTCCCGCCAAGCGCGGCTTGGGTGCCAAGTCGCTTGACGACCTGCGTACCATTCCGTGGATCTTTAGCTGGAGCCAGGCGCGCATCAATCTGGCCGCTTGGTACGGCCTGGGCACCGCCTGCGAGCAGCTGGGCGACCTTGACCAGCTTAAGGCTGCCTACCAGGAGTGGCCGTTCTTCCGCACCTTTATCGACAACATCGAGATGTCGATCGCCAAGACCGACCAGCGCATCGCCAAGATGTATCTGCACCTGGGCGATCGCCAGGATCTGTCCGAGAAGGTCTTTACCGAGATGCAGCTCACCCGTAAGTGGGTCCTTGCCATCGTCGGTGACGAGTGGCCGCTGCAGCGTCGTCGCGTGCTCGGCTGCGCCGTTCGCGTGCGCAACCCCTATGTTGATGCCCTGTCCATCGCCCAGGTCCGCGCCCTTCGCGAGGTGCGTATGAACCAGGACGAGATGGCCGAGGAGAAGAAGGCCGAGTACATGAGCCTGATTCTTTCGACTGTGACCGGCGTCTCGGCAGGACTCCAAAACACGGGGTAATCGATAGCCCTGTGGCTCTCACCGGGACCCGATGGGTTTCCCTCTGAATGCATTCCGCAGCACGAAGCCCCATCAAAGTGCGCGAAGCGCGCTATCTTTTCCCCAGCAGTAATCCGCCGAAGACCGGACATCGTAGGGCCCGCCATTAGTTTACTTTTAGGCACACTCCGCAGGACGCGAGAAGCCCTCGCCGCACGAAGTGCGCAGCGAGGGCTTCTTGCATGTCCGAGGACGCGCCGGGAGGGAACTTGCTCTCCGCCCGAACAGGAAAGGATAATTACGCGACGGTGTAAACCCAGTCGTGCTTATCCTCAACAGCACCAGACTGGATGCCCGTCAGGGTCTCGCGGAGCTTCTTCATCACAGGGCCGATCTCGGTGTAGCCAGCCGGGAAGGTCACGGTCTCGTCGGCGCCGTAAACCTTGTTGTCGATCTCGCCGACCGGAGAGATGACGGCAGCGGTGCCGCACAGACCGCACTCAACGAAGGTGCCGGCCTTGACCTCGGCCCACTCGACGGGACGCTGGTCGACGGTCATGCCCAGATCCTCGGCAACCTGAACGAGCGAGCGACGGGTGATGGAGGGCAGGATGGAGTCGGTGTGCGACTGCGGAACGACGAGGGTGCCGTCCTCCTTCACGAACAGGACGTTCGCGCCGCCGGTCTCCTCGACATAGGTGCGGGACTCGGAGTCGAGATACAGGTTCTCGGCATAGCCCCCGCGATGGGCCTCCATCGTGGGCTTGAGGGACATGGCATAGTTAAGGCCGGCCTTGATGTTGCCGGTGCCGTGCGGTGCGGCGCGGTCGTACTCGGAAACGCGCAGCTTGACGGGCTTAAGGCCACCCTTAAAGTACGGACCGACCGGGGTCACGAGAATACGGAACGTGTACTCAGGAGCGGGAGCCACGCCGATCACGTCACCGGAGCCGATCATAAATGGACGCACGTACAGGGTTGCACCGGAGCCGAAAGGCGGAACCCAGGCGGCGTTGGCAGAAACGACCTGCTTGACGGCCTCAACAAACTTGTCCTTGGGGAACGGGGGCATCTCGAGGCGCTGGGCAGAGTTATACATACGCTCGGCGTTCATGTCGGGACGGAAGCAGACGATGCTGCCGTCCTCGGCGGTATAGGCCTTCAGGCCCTCAAAGACCTCCTGGCAGTAATGGAAGATGCCGCCGCACTCGGAGACATGCAGGGTGTGGTCGGTGGTCAGGCCACCCTCGTCCCACTCGCCATCCTTCCAATGAGCCTCGTAGCTGTAATCGGTCTTCATGTAGCCAAAGCCAAGGCTACCCCAATCGATATCCTTCTTCTCGACAGCCATATGTCGCTCCTTACATACACAGTTGCATACTCGCGAACCCGCACGCAAGGACCGAGGCCGACCGCGTCGCAACGTCGCACGCCCGGAGCGTAGAGCCGGACGGGACACGCGAACAGCATCAAAGCCGATGGCACGTCGGTTCGCATGCACGAGATTGTACTCCCCGCATGCGTTGGATAAAACGTTTTTCTTTAACTAACTAAAGTATTTTCATTTGACCGAAGCAAAGGGCCCGCCACCGTAAACGGTGACGGGCTTCAACGGCACGGTTTGCGCGCTGGCTCGAGCTACGCGTTCTTTTTGCCCAGCTTAGCCTTAACCAGACCGACCACAGTCGGGATGATCGACACGGCAACGATACCAACGATTAGCAGCTCAAAGTGCTCCTGCACAAAGGGAATGCCGCCAAAGAAGTAACCCAGCAGCGTAAAGACCGTCGACCAGGTGATACCGCCCAGCACGTTATAGATGACAAAGTTACGCCAGTGCATGCCGCCCATACCGGCGATGAAGGGCACAAAGGTGCGGATAAACGGGAAGAAGCGACCCAGGAAGATGGCCAGGTGGCCCCACTTGTCCAGGAAGTCCTCGGACTTTTTGATACGCTCGGGCGTCATGGCCTTCACCTTGCCCGAGGCGATGATCTTTTGGCCAAAGAAATGACCGATCATAAAGTTGCACTGATCGCCCAAGATGGCAGCCGTCCATGCGACGGCCAACAGAGCCACGATGTTAAAGCCGCCGTTGTGGGCAAAGAAACCCGAGGCAAACAGCAGCGAGTCGCCGGGAAGGAACGGGAAGAACACCACGCCCGTCTCGATAAAGATAATCAGGAACACGCAGCCGTACGCCATAAGCGGGCCGGCGGCGATCCAGCCGGCGATCGCAGTGCGCGGATCCTTAAGCAGCTCGGCGATAAAATTGATGAAACCCATGAAGTAAAACCTCTCAGTTGTGGGCGCGGACACGTCCAAGTTGACCAGTATACGGTTACGACACGGCCACGCACACGACCTTACAAAAGCGTGACTTCATTACCAGCAAGTTTGCATAATTGACACCTGTCGCGCAAAGCAGGCAAGATTGCCCTTTCTAATCCCTAGCTAATCGCTATACTTTATTGAATTGCATTGTCGCGGCGCTAAGGGAGGGCGGCCGGTGAGCTTTATCAATACCATTCGCGAGGACATCAAGACCGTCCAGGCACAGGATCCCGCTGCGCAAAACGGCCTGGTCATCTTCCTCTCCTATCCCGGCCTACACGCCAAGTGGAACCACGTACCCGAGCACTGGCTCTGGGAGCACGGCCATCGCTCGCTCGCCCGCGTGCTCTCGCAAATCACCCGCCATATCACTGGCGTCGAAATTCACCCTGCCGCGCAGATTGGCAAGCACTTCTTTATCGACCATGCCATGGGCGTCGTCATCGGCGAAACCGCCATTGTGGGCGACAACTGCGTACTCTATCAGGGCGTCACGCTCGGCGGTACTGGCAACGAGACCGGCAAACGCCACCCAACGCTCGGCAACAACGTCACCGTGGGCACGGGCGCCAAGGTGCTCGGCAACATCCGCATCGGCAACAACGTCAAGATCGGCGGCAACTCGGTCGTCGTCAAAGACGTGCCCGACAACTGCACCGTCGTGGGCGTGCCGGGACGCATCATCAAGCGCAACGGCTGCCGCGTGTTCGAGGAGAGTTTCGACGCCAAGCAGCATCGCGAGTACATGCCCGATGACGCCGCCGAGCAGAGTGCCCTCAACCGCCAAGGCATCACCGAGAACGCCCGCCGCGTCAAAGAACTCGAGCGAGAGGTGGCGGAGCTCAAGGCCCTCGTTGCCAAGCTCGTGGACGAACGCTAGGGCTGCGGACGGTACAGACCCGCATCAACGCAAGAAGGCGCGCCAGGGAATCAATCCCCGGGCGGGCCTTCTTTTCGATGTGACAAGGGGACTGTCCCTTTGTCACCTTAGGCGAACTGACTCAGATAGAGGTCGGCGTAAGCGCCCTCGGCTGCGAGCAGCTCCTTATGTGTGCCCTGCTCGATAATGTTGCCGTGATCCATGACCAGAATCAGGTCGGCATCCACGATCGTCGACAGGCGATGCGCGATCACAAAACTGGTGCGCCCGCGCATGAGCGCGTCCATGGCGCGGCCGATGGCAAGTTCGGTGCGCGTGTCCACGCTCGACGTCGCCTCGTCCAGGATGAGAATCGCCGGGTTGTTGAGCAGCACGCGTGCAATGGTCAGCAGCTGGCGCTGGCCCTGACTAATGCTCTCGGCATCGTTGGCCACCCGCGTGTCATAACCCTGCGGCATGGTACGCACAAAGAAGTCGACCTGCGCGGCGCGCGCAGCCGCCACGATCTCGTCGCGCGTCGCCTCGGGACAGCCGTAGGCGATGTTCTGCGCAATCGTGCCATCAAATAGCCAGGCGTCCTGCAGCACCATGCCAAACTGCTGGCGCAGCTCGCCGCGGTCCATACGGCTCGTGTCCACGCCGTCGAGCGTAATGCGGCCACCGTCGATCTCGTAAAAGCGCATGAGCAGGTTGATGAGCGTAGTCTTGCCCGCGCCCGTGGTTCCCACCACGGCGATCTTCTGGCCCGGCTCGGCGGTAAACGACACGTCGCGCATAAGCGGCTTGTCGGGCGAATAGCCAAAGCGTACATGCTCAAAAGCGACGCGACCCTCAACGCGACCCGGCAGCTTGGCGGCCTCGTCCGGCAGCGGATCGGCCTCCATCTCGGGCTCATCGAGCAGGTCGAACACGCGCTCTGCGCTCGCCAGCGCGCTCTGCAGCGAGTTAAAGGTAAACGACAACTGCGTCATGGGTTCGGACGCCTCGTAGATAAACTGGAAGAACGCCTGGAACACGCCGACGGTCATGTGACCGGCAACCAGCATACTGCAGCCCACCAGCGCGATCACGATCTGCGCCAAACGGCCGATAAAGCGCACCGCAGGGCCGACGGCGTTAATCATAAAGTCGGCCTTGGCACTCACGCGCGCCAGCTCGCCCGAGGCTTCGTGCACCTCGGCAGAACTCTGGCGTTCGCGGTTGAACGCGCGAATCACCAGACGGCCCGAGTAACCCTCCTCAACCGCGCTCGTAATCTTGGAGACCCATTCCTGGCGCTCACCGGTTACGTCATGCGTGCGGTGCGAGACCACCTTGGTCACCAGCAGCGATACCGCCGTAAAACCCAAAAAGATCAACGTGAGCCTAACGCTATAGACGAACATCATGATGATGGCGCCCGTCACGGTGCCGATCGACATCAGCAGCTGCAGCAATCCGCGCTGCATGCTCTCGGACATCTTGTCCAGGTCGTTGGTCGCGCGGCTGACTACCTCACCGGGGCGATGCGCATCAAAGTAAGCGAGCGGCAGACGGCTGAGCTTTTGCGCGATGCGGTTGCGCAGGCGCAGGTTGAGGCGCTCAGCAACACTCGACATCAAAAAACTCTGCAGTGCATAGAACGATCCGGCGGCCGTCCAGATTAAAAAGTAGATGAAGATGGTTCTGCCGCAGCTCTCCCAGGTGATGTTGAAGGTGGTGTCGTTGGCAAACGCCACCTGTATATGGCCCCACAGCTCGTCGATAACATGAGCGCTATATGCCGGCGCGGCGGTGTTAAAGATGACGTAGAACACAATGCTCACGAACACGATATAGAAGCGCCAATGGTCGCCGGTAGCCTCGTTCCACAAACGGCGCACCGTCGCCCAGGTATCCCGAGGCGTCTCGTCCTCGTCTTCGTCATCCACGTCGCGCATGCGCTCTGCCTCGGCGCGGGCACGCTCATCCTCGGCTCGTTCGTTTTCCTCGTACAGCGCTTGGCGACGAGCCTCGCGCTCGGCCGCCGCCTTGGCGGCATCGTCCAGCTCGGGTACCGCGGCAGCCGTTTCCTCAACCAGTCCCGCAGCAGCGGCGTCATCAACGCCGCCCTGCTTCTTGAGCTCCTCGGTCATGCTACTCACCTCCCTTCATCTGCGATTCCGCGATAGCGCGGTACACCTCGCAGGTCTCCATGAGCTCGTCGTGCGTGCCTAGGCCCACGACCTCGCCGTCCTTGAGCACCACGATCTGGTTGGCATGCAAGATCGTCGAGATGCGCTGCGCGATGATGAGCACCGCAGCGTCGCGCGTCTCGTCTTGCAACGCATGGCGCAGGGCGGCATCAGTCTTAAAGTCCAGGGCCGAAAAACTATCGTCGAAGATATATAGATCGGCATGCTTCATGAGCGCACGGGCGATGGCCAGACGTTGGCGCTGGCCGCCCGAAAAGTTCGTGCCGCCCTGCGCCACCGGGGTATCGAGCCCCTGCGGCTGATCGAGCACAAAGGTGCTCTGGGCAACCTGGAGCGCATGAAGCATGTCTGCCTCAGTCGCGTCCTCGTTGCCAAAGCGCAGGTTGCTTGCCACGGTGCCCGAGAACAGCCACGCCTTCTGCGGCACATAGGCAATACGCCCGCGGATGTCGTCTTGCGAAAGTTCGCGCAGATCGACGCCGTTCAGGCGAATGGCGCCCTTCGTGGCATCGTGGAAGCGAAGCAAGAGCTTGGCCACCGTTGACTTGCCCGATCCCGTCGAGCCGACAATCGCAGTCGTCTGACCGCGGCGACAGGCAAAGTTCAGATCGCACAGCGTGTCCTCGTCGGCATCGTCAAAACGAAACGACATGTGATCGAACACGGCGACCGCATCCGATCCGTCCTTTGAGTCGGACGCGTTCGCGTCGAGCGTGCGTTCGCCATCCACGATACTCGGCTCAATCTCCAGCACCTGCTGCGCACGGTTCAGACATGCGGCGGCGCGCGGGAGTGTCAGCACCACCATCTGCGCCATCATCACAAAGAACAGAATCAGGATCGCGTACTCCAGCACGGCCGAGATGCTGCCGATTTGCATCGCATGGGCGCCCACGCGGTTGCCGCCCACCCACAGCACCGCCACCTCGGCGATGTTCATCAAAAAGAAGCTGGAGCTGTCGAGCCCCACAAACAGGTGGTTGACCTTAATGGCGTTGGCGGCGTATTCGCTAAACACCTCGTCCAGACGCCGTTCCTCGTGGCGCTCCTTGTTAAACGCACGGATGACGCGCACACCCACGATGTTTTCGCGCAGCACCACGTTCATACGGTCGATAAAACTCTGCAAGCGCATAAAGATCGGAGCCGCGTTGGCAACCGTAAAGACCGCCGCAACCAGCACGATCGCAACCACGACGCCCAGAAGCATGCCCATGGCCGAATCGATGAGCCAGGCGAAGATGATGCCTGCCACCGCCAGGAACGGCACCGGCAGCACCAGCTGGATCGTCTGCAGAATCGCCTGCTGAATCACGTTGATGTCGTTGAGCGAGCGCGTGATCATCGAGCCCGTGCCAAAGCGCTCAAAGTCACTGGCAGACAGCTCGAGCGACTTGTCGTAGACGGCATTGCGGATATCGCAGGCCACGTTGGCGGCCAAGCGCGCCGAAAGATAGCAGCCCAACACCGCGCCGCCGCTGGCCATGCCGGTCGCGATAAGCATGTAGAGGCCGTTGCGCAGGATGTAGTCGACATCGCCCGTGGTGATGCCGGTGTTGACCATGTTCGCCAGCATCGTAGGAACCAACAGCGTACCGACGTTGTCGATTAGCAGCACCAACAACGTCACCGCGACAAGCCTGCGATACGGCTTCATAAACCTCATTAAGAGTCGCACGACTCCCCCTCACCTTGATTCTCGGCCTGGCTCTCGGCAGCGATATGCTGCTTAAAGGCATCGCACTCATCGCCGAGCGCATGGGAAAATTTTCCGATTAGGCGCATGATTTCGCGCTGTTCCCAGGGCTCGAGCACTTCGAAAGCCTGTTGCTCGGCTTCTTGCGCCGGCAGCGCATATTGCTCGGCAAACCGCATGCCCGCTTCGGTCAAACGCACAACCTTGTTCTTACGGCCGCCTTCGGCAAACTCCAACGTTGCGAAACCCCGCGCCGTCAAGGTTTTAATTGCCGAGTTGATAGTCTGCTTGCTGTAGAACCATTCGCTTGTCAGACGGCTTACGGCAACACTGCCGCCCGCCGTGCTGGCATCGACGAGCATCCAGTAAGCGCAGTCCGAAAGACCGCAGGCGCGCGAGAACTCCGAATAGATATGGTCGAGTCCATTGAGCAACCGGTCGAAATCGACCAGTGTAACCGCACTATTCATCTATCCCACCATTCGATTGTCCGATTTTTGACCAATTTTGTATCTCTATATTAGTCCGAGTTTTGACTATCGTCAACAGGCGCTCCGCAAATGTTTGCACTTTTATGGCCTATCGGCAGAAAAAGACCGCCGGCGCGGGGGCAGCGCCAGCGGTCACGTGAAATTCGGGTTTTATTGCCTGTTAAGCGGCGACGGCCTCATAGACCGTAGCGCCCGAGAAGCTATCATGCAGGCTCTTGCCGGCAATCCACGGCAGCTCGACGACCTCGCAGACCGTGTTGACCAGCTCGGAGCAGTCAGTAAAGTGGCCCTTGTCGTTGAGGGCCTCGCAATCCTGAACACGCCAATAGCCATCGGTGTGCGTGATGTAGTACTCGTGATCGTTGATCGACACGAAAGCGCGCGTCTTGGAACGCAGCAGCTTCAGAAATCCTTCGAAATCGGTCTCGACGACATCTCCAGCCTGGAACATGATAGTTACCTCCTGGCCCGGCGCCACCACAGCGCATTGATAAACGTTGGTTCTCCTTTAGTAAAACCTTTATCAGAGCTTATAC
>OOBN01001980.1_pt1 | contig 13470 bp, 6 predicted proteins | sample 1671091 | NCBI WGS metagenome assembly OOBN01 (sample SAMN06348121, study PRJEB24527) | human gut metagenome | biome: human gut; feature: ankylosing spondylitis patient; material: feces | host: Homo sapiens | place: China | collected 2015-10 | reverse complement strand
TGCCGAAAGGCTCCGAGACGGAGGGCATCACGTAGACGTCCGACAGCTGGAACATGCGGTGCACATCCTCGCCGCGCAGGAATCCCGTGAAGTGGAAGCGGTCGGCGATGCCGAGGCGCGCCACGCGGCGGATGACGTGGTTCATCATATCGCCCGAACCGGCCATCACGAAGCGCACGTTCGGCACCCGTTTGAGCACCTTGGCGGCCGCCTCGACGAAGTAGTCGGGCCCCTTCTGATAGGTGATGCGCCCCAGGAAGGTGACGATCTTGTCCCCGACGCCGCGTTCGGGGGCGGCGCACTCCGCCTCGGCGAACCGCACGGCGTTGTGCACCGTCACCACCTTTTCGGCCGGAATGCCGTAGCGGGTGACGATGATGTTGCGCGTGAGGTTCGACACGGCGATCACACGGTCGGCGGCCTCCATGCCCGCGCGTTCGATGGCATAGGTCTGCGAATTGATGTTCTCGCCGCTGCGGTCGAACTCCGTGGCGTGCATGTGCACGACCAGCGGTTTTCCGGAGACCCGTTTGGCGGCGATTCCGGCGAAGTAGGTGAGCCAGTCGTGGGCGTGGATCACGTCGAACTGCCCCGCCAGATCGCGGGCCACCTGCGCGGCTACCATCGCATAGCGCGCCACCTCCTCCATGAGGTTCGCGCCGTATTTGCCCGAAAAGGTGTAGCGCTGCTTCCAGAGGTCGGTCGTCTCCCGCGTCTTGCGTCCCGTGCGGACGTACTCGTCGTGATAGGACTTGTACTCTTCGGGCGAGACGTAGGGGACCATGTTCGAGTCGATATGGATGAACGACATCTTCTTCCACAGCTCCTCCGTATCGCCGGAGGCGGCGCCGAAGAGCGTCTCCACGTCGCTGGCGTTGACCACGCGCACATAGTTCTGGTCTTCGTCTCCGGTAGCACGGGGCATGACGAAGGTCACGTTGACATCGTTTCGCGCCAGCCCGCGCGTCATGCCGTAGCAGGCCGTACCCAGACCGCCTGCGATATGAGGGGGAAATTCCCATCCGAACATTAACACTCTCATGGCTGACTATTTTTTGACGGTTTTACGTTCTGTTTTGTGCCTTCCGTTCCCTTTGGCCGGGGCTTTGGGGCGTTTCGCGGGTTTCGCCTCTTCGTCCGCCGCCCCTTTCCGTGCGGAATCCGCAGGCGCGGCCGCCGCCTCCGTCGCCGTGCGGGGTTTCGCCGCACCGGCCGCTCGGCGGGAGCCTGTTTTCGGGGCGGCCTTCTCCCTCTTCTTCCGCCATGCGGGGTCGAAGCGCTCCATGAGCCGGTAGAGTTCCAGCACGGCGCCGACGCTCCACGCATAGGAGATCGCGCTTTTAGGGGCGAAGGGCGGGTCGGCGTCGTACATCTTCGAGATCGAACCGATGCCGTGGCACTGGATGTCCTCGTCGAAGTCGGCGAGGAACCGCTCGACTTCGGGTGTGTAGTCGGCGCCGGTGAGCGCATAGCGGGCCTTGACGTAGAAGGGCAGCGGCCATACCCACACCGTACCGTTCATCGCGGCGTGGGAGCGCATCCGGTCGTCGCCGGCGTAGGAGCCGTTGTAGAGCGGATTCTGCGGCGAGAGCGAACGCAGCCCCTTCGGGGTGAGCAGGTATTGGCGGACGATGCGCAGCACGGAGATGAGCTGCTCCTCGTCGAGCATCGTGTAGTTTAGGCCGCAGGCGACGACCATGTTGGGGCGGATGAAGCGGTTGGTCTCGGCGTCGTTTACGAAATCGGCCAGGTATCCCTCTTCCGGAAGCCAGAATTTTTCCAGAAACGACGCCTTGGTCTGCGCCGGAGCCTCCTTCCATTCGGCGGCGAACGCCTTGTCGCCCGCCTCTTCGGCCAGTGACAGCGCATAGCTGACGGCGTTGTACCACAGGGCGTTGATCTCGACCTGATACCCGTTGCGCGGGGTGACGGGCCGCCCGTCCGCATAGGAATTCATCCATGTGAGCGCCACGTGCTCGTCCGACGCCCAGACCAGTCCGTTGCCGTGCAGCGCCACCCGGCCGCCGATGCCGCGGCGGTAAGCCGCGAGGATCGACTTCATCGCTTCGCCGTAGCGGCGCCAGATCTCGCGGCTGCCGATCTCGGATTCCAGTTCCTGCAATGTGTAGAAGAACCACAGCGGGGCGTCGGCTTCCTGCGCGGCCGATGCCGAACCGGCGAAATCGCCGTCGCGGAGCGTGCGGCACACGCTGTCCAGCACGTCGATGCAGTCCTCCTTGTGATCCTGTTCGAGCGTGATGCCCGGCAGCGACATGAAGGCTTCGCGGGCGATCTGCGCCGTGAGCCACGGATAGCCGGCCATCACCTCCGTGCGGCCGTCGGGGCGCCGGATGACGAACTGCCGGGCCGAGTGGCGCAGCAGGCTGTGGAAATCGATCTTGTGGGTGCGGCGTGCCAGCGCGCGGTCGAACAGCGCGCCGATCTCGGCCGACGAGGCCATCTCTTCGACCGACGCCGAGAAGATCACGCTCTGTCCCTTCGACAGGGGCAGTTCGAAATAGCCCGTCGTCAGCAGGTCTTCGTAACCGTCGTAGCCGCGGGCCAGCTCCTGCGGGTATTCGAATCCGTAGTACCAGTCGGGTGCGGCCACGAATTCGGCGTCGGGCCGGTTCGTTTGGAGGTAGAGCCACGGATAGCCTTCGTAGAGGCGGTTCTTCACGCCGCCCTGCACGGGGTAGGAGCGGCCGTTGGCCTCCATGTTGGCATGAGTCAGCGCCTCCTTCTCGCGATAGGCGAAGAAGGGCCGCAGCCGCAGGCGGATGTCGGCCGGCGAGTCGAGCAGCGTGTAGCGGATCATCAGCTGCGTGCGCTTGTGAATCCACAGCAGCTCCTTGCGCAGGATGACGCCGCCCACGCGGTAGGTGATCGTCGGGGTCGGCGTGTAGGCGAAGTCGGTGATGTACTTGTGGCCGCGCGGTTCGTAGACGCCGCGGAAACGGTGGATGGCCAGATTGAACGACTGATCGTGCTGGACGATGGTCTCGTCGAGCGACGACAGCAGCACGCAGGTCTGGTCGCCCCTGCCGATCGGGGCGACCATCAGACCGTGGTACCTGCGCGTATTGCAGCATACGATCGTGGTGCTCATGTAGCCGCCGCGGCGGTCGGTCGAGAGCACCTCGCGTTGCAGCGAATATTCGAGGTTGCCCAGTTCGTTCTTGTCGAAAGTAAGTGCAGACATGGTTTATGTTGTGATAGTTAGGATCGTTTCAGTAAAGTTATTGAAAAATATCCGGTTTTCCAACAACGAAAACGTAAAAATCGCAGCCTCGCACTCCTCCGTCCTTTCGGGGCGGCACCTTCCCGGCTCAAACGGGTTGCCGAAATTTTGCGTTTGCGGTCCGCAGACCCTCCGGCGCCGGAAACGACGCCGGAGGAGCGGTCCGGAAGTCTCTTGCGGCGGCGACCGCGTCTACGCCCACTTCACCAGCGCGAAATCCATGCGGTGCGGCAGATGCGGGTTCGAGGGGTAGATGCGCAGCGCCACGTCGAACGACCCCGAGCGGCCCGAACGGTAGTCGAGCGCGTAGGTGACGGTCGTCCCCTCGACGGCCGTGCGTTCGAGCGGTACGGTTTCGATCACGTTGACCGGCTGGCCGTACTCGATCTGCTTGGCCACGACCAGCTCGGCGCCGATGTCTTCGGGACGGAGGTCGGCCACGTCGATCTTGATCTCGAAGGGGTAGTGCTCCCCGACGAACATCGCTTCGCGGTCGATCTTCGCCTGCTTGACCTCGACGATGCGCACCTTGTCCCACGCGGCCGAGATCCGGCGTTTCCATGCCGCGATTTCGCGCGCCAGCATGTAGTCTCCCGCGACGATCTCGTGCCGGCGTGCCGCCAGCTTGCCGTAGAAGCGCTCCTCGTAGTCGCGCATCATGCGGTTGGTCGTGAAGTTCGCCGCGATGTCGGCCACGCACCGTTTGACGGATTCGACCCAGTCGCGCGGGATGTTCTGTTCGTCGCGCTTGTAATAGAGCGGTACGATCTGTTCCTCGATCGTGTTGTAGATCATCTCCGCGTCCAGTTCGTCCTGGAACCGCTGGTCGGCGAAGGTCCGTTCCATCGGCAGCGCCCAGCCGGCGCCCTCCTTGTAGCCCTCGACCCACCAGCCGTCGAGCACCGAGAATTGCAGCACGCCGTTCATGACGCACTTCTCTCCCGACGTACCCGACGCTTCGAGCGGGCGGGTCGGCGTGTTGAGCCACACGTCTACGCCCTGTACCATTTTTCGCGCCAATTCCATGTCGTAGTTTTGCAGGAAGAGAATTTTCCCGACGAATTGCGGCATGGCCGCCACCTCGACGATGCGTTTGATGAGATCCTGCCCCGGCTTGTCGTTGGGGTGCGCCTTGCCCGCGAAGATGAACTGCACGGGACGCTCCTTGTTGTTGACGATCGCCGACAGGCGGTCGAGGTTCGTGAAGAGCAGGTAGGCGCGCTTGTAGGTGGCGAAGCGGCGTGCGAAGCCGATCGTCAGTACGTCGGGTTTGATCCCCTCGACGATCTGCACCATCTGGCGCGGCGAGTCGATGCGCACCTGGGCGGGGTCGCTGTACCGTTTGCGGATGTGATCCACCAGCTTGCGTTTGAGGAAAATGCGCTCCTGCCAAAGTTCGGCGGCGGGGATGTCGTGCACCTTCTGCCAGGCGGGGATGTCGTAGTCGTGCCCAGAAAACCCTTCGGGGAAGTAGCGCATGTAGAGCCGCCGCAGATTGGAGGCGCACCACGTGGGGAAGTGTACGCCGTTGGTGACGTAACCGATGTGCAGCTCGTTCTTGAAGTAGCCCGGCCACATGTTGCCCAGGATGTCCTTCGACACCTCGCCGTGGAGCCACGACACGCCGTTGACCTCCTGCGAGAGGTTGCACGCCAGCACCGACATCGAGAAGCGCTCTTCGGGGTCGTTGGGGTTGGTCTTGCCCAGATTGATGAACTGTTCCCACGTGATGCCCAGCACGTCGGGGTAGTGGGCGAGGTATTGGCGGATCATCGACTCGGGGAAGGCGTCGTGGCCGGCCGGCACGGGGGTGTGGGTCGTGAAGAGCGACGACGAGCGGACTACTTCCAGCGCTTCGGAGAAGGTGAGCTTGCGGCGCACCAGATCGCGGATGCGCTCGATGCCGATGAAGGCCGCATGGCCCTCGTTGCAGTGGTAGACCTCCTGCTTGATGCCCATGGCCCTCAGGGCGCGGATGCCGCCCAGGCCGAGCAGCAGCTCCTGTTTGAGCCGGTTCTCCCAGTCGCCGCCGTAGAGGTAGTGGGTGATCTGACGGTCTTCGTCGAGATTGGCTTCGTAGTCGGTGTCGAGCAGGAAGAGGTCGGTGCGGCCGACCTGGCATCGCCAGACGCGGGCCGAGAGCGTACGCCCCGGCAGGGCGATCTGTACGGTCGTCCAGTTGCCCAACTCGTCGCGCACGGGCGAAATCGGCAGCTTCGAGAAGTTCTGCGCCTCGTAGGTCGCCTCCTGCGCCCCCTGCGCCGAGAGCCGCTGCGTGAAGTAGCCGTAACGGTAGAGCAGCCCCATGGCAACCATCGGCACGTTCTTGTCCGACGCCTCTTTGAGGTAGTCGCCGGCGAGGATGCCCAGGCCGCCCGAATAGATCTTCAACGACGAGTGCAGTCCGTATTCCATCGAGAAGTAGGCGATCGTCGGCGCCTTCGGATCGGGTTTTTCGCTCATGTATTCGTTGAACATGGCGTAGACGCCGTCGAGCATCGCAAGGAACGAACCGTCCTGTTCCAACTCCTGCAACCGTTCGAGCGGCAGCCGGTCGAGGAATACGATCGGGTTCTTCTCGCACTCCGACCACAACTTCTGGTCGATGTACTCGAACAGGTCGCGGGCGCCGCTGGTCCAGCTCCACCAAAGGTTGTGCGAGAGCACTTCGAGGGCGTGGAGACGCTTGGGAAGCACCTTCTCGACCATCACGCGGTTCCAGTGCGGTTTTTCGGTGATGAGCTGCTGCCGCACGAAATTGATCTGTTCGGTCGCGCCGCCTCCGTCGTTGAGCACCGCACGGTTGGTACGGGTCACCGAACGTTCGATCGCTTCGGAATAGGCTTTTTCGTAGGCTGCGTAGAGTTCGCTCCACAGGGCCGTGCGCGACAGTTCGGCGGCGGCGTTGCGGGCGATTTCGACCTCCTGCGGGGTATATTTGGTGAAATGCAGCAGCGCCTTGGCGATTTCGCGAGCTGCTTCGGCGTAGTTGTCGTCGTTGCGTGCGACGAGCGTCACGCCCTCGTGTTCGCCCTGAGAACCGGCCCAGAGTCCGAATCCGGCCAGCGTGGTGGTGAGCGTCGGTACCGAGAAGGCCGTCGACTCGAGCGGCGTGTATCCCCACGGCTCGTAGTACGAGGGGAAGAGCGTCATGTCCATTCCCACCAGCAGTTCGTAGTAGCTCTTGTCGAAGATGCCGTCGCGGCCGTTGAGGTAGGTGGGGACGAAGACCACCTTCACCTTCGACGACGGGTTGGCCAGCACGCTGCCGGCGATCGAGTTGAGGATCTGATCCCATTCGGGATGTTCGAGATAGTGGGTGCAGAAGCGGTTCTGCTTGGGATCGATCGGGCTGTTTTCGTCGGCCAAATGCGCCTGCAAATCCTTGCGGGGGCCGGTCGTGGCGGACGGTACGGTGATGTAGACCAGCACCTCGCGGTCGAGGGCGTCCGTTTCGGCGAGCTGTTTCAGGGCGTCGAGGAAGATGTCGATGCCTTTGTTGCGGAATTCGTAGCGGCCGCTCGTGCCGACGATCAGGGGTTCGCCGTCGAATTTGCAGCTCAGCGTCGCCTCGGCCGTGCGGATCATCGCGCGGCGTGCCTCGGCCCGTTTTTCGTCGAACTCCCTGCCGTTCCACACGAAGTCGTCCTCGAAGCCGTTGGGGGTGACGACGTCCACCGTGCTGCCCAGCAGGCTCTCGCATTCGCGGGCGGTGATTTCGCTCACGGTGCAGAACACGTCGTGTTCCTGCGAGGCGATCTTCTCGATCGAGTGTTTGGCCACGACGTTGAACTGGCGCGCCAGTTCGCCGGCGTTGAGCCGTCCCAGATCCTTGTAGAGCGGCAGCCCGTTGCCGGCCACGCAGCGGCCCGTCACCGTGGCGTGGGTCGTGAAGACCGTCGCCACGTAGGGCGAGTACTTGCGCAGGTAGAGTCCGCCGGCGGCGGTCATCCACTCGTGGAAGTGGGCCACCACCTTGTCCGTCGAGGCGCAGAAGTTCTCCACGTAGGAGGCGATGACCTGTCCGGCCGCGTGGCCGAAGAGCACCGGCTCGATGTAGTCCCACTGTCCCGAGATCGAATCGACGTGGTAGGTCTCCCACAGGAATTTCAGGATGTCGTCCTTCTTCGGGAAGAGCGACGTATAGTCGACCAGCACCGCGATCGGACGGCCGACGACGCGCCAGCGGCCGATGCGGATGCGGATGCCGTCGTTGTAGACGCTCTGGCGCCACGCTTTGAGCAGCTCGTCGTCCTCCTCGAATTCGGGATTGTCGCCTTCGCGCTGGATGTCGGGGCCGATGAGCAGATAGTTGTCGCCCAGTTTGCTTTCGACGGTGCGGGCCTTGGTCGAAACGACGGTGTGGATGCCGCCGACTTTGTTGCAGACCTCCCAGCTCACCTCGAAGAGGTAGTCGGGCGTCAGCAGTTCGTTTTCGTTCATATCTTGTCGGATTTTTGATAATTCGGTTCGTACCTGCGGTCGACAGGAAGGTGTTTCACCTGCAAAGGTACTGCCGAATGATCTATATTTGCAAATTCATAAAAATATTTAATAATAACTTAACCTTAACATTCCCAGAACAGAGCGGCGATCACGGCGTCCGACAGCAAAAACCGTTCGGCGGGGATCGCCAGCTGTCCGTCGCGCAGGGTGGCGTCGGGCGCGCCGCGTCGAGCAGGGTTTCGAGCCGTGCCGGCCCGAACCGTCGCCCGATCGCCTTCGTATCGAGCCCTTCGGCCGTGCGAAGCGCCGTCATCACGGTCTCGTTGTAGCGGTCGCGTTCGGTCAGGCGCTCCGATTCGTAGCGGTCGCCGCCGGCCAGGTAGCGCCCGATGTCGGCGACGGCCCAGCGCCGGCATTCGCCGTCGAACGAATGTGCCGCAGGGCCGATTCCCAGATAGGGGTCTCCGCTCCAATAGGCGCTGTTGTGGATCGCCCGGCGGCCGGGCAGGGCGTAGTTCGAGACTTCGTAGTGCTCGAATCCGGCGTCGCGGAGCGTGCGGTGCACCGTGAGGAACTCCTCTTCGCTCGTCTCTTCCGTCACGGGGGAGAACCTGCCCTGCGCCATGCGGCGGCCGAAGGCCGTCTGCGGCTCTACGGTCAAATGGTATGCCGAAACGTGCTGCACGCCCAGCGCGACCGTTTCGCGCAGATTGCGTGCGAGCGTCGCGGCGCCGAATCCGGGTACGCCGAAGATCAGGTCGACGGTCACGTTGCCGAAGCCCGCCTCCTGCGCCTGTCGCACGGCCTTGCGCGCCGCGTCGGCCGTATGGCGGCGGTTCATCAGGCGCAGCTCCCCGTCGTCGAACGACTGTACGCCGATCGAGAGGCGGTCGACCCGCGTGCGGGCCAGCCGCCGCAGGTAGTCGGGCGTCAGGTCGTCGGGGTTGGCCTCGACGGTGCACTCTTCGAGGACCGTGCAGTCGAAGAGTTCGGCGGCGTGGGCGATGAACTCCTCCAACTCCTCGGGCGGCAGCAGCGAGGGGGTTCCGCCGCCGAAATAGATCGTGCGCAACTGCTCCGCAGGCAGGAATCCCGCTTCGCGGCGCAGTTCGTCGTGCATCGCCTCCACGACGGCCTTCATCGGCCGCAGGTCGGCCGACTTGTAGAAGTCGCAGTAGGCGCAGACACGCTTGCAGAAGGGGATATGGAGATAGAGTCCGGCCATTTTGACGTTTAATATTCTAACAAATCTAACGAAAAAAAACGGAAAAAATTGGACTGCCCGCCGAAAAAACGGAGGATTCGGTTTTTTCTTCCGACGGATGGGTCAATTCGTCCGGAGCGCGAGGTTGTTTAAAATTTTTATTAACTTTGCGCCGTCATGAAAACACAAGCGGAACTGACCGAGCTGCTCGATTTTATCGGCGAGTACGCCACCTACCTGCTGGGGTCGGGCGTGCATACCTCGCGCGTGGTGCGCAATGCGCGCCGTATCGGCGCCTCGCAGTCGGTCGACGTGCGGCTGACCACTTTCCAGCGCACGTCGATCCTGACCGTGCGCGAGGAGGGGAACCCGCAGGTGGTGACGCAGGTGGTCGAGATTCCGCACCTGCCGATCAGTTTCGAACGCAACTCCGACCTCAGTTCGCTGAGCTGGGAGGCCGTCGACCGGCGGCTGCCGCTCGATGTGATCCGCGAGAAGTTCCGCAAACTGACCGCAAAGCCGCGCATGGACCCGATGTTCGTGCTCATGGTCGTGGGGCTGGCCAACGCTTCGTTCTGCAAACTCTTCAACGGCGACTGGGTGGCCGTGGGGATCGTCTTCACCTCCACGCTGGCGGGCTTTTCGGCCCGGCAGCAGTTGACCAAAGCCGGCGTGAACCACTTCATCATCTTCATTCTCTCGGCCTTCGTCGCGTCGCTGTGCGCTTCGTCGGCGCTGCGCTTCGACTGCACGGCCGAGACGGCCATCGCCACGAGCGTGCTGTTCCTCGTTCCGGGCGTGCCGCTCATCAACGGCGTGATCGACATCGTCGAGGGGCACGTGCTGATCGGTTGCAGCCGTCTGATCGGCGCCCTGCTGCTGATCCTCTGCATCGCCGTGGGGCTGTCCGTCACGTTGTTAATGGTTAAGGGAAGCCTGCTATGATCGCTGCGGATATTTTCGTCGACGGGTTTTTCGCGGCTGTCGCGGCGATCGGGTTCGGGGCCATCTCCGACCCGCCCCTGCGGGCCTTCCCGTCGATCGCCCTGCTGGCCGCCGCAGGCCACGCCCTGCGTTTTGGCCTGATGACCTGCGCGGGACTCGACATTACCACGGCGACGCTCTGCGCCTCGCTGCTCATCGGACTGGGAAGCCTCTGGCTCGGCGGCCGGATCTACTGCCCGACCACCGTCCTCTCGATTCCGGCGCTGCTGCCGATGGTGCCGGGCATCTACGCCTACAAGACGGTCTTCGCCCTGATCATGCTCATGCAGCACACCGCCGAGAGCGATGCGGCGCGGCAGTATATGGATGCGTTCCTACTCAACGCGACGGTCACCGTCAGCGTCGTCTTCATGCTGGCCGTCGGTTCGACGGTGCCGATCTTACTCTTCCGCCGCCGCGCCTTCTCGCTCACGCGGCGCCGCAAACCCCGTAAAGCCTGATTGCATGGAGATTTTCTGGAATACCATCGCACGTTACAATGCCGCCACGTGGCCGTGGCAGATCGCGATCGTGGCAGCGGCGGCAGTGCTCACCGTCCTGCTCTACCTCCGCCCGACGCAGAATGTCAAACGGGCCATGAAACTCTTTCTGGCGGGTCTCAACGCCTGGATCGCCGTGGTTTACTATCTGGTCTGGTGCGGCCAGCGCAGCCACAGCGACGTGCTGGCCCTCTTCTGGGGGATCATGGCCGTGATCTGGCTCTACGACCTCTATGCCGATTTCACGCGCTTCGAGCGCACGAGCCGCCCCAACGGCTTCGCCCTGTTGCTCTACCTCATGCCGCTGGCCTATCCGCTCTTTTCGCTGGCTCGGGGGCTGTCGTTCCCGATGATGACCATGCCCGTGATGCCCTGTTCGGTGGCGGTCTTCACCATCGGTCTGATGCTGGCCTTCACGCACCGTATCAACATCTTCCTCGTGCTGTTCCTCTGCCACTGGGCGCTGATCGGGCTGGCGAAGGTCTACTTCTTCGGTATTCCCGAAGACTTCCTGCTGGCCGCCTCGACCGTGCCGGCGCTCTACCTCTTTTTCCGCGAATACATCGCCAAGAACCGCGAACTGCGCACCAAGCCCGACGCACGGATGCTCAACGGGCTGTTGATCCTGCTCTGCATCGTCATCGGCCTTTTCTTCACCGCCACGCTGCTGCACCAGATCCGGCTCTATGTCTGACCGGACGACCGCCCCGCTTCTTCGGGAATCGATAGGCGGGATCGCGAAAAATTCGTAACTTTGTCGCCCGACAAGTACGAAACAGATGGAATCACCGATATTGCAGGGGCTCAACCCCGCCCAGCGCGCCGCCGTCGAGGCCTACGACTCCGCGTCGCTCATCATCGCCGGAGCCGGTTCGGGCAAGACGCGCGTGCTTACCTCGCGCATCGCCTATATGATCGAGCAGAAGGTCGACCCCAAGAACATTCTGGCGCTGACGTTCACCAACAAGGCCGCCGAGCAGATGCGCGAACGCATCCGGCAGATGGTGCCCGGTCGCAAAAGCCGCGAACTTTTCATGGGTACCTTCCACTCGATCTTCGCCCGCATCCTGCGCACCGACGCCGAGCGGATCGGCTTTCCGGCGAACTTCACGATCTACGATGCGTCCGATGCCAGGAACCTCATCAAGACGATCGTCAAGGAGCTGAACCTCGCCGACGACAAGTACAAGCCCAATGTGATCGCCTCGCGCATCTCGCAGGCCAAGAACGCGCTGGTCACCCCGGGCGCCTATCTGGCCAATTCGGCGCACGCCACCGAAGACCGGCGGGCGCAGATTCCCGAGTTCGGCAACATCTACAACCTCTACTGCCAGCGCTGCAAGCACAACGGCGCGATGGATTTCGATGACCTGCTGTTGCAGACCAACATCCTGCTGCGCGACTGTCCCGACGTGTTGGAGTACTATCAGAAGCAGTTCAGATATATTCTGGTTGACGAGTATCAGGATACCAACTATGCGCAGTACATCATCGTCCGCCGCCTGTCGCAGCATCACGGCAAGGTCTGCGTCGTGGGCGACGACGCACAGTCGATCTACTCGTTCCGCGGCGCCAAGATCGAAAACATCCTCTCCTTCCAGCGCGACTATCCCGAAGCGAAAGTCTTCAAGCTGGAACAGAACTACCGTTCGACGCGCACGATCGTCGAGGCGGCCAACTCGGTGATCGTCCACAATTCGCGCCGCATGGAGAAGAGGTGCTTCTCGGAGGGGGACGAGGGCGAGAAGATCCGTGTGCTGAAAGCATTTACAGCTCGAGAAGAGGCTGAGTTGGTGGTGCAAGAATTACGCGATAAGATTCGTACATCGGGTGATAAATGGAATGAAGTGGCAATTCTTTATCGTGCTAACAGATTGTCTAAGGATTTGGAAGAGTCATTACTCCGACGAGGAATTCCTTATCGAGTTTATAAAGGGGCCGCATTCTACGACCGCAAGGAGATCAAGGATATGCTGGCCTATATCCGGCTGGTGGTCAACCCGCGCGACGACGAGGCCTTCCGACGCATCGTCAACTATCCGGCGCGCGGCATCGGCGACACCACCGTGCTGCGTATCGCCCGGCTGGCGGCCGAACGGGGCGTGTCGATGTGGGAGGCGGTCGACGCGCTGGTGGCCGAGCCTGTGAGCGATCCCGTGCAGCGCACGATCGTGCGCAAGGTCGCCGAGTTCGTGGCGCTCATCCGCTCGCTGTCGCTCGAACGTGCACAGAAGGGACTCTACGACTTCGGTATGGAGGTGGCGTCGCGTTCGGGCATTCTGGCGCTCTACCGCCGTGAGAACAGCCCCGAGGCTACTTCGGCGCTCGGCAACATAGATGAGCTGCTCAACTCGATGAAGCTCTTCAAGGAGCAACGCGACGCCGAGATCCGCGACGCCGAGATCCGCGCGGGCGTGGAGCTCGGGGAGGCTACCGTCGAGGAGTGGTTGCAGAGTGTGACGCTCACCACCGACATGGACAAGAAGGAGGACGCGGGCGATGACGACAAAGTGACGCTCATGACCGTCCATTCGGCCAAGGGGTTGGAGTTCAAATACGTCTACATCGTCGGGATGGAGGAGACCCTCTTCCCGTCGCAGCGGGCCGCCGAGTCGCCCGAGGGTTTCGAAGAGGAGCGGCGCCTGTTCTACGTGGCCCTCACGCGCGCCAAATGCAGTGCGGTGCTCTCCTATGCAGAAATGCGATACGAATATGGGGAAACGAAACATCATGTTCCCAGTTGTTTCCTGCGCGAGATCGACCCCCGCTATCTCGACGGTGCGGTCGGGGCCGGCCAGACGCCCGTGCGCGAAGAGGCCGCAGCCGGCGGCCGCACGGCGCTCGAAGAGCTGCGCCGGCGTTTCGACGTGCGTTATCAGCAGCGGGCGGGCGGCAGCGGCAACCCCTCCTTCGGCGGTGAGAAATCTTCGTTCGGCGGACGGGGCGGAGCCTATTCCGGCGGTTCGCGGCCGGAGAGCGGCGCCCCTTCGTTCGGCGGGCGGGGCGGGACGGATTCCGCCTTCCGGCGCCCTGCGCTGCAACGCCCCGTTGTGCCGGAGAATTTGCGGCGGCTGGGCGGGGGAGCGGCACCCGCC